>Ga0137384_10000013_pt1 | contig 135645 bp, 125 predicted proteins | sample SagtaG_2_FD_104922 | JGI IMG/M metagenome (GOLD analysis project Ga0137384, IMG submission 104922) | Vadose zone soil microbial communities from Sagehorn Ranch, Mendocino, California, USA - Sage2_R_60_16 metaG | ecosystem: Environmental > Terrestrial > Soil > Vadose zone | place: USA... | reverse complement strand
TCAAACCGACCCGTCCGTAGGGTTCAGCCATGCTATGGAGGTGAATCAGCGGCATGATCTTCGCGTCAGTTCCCGCGCAAAGCGAATCGTAGAAAGCGGATAGCCATGTAGAGTGCGCTGCTGGCAAGAACTCCAGGCACGAGCCAGCCCACAACACCTGCCCCAACTTCCACCTGAACGTAGCTTGCCACGACCAAGGTGGCGGCGAGCAAGAGCATTCCGAACACTCCCGCCATAACCCGATGGAAGACTTTCATAGTCCTCCATTCTTGCAGGGTGTGTAGCAACTTTCAAAGTGTGGGAAGAGTTGTACCAGCGGAACCTGGCGTGGATCATTCAAAAGCATTTCGATGAACTGATCCTGGCAAAGTAGGTGGACCGCGGAAATGATTGTCAGACGACGGAAATGCTGCCGGCCAAGACGTCTGCCGAGTTCTGGCTATCTCATTTTTGGAGAACCACAATAGGTTTTTCGAGAAGACCGGAACGCTCACTAATGGTGCGCATCGTCGCGTCGTCAACATTAATAAATTTCACGCCATACTGGAATTTGTCAGTTGAGCGCACAACGCCGTGCACGGCAAGGCGCCCATTGAACCCCGGAAAAGCAAATTCAATTTCCAACGTTTCGCCCCTCGAGATCTGTGCCGGAATGAAGACGGCCATGCCACCCGCGCTGATCTTTCGAGCGTATCCGGGAATGATTTTCTTGGTCCCATTCACAAAGCGTAAGATTTTCAAATGAGTGTTAATGCTGTAACGCCGTGACCGACGAAGGCCAGTCTTTCGTTGGGAAGCGATTACATTATTGCTTTCAGGGCTTGAGTTCATTTGGGAGTCTCCATCGTGATCGGAATTTTTGTTCACGCGGGCATTTTCATCTCCTCACCACACGAAACTGAGATGCCAAGAGTGCACTCAAAAGGCCATTCGCTCAAGTTACGCTGGTACAACATGAACTTTGGATCGCTATTGTCCCGCGGGATTGTTAGAAGATTATAAGCTTGCATGCAGACCGGAAAAATCGTCATGTCAAAGCTAATGTGCTGGATCCCACTAATCCTTTGTAATCCTTGGTTTTTATCGTAGAGGACGCGCACTTGGCGCGTTGGGCATGTTCTTGTTGCGCATTAGGCAGCGAGATCGACGTGAGCTTCACGGATCATTGGCGGGGCTTTCAGGTACTGTACCGGATCTCCTTCAGCTACCATCTGTTCCACCGATTGGTCTAACGCATATCTTTATTGTACATCACACCACGAAGCACGAGGAGTTTCAACTCCTGCAGGGTGCCATTACCCACCGGCCGGAAGAAGTTTTACCAGGACGGAGCAGATTGACTGATCGTAGGTGGCGACGCTGGTCAGGAGATCGCTGCCCGTAATTATGCGCTTTGCTTCTTAGTTCGGGGCGAGCAGGGGCAACGGTATGAAGTACAGGGACATGATCATCCCTTGGCTACAAGGGTCACAATGAACTCCATCTTCAGCAAGGACTACTTGCGCTTCTACTATTTTGCGCTGTAGTAGGTTGCTTGCCTTCCACATTTGGGATTCACCTCTATCTTTTATCTTTACCAAGCCAAACGTGTCCAGAGTTGCAGTGATAGCACCATTAAGAAGGCGTGCTGGTACCCCCAGCGTGAGGTTTACTTGCTCGGGATCTTGTTTGTCCTCCGTTATTGCCGTAGTCGGCTTGGGCTTCTTCTACCGGCGCGGTTTGAAAACGCTGAAAACGGCCTACAAGGGACGCTCTACTGAAAATCAACTGCGTCTCAAAATACCCTGCAACGCTTCGCCACGCCCGATCACTATATCTTCGAGAAGGCACCGAAGTTTCGGCTGGGTTCTCTAAAAAAAATCTTAGAGAAGCAGCGGAACGAAACTGATCTAGACTTTGAAAAAGGAGTAATGATCATGTCAAAAGCAACCGCAGAAAGCATCAACCAAATCGCTCATCGTTACGGGCACATCATGAACAGTCTGCGCAGCGTCTCTGGAGCTGCCGGTTCTGGACCTGCCCAAGCTAACACCCAGCCGGAACTGCTGACCATCATTCACAGGCCGGGATGGACCACCGTTCTTGACGTCGCGCTGGCCAATGCGAGCCTTGACGCGCTTGAGCAACAGGTGAACGCTGTTGAGAAACTGCATACAGCACTCACGACCGGCGCGCGCAACGGGCTGCAACAAGCCGCCTAAGCATTGGCGAGTCTGACTGATCCCGAGAGGAAAACGAAATGCAAGCAGTCGCGACAAAGCGAGCTGGCGCCGAGTTTGCGGAGACGCTTGCCTCCGTCGTCGACCCCGCCACGGGCATCATCAGCCAAGTGGTCCACTGGAGAGCAGGTGGGAAGCCCGATGGGCTTCCCGCCTGTGCGTCCGCGATATTGCGCCGTCCGGGTCCCCCCGAGATCGGCTACGGCAAAGGGCTGAGTTCGGAAGAGGCTTTCGTTGGAGCTGTCGGCGAAGCTCTCGAAATCCACGCTTCGTCTACGTACTCAATCGACAACTTGCCCCATGCAACCATGGAGGAGTTGGGAGCTGAAGCGCTTTCTCCGCAGCAGCTCTGCCTGTACGAAGATGCCTACTACGATCTGCCCGGCTTCCCCTACGCCCGTCTCCAGAGCCAAGCGCTGCATTGGATTCGCGGATCGTGGCTGGGCTCATCGGATCCGGTTTGGGTGCCGGCACTTCCCACGCTCCGCGCTTTCCCCGTTCCATTTGCCGAGCGTTTCTGCCAAGTCACGTCGAACGGGCTGGCCTGCGGCCTTGGGCTGGACGATGCAGCTATACGCGCGACTTTGGAACTCATCGAACGCGACGCTTTCATGCTGAGCTGGTATTGTCGCCTTCCCGGTCGCGAGTTGGATGTCCAGGGATGTCTGGAGCCGGGTACCAAGAAAATCCTGCAGGAGATCGCCGGTTGCGGCGCGCAGATCAAGCTATGGCTGCTCGATGCCGGTATACCCGTTCCGACAGTGGTGTGTGTCGCCCGCGGCGACGGGTTGACGTGGCCTGGTGCCACGCTGGGACTGGGCACGCATCCTTGTCTGCGAACCTCCATCCGCAGAGCGGTCCTGGAGCTGGGCCAGACCGGGTTAACGTTGCGCAACGCGATGATCAAAGGGGATGAGCCGGTGCCTGCCACGCCAGGCGAGGTGCGGACATTTCGCCAGCACGCTCTTTTCTACCTGCCTGCTGAACGCAGCCGCGCTTTTGACTTTCTCTCCAACGCTTCACAACCGCCTCTTCGGGTAAGCGCCTTCAAAGAAGCTTCGCCCGCGTCGGCGGCGGAATTGGCCACCGCTCTCGAAGAAGCCGGTGCAAAAGTCGCCATCGTGGACCTGACCACGCCGGATCTGCAGGACACTCCATTTCGCGTGGTACGGGCCGTGGGTACCGACCTGCAACAAATCCACTGCGGCTACGGCCGCGAACGCTTGCGCAACCCAAGGCTGTGGCAGTTGCTGAAAGGAACGATCAACCTCGACATACCGCCAGTTTGCTGACTGGCATTGACGCCAGCCGATAGATCAGCGGCCGATGTCGAGGGCTGGATTTTGGGGCTCAAGGCTGGATACCTGCGCCGTGAGGCGGACGACATCGGCAATTTGTGCTTCATCGCCGACAAGACCAACCGGCAGATCAGCGACAAAGCCCAGGGGACTACTTTCCGGACATGATCAAGAAGTCGGGGCGGGCGGCATTTTGACGCGCGGTGCATTCCGACCGAACCGTCCGTTCTCGGAATAGACGGCTACAAGGCTTTCCTCCAAAAACGCCGCGAGCGTATCGCACAACGCCTCAATGAGTTTCTTGGGCCCCGGAAACCTGCCGTGAGGAGATGGCATTCTGTGAGGCTTGGTTCCCGTACTCGACACTTTGCACGCGAGCATCTCAGATCAGCTGGGACTTTCCTGGCCCGTTCGTCGCAATCTTCGGGTCACTCTCATACCGGGTAAGGATCGTCACCATTAATGGCTATTGCGGGGCCTTACGAGTCGGCTAAACTGTGATCTATGTGCGGACGGGTACCGGCTCACGGCGAAGGAACGTTACATCCGGGGACTTTTCGATTTGGAAGAGGATCCGACTTGAACTCCGCGTTGGATTATCAGCAGATTGCTATATTGTAACTTATGGTAAGCGCGTCATTATGAGTAGTAGCGCCAGAAGAGGCCAGCAAACAAGCCGCAGTCTGGCAAGCCAGTCAGCATAATGTGGCTACGCTGGCAGCCGCCCGTGTCCGCGCTTACAGCCCGGACAAGTCGTGGTGATGGACAACCTGGCCGCGCATAAAGTCGCCGGCGTACGTGCCTTGATTGAAGCCTGCGGCGCGCAGTTGCTCTACCTGCCGCCCTACTCGCCCGACTTCAATCCCATCGAGCAAGCTTGGTCCAAGGTGAAAGAACTGCTGCGCGCCGCCAAAGCCCGCCTGTTGGAAACCCTCGAAGTTGCCATCGCCCAGGCTCTCGCCGCAGTCGTTGCCCATAACGCGGTCGCTTGGTTTCGCCACTGCGGCTACGGGGTACACCAACTATGAAACCGCTTTAAATCCCTGCAGTTCCACTGCGGTGAACTCATCAACATGCAGATCGATCCCAATTGCGGGCAGCTTTCGACGATTCCCAACGCCGTCGGCCGCGGTTGTGTCGGGCCCTGATGCGGAGTGATTTTCCAGTTGATTTTCTGCGCTGTTTCGAAGAAGCTATGGCATCTTCCGATCTGCCCATTTTACTCCATGCTCATGAGGCGCATTGTGACCAATCTGCGTATCCGGCCGTTGCTCTGCGCATGCGTGCTGATTGCTGGCTGCCGTAGCGTCGACCCAACCAAGCTGCCCAAGGTCGAATTTTCCGATACCACGCTGGACAACGGCCTGCGCGTGATCATCGTTCCCGAGCACACGGCCCCCATCTTCGCGATCTCGCTGACGTACAACACCGGCTCGCGTAATGAAAAGCAGGGCCGCACCGGACTTGCGCATCTGTTCGAGCACATGATGTTCCAGGGCTCGGCCAACGTAGGCAAGGGTGAGCACAAGCTGGTGGTGCACAACTACGGCGGCACGCTGAACGCCAGCACCGACTACGATCAGACAAATTACTTTGAAGCGCTGCCGAAAAATCAGCTGGATATGGCGCTTTATCTCGAGTCGGACCGCATGCGGGCGCTCAACATCACCCAGGCCAATCTCGACAACGAGCGCAAGGTCGTGCAGGAGGAGCGCCGGCTTACGGTCGATAACCAGCCTTACGGCAAGTCTTTCGAAGAGCTGGAGTCGCTCGCCTATGACAGTTTTCCTTACCATCACTCTGTGGGCGGCTCCATGGAGGACCTGAACGCGGCTACGCTGGATGACGTGCGCAACTTCTTCCGCATCTATTACGCGCCGAACAACGTGGTGATGGTGCTGGCCGGCGATCTCGATCCCAAAGAGACCTTGGCGAAAGTGAAAAAGTATTTCGACGACATTCCCCGCCAGCCGGCGCCGCCTCCGGTGGATGCCACCGAGCCCGAGCATTACATGGAGCGGCGCAAGACGCTGAACGATGCTCTGGCGCGCCAGCCGCAATACGGCGCTGTGTATCTCGCCCCGCCGGGAAATACGCCCGACACCTATGCTCTGCGCGTTCTGGCGGCGATCCTCTCTGACGGCGACAGCTCGCGCTTCTACCAGCATCTGGTCGACGACAAGCAGCTTGCGCAAGACGTCACCGCCGGTTTCCGGTCGCGGCGTGGAACAAGCCTGTTCAGCGTGGTAGGATATCCGCGTCCTGGATTGAAAGTAGAGGACCTGGAAAACGTAATCGACGACGAAATTGAAGCCATCAAGGAAGCTGGCCCCACGCCCCAGGAAATGCAAAAGGTACGGACCATCTTCCTCCAGGAATCGATCCAGACGCGCGCTTCAGTTCTTGAGATAGCCGACCTGATCGGCACGCAAACGGTCTGGTACAACGATCCCAATCTGGTCAACACAGCCTATGAAAAGCTGGCGGCCGTCACCGCCGAGCAGGTGAAGCAAGCAGCGCAAAAATACCTGGTGCCCTCGCATCGCGCGGTTGTGATCACTGTGCCTGAAGCTCCTGGCGCCGTCTCCGGCGCGGCCGCGGCTGACACCAAGCAACTTTCTTCCAAGGTCCAGCGGCTGAATAAGGTGCCTATCAACCATGACATCCTGAGGGTCAAGCTGCCTCACCCAGTCGAGGTCACGCTGCCCAACGGCTTGACCGTGCTGATTCTTGAACAGCATCGTCTCCCGACCGTCTACTACAGTCTGTGGATCAAGTCCGGTGCGCTCTCCGATCCCCAAGATATGCCGGGCCTGGCGTCGTTTACCGCGGTTATGCTGGATGACACGGCCAAGCGCGACCGCAGCCAGATCGCCTCCGAGCTCGACGAGCTGGGCGCAAGCTTCCATGCCCATGCCGCCTATGGCAGTAATCTCACCACCATAACAAGCTCCGGGTTGACCGAGTCCGCAGACAAGGTCATGGAGATCATGAGCGACATTGTGCTGAACGCCAGATTCCTCGCCGGAGATTGGCGGCTGTATCAACGGAGTAAAGGCGTCAGGCTGGTCCAGCAGCGTTCCGATCCTGATTTCCTCGCCCTTGAACGCTTCTACCGCGCCGTCTATGGCGACTTCGGCGCCTCAATCTCTTCGCCCACTCCCGAGTCGCTGAACAAGGCGACGCCGGAAGCTCTCAAGGCGTTTCATGACAAGTACTACACGCCGAACAATGCCATTCTGGCCATCTCCGGTGACCTGACCGTCGCGAACGCCACGGAGCTGGCGAAAAAATATTTCAGCGACTGGAAAAGCCATCCAGTCGAAGCCCTTGCGTTCGGCTCTGTGATCGGTCCGGCGGCCGCGAAGACGTATCTGGTCGACCGTCCGGGGTCGGTGCAGAGCAACATTCTGGCGGGCGGGCTGTCTTTGCGCCGTTCGGATCCTGACTTCAAGCCGCTGTGGGTAGCCAACCGAATCCTGGGTGGCGACTCATCGGCGCGGCTGAACAGCAATCTGCGCGAAGAGAAAGGCTACACCTACAGCGCGTTCAGCCGCGTAAGCAGCGATCTTTTTCCGGGAGTGTTCGTCGCGAATACCGAGGTTCGGAACAATGTAACTGAACCCTCGCTGCACGAGCTGATGTACGAATTCAAGCGCCTGCGCGATGAGAAGGTGCCGCAAGCGGAGTTGGAGGAAGCCAAGGGGTCGATCGTCTCCAGCTTTGCCCTGTCGCTGGAAGACCCATCCGGGATCGCCGAAAGTTGGATGGCGGTGAAGTATTACGGCCTGCCGCCCGATTACTATGACCAATACTCCGACCAGATCGCGAAGGTCGATGCCGACGCCGTCCAGCGCGTGGCGCGCAAATATATTGACCTGAACCGCCTCCAGATCGTCGTTGTCGGCGACGCCAACCAGGCGCGCAAAGGCTTGGCCAAGTACGGAACGCTCGAGATGTTCGACGCGGACGGCAAAGCTGTCGAAGCCAAGACCGAAGCAGCGCCGGCCAGAAAATAGAAATATAAAATATGACTAAATTAGATGAACAGTTTGCACTCCGACCCGCGGCCAGATTAAGTTGCGCTAGATTTTGACAATCAGTTTGCAGACACTCAACTTCAGTATTGCCAACCATCTTTTGGCGTCCTCGGCCACAAAATGACCAACGACACAAAAGGCGCGGCTTAGCGCCTAGGCACATAAGAGGCGAACTCGATTGGTCACAAGCTTCGAAAACAGGGTCTCTTGATTCTAGAGTTGTCTGCCTGGAGGTGTATTTATGCCAAGCGGGCATTTCAGTCACGACGAGTGGGTTGCACAATTCGATAAACATCTAACCAACGAACGGTACCCTGCATCGACAGCGTGCTCTCACATCACTGCTGCAAAGGGCTTTTGTCCTTCCTAAAGAGCGAGAACATCGACCTCATGGTCGCAGAATCGGCTCACGTGGATCGATATCTGGAGCGAGCCTTGAGCGCATATGGACAGCGGTATAAGAGGCGAACAACAGGCCGCCGGTGGCGGTCAAGGCATGTTCGAGCCATTCAAATGATCCTTCGGTTAGCCCAAGGCTGTTGGCCACGACGTGCCATCACTGCAGATGAGGTGTACTCGCGGGACATCTGCGAACAATACGCCCAATGGATGACCGACCTGCGCGGGTTTGCTGAAAAGACTGTCTTGGGGCGATGTCGGGAAGCACGAAGTTTCCTCGGCTGGTGGAAACGGCGATCCGGCCAGGCGGATGTGACGACGCTCACGGTCGCCGACGTCGACCAGTACATGAAGGACCGGACGGCCACGCTTCGCCGGACTGGACTCAAGTCCGTTGCTAACGCCGTGCGAAGCTTTCTGAGATGGTTACACACCAGCGGGCAGACTGAGCGCGACCTGTCCGCAGTGTTAATTGGACCATCCCTATATGCGTTTGAAGGAATCCCGTCAGCATTGAAACAGATCGGCGATGTTCTTGGTCATCAACATTCGAATCCAACGATGATCTATCTGAAGCTTGCCACCGATGAATTACGGAAGATCGCTCTGGACATTCCGACGGAGGTAAGGGCATGAAAACACCTTCGGCTTTGCCAGATAGCTACGTGCAGCAACTGAACCTGCGTTCCTCGTCCATCAGCGTCTATCGCAGTTCCCTGCATGGAAGTCGCCATGCTTGCCCTGCCACAGTTTATTGAAAAAGAGCTGTTTGCTCGGGAATGTCCTCGGGCTCGCGGAAATTGCTCAAGCCAACCCCTACAAGCCGAAAACGTTGCTTTGGAGCCAAAGCCACTCGCTCCCGCAACGACAAGGCGATGCGGGTCAATTCCTCGCAAGAGGACAAAGAGGGAATAGGCGTATGGCTGCGCGTGAGAATGTCAAAGTCGCTCGTCTTCAGCTTCAAGACGACGGTACGTGCGGTACGAGATTCCTTACGCGATGCGGACCAAACCTTTTCCGCGAGGCGACGAATCATCGGCTCAGTTTCTTCCAGTAATACGTCACGGTCAAAGGTATCTTCAGCGGAAATTGACTGTGTGGGCCTGTTCGGGACGACTGGGTTATTATCGATGCCGCGGGCCAACTCGTAAAGGCGCAGGCCGTATCGACCGAGGTGCTGTTCGAGCGTCGCCAAATCCAGATTGCGCAGCTCTTTCACGATTTTGACTCCGAGCTTCTCCAACTTCTCTCCCGTTACTTTGCCCACACCAGGCAGGCGTCCGACCGGCAGTGGCAATAGAAACTTGTCCACGTCGTCGGGCTGGATAACGAATAAGCCATCGGGCTTGTGCCAGTCAGAAGCGACTTTCGCTAGAAATTTGTTCGGCGCCACACCGGCTGAGGCCGTCAGCTTCAATTCGTCCCAGATTTGGTCGCGAATCACGCATGCCACGCGGGTAGCAGTCGCCAAGCCGGTCTTATTCTCCGAAACGTCGAGGTACGCCTCATCCAGTGACAACGGTTCCACCAAGTCGGTGTGTCGCGTGAATATCTCCCGCGTCAGACGGGAGGCGGCCCGATACCGGGTGAAATCTGGGGGAATGAAGATCGCCTCCGGGCATAAGCGCTCAGCGCGAACTGCTGGCATGGCGGAGCGCACACCGAATTTTCTGGCTTCGTAGGATGCGGCACAGACCACAGAGCGATTGCCCCGCCATGCGACGATAACGGGTTTCCCGCGCAACTGCGGGTCATCCCTCTGTTCGACGGAAGCATAAAATGCATCGAGATCGATATGCACGATTTTGCGCACGGTCACTTGGCAATAATATTATTACCTGTTCCAGGCCTTCGTGCGACCCTGGCCGGAACCACCAGGCGACCTGCTGCTGATTCCCCTCGTGTTCAGTGGATACAGCGATATCAATAAGAGTGAAGCCAGAGTGGATGCGGACGAACGGCAAGGACAAGCACGAAAAAGAAACGCGGCAATTCGAACTGGGGCAAGCCGGCCCTCTTTCCCAACCCCCCGATAAAAGCTCGAATTGCATCCAAGAAAACTGACCGTGCCGTAAACGTGCCGTACCATTTGATACCGTGTGCGCCAAAGTGCGCCTTTTTGATACCTGCTGCAAGTGCTTCCGTGCGGGCTTAGTTGTGGGCAAGCTATTGAAAAAGATTGGTGAGCGCGGAAGGAATCGAACCTTCAACCTACTGATTAAGAGTCAGTTCGTCTACTCCCTCTCCGTCCACACAACCTTCGGAAAACAAATCACTTATTTAACCAGTGCACGCACATGAAGAAACGCAGCGATTCGAACTGGGCAAGCCGGACGTGTTCTCTGGGACCGACGTCCAGCCAGGTTATTCGATAAGCCATGGAATGGCGTTCACCACACAGCCCACCCTTGAATTCGTCAACTTCCGGCCATAAGAATAGGCGCTAAAAATCAGCGTTTTGACACCTTCTCTGGTTTGCGGATACCTTACCGGCGCGAAAGACAGTGCAGCGACTAAAGAAATAGCGAGGTACTTTTGAATGTCAACTCATTCGCATCGAACGCAGCCCGAAATTATTACACACCGCAACGAGGGAAGAGTGGCGGAAACGAGGGATCCCTTTGAGCCGCTCCTGAATACTGACGAAGCGGCGCGGCTCCTAAGGATGCACTCGCGGACTCTGCGGATCAAAGCTCGCAATGGAGAGATTCCCGCAATTCAGGTGGGAAGAAGATGGCGCTTTCGCGCGTCCGCATTAAATCGTTGGTTAGAACAGTCGCAACCCCAAGCCGCTGTCTGTATTCATGAAGGCGGCTCGACCACTGAGCGCAATCGCGGTATGCTGCTGGCAAAGTCCGCCGATACCGTTTAGACCGAGGAGGAATCTTGTCTAAACGGACACGTTACCAACATGGAAGTGTAGAACAGGAAGAGCGAAAGAAAAGTCCCGCGATATGAGTTTACCGATGGTGGGAGGAAAACATCAACGGAAAGCCGGTCCACCGCAAACTGCGGATTGGGGATGTGGAAACGTACCCCAGCGAATCTGCAGCCAACGCGGCCGCGGACGCTCTTCGACTAACCATCAACAATCAGATGCAGAGCAAGAGCTTGCAAAGAACAACAATCAACATTCTCTGGGAGCACTACTGTCGAGAGGAGTTGCCCCTCAAAGAATTTTCAACACAGGATGCGTATTATCAATACGCAAAAAACTGGATTCTGCCACGTTGGGGAGATCTGCCGTTAGCGGCGGTCAAGACTGTCGAAGCAGAACGCTGGCTACGTGGGACAAAGATAGCAGACGGAACCAAAGCCAAAATCAAGGCTGTCATGTCGGCTTTGTTTTCTCATGCCGTTCGCTGGGACTTATGCAGCCACAATCCGATCTCGTCGGGAATACCGGTCGGGGCTGGAGGAAGGAGGGGACCCAGCACTGGCGTACGCATCAGCGCCAAGCGCCGGAAGTCACCTTTGGTCCTAACACCCGAGCAAGTGAAGCTCGGCCTCGCCGTCTTGGAATTCCGGGATCAGCTCTTAGTGTTTTTGGACGGAGCACTGGGAGTACGCCGCGGGGAACTGGGTGCCCTGCGATGGAGGGACTGCGATTTCGAAGGTCTAGGCTTCAGTGTCCAGCACTCCTATTACTGGAAACGCGGAGGTCATCTGAAGGACACAAAGACCGAAGCATCGGCAAAGCCATTGCCGATGCATCCTGCGCTGAAAGATGCCCTATTGGAATGGAAATCGATGAGCTTGTTTACTGGCGAAGAGCACTATGTTTTTCCTTCCCAACGTTTCAAAGGGCTGAAGCCGCTCGATTTGGCGGCCGTTTTGAAGCGCAAGATCCAGCCGGTGTTCTTGAAACTTAGTGTCAGAGGCGTGGGATGGCATACGTTTCGCCATTCTGTGGGAACGATGCTAGCGGAAATGGGCGAGCACCAGCTCACCATTCGCGACTATTTGAGGCATGCCAATCTGCACGTCACCAACAAGTATCTTCAGGCAACGCCAAACAGCAAGAGGATGGCACAGGACAAGTTGGTCGATGCCATTCTTCCCGCAGGTCGGTGGTCAGGGAACAAGAAAAACTTGGTTCAATAGGCGTACAGCTTTTCCGTGGGAGCGGTCTGGCTCGACTCTTATTGTCCCCTAATATCCCCTGATTTGTCAGGGGCGCTTCTTGTAAGTGCTTTAGAATATGGCGGGGACGACGAGACTCGAACTCGCGACCTCTGCCGTGACAGGGCAGCGTTCTAACCAACTGAACTACGTCCCCACTTTGTTTTCATCGGGTTATGGCTAACCCGTTGATATTCCTGTCTTTTCTTACTGTCCATAGAGTCGCCTGTGCAACCCACTCAAGTTCCGAGGATTATGGAGACAATGGACACCAGACAAATCAAACGATCCACGCCGCCGAGGCAAACCATGACCCAGAGCATCTGTCCCTGCTCTGTGAGATAAATTGTAACAGACTGATCTTAAACCGTCAGTATCGCCCGGCACATGGGTGGCACATGCGAATGCACTGTGTGGCAGGCACACGTACCAATGACGCCTTTTCAGAGATCGCTCAGAGATATAGTCCATCTCACGCACACTCCGTTGGAGATCCTAGAATGTTTCAATCAAGACTCTTGAAATCATCACAAAGTGCAGTCCATGCGGAGAACTTATCGAAGTGCCAATCCCTTCACTTGATACAATCTCTGCAGGCTCACGAAACACCAACCTAAGAACCAAAGGCTAATTTTTACTCATGAAAACAGGCATTATCGGCCTGCCGCAGGTGGGCAAGACATCTCTGTTCAAAATCCTGACCAAGGTGGATATCTCCAACCGCACGCACTCCAACCCGCGTGAGGCGCACCTCGGCATCGCCAAGGTCCCAGACGACCGTCTGGACCGCCTGGCCGCGCTCTATAACCCCAAGAAACTTACCCATGCTACGGTGGAATACTCTGACGTGGCCGCCATCGGCGAAGAAGCTCTGAAGGAAACCGCGTTCCTCACCGCACTCCGGACGGTAGATGCGTTGGCCCACGTGCTGCGCGCGTTTGACGATCCGGCGATTGCACATGTCGGTGAGATCAATCCCCTGCGCGACGCCAAGAAAGTTGACTTTGACCTGATTGTCAGCGACCTGGGCCAGATAGAAAAACGAATGGAGCGCGTGGAAAAAGACCTAAAGAAGATGAAGACGGCGGAGCTGGAACGGGAACTCGACTTGCTCAAGCGGGCCAAGGCGCACCTGGAAAGCGAACTGCCACTGCGCGAGATGGAGATCTCCGCCGACGACGAAAAACGCATTCGTGGCTTCATGTTCCTGAGCCAGAAGCCAATTCTTTACGTGCTGAACGTGAATGAGTCCATGAACCTGGGCGCCGATCTTGAGAACGCGGTGGAAAAATACCATCTCAAGGAGTTGGCGTCGCGCAGGAACGCCGGAGCCACGGCCATCTGCGGCAAAGTCGAGGCGGAGCTGACGGAGATGAGCGATGAAGAAGCCCTTGAGTTTCTCTCCAGTTATGGCCTGAAAGAGAGCGGCCTGACGCGGCTGATTCGCAAGACTTATGAGTTACTCGGCGTGATTTCATTTTTCACCATCGGTGAAGATGAGTGTCGCGCCTGGACGGTAGCCCGAAATTCGCGCGCCCAGTCCGCCGCGGGCGCAATTCATTCTGATCTGGAAAAGCACTTTATTCGCGCCGAGACCATCCATTGGGACACGCTTCTGGAAGCGGGATCGGAAGCCAACGCACGAGCCAAGGGCCAACTGCGGCTGGAAGGCAAGGAATATATCGTAAAGGACGGCGACGTAATGCACATTCGCCATAGCGGCTAAATCTGCTATTCTCGGCTTTCCTCTCATGAGTCCAATTACCACGAGTATTCTGCTGGGTCTAACCGCGGCCATAGCCAACGGCCTTGGCGGCGCCGTGATCGTGCAGAAAAACTGGGACCGCCGCTATTTGCGCTATTTCATCGCGCTCGGTTCCGGATTCATGCTGGGCACGGCGCTTCTGGAAATGCTGCCGGAAAGCATCCGGCTGGCGGGCACGAAGGCGCCGCTGCTGATCCTGGTCGGATATTTTGTCGTCCACTTCTTCGAGCATACGGTCGGCGGCCATTTCCATTTTGGGGAGGAAACGCACGCGGAAGAGTTCGTCCGTCCGCATCGCAGTCTTTCCGTGCTGCTGGGATTGACGATCCATACATTTTTTGACGGGATCGCAATCGCTTCTGGATTTTTGATTTCCGGGTGGTTGGGCTGGGTAATCTTCCTGGCGGTCATTCTGCATAAGGTGCCCGAAGGCTTTACCGCAGCCTCTATCATGCTGGCCAGCGGACGCAGCCGGTCCGTAGCTTGGTTTGCTTCCGCCATCCTGGGTCTGGCGACCATAGCAGGCGTGTTGACCATGGCGGTATTTTCACGGGCACTTACAGCCAGCCTGCCGCTTGCATCGGGAGTTACTCTCTACGTGGCCGCCTCCGACCTTGTTCCGGAAGTCAACAAAGAACCGGGAATCAAGATGGCGTTGGTCGTCTTCTTAGGCGTGGGATTACTGGTACTGCTGCAACATTTCTTTCACTAGTCCACGTCCCAGTTCGCAAAATTCGCCTTAGTCAACCTGTGGCTTGGCCTTGTAGCCATCACGGGAGATGATCTGATATTTCACGTCCTTGCCCTTCTGGTCCCGCATCTTCAGGGGCTGGCCGTTTTCGTCCACCAGTTCCACCTTAATTTTGCGGAACGAGGCATCCTGAGATGAGTTGGTAGAACGATAAGTTATGTTGTACTGGTTGCGGATGGTCTGCGCAATGTCGCCAAAAATCTCGCGTAACTGGCCCTGGAAGATGGGGAAATAAGATCTGCCGCCGGTCATCTTGGCAAACGTTTTCATTTGATTGTCGGCCTGAAGATACGTCATTCTGCAGCTGAAGTCGGTAATAGGACAGAGATAGCGCATCAGCCCGTGGCTTTCGGCATACTCGCGCAGGGCCTGTCCTGTGCCGACGGCGTAGATGGCAATGTCCTTCGTCGCCTGGACTTTCTTGAGTGTCTGGTCCAGCGTGTGTTTGCTGAACGTGTCATTCCCGCTGGAAACCAGGATGATATATTTGCGCCCTTCCACCGATTCCAAGCGGTCAATCGTGTCATACAGAGCGTCAAAGAAATTCGTCTCCGCGGACATGGCGATCTGAAGACTGCCCAGGCCGCCATAGATCTCTCTCTTGTCCTGGGTAAAGTCAACCAGCAAGTGCGGCTTCATGTCGTAAGCAACCAGCGCGATCCAATCGTCCTTCTTCAGCGTGGTAGTGAAGACGGCGGATGCATTGATGGCGTCGTACTCGAACTGGTAGAAGTTGTTGGCGAACTCCACCAGCATCACGGCAGTGATCGGCGCCTGGACCTGGTTGAACGTGGAAATGGTCTGGGGCACTCCATCTTCGACGATCCGGAAATTCTCTTTTTTCAGACCGGGAATAAACATCCCTTCTTTGGACAACACTCCCACGTCGACCGTCACCAGTTGCGTGGTCACACGCATGGAGAAGTTTTCCTTCAGCCCTTCCACTTTTTTAGGGCCTTTGGGGGCATCTTCTTTCTTGGGCTCATCCTCTTTCTTCTTGGGGACGGCAATCGGACCAATGTCACCCTGGGGACCTCCTGCTTCCGGAGCAGGGTTCTGCGAAGGCGTGGGAGTGGCAGTGGGCTGATTTTTGGGGTTCTGCGCGAATCCCATCGGCATTCCCAGCCACAGGGCGGCAGCTAACATTAAGGCTTTAGGATATTTGGACCTGAAGATTACCTTAGAGAATGTAGGTGGATTACTTACTTTTATTAAGAGCATTTTGACCCTGCCTCTTTGTGGGTTTCTACATTAGTATAGATGCACGCACCCGGCTTTTAAGGGCCAATTTTTGGCGTTTTTGGTGTACCCGATTTTGCAGCGGGGCGCCCCTTTATGGACGCCCAGATTCTGGAAAGTATGAAAAAACTCGTTCTCTCGTTCAGCGCTCTCTTCGTCTTTGTGGGTCTGGGTCAAGCTCAGGCTCTCGCTAGTGACCAGCCTCTCCCTCCGTCGCCGCCGACCCAAACCCAGTTCATGAACCTCGAAGACGTGCGTCCCGGCATGAAGGGCGTGGCCTACACGGTTTTCCAGGGTACTCAGCCCGAGCCCATGGCCATTGAAGTCCTGGGCGTTCTGCGGAATTTCGCCCCCAAGAGCGATCTGGTCCTGATCCGCTTGAAAGGCGAGAAGCCCGAGTTCACCGGAGTGGTCGCGGGAATGAGCGGCAGCCCGGTCTATATCGATGGAAAGTTGCTTGGTGCGCTGGCCTACCGTTTTGGCGTCTTCTCCAAAGAGCCGATTGCCGGTGTCACCCCCATTGAGCAGATGCTGGAGATCAATGAGTTTGATCACAGCATTCCGCAATCCGGCCAGGGATCTCCTGTGAAAGCCGCGGGAGTAACAAAAACCAGCGGTCCTGGCGCTGCCAATGCGAGTGAACTTCAGGGCTTTGCTCAGTATCTTCAGCCTATCGACTCTCCATTTGTCTTTAGCGGATTCAATGAAGCGGCAGTACGAGGGTTTACTCCGCAATTTGCGACCACGGGAATTGTGCCGGTTATGGGCGCGGGCTCCGCCAGCAACGAGAAACAACCTGAACCTATTATTCCCGGCTCCTCGGTGAGCGCCATCCTGGTCCGGGGCGACATGGACGTGGCTGCAACTTGTACCGTCACGTATCTGGACGCAAACCACCTGCTGGCTTGCGGTCATCCGCTGCTGCAATACGGCATGGTGGACATGCCCATGACCAAGTCCAACGTCCTGGCAACGCTGGCTTCACCGATGAATGCCTTCAAGATCATCAATACTACGGAGGCGGTGGGGGCCTTTGTGCAGGACCGCCACAGCGGCATTCTGGGGCGTTTTGATCGCTCGCCCAGCATGATCCCTGTAACCATCAGCCTCCATGGAGCGAGCGGGCCCAAAGAATACCACTATGAAGTGCTCAATAACGCAAAGCTCACGCCGCTCATGATGATGGCTACGGTGTACAACGCTTTAATGGGCATGAACCAGTACGGTGAAGAGACCACGTATCGCATGAATGGCCGTATTCACGTGAATGGATTCTCAGACGTGCACCTGGCCAACATGTTTTCTCCAGTGGACGCCACGCCTACTGCCTACGCGGTCGCCATGGCGCTGGGAGAACACTTCAGCCGCATCTACGACAATCCATTTGAAGCCCCGAAGGTCGGCGGCGTGAACCTGGAGTTTGACCTGGAACGTGAACGCCACTCGGCTGTCCTGGAGAGCGCACGCACCGACGTGACCGAAGCGCGCCCGGGCGAAGAGATAACCATTGAAACTGTTCTGCGCCCGTACCGTGGCGACCGCATTGTGCGCCGCATCCCTGTACGCGTGCCTACGTCGGTTCCCAAGGGCACGCTGCGCATCCTGGTGAGCGACGCAGAGACCCTGGACCGGGCCCGCCGCGTGAACCCCGTGGCCAGCAGGAGACTGGACCTCAACTCTACGATTGAACTGCTCAACAAAGAACACCTGAACGATCACCTTTATGTTTCTCTGCTGGAAGCGAACCCGCAAGCCACGGTGGAAGACAAGGTGATGCCGGGCGTGCCGCTCTCTGTCATGAACGTGATGGAGAGCATGCGCGCCACGCAGGAGATGGTCGTCTTTAGCGAGTCGGCGGTCAACGAAGCTTCTACGCCGGTAGGGTATGTGGTGAGTGGCGCCCAGATTATCAGCCTGACGATCAAATAGATCGTTTTGCGTTAATTCATCCTGACTAGCGATGGTCCATCGGCACGGCATACGTGTCTCGTGTGGACGCTGTATTGGGCCCTAGGGAAAACTCCGAGACTCCTGTAGTTGGGATCAAAACATTTCACCACGTCAGTCCCGGGAGACTTTATGGCTGCTCCCCTCTGCTGTTAATCTTGAGAGGTGATGAAGAAAGCCTGCTCTGCACTTCTTGTCTTTGCACTTCTCGGCCTGGCTGCCGCGGAAGGCACCCGTCTTTGGAAAGAAACCGGCTACGACGAATTTGAGCGCGGCACCACCAAAGGCGTGGCCATCCGCAGCACTGGACAGCTGGAGCTTGCACCCGGTTTCAAGTCCGTCTATACCAGCCCCTCAACCTTTATATGGGGTATCGCCTCGGACAAAGATGGCGTGGTATACGCGGCCACCGGCGCCCCGGCCCGCGTCTATCGAATTACACCCGACGGCAAAGCCACCGTTATCTTTGAGCCCAAAGAATTGCAGGTCCAGGCGATTGCGCTGGGTAAGGACGGGGCCATCTACGCCGCCACGTCTCCCGACGGCAAGGTGTACAAGATTACGCGCGCAGCCAGCAAGGCAGCACCCGCCGACAGCTCTGAGTTCACCGCTGACACTTTCTTTGATCCCAAGACCAAATACATATGGGACATGACGTTCGACCCTGAAGGAAGGCTCTATATCGCCACGGGCGACAACGGCGAGATCTACCGGGTCGACAGGAATGGTCAGGGCGCGGTTTTCTTCAAATCAGACGAAGCGCATATCCGCGTGCTGGCCTTCGATCCTAGGGGGAACCTGATTGCAGGCTCCGACGGCAGCGGCCTGGTCTATCGCATTTCGCCGGCGGGTGAAGGGTTTGTTTTGTATAGCGCCGCAAAAAAAGAAATCACCGCGCTTGCCGTCGATCCCGCCGGCAACATTTATGCCGCAGGCACAGGAGAGAAACACGCAGCACAACCGGGCGGCGCGAATACCGCGCTACAACCGGCTCCGGCCCAGCCCGCCCAGCCGTTGACGACCGTCGTTCCCGTGGTGGGGAATGTGAACCTGGCTGGCTCAGACGTTTACATGATCGCTCCTGATGGAGCGCCCAGAAAGATATGGTCTTCTCGTGACGACATTGTTTACGCCATGGCGTTCGATTCCGCTGGACGTCTGATCGCCGGCACGGGCAATCGCGGCCGCATCTACGCGATTGAAAAAAACGGCGACTTCACTGACCTGCTGAAAGCCAGCGCCAACCAGGTAACGGCATTCAGCAAATCGCCTACGGGAGGCTTGTATTGTTCCAGCAGCAATCTGGGAAAAATCTTTCTCATGACCAATGCGCCGGAAGCGGAAGGCTCGTTTGAAAGCGATGTGCAGGATGTACACATCTTCTCCCGCTGGGGACGCGCCGAGGTCCGGGGCAGCGGTAACTTTGAAATGTTTGCGCGCAGCGGCAACGTCGACAATCCGGACCGCAACTGGAGTCCGTGGGCCCGCATCGACCTGAAAAAAGACGCGAGGCTGGAGATTCCCGCCGCCCGCTTTATCCAGTGGCGCGCCGTACTGAAGCCGGCCAATCCGCCTACACAGATTGATGAAATCGCCATCAACTATCTGTCGAAGAACGTTGCGCCCATCGTGGACGACATCACCGTCCTGGCAGGGACCCGCGTCCAGCCACAGTCACGGACCACCACTCCCGAGACGTTTACGCTCAGTTCCACCCCGCCATCACAAACTCGCAATGATCAACCGCCAAGCGCTACCCGAGACCGGTCCTACATTACAGTTCGCTGGGGCGCGCACGACGAGAACGATGACAACCTGGTCTACTCGCTCTACTACCGGGGCGACAACGAGCGCTCCTGGAAGCTGCTCAAGTCCGGCCTGACAGATAAGTTTTATTCTTTTGACTCTGGTTTGATGCCCGATGGTGGATACACGTTAAAAGTAGCCGCCAGCGATGCGCCCTCTCACAGCCCTGACGATGCGCTCTCCGACGAAAAAGAGAGTCAGCGCTTTGAAGTGGACAATACCGCGCCCCGTATTGAAAATCTGGCGGCCAGCGTTGAAGCTCAGGAACTGCATGTGACCTTTCATGCAGCCGATGATTTTTCCGCCATTCGGCGCGCCGAATACTCAGTGGATGCCGGGGACTGGCAGTATGTGGAACCAGTAGGCGCACTCTCTGACGCCAAGGCTGAAAACTATGATTTCAACGTTGTCCTCGCCGGACAGCAACCGTCGCCGGAAGAACAAACGGACCAGAAACGCAAACGTGGTAAACCGAATACAAACCCTGCCTCCTCCGGAGAGCATGTAGTCGTGGTGAGGGTCTACGACCGCAATGACAACGTGGCGACTGCCAAGTATGTCGTCCGCTAGCTTCCACCACGGAGACACGGAAAAATCAGTTGGGGTTCACCTTGGCAGTGGCTTACACCCTTTGTTTTTGCAAACGCCGGCGCAGTGAATACTTTGCCAGCGAAAGCTGTTTGCATTCGCCTATGAATCTGCTCTTCTCCGTGTCTCCGTGCCTCCGTGGTGGACTTTTTTATCTCCCCACAAAAACGGCAGCCTCTTGACCTCGGAAATGTTGCGCACAACATGATCTGGAGTTTCTTCTGGCCCCTGGGGAGTCTGGGTTGCAAATTCTCCGCGGCAAATTCTCACCGTGTGCATCCCCAGGGCTTTGCCGGCGCGGATCTCGCTTGAAGGCCGGTCTCCCACAACCAGAATCTGCCCGGCGGTCAGCTCGGTTTTCTTCTGAATCTGGCGGAAGGCCTCTTCCTTCGTCAATGTCTTTTCGCGGTCGGCATAGAAGATTTTTTCGACTGCCGGTTCTGCGTCCAGACCCAGCACCTTCACTTTTTCGTGCTGCGTTTTCGGCTCGCCGAAGCTTACGATGAAATTTCTTACGCTGCGGCTGGCAAGAAAGCGAAGCAACGGCAAGGATCCGGCAAAAAGTTTGAGTTTGCCCACGGGGCAGTTGAAATACGCTTCGCGTGCAGCATGGGCCATGGCTTCCGAATCGACGGCAGCAAACAGACGGCAGACCTCTGCGTCTATGTGGCGCAGAATGGGGTCCTGACGGAAGAAGCGCATGCGCGCTCGATAGACAGTTTCCACGTCCGCCTTGATCCCAGCTTCCACCATGGCCTGGGCGGCGTGCCGGTGAGTCACACGGACGCGCTGGCCAAAACAATCGTACAGGGTATCGTCCAGGTCAAAGATGACGCAGCCGATCTTTTGCCTGGCAGTGTTTTGTCCGACGACCTTTGCCTTGACGGCCTTCGTCTCGACAATCTTTGGCTTGACAATCCTCTGCTTATCGGCCTTCGGCTCCGCAGTCTTTCTCTGCTGCTTCCTGGCCGCGGTTTTTTTGATTGGCATGTCTTAGTCCGGGACTGGCGCAGTTATTGTAAAACCAAAGCCTGGTATGGCTGTTACAATCGCCCCATGGCTGAGAAGCTGCTGTTGGTTCCCTGGTTCATGGGCGTTCTCTACAGTAGCATTCCGCTTTTCTGGTTTGCCATCCATCCTTTTGCCGACCGCTGGCGCAAAATGAACAGGTCACCGTATCGTGCCCTGCTTCCTTTGTGGATGATCATTATTCTCGCGCTGGTCTGGACCGCGTGGCCATGGCGTTTTGTGCAGATTTATTCCAAAGGCTGGGCCTGGGCGCTGGCGCTACCGATTTTCACTCTTGGGTTGAGCACCTACGCCGGCATTCGTTCGGAATTTGGACGCAAAGTGACCGGCGAAGCCGAACTCCGTCCTGACGAGCATGATCAACAGCTGGTGGTCACAGGGCTGCATGGGCGTATGCGGCACCCGATTTATTTCGCCCATCTCTGCAACCTGGCTGGCTGGACCATTGGCAGCGGCCTGCTGGTATTGTTCCTATTGTTCACCGTCAGCCTTGTCCTTACCTTCCCGCTGATGGTCTGGCTGGAGGAGCGGGAGTTGGAGAAGCGGTTTCCCCAGAGCTATCGCGACTACAAAAGCACCGTTCCGCTAATTCCCTTCCCTTTCTCGTCTCATCGATATAAGAAGGTATCGGCATGAAGCATTCGCGTAACGCTGAGGGGCCGCGTGAGGTTTGAGCTCTTTGTCGCTGCACGCTATCTGCGGGCCAAACGCCGGCAGGCTGTGATCGGTGTGATCACGATAATTTCGGTGATAGGCGTGGCGGCGGGAGTGGCTTCTCTGGTGATTGCGTTGTCCATCAACGGCGGCTTCCAGAGAGACCTGCAAAACCAACTGCTGGGATCCGCCTCACATATCAGCTTGCAGAGAGTAAAAGACGATGGGGGAATCTCCGACTGGCGTCCTCTGATGGCCCGTCTGGAGAAACATCCTCACGTAATCGGCGCCGCGCCGGCGATGTACGACCAGGTGATGGGTTCGCGGGGGGCCCGAGCCAGCGGGATGCTCCTCAAGGGTGTGGTTCCAGAATATGAAAATAAGGTAAGCGAACTACTGAAATCCATAAAGTTGGGTTCCGCAGCGGCGTTAAACCCTGTCCCTGGCTGCCCTGACAACAAGGACTGCACCTCCGGAGGGGAACTACCTCCAATTGTTTTGGGAAAAGACCTGGCTGAGACGATTGGCGCCACAGTAGGGTCCGTCATTATGGTCACCAGTCCACAAGGTGAACTGACACCTTTTGGCATTGTGCCCAAATTTGAGAAGTTCAAGGTTGTGGGTATCTTCCGGTCCGGCTTCTATAACTATGACAGTGCATGGGGGTTCATTCGCCTTTCCGACGCACAACGTCTTTTCAGCCTGGAAGACGTGATTACCGTCATTGAGTTCAAGCTCGACGACCTATATAAAGCAGGAGAAGTAGGAGAAGAGTTACAGAACGCCGCGGGTGCCGGGTTTATGGCGAAGAATTGGATGGACGATAACCGGGCGCTGTTCCGCGCGCTTCGTCTGGAGCGCGTGGTGACGTTCCTGACCATCGGGTTGATCGTATTTGTGGCGGCGCTCAACATACTGATTTCACTGATCATGATGGTCATGGAAAAGACCAAGGACGTCGCTGTCCTTATTTCTATGGGGGCACGACGGCGGCAAATACGCGGAATTTTCGTTTTTCAGGGTATGCTGATCGGCGTAATCGGGACCACGCTCGGGCTACTTCTGGGTTACTCCATCGCGATTGCTGGAGCCAAATACCACTTCATTCCTCTTTCGGCGGAAGTCTACTCCATTGATTATCTGCCTTTTGCTCCCAGACTCCTGGACGGCGTGTCGGTTGCGGCCGTGGCCCTGTTGGTTTCTTTTGTTGCCACACTGTATCCCTCATGGTCGGCAGCGCGGGTTTTGCCCGCGGAAGCGTTACGTTATGAGTGAGAAAAACCTTATTGCATACTCGGCGCAGCCGATAGAAGATGTATCAGCGTCAGAAGTTTGTTGTGAAGAATCAAGAAGTTTGATGAAATGTTCAGTTAGGGCAATTGTAACGACTAACTTTCGTTACGTGGGTTCCAATAGAGTAGGCAGGTTGCCTGGTGATAAGGCCATGAAAATGCAAGTAACTCAGGATGCTTGCACCCCCAAGAGGGGACAGTGCATCCAATGAGTCAACGGTATTTGGGGCCTGAAATCCTTCGTGTTGAGGGACTTAAGAAAGTTTATAAGTCGGGCCAGACGGATTTGGTGCTCTTTGAAAATTTGTCCTTCCTGGTGAGGAAGGGGGAAATGCTTGCCGTTGTTGGCGAATCTGGTGCGGGAAAGAGCAGTCTTTTGCACATCCTTGGTGCTCTTGATCGTGCTTCTGCGGGTGACGTATACTGCGCCCAGATTCCAGTTTCGAAGCTGACAGACGATGCCGCTGCGGATTTTCGTAACCGCGAAATCGGTTTTGTCTGGCAGTTTCATTACCTGTTGCCGGAGTTTACGGCGCAGGAAAATGTTGCGATGCCGCTCCTGATGCGAGGAACCGGTTATCGTCCAGCGATGGAGAAAGCAGCAGGATGGTTGCGCGAAGTAGGACTTGAGAATCGCAGTCACCATCGTGCAGGAGAGCTGTCCGGGGGCGAACAGCAACGCGTAGCGTTGGCCAGGGCGTTGGTCACGGGACCAAAAATCCTGATGGCCGACGAGCCGACCGGTGATCTGGATAACCGGACTGCGGAAATGGTTTTTGAATTGGTGCAACGACTTCATCGCGACTACCAGCTCACATCCCTCATCGTCACCCACAACCTTGACTTCGCCCAACGCTGTGACCGCATGCTGCGGTTGCACCAGGGCCGGGCCGAGGAGGTATCACCCCGTTCGCTTGCGAATCAGGGGTGATCAGACGAGGGACATTTTAGTTTTGGTCTGCCTGCGGGCGACTTGGATTTTTGTCCGACGCAGCATGCACCCTCGTGACGGAGGGCGCCGCCGGAATGAAGGGTTTCTTCCTGGAAGATACGTAAGTGCCAACCAGGAAGGGAGGAAGATGCCACCGGCAGAGGTGACTGGGGGCATCGGGGTGAGGGGAATATGTTTGAGCGCTATACAGAAAAGGCCAGGCGCGTAATCTTCTTTGCCAGATATGAGGCCAGTCAGTTTGGTTCTCCGTACATTGAGACGGAGCACCTGCTGTTGGGCCTGTTACGCGAAGACAAGGCGTTGACCAACCGCTTTCTGCGCTCTCATGCGTCGGTCGAGTCCATTCGTAAGCAGATTGAAGGGCACACCACGATCCGGGAAAAGGTCTCCACTTCGGTGGACTTGCCTTTAAGCAATGAATGCAAACGGGTACTGGCGTACGCGGCGGAGGAAGCCGAACGCCTGAGCCACAAGCACATCGGCACCGAGCATCTGCTGCTGGGCTTGCTGCGTGAAGAAAAGTGTTTTGCCGCTGAGATCCTGCATGAACGCGGACTGCGCCTGAGCGCGATCCGTGAGGAACTGGCGCGCAGCACCCAGGAAAAAGCCCAGCCCCAGCGCGGCTCGTCCCGCGAATCTTCTTTGCTGGCGGAATTCTCCCGCGACCTGACCCAGGCCGCCATGGACACCCAGCTTGATCCTCTCGTAGGCCGCGAAGGTGAAGTGGAACGCGTCATTCAGATCCTGTGCCGCCGCACCAAGAACAATCCCGTCTTGATCGGCGAACCGGGTGTAGGCAAAACAGCCATTGTGGAAGGACTGGCCCAGCGCATCGCCGATGGTGACGTTCCGTCGTTCCTGGCGGACAAGCGCATCCTTGGCCTTGATCTCTCGCTCATCGTCGCCGGGACCAAGTATCGCGGTCAGTTTGAAGAACGCCTGAAGACCATCATGAAAGAATTGATGGAAAATCAGAACTGCATCATCTTCATCGATGAGCTGCACACTCTGGTGGGCGCGGGATCGGCGGAAGGCTCGCTCGATGCCGCCAACATCCTGAAGCCGGCGCTCTCTCGCGGTGAGATCCAGTGCATCGGCGCAACCACGCCGGGCGAGTACCGCAAGTCGATTGAAAAAGACCGCTCTCTGGAACGCCGCTTCCAGGCGGTAAAAGTTCCGCCTCCGAATGAAGAACAGGCGGTCAAGATCATTTACGGGATCAAGGAACGGTATGAGAAGTTTCATGCCGTAAGCTACACGGACGAAGCGATCCAATTCGCCGTGTATCACTCCAATCGCTATATCCCGGACCGTTTCCTGCCGGACAAGGCCATCGACCTGCTCGACGAGGCCGGCGCGCGCGTAAAGCTGCGCCAGACCTCGCTGCCGGACGACATCACCGAAGTCCAGAAGCGGATCAAGTTTATCGTTCACCGGATGGAGAACGCCATTGCGAACCACGAGTTCGAAAAGGCGCGCTTCTATTCCGATGAAGAGCGCAAAGAGCGCGAGAACCTGCGCGCCCTGCGCGAGAAATATCACCTGGACGAATCGGCCACCGGCATCGTCAACCGCGAGGACATCGAGGAAGTTGTCAGCCGCTGGACCGGCGTCCCCGTGACCTCGATTAAAGAAGAAGAGACGCAGAAGCTGCTGCGCGTGGAAGAAGAGCTGCACAGGCGCGTGATCTCGCAGGACAAGGCCATTAGCGCCCTGGCCCGCTCCATCCGCCGCTCCCGTGCTGGGCTCAAGTCTCCGCAGCGTCCCATCGGCTCGTTCCTGTTCCTTGGGCCTACGGGCGTGGGCAAGACGGAAGTCGCGCGCACCTTGGCGCACTTCCTCTTCGGCAGTGACAAATCGTTGATCCGCTTCGATATGTCGGAATTCATGGAGAAGCACTCGGTCAGCAAGCTGATCGGTTCACCTCCAGGATATGTCGGCTATGAAGAAGGTGGACAGCTTACCGAACGCGTAAAGCGGTCGCCGTACTCGGTCGTCCTGCTGGACGAAATCGAGAAGGCGCACCCTGATGTGTTCAACATCCTGCTCCAGGTCCTGGAAGACGGCCAGCTTACAGACGGTCTGGGCAACCCCGTGGACTTCAAGAACGTGATCATCGTGATGACCTCGAACATCGGCGCGCGGCACTTGATGAAGCGCAAAGGGCTCGGCTTCTCGATGGACAAAGAAGAACTGGTTTCAGACAAAGTGGAAGAACTGGTCAGACAGGAAGTGAAGAAGACCTTCAATCCGGAGTTCCTCAACCGTCTGGATGAAGTCATCATCTTCAACGCTCTGGCTGACGCCGATCTGATCCAGATCCTGGAACTGCTGGTGGGACAGCTCAACGGCAACCTGGCACAGCGCCACATCACCATCACGGTGAGTGACGAAGCCAAGAAGTGGATCCTGGAAAAGACGCTGGTGGACCGCAGCTACGGTGCACGTCCGTTGCGCAGGGCCTTGCAGCGGTACATTGAGGACCCACTTTCCGAAGCGCTGATTCAGGGCACCATCACCACGCGTCCGGCCTTCATCGACGTCTACCTTGAAGGCGACCGGCTGTTCTATCGCCAGGTGGGCGACGGAGCGGAGAAAACCGAAGGGCTGCTGCTGTACAGCAACTAGATCAAAGCTGTTCGATCTAACCGAAAGCCGCCGGGCAACTGGCGGCTTTTTACTTTTCTCCGTGCTTCGGCTATCGTGTCTCCCATTTCGGTCAAGTACCGGTTTGCGCACTTTGCTGGAGCAATGTAAGAATAGGCTTATGGAAAAATCAATGAAAATAACACGGACCATATTGACCGTCGGCATGCTGCTGCTGGGGAATGCCGTAGCGCAGAAATCTACTACCACGCCGACGAAGACCCCGCCTCCGCCGGCCAAAGCCCAGCCAACCCCGGCGGCGAAAGAACTGCCTGATGCTCCGAAGGCAACCAAGGATGCGTCGAGTGCCGCGTCCAATGCCGCCCTGCCAACGCAAAAAGACAAAGTAAGCTATGCCATCGGCATGCAGGTTGGGAGCAATCTGGCCCGTCAGGGCGTTGAGATCGATCCAAGCGTATTCATTAAGGGCCTGAACGACGCGATTGCCGGCAAGCTGATCATGACCGACGATGAAGCGCGCGCCGTTCTGACGCAACTACAGAACGACGTACGGGTCAAAATGGAAGAGAAAGCCAAGCTGGCTGCCGAAGCGAACAAGAAAGAAGGCGACGTATTCCTGGCCGCCAACAAAGCCAAAGAAGGTATTGTCACAACGCCAAGCGGCCTGCAATATAAGGTCCTGAAGGAAGGCACCGGCCCAAAGCCAACCGCCAACGACAAGGTTGTCTGCAACTATCGCGGCACGCTCATCAACGGGACCGAGTTTGACAGCTCCTACAAGCACGGCCAGCCGGCCACATTCCCGGTGACCGGAGTCATCAAGGGCTGGACTGAGGCCCTTCAACTTATGCCTGTGGGATCGAAGTGGCAGTTGTTCATTCCGTCGGATCTGGCGTACGGAAGCCAGCAACGCAGCGCGGAGATTGGACCCAACGCCACGCTCCTTTTCGAGCTGGAACTGCTTTCGATCGAGGCGGCCGCTCCGACCCCGGACAAGACTCCGACCCCGGACAAGAAATAGCTGCTTCGCGGCCGCCGGTAAAGTACTGGCGGCCTTTGCTTCCTGATCAGACGAGGAAGACGCGGGACGCGATCCTTTAGCGTTTGCCCTGCAAAATCTTTTCCACTTGCTGCAGGTGGTTCAGGTCATGCCCGGCGACCATGCGGGCAATGTGGGCCACGCTTTCATTTCCCCGTTCCGAATGCACACCGTAGTTGTCCCACAACTTGCGTGGCACGGCTTTCAGAAGGGCGATGTTGCTCTCCCGCAAGAGCCGAAAGCTCTCCAGCGACTGCCTGGGATCGCGACGGGCATAGTCAAACGTCCTGGCCCATGCATCCTGATCGTAGGCCTCAATGGAAACGCCGCTGCTGCTGAGGACCTGGCGCAACCGCCACGAGATTGCGATTTCTGCGTCCGCCAGATGGGCCATGATCTCCGCAACCGACCATTTGTCCGACGCGGGCCGGCGCGAAAGTTTTTCCTTCTTCTTTCCTTTGATCAACGCTGCGAGCTTTTTGGGCGCGGCTTGCTGTAGACGCAAAGGGTCTTTTCCGTCCGCGTGACTCAATATGCGCTGCGTGTACTGCTGCGGTGTCTCTTGCATGGTTCCTCCTAAATGGTTTTCATCTGGTACCAACGACAATAGATGATCGCAAGTAGAAAAACGCTTCGCAAACTTTGGAGCGGTCAGGGGCAGCGCGCCGGGCTTTTGTACAATTGCCTGTCATGACGCAAAAGCGCATGCAGGTGCGCGAGCACTTGACCCTCGACCGGTTTATGCCGCCGCTCCATCCCATTCTGGTGGCCTGCGAGAAGTGTGGAAACTGCTCCACGCTGCGCCGGTTTAATTTCCTGCGCACCAGGAAGCTGATCGAGCGGTGGGGTGACTGCGTTTGCCTGCGCTGCGGGCATCAATGGGCAGCCCGCGTAGACGTCAAGTTTTTCACTGCCGGTCCGCTCTGGCTGAAAACCACGGTCCACAAGAAGGTTCTGTGGGTGCTCAATCGTGAACATCTGGATTTCCTGGAACAATTCATCGAAGCGGACCTTCGCGAAGAGCGGATGCCGGAGCGCTCAACCCATCGGCTCTCGTCGGCTCTGCCGCCATGGATGCTCGCCGCCAAGAACCGCGACGACGTAATCCGCGCCCTGAAGAAACTGCGGAAAAGACTAGAGGCAACGGGGCCTTCATAAGCCTATCTGTCAAAACTCCCGCACTCCATTATTTTTCAATCATTTGACTTCCAGTTGATGTGGAGTTCACCCGTGTTTTACCCGCGGTGAATTGTCTCTGTGGCAGCGCTGGGCCAAATTACCAGTCGGAGGCAGCACACCCATGAAAAACCTGATCGCGGTAATTCTTGTATTCACCCTCGCCGGCCAGTCTCTCTGGGCCAGCGTTCCCGACCAAAAGCATGTGGAAAAGATCAAAAACCAGGCGGCCAAATACCTGGACTCCGGCAATCACGTGTCCGTTGAAACCTATGACCATCACCAGTTCGGAGGAACCATAACGCAGACGACTCCGGATGGCCTTGTGCTAACGAACGCCGCCGGCTCCACGACGCTGAGCTACAGCGACGTCAAGAAAATCAAATCACCGATGAACCCGCACAAGAGAAGCGCTATTATTGGCGCCGCCATTATGGCTGGCTTGTTCGGGTTGCTATTCGGAGCTTTGGCGAGCGACAAATCATGAAAGATTAAGGACTGCCGAAAATTCAACCCGCGGAGAATTCCGCCTGCAAAAACGGAATTTGCCTGAATCGGCAATGAAGGACCGGACAAGGCTGCATTTGCGATTTTTGCACCTTTTCCGCTCCTGGCATCATCTAACGAGCCGCGAAAAAAGGAACCATGCAACTCACTGTCTATTCCGCACCCTGGTGTCGCGACTGCCATGTCGCCAAGACTTGGCTGGCGAAACACAACATTCCGTTCACGGAAATCAACATTGAAGAGACGCCGGATGCGGCCGAAGAAATTGTCCGGCGCACGGGCAAACGGGCCATCCCACAATTTGTTGTCAACGGTGAATGGATCCAGCCTTACACACCCGGACAGGGCTTTAACTACCAGGAGATGGCTGCGCTCTTTAGCATCTCTGAAGGGTGATCAGAACACGCGCAGGCGCGTAAGCTCCGGCGCTGCCTGGTCGAGTCGCTCCGCCAACTGGGGCAGGTGGCACGTGGGCACGGCTGGAAAAAGATGGTGCTCCACATGAAAGAACATGTTGTACGTGGCAACGTTCTTCAGCACCCCACGCAACGTTCGCGCAAACGGCCCGGAGTTCTCGCAGTCGTGATGGACCGTCCAAACGGCAAAGAACGAAGTAAAGCACTGGCCCACAGCCATGGCCGCCACGTGATACCTCAGCCATACCGGTGAAAACGTGATCGCCGCGGCAACGATTGCAGCGGTCACGGCAAGCTCTGCCATCATCCAGCGGAAACTCGCGCCGCGGGCCTTCTTCCACGCATTGATGTGCAGTCGAATCGGAAATAAAGGGCCTACCAGGATCGCCTTCCATGCCGGCATGCGGGCGCTGGCGCCTTCTACATCTTCGTCGCCCAGGCAATGCTGGTGGTGTTCCAGATGGTTGATTTGTACTGCGTGCATGGAGCCGAGCATGGCTGCGCTCAGCAGGAACATGACCCAGTCACTGCCGCGGCGGGAGAGACCCAGCGCGTAATGATAGGCATTATGGACCTGCCGCAGGCCAACCAGAAAAAACATGAATGACGCCGGCAAAGCCAGCGGAAACAGCCGCGCATTGGCCAGCCACAAAGAAGCCGCCAGCCAGGGCAAAGAGAGACCCAGTTCCTTCAGGATCTCCGCCGCGGTAAGATGCGTGAGGTCTCGCCACTCCACCGCTCGGACCGTGGGATCGCGTAGGATTTCCGGCTTCATGTCGGAGTAGTTTACGAAACTGCGCTGTCAAGGTCTAGCTCTCTTTCGTGCGCGCTTCCTTGGCTCGTACATAGGGCATGTGGTTCACAAGACGGGATCACCTGGCGGCTTTCGTTCGCTGCGCTGGGCCTCCGCGTTTTTGTTTCGCCAGGCGCGATTCCCTCGTCAGTTTGAGTACGGACTCAACCAGCACCGGACCGACATTGCGCAGTTCCTGACGAGACGCGCTGCCTAGACGACGCAGCAGGGCCTCGCCTTCCGGCATAATGGAAAGGACCACCTGGCGACGGTCGCTATCGAGCCGCGTGCGGCGCACTAAGCCGTGTTCTTCGCACCTGTCCACCAGCTCCACCATGCTGTTGTGGTTCAACTGCATTCTTTCCGCCAGCCGGCTGATGGTAGGTGTCTGGCCCCTGGGCAATCCCTTCACGGCAAGCACTAGCTGCCATTGCTGCGGGTTAAGGCCCACGTCTCTTACTTCGTCTTCCATAAAACGCAGGAAACGACGCAACTGATAGCGGAACTCCGCCAGTGCCAGGTATTCAGATTCCTGCAGTGGCTGAAAATTTTTCCCTTTTGCCATTTTATATCGCCTTACGATATTATAAAAATTATTCTACTGGATTCGAGCCTGGCCCCTTGCCTGAAATTTCTTTCCTGGCCGAGGGGCCCTTTTACAATCGAATGTGCTTGTAGGCGTACGTCGCTTCCCGGGCTTCGGCTGTAGCCATCCCACAAGAAAGCGCTCCATTATCGGGCACAGGGTCCCTCCGGCAAAGGACAATTAGCGCGAGCGGCCCCGCAGCGTTTATCATCTGAAGTCGTTGCGGAGAATCGCGGCGAGACAATATTTTCCAAGGAGCACCCTTGATCCCTCGCTATACGCGCCCGGAGATGGGCCGAATCTGGAGTGATGAAAACAAATTCCGCTGCTGGCTGCAAGTGGAAGCCGCTGCCAGCCTGACTCTGGCGGAAGCTGGAATCGTGCCTTATGACGCCGCACGCGCCATCGCCGAGCGCGGCGATTTCGATTTGAAGCGCATCCAGGAGATTGAGGCCGAGGTCAAACATGACGTGATCGCCTTCACCACGGCAGTGGCGGAGAAGGTCGGTGAAGAGGCGCGCTGGCTGCACTACGGACTTACGTCCAATGACGTGGTCGATACCGCGCAGGCGCTGCAGATCAAAGAAGCGTCACGAATCATTGCCGGCGACCTGGAGCAGTTGAAGGCCGTCCTGGCCCGCCGCGCCCACGAATTCAAACATACGCCTACGATTGGCCGCACACACGGCATACATGCTGAGCCCACCACGTTTGGCTTGAAGCTGGCGAACTGGTACGCGGAGACCGTGCGCAACATCGCCCGCTTTGACCGCGCCGCCGAAGAGATGCGCGTGGGCAAGCTTTCCGGCGCCGTGGGAACGTTCGCGCATCTGGAACCTGAGTTTGAAGAAAAGATCTGCCAGCGGCTCGGACTCGCCGCAGCACCCATCTCGACCCAGGTGATTCAGCGCGACCGTCATGCGTACTATGTGGCCACCCTGGCGACCATCGCCTCCACGCTCGACAAGATCGCAACGGAGATCCGGCATCTGCAACGGACCGAGGTTCGCGAGGCAGAAGAGTATTTCAGCGAAAAACAGAAAGGCTCTTCCGCCATGCCGCACAAGCGCAACCCCATCACCTGCGAACAGATTTCCGGGCTGGCGCGCGTCGTCCGGGCGAATACCCAGGTGGCGTTCGAAAATGTGGCGCTCTGGCATGAGCGCGATATCTCGCACTCGTCGGCGGAGCGCGTGATTCTGCCTGACTCCACAACCCTGCTGGATTATTTGTTGGTCAAGACAATCAACCTGATCGACACGCTGATGGTCTATCCCAACCGCATGTTGAAGAACCTTGAGAGCACCGGAGGGTTGGTCTTCAGCGGCCAGTTGCTGCTCGATCTGGCCGAAAACGGCATGGCCCGCGAAGATGCGTACCGACTGGTGCAAAAGCATGCTATGCGGGCCTGGAAGGAAGATTTGAATTTTCGCGAACTGGTGATGAACGATCCGGAGATTACATCGCGCGTGCCTAAAAAACAGATCGAACATGCCTTTGAGATCATGCGCCAGCTGCGAAATGTGGACAAGATCTTTGCCAGGGTGTTTGGAGAGCCGAACAGCAAATAGCAATTGGCACTTAGCACAAGCCGTGTATATATGCGCCGTCGCTGACCAAGAGCCGCCAAAATCTCACCACGGATCACCGCCGCTGACACAGATTCCAGAACTGTTCGTAATCAGTGTTATCTGTGTTCATCAGTGGCAAGAAAGTTCTTGATCCGCGTTCCTCTGCGCAAATCCGCGGTAAGGCCTTCTCAGACCGAAATCGTAAACGCTGTCTCCGTGCGGGTGACCGGGCGGTACATGGTGTCACGTTCCACCGGGTCGCGGCCGGCCTCGCGGATCAGGCGCTCGAGCTCCTTGCGTACCAGGCCTTGCGGCGTGGTCGCGCCAGCATCGTGATAGATCTTTTCTTCCACCACCGTTCCGTCAAGATCATCGGCGCCAAAGCGCAGGGATATCTGCGCGATCTTGGGCGACAGCATCTGCCAGTACGCTTTGATATGAGGGAAGTTGTCCAGCACCAGACGACCCACGGCAATCTGTTTCAAATCGAGCATTCCGGTCGTGGTAAACAAGTGTTGCAACGGCGTGTTGGCCGGATGAAACGCCAGCGGGATAAACGTCTGGAAGCCGTGGGTCTCGTCCTGCAGCGTGCGCAGGCGGACAAGATGGTCCGCGCGGTCTTCATCGTTTTCGATGTGGCCATAGAGCATGGTGGCATTCGATTTCAGTCCGACCCGGTGTGCGGTACGCGCAGTGTCAAGCCACTGGTCGCCGTCAATTTTGTGGTCGCAGATCACGCGGCGTACGCGTTCGTTGAAAATCTCCGCGCCGCCTCCGGGAAGCGAATCCAGGCCGGCTGCCTTGAGCTGGCGCAGGGTTTCTTCAATGGTCAGTTTGGCTCGCTTGGACAGGAAAGCGATCTCGACCATCGTCAACGCTTTGAGATGCACCTGCGGGAAGCGGGCCTTCAATCCTGAAATCAGGTCGAGATAGTACTGGAAAGGCAAATCCGGATGCAGTCCGCCCACGATGTGAAACTCCGTAATCGCCTCAGAATAGCCAGACGCCGCGGTAGCAAATGCCTCGTCCAACGCCATGGTGTAGGCGCCAGGCGCGTCCTTCTTGCGCCCAAAGGCGCATAAGCGGCAGGCCGCCACGCAAACGTTGGTGGGATTGATGTGCCGGTTGACGTTGAAATACGCCACGTTGCCGTGCATGCGCTCGCGGACGTGGTTCGCCAGCCACCCCAGCGCCAGAATATCGGCGGACTGGTAGAGCGTGACCGCGTCCTCAAGGCTCAGCCGCTCACGGGCGAATACCTTGTCAGCCAGGGGACGCAGACGGGCATCGTCCGTCTGAAATCCGTGCCGGGTAGCTGGAATACTGTTGGCCATTTATAGTGATCATACCGCGTTACGAGTAAGTTTTCGAGCATCTGCCCGGTCTGTACCCCTGATCAGGGGTACCCCCCTCCCCCTCTGATCCCAACAAACAAAGGGTTTAGGGGCAAACATCCCAGGGGTATGTATCCCAAGGTGCAAGCATCCCAAGAGATCCCAATGGGCTTGTCCTTGGGGCCATGCACCCATAAAACCAGACAGCAAGCACGCTTTGGATCCGGTTGTTGCCTTTATTGTTTGTAGCTTCCGGCATGTGGTCTGAGTATCCCGATCCCACCCTTGTTGCGAAGTTGAAAAACCAAGAGCCAGCTTCTCCGCAAGAATGGGTACCCTCGCCGGTCGAGAGACAGAAAAGACGCGGAAAGGACACCCGGTGAAGATTGGCTTATCCCCTCCGGTTTACAACACACGCAAATCGTCGAGTTCGACATGCGACCTCCGAGGTTCAAGTGCGAACCGGACTGTCATCGCTGGGCCATTCCCAATCACTCTGACGACCGACATAATCTCCATGCAGGCCCATGCCGCTAAGGTCCACAGGCATAGATTCTCCTCGGAACGTGAAACCTACTTCGCCAGCCACCACCCACCAAGACCAGACAGCCAATACGTCGTGAATCGTTGCAGTACGTTCGGCGTGAAGCATCTGCGCAAGCATCTGCCGCTGGTCAGTCGAGAGAGACTTAACGAATGCGTTGAATACTTGGTCGGCTGGCACTCTCGAGAAGATGCCTTCTTGAGCGACGAGCTCTTCGGAGACGCCGTGACTGGTCTCGGTGACGAGTTCGTCAATGATTGCCTTATAGGCATCGACGGGACGAGACGGGTCTGTTTGTCGAGGCATATTACTCTCCTCCCCAAGGGATTCGGGTCGGGCCTGCTACCCCGGCATCCTTCAACCCCTGGATAGCTTTCTGCACTGTCTGCGCCGCCGTATTTGGATTCATTCCACCGCGAACTAATGCCTGGGTTTCAATCTTTGCAACTGATTCCCACGTCAATTTCGCACCAGTCTGCGCAAAAGCCCTATATCCTGCCATCTGCCCAACCGTTACGCTAGAGTGGCTCACACCCAATTGCTTCAATTCAGCATTGGGTATCGCCAGAGCCACATTCTCATCATACCCCGCGGCGCCCCTGAACGCAGCCTTTGCTGGAACGTGATGTCCGCCTCCGGGTCCACCGTACGGCTCTAGCTCTGCGGTTTCACCAAGTGCATCTCCAGTTGCTGTGCCCACCGCCTCGCTGGCCCCCTTTCCGAACCATGACAGAACCTCGCCAACAACCTTGTTAACAAGCGGATTCACAAGCCTTCCCACGGCGAAGCCTGCAGCTTCATCCAGATCGTGAGCGACAACCCGGCCGGGATCCATAAACGTCAACCTTGGGTTGTTTCCGGCCAAGAAGTCTTCCTTGCTCTCCCATGCGACTTGGGCCACAGAATCCGGGGAGCTCAAGAGCGACGCGAATGCTAGGCAACTATCTTGGCCGCCAGCGCAGGAGATACTGTGTCCATCTGCATCGACACCCACTGTCGGAATGTTCCTTACATACGTGTAAAGATTCAGTGATTGCGGATCAGCGAACTCAGCGTATGGAACCGCTGCTGCCTTTGCAGCCCAATCCGGCGTGATGAACCGTCCCATGCCGCTGGAGTAATACCTTGCACCAAAATCGTCTAATCCGGATTCGGCGTCCCGTTCTTGGCCGGTGAACTTGTGAGAGGTGCTGGTGTCGCCAGCGATTTGTTCGCCGTAGGGCAGGTAGTCCATGGAATCTTTGATCGTCTGGTCCATCTTGCTCAGCAAACGAGTGGAGCCAAGATGGTCTCTGTGCACGAAATATGTAGTTACATCCTTGTACTCCGCCACTAACCCGCCGCCGAAATAGATGTAACTGGTTGCCCAGGTAGTCATAGGGCTTACGTATTCGCTAACGACGTTGCCTGAGAGATCGTAAACATAGTCGGTCCAGGCGCTGCCAACGGTCTTGCGCACGCGCCGGCCCAGAGCGTCATAGAGGTAGCTGGCCGTGCTGCCGCCATCCACCTGGGTGATGCGGTTTTCCGCGTCGTAAGTGTAGCTATGCGTGCCGTCATTGGTCATGTTGCCGGCGGCGTCATACTGGTACCCGGTCCCGGAAATCCGGTTTTTGATATCGACTGGCTGATGAAAGGTGTTGCAGGAGCCGCCGGTCACGCTCTGATCGGTGCGGTTGGCCCAGGCGTCGTAGGTCCAGCTTAATCCGCTACAGGCGTCCCCAGGCGCGGACAGGTTGAGCAGACGGTTGAGCCCATCATAGCCGTATGTGCGATTAAAGGATTGCGATCCTGTTGCCGACATGGAGACCACGTTACCGTTATCGCTCGTGCCCTGATTAAATCCGTAGCTCAGGTCCTGCACGTTGCCCGTGGGAACGGCGTCGGCACAGTTCAGCAAGGCCGAACCCGAGGAGTTTACGTTCGTGCGGCAAGGCTGCAAGCGGGCATTGAAGGCCGCAGTTTCCGTCAGACCATTGCCCAATGTTACTTTCCGGAACGCGCCAGTAGGATAATAACCAATGCTGGGATCGACAGCAGCCAGCGTGGCGGGCCATTGCGCCCCCACCATGTTGCTGGTGAGTTGCGTAACACGGCCTGCGGAGTCAAAAGCCTGGGTGAAGGTCACAGCGACTCCCGTTGTATAGGAAGTCGTGTTGCCTGCCAGGTCATACGCATAACCCAGGGACCAATTGCCGGTTCCGCAATTGGCCGGCGTACACTGGTTGTTCATCACGGTCCGGCCCATGCTGTCATACCCAAAAATAGACGCTTTGGCGGCCGCAGCCGGTGTCCCGATCCAGGCTTCCGCGAGCCTTCCCACCGTGTTCGTTTGTGGGATACCCCACCCACCGCCGGCGTCGTACAGAAAATAGGCAGCAGGAGTGCTATCGGAGTATGTTTTCTGGGTTACGCGGTGCAGCAAATCATACGCATAGGTGATGGTGGCTGTGGCCGAACCGGTCTGGTTGGGTGCAGGTGCGGTCTTGCTGGTCAGGTTGCCGTCCGCGTCGTAAACGTACGAGATGGTCCCCGACTCCGGGTTGGAGGTGGTCAGCAACTGCGAGAGCGAGTTGTAGGTAAACAGCCGTGTCCGCCACTTGCTGCTGTCCGTGGGCGCCGAGCCTTTCTGGTCTACGCGTAGCAGGTTGCCCAGAGTGTCGTACTGATAATCCGTCTCGTAGTTGAGTCCAGCGGGATCTTCCCACACATTGGTTAGCCGTCCCAAAGCATCGCTGCAGCTCTTACGTGACTTGCTCGCTTCGTCTGTGGCGGTGACACAGTTAGTGGAGTAAGACACGGTACTGCTGCTGCCGTCCTGTCTGACTGCCTGCGTTACCCGGCCTAGGCCATCGTAGTGCGTTGTGGTGATGCCGTCGGTTGGCGCTGATGCGCTGCGGTGGGGATTGGAAACCGAACTCACTCGACCGTTGGAGTCATACACGGTGTCAACGCAATCGTCGCCTGCCGGGTCGCTGCTGCACTGCTTTACCGCTCGCCCGTATCCGTCATAAGTGGTCGTGGCAAGCATGGATGGATTAGGCGTGGCTGTCCGGGTTGTGGTGACCGTTAGCGGGATGGCATCTCCATGAAAATTAACGGTGGCGCTCCCTCCATCTGGAAGAGTGGAACTAGTGAGCCTGCCCATGTTGTCGTATGTTCGTAGTGCTGAGGCCGGTAACCTGCCCGTTCGGGTCCTTGGTAGAAACCACCAGGCCGGTATTGAAGTCGTAATTCATCGTAGAGATGTGGCCCAAGGCATTTTGTACTTGCGTCAGGTAGGCCAAGCCGAATGTCGGAGAAAATGTGAACTGCGTAGGGTGCCCTAAAGCGTCTGTCGTTTTGACGATGTTGCCGGTGTCATCATAAGTGTTAATCGCAGTGGTAATCGAAGCGCCGGTGGTGTTCAGCCACTGGCTCACATGCGTCAGGTTGCCGCGGACTGTATTCGTGGTGCAAAACGCCTGGTAGTCATGTTGCGGAGCCGCCGGGGGTGGTTGCGACGTGCTGCTTGCCTGACATGCACCGGTTGAAATCAGAGCATTTCCAGCATAATTATCGTAGGTAAATGACGTTTGCGAGACCTGGTTGCCCGCGCCATCAGTCACGGTTGCCTGGAGTGGCTTATTAATAATATGGCGACTGGCCAGAGTGGGATTCGCGAGGGAATAGCTGACTTGAGTGATGCGATCGGGATTTGTTGGCGCGGCGCCGGAATAAAAATTCCACTGGGACATTTTGGTGGGAGCGTCCAGCATCGGCAAATTTCCGTATTCAAATTCTGTTTTCGTCGTTAGCGAACCGCCAGAAGAGTTCAAGATCGTCGTGGTGGACCTGAAGGGTATAGCACGAAATTCGACGGGGCAACTCGGGCTGGAAGTGTTGATACAAGACAGATAGTCGATAAACTCTTGTCTTAGCAGGACACCTCCAGCAGCATAAGAATCGATTTCCTTGGTGACAAAGGATCCATCGCCGGCTACACGGAACTTATAAACCGAGTAATCACCGCTTGGCTTGGTAACGGTAACCTGCTGAGCGACCTGAGGTTGGGGGCTGCATTGGCCGCACGCCGGAACCGTAACCTGAGGGGTGTAAGACCAAGTGCCACCGCCGGAAGTGCGCGAGGTTACCCAGCGATTGGTATTGTATGGATTCGGTGGGACGCCATAAGCGTCCGTAAAGGTTGTGTACCCATACGAGACCTGGCCACCTGTTGGCAGCGTGACCTGCGTCAATTCGCCCCAGTTGTCCCCGCTTGTCCCGGCGTTATATGCAAATTGATAACTGGTGCCATTGGGCAGTTCAATGCTCTGGACCACGTTGATCGTTGTGGCGTAATTCGGGACGCTGACGTTAATGCTTTGAGTAGTAACGGTGTATCGTGAGCGGCCACCTTGCGCGTTCAAGACGTCATAATAAATGTTGTTGCCGCTGCTGCTTATAAGAATTGGGGTCCGGCCGAGAGTGTCCTTTCCATTGGAGAACGTGTGACTGGTAACGTAATTGCCGTTAGTGTCGGTGAAAACCGGAAATACCTGGGTGCCATCCGGTGCATAAACAGTTCGTTGGTCGTAATTGTCCACGGTAAGATAAAAACCGGATCCATCATCAGCATAACCAGAGGCAGATGGAGTATCTCCCGAAGGGGCACCATCACACTGAGCGCCTGGAGGATTTATTTCGACGGTCAAAAGGTCTTTCCACCGATGCGATTCTCCGCCGGGTCCCATCCACGAAAAGCCTTTTCGCACCTTGGCAAAGGTGTTCCCTTGATCACACTCGATATTGGGGTCGGACATAATATCCACTTTGCTCATGTAGTTGTCTGAAGTGATCACGATCCGCCACCCGCCTCCTATATATCCGCGCGGATCTGGAATGTTGTTGTCCCCGATGTTGATCGGGTAGTGATGCAGGATGGTGTCATTAAGAAAGCTTTTCGGTACCCAGATTCGGCTATCGTAGACCAGCGCTGCCGAATAGCCCATCGCTCCACGTTGCCCGAAGTGACCTAAAGGGATTGCCTGGTGCAGGTTCCCATTGGCCAGATGAATCTCACCTAACTCGACAGGAATCGTAGGTGTTCCTGAAGGTGGCACAAACCTTGGACAGATAGTCTGGTTGGGCAAACATAGATGCAACCATCAGAAGGGGGAAGAATAGCGAAAGACGAAAACGCATCATTTAAAATAGCTCCTGGCGGCGGACATAGATTCATAACCACGCTGTCCGCTAAAGCCGAACCAACTTACCCACAATACATTACCGCAGTCCCAGCCACGCAGGCAGGGTACTCCGCCGACAGCTTACTGAAACAGCTTAAGAACGCAGCAGCAAGCGTAAACTTGCGCCAAGCTTTCGCGCTGGGCGCTCATGATTTCGTCTGACGTTCAAGCATCGCCAAACGAAGGCAACTTGCACGGGAAATCAGAAATAGTTTTCCTAACGGGGTTAGTGTTGCAGGCTTTATGGACCATCTATCTGGTGGTCACAAGCAAAAAATCCTATCGCGAAAGGTGCTGCGTGCAGAATCCTTTAAATTGGGCCGTTGGCAGAAAGATAGATAAAGCATCCTCAGTTATTCGGTTGACCAGCACAAAATCAAGTTTTTGAAATAAAAACCTTAGCAAGCCTAGAGACAGCACTTCCCTGCTGATCGTGATGATTGACATCCAAAAAACGGATAACGAAAAGACTTGCCTTCCGGGGCAAATCCTATAGAATTCCCGACAAAATTGGAATGACCAAGATTTTAACCAGACGGTAAACGGATCGTTCCTTGGCAATCGTTTTTGACGGGGGTTCTGTATCCGCATAGGTTTTTTTCACGCGTTGTACTCTAGCCTTCCTCCGCCTACAGCAAGCTATTTTTACGCAATCGAGCACGGCACATCGAGCACGGCATTCGTATGCTGAGCAAGGTATTCGTGTGCTTTGCCACTTCGCATCATGGCTTGCTGGCAACCGACCATCGGGACGTACAACTCTGAGGAGAAAAGAGAAAAGATGATGAATGAAGAGATGAGAAGAGAACGGCATCCAAGAAATATCTCTTGGGTCATAGGATTGTCGTGCGCCTTGCTGGTTCTTTGTTGCCTGATGCCGGCAGTGGCACAGGAAACAACAGCAGGCATTCAGGGAGTTGTGAAGGACACAACCGGAGCGGTGATTCCCGGCGCAACGGTTGAGGCGTCGAGCTCCGCTTTGATGACTCCCAAAAAACAGCAGACCGACGGATCTGGCGCCTACCACTTTTCCGGTTTGCCACCCGGCGACTACACGTTAACTGTAAGCGTTGCGAAATTTAACACCTATAAACAGACCGGCATCGCTCTGAGCGCTGGCCGTCTGCCTACCATCGACATCAAACTCCAACTCGGCACAGTGAACGAAGTCATCGAAGTCAGAGCGGCTGGCCCGACAGTGGACGTCACGCAAAGCAAGGTAGCAATCACCGTGGAGCACGAGGTACTGGAAAACATTCCCACGGGACGGTCCTTCCAGTCGGTAATTCCGTTTGCTGCGGGCGCCCGCCAGGAACCGCTGCAAAGCACCACAGGAAACCGCATGGGGGGCTTCCAGATTGATGGAGCCAGCGACTCGGAAAATGTTTACCTGATTGACGGCATGAACACCACCAACGTCCAAGATGGTGGTGTCGGCAAGAACTTCCAGACCGATTTTCTGCAGGAAGTACAGATCAAATCGAGTAGCTTTGAGGCCGAGTATGGCGGGGCCTTAGGCGGCGTGATCAATGCCATTCCTAAGCACGGATCCAATGCCTGGCACGGCGAGCTCAAGACCTACCTGCAAACCAACAAACTGAACGCCAACGACCCTTGCGCCAGCGGTATGACGTCCAACAACTTCAGCACAGTCTGCGGTCTGCGCCTGGATTCAAGTAGTAAGCCTGAGTATTACGTCCCTAAGAAAGATGCCCGGACCATTCTTGAGCCCGGCTTCGAGATCGGCGGTCCGATCTTCAAGGACAAGCTGTGGCTATTCTCTAGCTACATCCCCACGATCGATACGACGCACCGCACAACCACCTTCACCCCCCTACTCGGAGGCCCGCGCACCCTGGTCCATACTCTCACCCAACACAACGCGTACACGCGGTTGGACTACCAACCTCTCAATGCGCTGCGTTTGTTTGCAGGGTGGAACTATGCCTATTCACGCAACGCGGGCGCCCTGGGTAGCCCGGACAGCGCCTTCAACCAAACCAATGCGGGTGCAGGCTCCAATCCGGCCAATATCCGCGGCGATACCGGCTCGGTGAATCCTCTCTCCGTCTATACATTCGGAGGCGACTGGAACCCAACGTCCCGCCTGGTGGTGAGTGCTCGCTATGGGTATCTATTCAGCAACAACGAGGACCGTGGCCGCCCGGAAGGTACTCGTTACCTTTACAACCAAAATGTCACCGCAACTAGCAAGGACCTTAACGGCAATCCGTTTCCCACTGGAACTGTTAACGCTGCCCCTTTAGCTGAACTGTCCGGCTTTAACAACATGCCAAGTAACCTCCAGACCTTTTTCGATGGCTACAAACGCAACAGTTACAATTTTGATATCTCCTACATTCCCCGCAACTTCCTGGGCAGCCACAACATCAAGGGTGGCTACTTGTGGTCGCGGCAGTCGAACGATGTGCTGCGCGACTTCAAGAGTGAGTTCGTGACAATGGACTGGATTACGCGAAATCCATCCAACGTCATCATCTCCGGTGTCTACACTCCACTCACCGGCACAAGTGCCTGCAATGCGATCATCGCACAGAATCCCAGCCTGGGACTTCCAGCGGTTTGCGCCGGCCAGTTCGGGTTCTTCACAGTTGGCAACGGCGTCATCAACACTGGCGGCGACAAAACATACAGCAACGCACTTTATTTCCAGGACGCCTGGTCCGTGAGCTTTATCCGCGGTCTAACGCTGAACCTGGGCGTTCGTTTTGACAAGGAGAACCTGCCTGCCTACGATCCTAATCGCTTTCCTTCCGTGAATTTTGGCTGGGGCGACAAGATCGCGCCACGCCTGGGTGGCGCCTATGATCTGCTACACAACGGCAAAGTCAAAGTCTACGCCAGCTACGGCAAGTTCTATGACATCATGAAGATGGGCCTGTCGCGCGGTTCGTTCGGCAGCGATTACTGGCATAACTGTGTGTATGCCATGGATTCCACGAATTACGCCGCCATCACCCCAACGCTTCCGGTTGGAGGCGGTTGCCCCGCTTCCGGAGCAGCGCCGGGTGTAGGTGTGGGACGGTTCATCGAGAATGTCGACTTCCGCGCCACTAAGATAGACCCGCGTGACCCTGCCATCCAGTCGAATATGAAACCCATGTTGCAGCACGAGTTCGTCATGGGAGTGGATTGGGCCATCACCAAGAACTACAGTCTGGAAACCCGCTATAGCCGCAAGCGTCTGGACCGGACGATTGAGGATATGGCGATCACCGATAACCTGGGCTTTTACATCGGCAATCCGGGCACACCTTTCGCTGACATACTGCACCGCCCGTTCATTGCCGACCCTTCAAAGGGACTCCAAGCGCCTCTTTGCCCGGACTGCCCGCCGACGCTTCCGGCCATCCGCCGTTACGATGGCTTGGAGTTCCGCTTGGCCAGAAGACCAGGAGTAGGCAAGTGGTTCGGGGCAATCTCCTACACTTACAGCAAATTGACCGGTAACTACGCCGGGCTGACCAACACCGATCCCACGGATGGCGGGGGCGGACGCCACTCACCTAATAACGGTAGGGCCTTCGATATTCCCACCATGACCTATCTGCCCAACGGCAAACCGGATGATGGACCGCTTTCAACCGATCGTCCTAACACGGTCAAGATGTACGGATACTATCGTCTTAAGTGGCTAGGCCAGGAAACTAACTTAGGCTTCGTTCAGTCCGCTCTTCAAGGTACGCCGATCGGCACCTGTTTGGGAGTCGTTGGTAGCCAGTCCGCATGCCAATGGGCGGAGGGACGCGGAAACCTAGTGAAATTTCATACAGATGCCGTCGGCCAGTTTATAAACGACGGGGTAACACACGACGCCCGTACACCCGCTTACCTCCAAACGGACTTTACACTGCGGCAAGCATTCCACGTGAGCAAGGACCACGAGAACCGCCTGCTGTCCTTTGAAGCCGATATCTTCAACCTGCTCAATCAACACAGCGCCGTAGCGTTCAACGAGAATCCCTTGAATAGTGTGGGGGTGATCTCTCCCAAACGCCTACCAGGCCCGCCCTCTCCCTCCACTGCGGCTGATCCATTGATCGACTGGAAAACGTTGATGACTGGCTACAACTACACGGCGGAGATCAACAAGGAAGCTCTGTCTCTTAACCCGCGCTACGGGCTGGCACAAGTGTTCCAGGCCGCGCGAACCTTCCGATTGGCGGCGAAGTTCACCTTCTAACCTTCAAACAACCATGGGGGCCGGGAAACCGGCTCCCATTTTTCTTGAACTCGAATTCTTTCATGGTTCACAGGCCCAAGAGTTTCGTGTCGAAAGGCGCTCTGTTTGTCTTAGCCGTGGCGAGCCTATGCGCCGCACAACGGGAGTCGCCTTTTACCACAAGATCCACAACCCTGCGGGTCCTGGTCACCATTGATAGTGATTCGGACAAGGCCGCCAATGTGACGGTCGAGTTGATGGATTCGGTAGGTCTTGGCTCGGCCATGGACAGCAAGACCACCGACAATGACGGCAGCGTAATTTTCCGGACAACCACCGGCGTACATCGCATCCGTATTACCGGAACGAACATACAGCCGTACGAGGGTGACCTGGAAATTGAGCGCAATGAGACCACGCACTCAGAGCGCATTCGCGTTCTTGGCGCACGGAGCGGGCAGCAAAAGGGTGCGCCTGCGTCCGATGCTCTGGTGCCCGCAGTGCGCATGCGCATTCCTTCCCCGGCCCGCAAAGCTTTTGACAAGGGCACGGAAGCCATGCGTCAACAGCGTTGGCAGGAGAGTCTTACGTTTTTTGAAACCGCCATCCACGAATATCCTCAATACGACCTGGCGTACAACGGTTTGGGCACCGTACAGATGCAACTGAACGACGTTGAAGGTGCGCGTCAGTCCTTTATCAAGGCCATCGCGCTCAACCCTGATTCCGCTGGGGCCAATCGCAGTCTTGCCCGAATTCTGCTGTCCGAGCATAAGAACAGTGATGCCCTGCCGTTGCTGCTGCGGTCGCTCACGGCCGAACCGGACAACGTCTGGGCGCTCACCAATGCCGCAAATTCTGAACTTCTCCTGCATGACTTCAACAATGCCCTTCTCTATGCACGTAAAGCGCACTCGGTTCCACACGAGGGTTTCGCCAGCGTCCACATGGTCGCGGCCCGGGCCCTCGAAGGCAACCAACAGCCGGCCGAGGCGCTGGCTGAATACCGCCTTTACCTCCAGGAAGCTCCCAGTGGACCCGATGCGCAACGCGCGGAGGCAGCGATCGCTCGCTTGAGCAACCCCTCTCCCCAATAGAACAACAACGCTGCCCTGCGTTTTTATTCTGATCGCCCTTGCTTCGTCATTCCTTTGAGATAAATTCTCCCTACAAGTCTCTGAACAAGTGCTCGCGAAAAGAATCCAAAGTTGGAATTCAGTAGATAAAACACGTATTCCGCTGGGTTGAACTTTCTCTCATCCCGCGCCAAAAGCGCGGCAATGACTATCGCCAAAATTGATGTGGAATCATATCTCCATACGAGAAATGGGAGGTTTGCCAAGCCCTTGGTGTCCAGGAATTTCGCACGAACGCCCCTTCTAGCAGCCATTCATGAGCTCGTTTTCCCAAAGAACAAGGCCTTTCCTGACTAATTAATCCTTTCATTTTTTCTGAGGATCACTTTACGTTCCCGGCTTCCCTGCTCTATTTAGGATTGTTTTTTATGCTCGGTGTCTTTTCATTGGCAGTAGTCGGCGGCCTGTACCACCTGCCATTTTGCAGAGGGAATATAGATTGGTAACTGCCTTGCTCTTTCCATAACTGGTCAGAACCAATACAAGTCAAGTGGAGAGAGGACACTCATAAAAGTGTCGTAAATCCTAAGACTCAGGAGAGAGCACATGACAAGCAAACGATGTATATCAATAGCAATGATTGGCTGTCTGATGCTGCTGAGCAGTATCAGTGTATTTGGCCAGGCAACGGCGAGTTCCAGCCTGCAAGGGACGATCACGGACAAGACGCAGGCCGTCGTAGGCAAAGCGGAAGTCACTATCACCAACAAAGAAACGGGAGCCACCCGCGCTGCTGCGACGAACGACTCAGGTGAATACCGGTTTGATGTCCTGTCCGCGGGACATTACTCCATAAGAGCAACCGCGCAGGGCTTTTCCGCGGCGGAAGCCAAGGACGTGGAAATCCTGATCGGACGCACTGCCACGCAGAATTTTATGCTGTCGCTTGGCGCCGTAAGCGAAACGGTTGAAGTCACCGCTTCTGTTCCGTTGGTAGACCGCTCCAAGACCGATGTTAGTACCAACATCACTCCAAATCAGATCACTGACTTGCCTATGATCGGACGCGATATCGCTGATCTCGCATATCTAGCACCCGGCGTAAAAGCCGCGGACTCCTACGATCCCACAAAGAATCGCTACTCGATCCTGTCAGTGAACGGCGATGGCGGACGCAACGTGAACGTAACCGTCAACGGCGTTGACAACAAGGACAATACGGTCGGCGGACCAGTCATGCAACTGCCCGCTGAGGCAGTTCAAGAGTTCCAGGTTTCGACGCAGCGCTTCTCGGCGGTGAATGGGCGCTCATCAGGCGCCGCCATCAACGTGATCACCAAGTCTGGAACCAATGCCTACCACGGTTCGGCATTTGGATTCTTCCGCGAGCAGGCGTTCAACGCGGACCAAAAAACAGCGAATGGGGATGGCACCACTTCTTCCATTAACCCGCCTTATTCACGGCAATGGTTTGGCGGCTCTTTCGGCGGACCGATCAAGAAAGACAAGCTGTTCGCCTTTTTCGCGATGGAGCGGCAGCGCGAGCACACTTCGATCGCCGAATCCCCCGTAGCTTTCACCCAGCTGCAACTGGTCACTAGCCTGGGAGCGCAACCTGCCTCTACTATTCCGACACCGTTCTTCGAGAATCGCATTAACGGACGCCTTGACTGGACCATCAATCCCAAGCATTCCGCGTATTTCTCGATATCCACTCAAGCCAACAATAGCCTGAACGACCAGAGTGGTGGATTGTTTGATTTGACCGAAGGAAACTTCACTGTCAACCACTTGCAAGTGGCCAATCTGACAGTGAACTCTGCACTTAGCCCCACGTTGATCAACCAGTTTACGGTTGGATTCCAGTATTGGAACAACCTGATTGACAGCCCCACGCGTACGCCGCTATTTACTTTCGCATTGGGCGCGGGCACCATCCAATTCGGGACTAACACCAATGTTCCGCAGAACTCGATTCAGCGTAAGTACCAGTTCAAGGATGACGTAGCCAAGACCATGGGCAAGCACACCTTCAAGACTGGTTTTGACTATATCTTTACACCGCTGATGGGCGGCTTTTTCGAGTCCAACCCGACGCTGGAGCTTGACTACGGCAAGTTGCCCAGCCAAATCCTGGCCTTGCCACAGGGATTTCAGACTCCTGGGTTGCTCACCGGCAACAATACTGGAAACGGCATGAGCATCTCGGTGGGCGATCCTACGTTCCTCATCAAAGACGCGAAGCAGCTCGGATTGTACTTCCAGGATGACTGGAAGGTCTCCCATCGCCTGACCGTCAATGCCGGCCTGCGCTGGGACAAAGACTTCGACTTCGTCGGAGGCTCGGATATCGCCAACAGCCGCACCTTCCAGGAACTGCAGGCGGCCGCGCCGTTCAGTCCCCTGGCCGCCCGTCTGGCAGCAAAGAAGGCGAGCGACTACGGCAAAGGGTTCAGCCCGCGCATCGGGTTGGCTTATGACCTGACCGGCAGCGGCAATCACGTCCTCCGCGCCGGCTTCGGCATGTACTTCGACAACACATTCCAGAACATTCCGCTGTTCATGGAGCAACAGGCCAACGCAACGATCTTCCAGCAGGCCTTCTCTCTCAGCGGCACCGACCCGGTCCCGGGCACCGGGCTTACGCTGGACCAATGGCATATCGGAAGTCCGTTACCGACAATCCCGGCTCCGCAGGCGCAACTGCTTGCCGGCTCAACCGGCCGTCTGATCGATCCGAACTATCGCACCCCGGTCACCGAGGAGTTCAACGGCGGATATACCTGGGCGATCAATTCGAAGTCTGTGATCGAAGCCGAGTACATTCACGTACTCAGCCTTCATGAGAATAAGACCATCAACCTGGATCCCAATACTCCAGTAAACCCGGCGCTCATACAGTCAACGAAAACGACCGAGACGGCGGGGCACGCGCCGACTTGTGCCCCACTACCTACTGGGTGTGGATTCTTCAAGCCGTTGGATGCTGCGTTCGCGTCGGCGGGCGTACCTATCCTTGCCAGCGTACGTGACGAGGTATCGGGCGGGCGTTCGCGCTACGACGCCATGAACATCAGCTATCGCCAGCGCGGATTCCACAGGACGGACCTGACCGTCAATTACACCCTGGCCCGTGCCGTAGGCTACGGTCAGGATGGCGGGTCGTTCCGCTACTATCCACGTGATCCGCAGAATCCGCTCTCGCCATTTGAGTTCGGACCGGCGGCCAATGACGAGCGAAATCATATTACGATCGCGGCCACTGCACACCTGCCCTGGGGCCTGGAGTTCTCACCCATTCTTCAGGGGGGATCGGCGCGGCCGTATCTTGCTACTGCGGGAACCAATCTGCTGAATCTTGGTGGCGGCAGCGCCGCGGGAGCGCTCATCGTGTTGAACAGCGATCCTAACAACCTGAACGCGTTCACCGATAAGCTCGCCGCATCCCAGTGTTACTATGCGGGAAACTGCCACGTTGTTCCATATAACTCACTCCGCGGCAATCCGTACTTTGACATGGATGCACGCGTCGCTAAAAACTTCAAGCTGGGAGAAAGCCGGAACTTGCAACTCGCATTCCAGGCTTTCAACCTTACCAACCACGCCAATTACGGCAATAACTTCGGCAACGTCGCCGGGTCTCCGAGTTTTGGGCAACCGATCGGGTTCATCAACCCCACAAGCAGCACGCTGCCGCGAGCGTTCACGGGCGAATTCGGGGCCCGGTTCAGCTTCTAAGCAATTGCGGAGCTTCACCAGGGCTGGCCGAAACGCCGGCCCTTTTTTATCCCTCGGGAAAGAGTTACCGAAAAGTAATCCAAAAGAATATTGATAACTAGTATATATACAAACGAGACCCGGCAAAAAACACTGGCTTCGCTCCTTAGGTACCAAAGTCAAAGATTTTCCGCGTTCCAGGCCAGCAAATGTGGGTATGATTTGGTCGACTAAAGAATTTGTAAGATTTGCGCATCATAGGGAACCTTTTCAAGCGTCACAAATCACCTCAATAGGAGAGCTCCAAAATGAAGACCACACGTCTAGGCAAATTGGTTGTTGCGGCCCTGTTCGTCCCCCTGCTTGCGGGTGCTTTTGTGGCACTTGCACCACAGGCCGCGCGCGCAGGTGTACAACAAATAGCAGCCGGACCGGTACCCTGGCCGGCCTCGACGAAATCTGACGGGAGGCTTAGCTAAGCCAAAGGCCCGATAAAAGCAATACTGTTTTTTCGCCAAAAATTTCTGGGGCCGGACTTTAGTGCATTCGAGCCGGGGGAGCAACGTTGCAAAAAAATTTGGCTTTGCACCGGTGAAGTGGCTGCTCTAAACTGCCATTCACGGGTCCTCATGCATGCACTGGAATTCATTATCGAGTGGCTGCCGGTTACGCTTCAGGCGTGGATCCTTTTTCTTCTTTGCAGAAAGGGTCTGTACCGAAGATTCCCGCTGTTTCTTCTTTACACCGTGGTCCAGATCGTGACGGGGCTGGCTCTGGCGGCGTCTGTTGGAAGCAAGGGCTATTTTTATCTGTTTTGGTGGACCACAGCCTTGCAGGGCCTTTTGAGCGTCCTAGCGCTTCACGAAGGTTTCCGCGCCGTATTCGGGACATTTTATCGATTGCCGTGGTTTCGCCGGTTATGGCCAGCCACCGTTTCGGTGATCTGGGCCTACGCCGCCTGGAGGGCTTGGGCCCATCCGCTTCATTTTACCCGCACCGGGGCCATGCTGGTTTCGGTCGCCATTGTGGCCTCTTACACCATCGTTGGATTGGTTTTGCTTTTCTTTCTCGTTGTGAAAGTTGTCCGCGCACGATACCGCCTTTACGAGTTCAATATTGTCTACGGATTGGGCATTACGGCGCTTGGCCTGATGATCGGCGCGCTGGTGCGTTCGGAATTCGGAACAAAATTCGCATGGATAACAGAATGGGGGCCGACTCTGGCATACTTGGTCGCGGTTTTAGTCTGGTTGTCGGCTTTTTTGCGGAAAGAGTCCCCGGTCAAGATTCAGAAACCACCGGATGTGTTGTTGCAAGAGATGCAGGACGACCTTAGTATTGTACAAAGAATTTTTAGAAGATCAGCGCGTTAGTAAGAAAGGAACGTCCGACCACTTCGTCGTTGGGTCGGAAAGCTAGCATGACTCTTGAGCTTTGGATCGCCTTCGGCATACTGTTGCTGTTTGCCGTCCCTTTGGCCCGCGTTACAGTTTACCGGCGGCGTTATAGCCGCATTGAAGACGTAGAGTTGTTTGTCCGGCCCCTCAATCTCGAAGATTTCGAAAGAGTCACCGATCCCGCGGCAGAGTGGGTCCTGCGCAGTTCAACTTCCAACCGGGAATTCAAAGAACTCAAACGGCAAAAAACCAGGCTTTGCGCGGAACACCTCTCGCGGATGGCCCACAATGCTGAAGTCATCCAGGGCTGGAGTCAGGCGGCATACACCATGCTCAGCGAAAGCCTGCCTGATTCCGACGAGCGGCTGGCTTTAGTATCTCAAGTATCCGAGACCGCCACCGAGATCCGCATTTATGCTCTGATCGCCCGGTTGCAGGTGGGCCTGTGGCTGGCTTTGCGCGCCGATCTACTGCCCCCGCAGTTGATGCCACGGCTATGTGGCGTCAGAACAACGGTCGGATCGGATATTCTGTCCACCTACCAGCAACTTACCGTCCTGACAAAATCCGTAAGCCGGTTCTATGGCCCGGAATGCTCGGAACGGATTTGCAGCGTTTTATAGGACTGCCCGCCGAGTCATCGCCCGTTTACCTATTTGCCCAGATCATTGTGCATCCGGCCTGACTCCACCATCTCCTTCAAGTCACGAAAATTAAACCCGCCTTGCTGATCGGAAACCCAAATGAGTTTGGCTTTGCTGTCCGACAGCTCAAAGATGTCGGTCTGAAACCTGACAGTAAAACCACCCTGCCAATAACTCACGATGCAATATTGTCTGGATACCGCCGCCGTCACAAACATCCGGCTCGGTACTCGACTGTCGATGAAATCGCCGAGGTTGAAATCCTCTCCGGGGCCGGCGATTCCGTCGGACTGATTGAAATAATCGACGACCGGCCTGGGTAGCAAACTGGGCCGTTTTGCTTCGCTGAACATCTGTACTTGATTCGAACCGACGATGGCGCTCAGGTTGATGGGTGTGCCTGTGTCGACCAGGTTCTTGGGATCGGGCTTGGCTTTTTTGCAGCCCAGACAAACGACGATACCCAACAGGATGAATAAAAATGGCGCTGCGGGCCTTCGATTTCTCATAAAAGCGGCCCTCGGCTGAGTGCACTTCATATATATACTGACACCACGCGAGGTCCAAAAGGTGCGTCATCAGAACGATGGGCGTTCCTGATTCTTGCAGGATTGCTTCCTGGACTTGAAACCGAAGGCCATTGACCCACACGTTGACAGCATGGGACTCTACAACCGGCTGCGCAGGATGCTGATGATGTCGTCCGCGGTGATGATTCCGGTAAGGCGCTGCTGCTCGTCGACGACTGGCAGAGTGACCAGATTGTACTTGTCAAACATCTCGGCTACGTCTATTTCGCTGGCGCCGGCTTCGCAGAAGATGACGTGTTCCGGCGTAAGCGTGGAGAGCTTTGTGCCACCCGGAGCCAGGACCAGGGAAACCAGGGCCACAGCGCCAACCAGGGCTTCATCAGGACCCACCAGGTAGATGGTGCTGATGCTTTCTGCTTCGCCCTCAAAGCTGCGCAGCCGCTCGATGGCGTCGCTCACGGTAGCTTCCGGCGGCAGGGCGATGTATTCGGTGGTCATGTGCCCGGCTGCGGTGTTTTCCTCAAAGGCCAGCAGTTCTGAAACCTCCTGGCGCTCCTCCGGCTCCATCTCCTCCAGGATCTCTTCTGAAGTCTCCTGGGGCAGATCGGCCAGCAGGTCGGCCGCGTCGTCGGGGTCCATCTCTTCCACGATATCGGCGGCTTTATCGGAATCAATCGACCGCATGAGCTCGATCTGCATTTTGGGATCGATCTCTTCCAGCGCATCGGCCGCCACTTCTTCATCCAGGGAGCCGAAGACGGATTCCCGTTCCGCCGGGGCAAGGTCCTCCAGAATGTCGGCAATATCAGACGGGTGAAGGCTGGAAAGACCTTCGTAATCCAGCTTGAGACGAACACGCCGTGCCGGATCGGTTTCGATCAAGTCGACCGCCTCCCAGGGAATGGTCTTATCGGGCATACGGCTGGCCAGGGCCTCAATGGCGCGACCGGGAGCCAGTCCCCTGAGCAAGCGGCGAACAGCCCCGCGCAGGCCTATGTCTACACGACCGATCCTGAGTTTCAACGTGCCGTTGACCGGCTCACGGCGCAGGTCAAGGTCATTGACGCGGACAACCTTGCGGCCGGAAACGTCAATAATCTGCTGGTCCAGCAGATCGCGTTCCAGCAGCAGCATGCCCTCAGAGCTTGCCAAGGGCGGCCAATCTTCTACCCGGGTTGTAGCCCGAAACGTGGTTCCCTCCAGGGAGCTGACGTCCTTGGCCGACAACAGTCGGTCTCCATGGGACGTCTTGACCACAAACTCTGAGATCCGGTTAGGGTCGTCCTGAGGCGAGAGAGCGACTTCACGCACGTGTCCGGCCAGGACCCTGGAACTGTCATAGACCGAGGCGCCAAGAATGCTCGAAAGTGCGATCTCTTCCCTCATAATTACTTCTCTTTGCAGAATACCCAATGTAGTTTGCCGTTGCCAGAGCAATTCTCCAATTTCACGGTAAAAGCTTTCCCAGCAAAAACTGGAGAGCTGGATGGTTGGCTCATCGGGCTACTGTGTTGGGTAAAAAACGGTCGTGGAGCACAGGCGCCCTCGCCTGTGGCTGGGTTCGATTTTTTTGTAATGCTTCTGCGTAGCCGGGGACGGCTGCGGTCCACGTCTATTGTTATTCGTGCTTTTCCAGAACTGCATCATGACCGTCGCAAACTGAAACTGCGTCGCTGCTAAAAAACTGCATCTTTCACTGCGTAAAAAGATTCTGTTATATACAGGAGATCCCCAATGGGCATTCAAGTCACAGACCTTCACATGCTGCGCGACCAGTTGCTGGTGCGGCGGAAGAAGCTGGAAACCGCGGTCGCCAGGTCGCAAACCGCCAATATGCTTCAGCTGCTGGAACAGGTGGACCGGGCGCTGGAACGCGTCGACATCGGCTCGTACGGTGCCTGCGAGGAATGCCACAGCACGGTGGAAGCGGAGCGCCTGATGGCTGATCCTCTGACCCGTGTATGTCTTGACTGCCTTAAGCCCGCAGAACAACGCGCACTGGAAGACGACCTGCACCTGGCCGCACGCATCCAGGCCGGATTACTTCCTCAGAGGGATCTGTCAGCCGCGGGCTGGCGTACTTCCTACCATTACGAACCGGCGGGCCAGGTCAGTGGCGACTACTGTGATCTGGTGGTCCAGGGCAAAGACCTTTATTTTATTGTCGGGGACGTATCGGGCAAGGGAGTTGCGGCCGCCATGCTGATGGCCAACTTGCATGCCATGGTCCGCGTCCTGATCCCCATGGGTCTTCCGCTGGAGGAGTTGGTAGAGCGCGCCAACCGCATCTTCTGCGAGAGCACACTGCCTACCCACTATGCCACTCTGATCGTCGGCAAGGCGGACGACTTCGGCAATGTCGAGATTTGCAACGGCGGGCATCCGGCTCCATTTCACGTGCGCAGTAACGGGGTAAGCACGATTCCGTCGGCGGCGCTGCCAGTGGGTATGTTCAGTGACCAGAAATTTTCGACCACCAGGATCAACGTCGTACCCGGAGAAAGCCTGGTGATCTATACCGATGGGATTTCAGAAGCCGAAGGGCCGGATGGAGCACAGTACGGCGCATCTGCTCTGGAGAAGGTGCTGGGCGATAGCCGCGTGCTTGGTTCCAGAGACGTAGTGAATCGGTGCATGAAGGAGCTCTCCGTCTTCCGCGCCGGCTCTCCCAGGCTCGATGACCAGGCCCTGATGGTCCTGCAGTTCGCGCCCGCATGAGGGCAAGGAGATAAGGCAACAATAGAGCGCCAACGAGCAGCCGCTGGCCGGATAAGCCTGAACCTCGGTTTCGCCCCGTCCGATGGCGTTTGACAATTCCCCATTCGGATAGGCAAACTACGGGTTCGCCCAAACTGTGACGTACGCCTGCACTATCTGTCAAAATATCAGTGAATCGCCACATGACAAACCGGGTTTCCTATACGCTGGAATCGACCTTGGAGAGCGTTAACCAGGCCGAGAAGAAGGCCTTTGATATCGCGGCCGGCGCCGGTTTTGTCGAAGACGAGCAATATCACATCGCCATGGCCGTGCGCGAGGCGGCGGTCAATGCCGTGCTGCACGGCAATGCCTATGATCCAGCCAAACGGTTCATGGTGGCCTATGAAACCACCAGAGATGCGCTGGTCATTACCATCACGGACCAGGGCAAGGGGCTTGATCCCAGTTGCCTGCCTGATCCGCTGGCCCCGGAGAACCTGATGAAGGGTTCAGGCCGGGGGATTTTTCTCATCCGCGCTTTCATGGATGAAGTCAAGATCCGGAACACGCATCCAGGAACTGAAATCACACTTATTAAACATACTGGCCGCAAAGCGGCGAATGCCAAGGAGGAAACACAGTGACAATGAAAGCGAGCAGTCGGCAGGTGGAGGGCGTCACCATTGTTGACATGAGCGGTCGTATTACCCTGGGAGAAGGCAGCGTTGTGCTGCGCGATACCATCCGCGACCTGATCGCCAAAGGCAGCAAGAAAGTCCTGCTGAACCTGGCAGATGTGACTTATATTGACAGCTCCGGGATCGGCGAACTGGTCAGCGCTTTTACCGCCGTGCGCAGGGAAGGCGGAGAATTGAAGCTGCTCAAGCTGACCAAGAAAGTCCACGACCTGTTGCAGATCACCAAACTTTACACCGTCTTTGACGTCAAGGACGATGAAGCTGTAGCTGTCAAAGCATTCGGCAAATAGGAACCTTTAGCGGGCTGCGTCTTTTAATGCCGCGGCCCGCCGGATGGCTATGCCCAGGATTTCACGCGTCGATAAATCGCAGGCGCCGCCGGAGGTGGTCGAAGTCTATGACCACTTCATGAAGGTGCGGGGCAACATCCCCAATATGTTCCGCACCGTGGCCCACCGTCCGGAGATCATGCGGACCATGGTGGCGCATTTCCGCGCCGTGCTGGAAACCGGCACCGTGCCACTCAAACTGAAAGAATTGGTGATTCTTCGCACCACGCAGATCAACCGCTGCGAGTATTGACTGGCTTCACATACCGTCTTGGCAAGACGGCAAGGCTGGACCGACGAACAGATCAACGACCTGCCCAACTTTGAGCAACGCACAGACTTCACGGACAAGGAAAAAGCCGCGCTTCGCCTGGCCGAGCGCGTCACCCGCGATGCCCATACCGTGGATGACGCCCTTTGGACCGAGTTGCGTAAACACTTTGACGAAGGCGAAGTCGTGGAACTACTCTGTGCCATTGGATTGTTCAATTACTTCAACCGCTTCAATGACGCGCTGACGATGGAACCGACTGCCTCTGTAACCCCGAAGCAAAGCTAGGGGTCCCTATAGCAACGAAAGTTCTGAAGGGACATACTTTGTGCGAGAAGGCCCGCACACGAAGCGTATCTTTTGCATCCTCGCGCGTGTAAAACCAAGCACCCCAAAAATTGCAGTTCTGAAGCTCAATTTCTTTTTTTTTGAAAAAGGACCTCCCTCAAGTGAAGTAAACAACACTTGACAATATGTAAAGCTTGCTTTACATTACCGTTTTAGTGAAACCTTGTTTATGAGCACAAATCGAACATTTTCTTCCCGATTCACCCGCCCGGTCTTTCTTTGTTCAATTGCTGCCGCGCTAACGGAAGTGGTCGTGGCATGGCTGCTCAAGCACACGCAGATTCCGCGGTGGGTGGGCCTGCTACCGGTCCTGCCGTACCTGGTCTTTCTGGGAGCGTTCGTGCGTACCGCTCTGACGGTGGACGAGATGCAACGGCGCATTTACCTTGAGTCCGCATCGATTGCGTTTGTACTGACTCTGGTCCTCACTTTTGTTTTCGGCGCCGTGACGCAAGCAAAAATCGGCCACCCACCGTGGGACGTGATAAGTGGCGTTGCCATGCTGCTCTGGACTGGCGCCTACGCGTTTTCCTGCTGGAGGTACCGATGAACCGGCAGAGCGCCACGGATTGCCCGCGGGTTGGTGCGCGATGAAAAACCGCCTTCGAGTTCTTCGAGCGGAACGCGAATGGTCCCAGGCGGATCTGGCTGGCCGGCTCAAGGTATCGCGCCAGACGGTGAATGCAATTGAAACCGAAAAATACGATCCCAGTCTGCCGCTGGCTTTTGCCATCGCGCGACTGTTCGAGCGACCCATTGAAGCCATCTTTGAGTCCGGAGAGGACGAACCCGCCGGCTAATCGCACCAGCCTGACCTGGTAGCCACCAAACCATTCACACTCAACCAGAGGAATTCAACGAAAGGCAATATGGCATGAAACGACAACAATGGCTTGACCTTAGTCCCAGCGTGGTTGTGGGGGTTGGAATCATTGGTTCGACGCTCCTCTCGGTGCAGGGCGCAGGATCCGGATGGTTGTTTTTTGCCGGCCCGTTGCTCCTGGCACTTACGGTTGCGTGCGCTGACGTGTTGCACTCCCGGCTGAAAGGAAGACCTTCAGGCCCGTCCTGGGCAACGTTGTTATTGGGAGGCGCATTCCTGGTGGCAGGGATGATCGTGAGCCGCGACCCGAATCTTGTCTCAACGCTCATTCCAATCTGTGGCTCGGCGGCCTGGATCACCGTCCTTCTGCATCCCGAAGGCGCACACCAGGCACGCAGAGGACATTGACATCACATTGAAGGGAGCTACGACTATGTTTGCACGACTGATGGGTTTGAAAACAATCTCGCCCGCTGCACTGCACCAACGGATGAAGACCGAGCCGTGTGCGGTCATCGACGTAAACTCGCACGGTAGCTGGACGAAAGCACATGTTCCCGGCGCAAAGAACCTTGATCCTGCTGAATACTCAACGAGCGAGCTTCCAGCAGAGAAGAACGCATTTCTGGTCTTCTATTGCTCGAACCCGCTGTGCATGAAAGCTCCCAATGCGGCGCGCCACGCCAAGAGCATCGGCTACAACAATGTTCATGTCATGTCGGCGGGAATCAGCGGCTGGCTCACGGCACAGCTGCCCACGGAGTCTGGAGCGTAAATAACAGAGGGAGTAAAGTAGAGCGGAAGCCCAAGACCCTACTTCACCAAAATTTTGTCTTTGATGTCCTTAAACTCTTCCGGTGAAACCGCGCCTTTGGCCAGGAGTTGATTCCGCGTTTGGTAAGGACGTCCAGCGATGATGCGGTCCGCGGTTTCCTCATCAACGCCGGGCAGGGACTGGAGTTTGCTCCTGGAAGCGGAATTTACGTTGACCGGCTTGTCCGGTGTTTCCAACCCTTGCTTCACACCCTCGAGCGCGGCTTTGGATTGCTTAGCTGCTTCTTTCGCTTCTTCCTTGATCTTTTCCGTGGCCTTCTCCGCCTGTTGCTTCGTCTTCTCCGTGTCCTGGTGGGTGCAACCAGCCATCAGAACAGCCAGCATCAGAACAGCGCCAATACGTTTCCTATGCGTCCCATCAGGAAAAGAATCAAGACAATCACGAGCACCCGATCCCAAGCCACCGTTTGGGCGGTAGCCCCACTCGCGGCTATACGTCCATGCCGGCACTGAGCCAATCACCATCAGCACCAGGATGATGAGCAGAATTGTAATCATGTACCCCTCCGTTACCTGAGCTTAGAGTGCTTGAGGCGCAACGGAGTTGTAAGACGCAATGAAACCCGCGCACCCGATTATTTTGTGAAAGCGACATAAAAAACGGCCGGAGGACAACCTCCGGCCAGTCGTAAGGAGAGCGAATCGAACTACACGCTTCTTCGCGGACGCACGCTCAGATCGCGCACCTGGGAGAGCAGACTGGAGCGTTGCATGGAATCCAGTTTGCCCATGTATTGCACTACTTCGGCGATGAACTCATCATGCATCAGGTCGGCGATCTCATCTTCCAGCGTGCGGTTGGAGCCTTTCAGCAGATCGCCCATGGAAACTTCCAGCGCAGTGGCCAAGCGTTGCAGTGAGGAAAGCGTAGGCATGGCTTTTTCATTTTCGATTTTTGAAACGTAGGTGCGCGGCACCTGCATGCGCAGCGCGAGTTGACGCTGGCTCAGTCCGGACTTTAGCCTAAGCATGCGAATGGCGGAAGCAACCTGCAGATGGGAGTGGTGCCCGTTCGTGGGCGCCTCCACCGGCGGCGGCGGTTGCAGAATGGGCTCGGGCTCATCCTCGTCGAGCGACGTACGGCATTTCCTGCAGAGATTGTTGGTGGTCCGGAATTGGACGAGATGACAATGGTCGCAACGTACCACTTCCCGGGAATCGACCGGCGCCAAAGCTGTAGCCATGAATTATTTCGGAGGTGCCAGAGCAGGCAAACTCCAAAGCCTTTACTTTACAGGGGTCCCTTAAACTCTCGTAGTTTCAGGCATGAGTTCACCGTTGTCAATGGAAAAATTTAGGTAAAACTCGTTGTTAGTGGTAAAAAACAGGAGAATAACCGGAGAAAACAGTAAAAAAACCATGATGGATCGTGCGTCAGCTTGGACCCTGCTTTGTGAATATACCCAGTCGCAGAGCCTGCGCAAACACATGCTCGCCGTGGAAGCATGCATGCGCGCCTATGCCCGCAGGTTCGGCGAAGATGAAAACCATTGGGGCATCACCGGACTGCTGCATGACTTTGATTATGAAAAATATCCCACGCCGGCCGAGCATCCGTTCGTGGGCAACAAGATCCTAGAAGAGCGCGGCTATCCGGAAGATGTGCGGCGCGCCATCCTGTCGCATGCCGACTACAGCGGGGTGAAGCGCGAGAGCAGAATGGAAAAAGCGCTCTATGCCTGCGACGAAGTTTCCGGCTTCATCACCGCCAGCACCCTGGTGAAACCGAACAAGTCGCTGGCCGAGGTGGAAGCCAAATCCGTGCGCAAGAAAATGAAGGACAAAGCCTTCGCCCGCAGCGTGAACCGCGACGACATCATCAATGGCGCAGCCGATCTCGGCGTCGATCTGGAAGAGCACATCGCATTCTGCATCGAGGCGATGAAGGGGATTGCAGGGGAACTTGGGCTAGCAGGGACTTAAATTCGTTGCTCCGGCTTAGCAGAGCGGCAATCGAGAAGAGACTGCGTAGTGCCTTCTTCCCGGCAGTCGCTCATTCGTCTGTTGGAGAATGATGGAACAAATTGATCACAGTTTCAGCTTAGGATATACTGCGCCAATCCAGAAAGGTACATACAATCTTCTTGCTACCAGGAGTAGGTTTGACTATGAAACACTTCTCTTCACGCGCTATCTCTTTGCTGGGTCTATTACTATGCTTCTCACTTTCCGCCTCTAGCAAAGACCCTGCCGATTATCCCCTGAAGGTACATATCCTTCAGCAGAGCTGGGCCTCGCGTAATCTCGTCCGTGGAGTGTACCGCGGCGAGGGCCGGGGGAATATCTGGGATGCAGCTGGCCTAGTGCATGGCTTTGACTACACCTATGACTGCTCTTTCCCGTTAGCAAGAACAGCGCGCAACCAGTCCTATCCGGCGAAGTGGAGCAAGCCACAGCTTCGTCTGACAATCCTGGCCGGCGAGATCGGCAAAACAGATAAGTATTCGGAATGCACCCTGAAAACGACGGTCCGAGACGGAGTGTACATCCTAGCCGGTGGCGTCATCAGTGAAATGTCGCAGGAAGACTACAAGGCAGGGAAAGCCAAGATGACAGCGGCTCAAACCATGCAGCAGGATGGAACAAAGACTCCCTCCGTGGTGTCCAAGCTTTCTGTAACTTCCGCTCCGAGTAGCGCGGAAATCGAAATCGACGGTGAGTTCATGGGGAATACCCCATCTGTGCTGGAAGTTAATCCTGGTGAGCATAGCATTGCGGTCCGAAAAGCCGGCTATAAGACGTGGGGAAAGAAAGTCAAATTAGCGCCAGGCGAAATCACGCTGAATGCGGAGTTGGCGCAAGAGAACACGAAGTGACCGTAGCGTTGGATTAGCGGGAAGCTATTGCACGGCTGCGCTCGTGGCGACACACGGAGGAAGATAGCGAGGATAAAGCACGGTTACATTTTTCAATCGCGCATCGGAGCCTTTGTCGAGCTGGATTTTCAAGCGCTCGTTCTTTTTGGGGTCCGTTGGGGCTTCCACGGTCAACAGATAACCCGCGCCTACCCCTTCCAGCCAGAAGGTCCTGACGGCGTCCACCATTTCCATGCGCGACTTCTTATCGTTCCATGTGACTTCTGAGGTGGGGAAGGTGTAAACTGCGCCGCCGGTTTGCCTAGCCAGGGTATTTAGGGCCTGCGGCCCCTCGGTATCTTCAGGCGCTATGGGATTGCCGTGAGTCTGAAGGATTGCAAAAAACCTCACTCCCCTTGCCCCGAGTTCCTTTGCCAGGCTCTCTTTCGTGATCTTGCTGTGGTTCTCGCCGCCATCACTCAAAACCAGAATCGAATCGCCGGGAAGGGGCGTTTGAAAGAGCTTGAGGCCCTCATGCACAGCATCGAAGAGCGCGGTATGGCCCTTCGGTTTCATATTTCGCAGACTTGCGGAAGCGGCCATGACCTCCTTAGGGTCGGTAAAGAACCTGCTGAGACCGAACGTCCGGTCATGGAAAAAACCATACGCAATCGGGCTGCCCGGCGGGGTTTTTTCCAGAAGCAACTCAAGTTGGCTCTGTAAAAAAGCAGAGTCCCGCTCCTGACTTGCGCTGACGTCGATCAAAAGAAGAATCCGGTTGCTTTTGATTTTGTCCACCTTGGAGATTACGGCTGGATTGTTTCCCAGGCTACCATGCAGACGGTCTACATCAACGGCTGGGACTGGACGGAAATCTTTCAAGTCCAGAAGATTTGCGGGCACGGTCCTGGTACAGTCCTGGCCGATACCGCATTGTGCGCTCGCCAAAATCGCGATCCAGAGCAAGGTTTTCATGGCCATACTTAATCTACTTCGTTGGCAGTCTCGACTGCAACCAAATTTACTGTCTATTGCAAACTCACAGTGGCAATCGGGAGGATCGTGAATGGTGCGGCTGAGTGTCTGCTAGAAACACCTTGTCGCTTCTATTGAGCGTTCCCAGGACATCCCCTATAATCGCGCGGCGATGTGTTCGTCCTTTGCTTCCACCAGAAGAGATAGCGGCGGACCGAACACAAGGAGAGGAAATAACTTATGTATTCACTGTTCTCAGGTAATGGTAAGGCGTCTGCGTTGGCGGCTTTATTGGTTCTGCTCTCGGTCTCGTCTCCGGCGAAAGCCGAAGATAAGGACCAAAAAAAAGAAAACGACGAGCGCATCAGAGTCACGCAAGTGCAGACCGACTACGTGGCCAAAACGCTCACGATTGAAGTTGAGAGACTTGATTCAATCAGCCATCTGGCCGCGCCCAGCGTCCGGCTGGCGGGATCGCCGCTTACCGTGCTGAATTCCAGCGTCAACAATATGGCCCACACCGGCGTGCTGACCGCTGGTTTACCGTCCCCCATTCCCACTGGCTCCTTCCTGCTGGAAGTTGCCTGGGGCAAGGACCAGGACGACCATGAGCACACGTTCTCACTGGCGCTTGGACTGGTTGGTCCCACTGGACCTCCAGGGCCACAGGGAGCAACTGGTCCCCAAGGCCCCCCGGGACCTCAGGGCGCGCAGGGACCTCAGGGGCCACAAGGTCCGGCGGGATCGTCGGCTGGCGGGCCGCCGTTTGTGTGGGTCTGTACGCCGGCCAATTACGACATAGGCAACAATGGCGCTAACAACGACATCGACATCTTTAATGGGAGTTCGACCACCGCGAACGTCGCTGCGCATTTCCTGGCCAAGGATGGCACGAACCTGGCTGGCGCGACCGTTCCTGGCAGCAATCCCCCAGTCACCTATCCCGGGCAGACAGGAAGCACTACCGTGGCGCTCCCGGCGCAAAATACGTTGATTATTCCTTACCAAACCGGGGCGGGAAATCGGGCAACGGACAACGGTCTGCTTGCTACCGTCACTGTTGTGTCCGACCAGCCGATCGTTGTCGGATTCCAGATTGCATTCGGTGCATTCCAGTCAACTCCTTGCAGTCTGTTGCCTAGATAGTTCGCGTATCGTCGGCGTTAGCTCTTGGGACGAAAGGCCCCGCAAAATCATTGGCGATGATCAGGGCCTTTCCCTGGCTTCAGGAAGTTGCGGAAAAAACATTGTTTCGCATGCGGAAAAAAAGCGCAGGACAAGAGCCGGCGTGAATCTTTTGTTGCGCGTAAGAATCTACTCTGGTGGCTGTGAATTTTGAGGATGACTTAAATGCCGCTGGTTAGAATTTCTCTGCTCTCTGGTAAATCTGAATCGTATAAACGCAAAATTTCTGACGCCATCCACCGCGGTCTGGTGGAGACAATCGCCATCCCCGCGCAGGACCGGTTCCACATTATTACTGAGCACGCCAAATCTGATTTCATTTATGACCCGCAGTATCTGAATATTAGCCGCACAGACGACGTAGTCATCATTCAGATCACCATGAGCGCCGGCCGCACTCTTGAAGTCAGGAAGGCCCTATATCGACGTATCGCTGACCTGCTCAACCAGGAAGCAGGCCTGCGCAAAGAAGATGTGTTCATCAATCTGGTGGAAACCGCGAAAGAGAACTGGTCGTTCGGCAACGGCGAAGCGCAATACGCGACGTGAAGCGGCTTTTCGGGCCTATTTCAAAATTCCACCCGCTCGCGCCAACTCCGCCAGCTTCACAAAGTCAGCAGCCAGCGACCGGTCCTGGTTGATGGTGGGGCTTACTTTCCGAATGGCCGCATGCGCTTTTTGCAGCGCGGCGCTGGTTTTGAGCGGCGCCAGAAAATCCAGAGCCTGAGCTGCCGCGCAAGCCTCAATTGCCAGCACGTACGTGGTATTGGCGACAACCTTCTTCAACTTGATGGCCGCGCCCATGCCCATGGAAACATAATCTTCTTTGTTGCCGGAAGTGGTGATGGAGTCGACCGACGCAGGGTGCGCCAGCACCTTGTTTTCGCTGGCCAGCGCCGCAGCGGCAACCTGGGGCATCATGAAGCCGGAGTTGATGCCCGCATCGGCGGCCAGAAACGGCGGCAAGCCTTCATTCAATGTGGGGTTGACCAGGCGTTCAATTCGGCGTTCCGAAATTCCCGCCAACGTACCCAGGGCGATAGCCATGTAGTCCAGCGCAAACGCCAGTGGCTGACCGTGGAAGTTGCCGCCGGAGATGATGTCTCCCTCGCCGTCACTTTTGACAAAGACCAGCGGGTTGTCGACCGCAGAATTCATCTCGATCTCAAAGGTCCGTCGGCAGAAGTCCAGCGTGTCACGGACCGCGCCGTGGACCTGGGGAATGCAGCGCATCGAGTAAGCGTCTTGCACGCGGCCGCAGTCTTTGTGGGATTGGCGAATCTCGCTTCCTTCGATAAGTCTGCGCAGGTTTGCCGCAACTTTGATTTGTCCCGCATGCGGGCGCGCGTCGTGAATCCGCGCATCGAAGGCGACGTCGGTGCCGTGCAGCGCGTCCAGGGTCATCGCGCCGAGCACGTCAGCTGTTTGTGCCAATGTGTCCGCGGACATCAGGGCCAGGACGCCGACAGCCAGCATGGCTTGCGTGCCGTTAATCAGCGAGATGGCTTCCTTGGCTTCCGGGACGAGCGGCTTGATCCCCGCGCGACGCATGGCCTCCGCGCCGCTCATGCGCGTGTTTTCGTCGCGCCCTTTCCTGGGCGTGGCTTCGTCGTGTCCCTCGGGGCGCGCACTTTCAAAGACAGCCTCGCCTTCGCCGATCATGGTCAGCGCAAGATGCGCGAGCGGGGCCAGATCTCCGCTGGCGCCCACGCTTCCCTGCGACGGCACCACCGGATGCACGCCGCGATTCAGCAACTCACAAAGACAGTCGATCACGTCGCCGCGCACGCCGGAATATCCCTTGGCCAGGGAGTTGGCGCGGAGCAGCATCATAGCGCGGGTCTCTTCCTGAGAAAGCGGCTCTCCCACCCCGGACGCGTGCGACCGGATCAGGTTAAGCTGCAACTGGCGGTTCTGCGCCGGTTCAATGTGTACATCACTCAGCTTGCCCACGCCGGTGTTCACAGCATAAGCCACGCGATTTTCACGCAGCAGTTTGTCCACCACGGCGCGCGCAGCATTTACTTTTTCCCGCGCCTCCCCAGCGAGTGCAACAGGGCGGCGCTCGTACACCACTTGGCGCAGATCGTCGAAGGAGAGGTCATTACCGTTGATCAGAAGAGGCGTCATGGATTTTGGCTGCGGCGGGCCGCGAAGGCCGTCAGGTATTTCTCCGGCAAGGGCCGGATTTCAAATTTGTCATCGACGATGATGTGCATGGTCTCACCCGTGGCCAGCAGCGTCCGGTCGCCCGCGCGCAAAATCTCATAAGTAAAATGCATCAGCGACGAGCGGACGTTCTTGAGCTGCGTGCGCACCGCGATTTCATCATCATATCGGGCCGGCGCTTTGTACCGCACGCGCAGGTCCACCACCGGAATGTGGCAGTTGTCTTCTTTCTCCATGTTGGTGTACTCAAAGCCCAACTGGCGCAGCAGTTCTACGCGGCCAACCTCAAACCATATGACAAAGTTGGAGTGGTAGACCACACCCATCTTGTCAGTTTCAGCATAACGGACGCGAAGCTTGGTTTCGCCAATGATCATCTTTGCGGGTGCTGCCCAAGGACCGGAGGTCTTTCGGTGGACACGAAAAGCTCCGGCGGTAAACTACGCAGTCTAGAAAGTGCCTCGAACACACCACGGTCCACGGACGGCGGGGCCGTAATGCAACCAGACGCACCGGTGGATGAGGGCGGTTTCTTGCGCTGTTTCAATCGGGACTGTCTGGCCGACGCGGATGTTGGTTTCTGTATCAGGGAGGAGTTTTTTGCTGAGACGGTCGGGGAGGTTCCACAGTCCAACGCCCCCAGCCGCAGGCCAGCTAGAACGCAAACCACGAAAGCGAGGAGTGAGATTCTTCGCATAGCTTCTATTCTAGCTGTTTCCCCACTTCGGTTTGCGCTTCTCCAGAAAAGCGGTAATGCCTTCTTTAAAATCCGCGGTCTGGCGGATGGCAGCATTCTCTTTTACGGCCTGGGCGATCTGCCGGTCGAACTGCTCTTTGGTGTAGCCGGACAGCAGAGACTTGGTGGCGCGCAACGAGGCCGGACTATTTTCCAGCAGCTGCCGCGCCAGTTCGTGCGCCCGGGGCATCAACTGTTCCGGCGCCACAATCTCATTCACCAGCCCCAGGCGGTGTGCTTCTTCCGCGCCAAAGATGCGCCCGGTGAGCAAAAGATCGCGCGCACGCTTCTCGCCGACGTTGGCAATGAGAAAACTCGAGACAACGCCCGGCACAAATCCGATGCGGACCTCGGTATAGCCGAACTTCGCTTCCGGGACGGCCAGAGTGAAATCGCACTGCGTGGCCAGGCCCGTGCCACCTGCGATGGCCGCTCCGTTCACTGCAGCGATGGTCGGTTTGGGAAAATCGTAGAGCGTACGGAAGAGGCTGGCCATGGTCACGGAGTCCTGCAAATTTTGCTCATTGCTCCGGCCCGTGAGTTGCTTTAAGTTTTCCATATCCATGCCGGAACAAAATGCCTTGCCTGCTCCGGTCAGGATGATGACTTGCACAGAGGACGCAGCGGCCTGCTTCAACGCCGCGATCAGATCGTCGATGAGTTCATAGCTGATGGCATTGCGCTTGTCCGGACGGTTCAGCGTGATGGTGGCAACGCCGTCAGCCTCAGCGTAATGAACGGTTTTGTAGTGAGTTGTCATTGGATTACCGTATGTTTCCTGGCGATATCGGTGGATGCCTGAATCACGGCGTCCAGCGGCTTTTTCATCTGCACGGCAGCTCCATGTGCCGCCAACGCCTGGACCGCGATTTCCGTCGGGATATTGCCGATCATTTCATCCTGCGCAAAGGGACAGCCGCCCAGCCCACCGATGGCGGAATCAAACCTCCGGCAACCGGCGTCATACGCGGCAATGATCTTGTCCGCCGCGCCGGCCCGGGTGCCGTGCAGGTGTGCACCGATCTCCAGATGATCGTACGCGCCGGTCACGGCGGACACCAATTCTTTCACCTGCGCCGGTGTCGCCATCCCGACGGTGTCCGCCAGCGAGATCTGCGTGATGGTCATGTCGGCCAGAATACCCACCGCTTCCAGTATCTCGTCCGCATTCCACAAGTCGCCGTAAGGATTGCCGAAGGCCATGGAGATATACGCCACCACACCCAACCCGGCAGCATCGGCCGTCAATTTGATTTGCTCCAGTTCGCCGGCGGCATCTTCCAGCGTCTGGTGCTGGTTGCGTTCCAAAAAAGTCGGCGAGATCGAATAAGGAAATCCCAGCGTCTGTACGGCTTCCGTAGCGATGGCCCGCTCTGCCCCCTTATGATTCACGACAATCCCGATGATCTCAACGCCGTCCTGTGGCCCAAGCAGTTTGAGAACTTCTTCCGAATCAGCCATCTGCGGCACGGCCCGAGGCGAGACGAACGACACAGCATCAAGATGCTTGAATCCCGCGTCAATCAGCGAACGCAGATACTGCGCCTTAACCGCAACAGGGATCTGGCCTTTGAGGCCCTGCCAGGCATCCCGCGGACATTCGATGATCTTTACTTCGTTCGACATCTAGAACTAAACCTACCACGGAGGCACGGAGACACGGAGACACTCAAGTCAAAGAACTTTACGCACAATCCCATTCCGAAGGATGGGAACATTAAAGTTGATGATGAAGCCCACCGGCTTGCTCAGAAGACGCAAGTAAGTGAGCAACTGGGCTTCATGGATTGGCAAAATGCGATCTATACTCTTCAGTTCCAGAATTACTGTACTCTCAACAATCAGGTCAAGGCGGTACCCGCAATCAAGTGCCACGCCCTTATAAACAACGGGGATGATCAACTGACGCTCGAACGCCAGGTTCCTTAGTTTCAGTTCGTGGCATAGACATTCTTCATACACACCCTCCAGCAATCCTGGCCCAATGGTCTTGTGCACTTCAATCGCTGCTCCAATGATCCGTTCTGTCAGAGCTTCATGTCTTAGTTTGTTTGGTGGTCCAGGACCGCCGTCTGCATTCATATAGCTCGCTCCAAAAACAAGTCTTTTGTCAAATGCCTGTTCTTCTCCGTGTCTCCGTGCCTCCGTGGTGGATTTTGCCTTAAGTTTGTAACACCCCAACTTTGAATTCCTTGACCTCTGGATTCAGTGCGGCCGCCTCCAGTGCCGTGATTAACGCCTGCCGCGTTTCCATCGGATCGATGATCTTGTCGATCCACAACCGTGCTGCTCCGTAGCGCGGGTCGGTCTGATGGTCGTATGTCGCTTTCACGGAATTAAACAGCTCCTGTCTTTCCTGGTCGCTCAACTTCTTGCCTCCGCGTTCCAGTTGTTTGATCTTGATTTCCACCAGGGTCCCCGCCGCCGCCGCTCCGCTCATGACGGCGTAACGCGCCGTGGGCCAGGCAAAGACAAAACGCGGATCATACGCCTTGCCGCACATGGCGTAATGACCCGCGCCAAATGACCCGCCGATGATGACAGTAATCTTCGGCACCACGGAATTGGCCACAGCATTCACCATCTTGGCCCCGGCTTTGATAATGCCGCTCCACTCGGCGTCGCGGCCCACCATGAAGCCGTTCACGTCATGCAGGAAGACCAGGGGGATGAGGTTCTGGTTACAGTCCATGATGAAGCGCGCGGCTTTTTCGGCGCTTTCGGTATAGATCACGCGCCCGAACTCGACTCGCTTTTCCCCTGTATGCTCGTCCACCTGCTGCACATGCATGGTCTGGTTGGCCACGATCCCCACGGCAAAGCCGCCGATGCGAGCATACCCACAGATCATGGTCTTGCCGTATTCCGCCTTGTACTCGTCAAAGCGACTGCCATCGACAATGCGGGCGATAATCTCTTTCATGTCGAATGGGCGAGCGGCATCGGAATCGTAAATCCCGTAAAGCTCTTCCGCCGCATACTCCGGCAGCTCAGATTTGATGCGATCAAAGGGCGCTTCTTTTTTCCGGCCCATCTTGCTGGCCAGTGAGCGGATACGTTCCAGACAAATGTGGTCGTTCGGTTCGCGATAGTCAATCGTTCCGGCAATCTGCGCGTGCATGACGGCCCCACCCAGTTCTTCCGCCGAATACTTGGCGCCGATGGCTGCTTGCACCAGCGCGGGGCCCGCCAGAAAGAGCCCGCTGCCTTCCGTCATCAGGATGGTATCGCACATCACCGGCAGATACGCTCCGCCGGCCACGCACATGCCCATAATGGCCGTGATCTGTGGAATACCCATGGCTGACATGACGGCGTTGTTGCGGAAGACGCGGCCAAAATCGTCGGTGTCAGGGAAAACATCTTCCTGCAACGGTAGAAAGACGCCGGCGGAGTCGACCAGGTAGATCGTCGGGACATGATTTTCAATCGCGATGTTCTGCGCGCGAATGACTTTCTTGGCCGTCATGGGAAAAAACGCTCCGGCTTTCACCGTAGCGTCATTCACGATCAGCATGAAGAGACGCCCGTGCACCCGTCCCAGCCCGGTGACCACGCCCGCCGACGGCGCGCCGCCCCATTCTTCATACATCTCATGCGCAGCGTAGAGGCCGATCTCGAAAAACTCGGTGTCGCGGTCGATGAGAAGCTTGATGCGTTCGCGCGCCGTCAGCCTGTTCTTGGCATGCTGGGAGGCAATACCCTTCTCGCCACCGCCTTGAAGAATCACCTGCTCTTCGGTGCGGACCGTAGAGACAAGCTCCGCCATGGCGCGCATGTTCTTCTCAAAACGCGCCGAAGTCGCGTCAATCTTGCTGATGATCTTGTTGCGCTGGTCAGGCATAGGGTTGGGGCAAACTAGTTAGAGTAAATGAGGGGCGGAAAGGGAGCAAACCACATTCGGGCATTACTCTGCTGTAATGGTATTTTTTGCCTGTTGGACGAGTTCTTGGTAATTGTCGGCGAAAACTTCGACCAGGAGACGCTCAATCGCACCTTGTAAATGCCAAAGCGCGGTGCGTTCCCCGTTATCAGGTTTGGCCAATCCGAATGTAGCGACATCCTGATTTCCGGCAGTACTCCACGCGTCGTGACTTCGCGAGAGGAACTCGAAGAGCACCAGCAGTTCACCCTTCGACATCTTGATTTCTATCTGCTCATCAAAATTCGATTCCATGCTGTCCTCGCTGCTTACGTAAATAGTTTTGCTCCCTACACCATTGTGGTGGCCCAACGTTGAGCACGGGTCGTCCTCAGCCGTGAAAAATAGCTTAACCACAAAGGACGCAAAGGTGCACGAAGAATGTCGAGGCCCCGGAAACTTAAACACTGGTTAGGTTGGTGTGGATGTTTCAGTAGAAATCGCTGCAACTCAGAAAGAACCCGCAGGTCTTACACACCAGTTTGCAGCGAGACTCGCGCATACGGGAGCCGCAGTTGGGGCAGTAGCTGGAGACATCGACCGCCGGCGAGGCTTTTGCTTCGCTCTGAGACGGAACGTCCCGGCCCGGAGCAACGGGATCAGGTTGAGGTTTGTTCATCATTTACTAATTCTGTTTTGCCGCAATGCACGCTCAACGTGGCCACCGCCGTCAAAAACCAGCGCGCAGTATCTCGCGGATTTCACGATTGATCTGGGCGCAATCCCGGCCGGCCTTGTCAATCATCCCCACCCATTTCGCGTTGTTATCATCGAGTTTTGCCTGGCCCAGCAGATACGCGGCCTGCATGATGGTTTCCAGCGAATTACTCAGGTCGTGGGCCAGGGCGCGCAATCTCGCGTTCACTTCCGCGCGGCTCTCGGGCGAGCTTTCCGCTTTCGGGGGCGTGCTCATCGGCCTATCCTTCCCACACGAATGCGTCAAACCGTCTTCGCGTCTCGAACCCCAGCTTGCGATAAAGTTCCACGGCCTTGTCATTGGCTTCCGTCACGGTAAGGCTCAATCCGAGAAAGTTCCGCGTACGCAGCTCCTGGGCGCAGAGACCAATCAGCGACTCGCCAATCCTTCGTCCGCGATGCTCCGGAAGAACGCACACCTGGGTTACATGGCCAACATCGTCTCTCACGCGGGAACACAGCAGCAGGCCGGCGATGGAGCGCGTGGGACGGTGCAGGGCAATAAACGACGCATTGCCATCGAAGACGCCACAGCCGGGGAAGCGGACAATGTTGTTCAGGAAACGCAATGAGCCGTTCATGGTCCGATATTGATCGTTGATGTCCGAGTCAATATGCCCGCGATACGAAGTTGTGATCACGGCGGCAGCGGGCTGGAAGTCCTGCTCTACCCAGCGGCGAAACTCGATGTCCGGCAGGAGCGAGATCTGCGGCCGAGTGCTGTTCTTGAGCGGTAGCGCCATGAACAACCGTGGGAACTGTTGAAACCCTTCCGCCAGAAACGGGCCGCTCAGCACGCCGGACTCATGCGGCAAAAGCTGGGCCTCAATGCGCTGTATGCCGGGCGATTGCTGCAACGTGGCAATCACGTGGACCGCCAGCCGGTGTTCCACCGTGTCACCTTCAAGCCGGATTGAGTCATTGGCATACAGGTCTCCGATGACTCCTTTGCTGCCTTCATACACAAAGAATGTATAGCCGCCAATGCGTCCATTTTCCACGGCAGCGTATCCAGGAAGGATTTTGGAATCGATATACCGCAGAATCATCTCCGCCGACGGGCGGTAATCCCAGGACATCATCTGCGCCCAGAGAAGCGTCTCCTGCTCCAGCAACGGACGCAGGTGGTGCGAGCTGAAGTGCCTGAGGTCCAGTATCTCCACGCCGAATGGAGGCTGTGTTCTGTGTGTTTCGATCGGGGTATGCAGGCCCATGAACTTCCTAACCGCCCTGCTATAACGATAACTTGAGGCGAGCTAAGAGTCTAGCTTCCGATAATCAAATAGGCAAAATATGTATCTACCTTAGGAACCAAAGAAGTAGGAACCAGCAGCGTCACTTGTCATTACCGCTCTCCGGCTACTCGGAAAAACTCCAGGTGTTGTTGGGGAAATCCACCCAGGCGTAAAACCCGCCTCTCACCGACGAGGGCCTGGATGGCGTCACCGCTTCCCTCTTTGGCCACAACAACGTGTTTTTCTGTCGGTATACCGGAAGGCAGATCGGCGGGCCCATCGCTCTCGTAATAGGGGATGGGCTGGTTGCGATAGAAATTCAGTCCGTAGGCGACGTCTCTTTTAACATTGAAGACGGCAACCAGACCGTCCGAAGCGCCAAGTTGCGCCAGCCGTTCCTGCACGGCCCGTGCCGATTGCACCTGGTCAATCACCGGCGCGGCTGGTCGCAACAGGAAGGCCACAGCCAGAATCGTCGGAACCAGAGTGACGAAATGCAGCACGCGCGGCCCCTGTCGGCGCACCATGAGCATCACCATCATCGCGATTACAGCGCCGGCGATCGCGACAACAAGTTGTATGGCCCCAGCCGGCTGCTGCTTCATCATGGCGAAAGGCGCCATCAGCGCAGCCACCAACAGAACACCACAAAGCAGCGCGTGCAGTGAAACCTTAAGGCGGGAAATCACCGCGGAACGGCGAAGATAGTCGGCCGTGAGAATTGCCACCGCGGGAACAGACGGCAGTATGTAGCCCGGCAGCTTGGAACGCGAGATACTAAAAAAGACAATCGGAACGGCAATCCAGAGCAATAGAAAGCACGGCAGCCAGTCTTGACTGGGTTCAGGGGTTGCAACTTCAGCGATCTCATCGGTACGCCCGCGGACTCGGGCGAAGCATTGTTTGCCGGCGTCAACCATCGCAACGACAGCAAAAATCGTCCAGGGCAGCGTGGTCAACAGCAGCACCGGGATGTAATACCAGAACGGCTGCGAGTGCCGGTACAGATTCGTCCCAAACCGCTGCAGGTTTTGGTCAATAAAGAACGTATGAAAGAACTGCGGCACTTTGCTCTGGACGGCGAAATACCACGGTGCCGCAATCGCAAAGAACAATAGAAAGCCGGGCGCCCAAAGGCTGCGCACAAAAATCTTTCCCTCACGACGCAGCACAGCATACGCGGCCACCACGAACACAGCCAGCGCCGGGGCCACCGGTCCCTTCGCCAGCGCTCCCACAGCCAGCAACCCGTAGAAGGCGGCTAGCCATAGTTTCTTTCCTGTCTCATGCCAGGTCCACCAGCTCAGCATGGCCAGGGCAAAAGGCGCGGAGATCAGCATGTCCGTCGAAGCACCGCGGCCAAAGCCGATCATGCCGGCGGACGACGCTGTGATCAACGCGGCATCCAGCTCGCTGCCAAAGCGAAAACGCCGCATAAAGAAAAAGATGGCCAGCATCAAGGCGGTTGCATGCACGGCGGAAGGAATGCGCGCGGCCCAGTCATGCACGCCAAAAATGCTATAGCTGTTCATGACCTTCCAGTACAACAGGACCGGCTTTTCCAGCCACGGAGCGCCGTTCAGCGTAGGCACGATCCAGTCATGGCGGGCAAACATCTCGCGGGTAATCTGGGCATAGCGAGGCTCGTCCGCGCCAACCAGGCCAAAAGCTCCGAGGCCAAAGAAGAAAAAAAAACCGCAGACGCCGAGCACCAGCGCCAGTTGCAAGAGAAGCAGCTTAGTGCGGTCCGTCATTGTGTCCGGCTTCTGGTTCCGCTGCTTCTGGTCCGATGGATCATGAAAGATAAAGATAAGGTCGGCATGGTATCAGTTCGTCTTGAGCAACCGGCCGCGCAGTTCGGCCAGCACCCGTTCCGACGCCGCAGGGTACGGGCCTTCCACGGAAAACCCCCCGGCACACTCATGGCCGCCGCCACCGAACTTCTCCGCGATGTCGGCCACGTTCACGGCGCCTTTGCTGCGTATGCTCACGCGCACGCGGTCTCCGGCGGTTTCACGGAAAAAGACCGCCACCTCAACTCCGGAGATACCCAGGGCGTAATTGACCAGGCCTTCGCAGTCTTCGTCCAGGGCCTCACAGCGCTCCATGTCATGGCGTGTGACCACCATCCATGTGATCGCATCGTCGCGTTGCAGGCTCGACAGCGCTGCGCCCAGCAGACGCATCTTGGACGCCGGGCTGGAAAAGTAAACACTCTGCGCGATCTTTCCCGGGTCCGCTCCATGTTCCACCAGGCTCTTGGCCAGTTCGAAGGTGCAGGCGCTGGTGGGCGAATAACAGAACGCACCCGTGTCAGTGAGCACCGCGGTGTACAGGCAGGTGGCGACCTCCGGAGTAATTGTCACGCCTGCGGCTAGCGCCAGTCGGAAAATCATCTCCGCCGTAGCGACCGCCTTGGGATCAATCCAGTTGACCTGGGCATAGGTCTTGGCGCTGAGATGGTGATCAATGTTGATCAGGAAATGCTGTTCCAATCCATGAAGGCGGGTACGCTGCAAGCTATCGCACTCCAGGATGATGGCAGCATCATAACTGCCGCTGACACGGGAAGCATGGACGATGGTTTCAGCAAAGGGCAGCGGCTTGTAGATCACCGGAACGATATCGCCCAAGACCACCTCAGCCGTTTTGCCCATGATGCGTAGAATCTGGCTGAGGGCCAGCGCTGAGCCGACAGCATCGCCATCCGGGCGCGCATGCGAGGTAACCAGAAAATGCCGTCTCTGGCCAATCTCCTGTAAAACCTGTTCGAGATGGTCCATAGTCGCTACTTCTTGCGTTTCTTCAGCTTGCCTATAATCTCGTCGATCCTGGCCCCGTACTTGCCCGAACGATCCAGCACAAAAATCAGGTCCGGCACGTGACGCTTTCCCGTACGCAGCAAAAGCTGCCGCTTGATGTACCCCTTGGCCGCGGTGATCCCCTCGATCGTTTCTTCGGCTTCATGCTCGTCGCCCGCTACTTCAATAAAAACACGGGCACTCTTGCCGTCGGGCGCCAGCGCGATCTCCGTGACGTTGCACAAGGCAATGCGCGGGTCGCCTAGTTCGCCCTCAATGATTACGCCGATCTCTTCCTTCAGCGTCTCACCTACCCGCTCCCGATGATGCTGCTTGCCCCGTTGCTCAGGCATTTTTTTTACATCCCAGTGAAAAACCCATGAGAATACCAGAGATTCAGCCTTTAAGGATAGCCAGAAATATTGGGCCGGGGGCGAACAGTCGCCCCTTGTGGCAGAATAACTATATGGCAATTGAAGTATTTCTTGAGCGAGTTCCCGACGAGGACATAAGCGTGCGACAGTGCTCTCTCTGCAAGGAACAGTTCCATACGTCGCCGCTTGGCCCGCGAAAATATATGAAGGAGTTCCCCGAGCATGTAAGGACAGCTCATCCGGAAGCCGTCACGAAAAAATCAGTGCTCCACATAGTCCATGAATGAATCGATAACTTCGGCTCCGGCGTTGTTGGCCAGACGCACGGCCTCACGCTCCACATTACGCATCAGGCCTTCCAGGTAGTCACGCGAGTCGGAGATGCTGACCACGCCCAGCGTAGCGCGCTGCCACAGGTCGGTGACTTCAATCTCAGCGATGGCAATATTGAATGAGTTACCCAGGCGGTCTTTCAGGCTGCGTACTACCTGGCGTTTGTCTTTGAGCGAGTGCGCGCCTTCGATCCGCAGTTCCAGTGTGAGATAAGCGATAGGCATTCAATTCGTATTACTGGCTTCGCGCTTTTACGTCTTCCGACGTCAGCCCGTACAGCGGCGGCGTGGGCACTCCAAGAATACCCAGATACACATACATCTGCGCCCGATGATGGACCTCATGCTCCACCATGGCGCGCAGCCATTTCCAGACCGTGATCGGCGCGCCACCCGGGGTCACGCATTTGCGTTCCAGGTCGGCGGCGGTCAGCCGGCTAAAAATATCCATGGATTCCTGATGCATCCGGTTGAAAAATTCCAGGACCTGGTCCGGCCCGTCGGCCAGCTCTTTGCCGTGGCCGGGATAACGGCTGGGCTTGAGCTGCGCGTTCTCACCATACATATAACGTTCAATCGTGGCCAGATGCCGGATAATATCGGCAAAGCTGAACTTCCCCTCGTGATAGCTCCAGTCAAATTTCTCCCGGGGGATACAGGCAATCACTTTCAGCGTGCGTTGCCGGACTTTTCCCCAGTATTCAATAAAAGCGGCGGGATTGGTGTTTTCCATAACGTGAAGTTTCACTGCATAGCTTCGATGTTCCGGCGAAACTCTTCGCTCTTAAATTTTTTCAGGCCGGCGGTGGTGAGACGATGCAACTCGGCAAAGCAGTCCTGGTCGACCGCCTTGAAGTTGAAGCATGACTTCCCCTGCATGCGCTTTTTCAGCTCCGGCGACATGCCCTTCAACAGCTCAGGGGAGGTATAGACCGCCATCAGGTGATAGCTTACGTAGTTTTTTCCTGTCCGCACGCCGGCAAAATAGATCGGCTTGCCGCGATGGAGGACCGAGGGGACCATCGTGTGGTAGTTGCCTGGCTTGTCCGTTTGCACGGCAAGCTGATCTCGATGGGCGTCCAGAAGCTTGCGCAACGCTGCGAAGACCTCGTCGAAATCTTGCTCTTTTGCAGCAGAAACCTTTTTAGTGGCTTTTTTCACGGCAGGCATGCTCAGGCTCCAAGGTAAACCGGAACATGGTAGGAAAAGTCGATCAGATTGTCCATCGTTCTATTTTAAGAGACGTTCTATAAAAGAGATTCGCTCTTGAGTCTCTGAAACCCGGCTTCCGCAAGGCGGCCTAGTTCGTCGAAGCAGTCCTGGTCCACGTGGGTAAAGTTGAAGCAGGATTGTCCCTGCATACGTTTCTTCAACATGGGAGAGATCCCAAAGGACAGCTCAGGATACATGTACAACGGGGTGAGATAGAAGCTTACATAATTTTTCTTGGCCTTGGCTGCGGCAAAGAACAGGCGTCTGCCATTGAGGCTGGCCGACCGGGTCTCCAGATAGCAGTTGCCGGGCTTGTCGGTCTTGACCGCAAATTTGTCTTCAAACGGTTTCAACAGCAGGCGCAACGCAGCAAAAACCGCACCGTTGTCTTTGGTCCTTGCCGCAGGAACTGTTGTCATTGTGTCCTTGTGTCCTTAATTTCCCGGCCAGCATGCATTCAATAGGCAGTATAGCTGACCTGCACTGTCCATGCCCTGCTGAAAGCGCGCTCACGGCCCCATCAGTCTCTGGCCGCGAGTGTATTTGGAGTAGTAAACCGCATCCCCGGAGGCGCTATGCCTGCAACAAGAGCTGCTACCAAACCTGCCTATGATGTTCATCCTGGCGTGGCCATGGTCAAGAAATCCATTGCCGGACGGAAGGAGAAGACCGGAAGTTCGCTGGAAGAAATGGCTTGCGTTTCCGATGCCAATTTCATCGTCGCACCATGCAAGGGCAAAACTGAAATCTTTCCGTGATTGAAACGCGTCGAGACGGTGTGGAACGAAGCGACTTGAAGGCAAACAAAAGCCGCGAGGCCGACTTGCGCGACGCGCGGCTTGCCTCAGGGCAAAACTCTCTCACCACGGGAGGGCACTCCATCAGCGATGTGGAACGAAGCGAACTTGAAGGCAAACAAAGCCGCGAGGCCAACTTGCGCGACGCGCGGCTTGCGTCAGGGCAAGACTCTCTCACCACGGAGCGAAGCTCTATAAGTGGTGTGGAGCGAAGCGAACTTGAAGGCAAACAAAAGCCGCGAGGCCGACTCGCGCGCCACGCGGCTTGCGTCAGGGCAAGACTCTCTCACCACGGAGCGAAGCTCTATAAGCGGTGTGGAGCGAAGCGAACTTGAAGGCAAACCAAAGCCGCGAGGCCGACTCGCGCGCCACGCGGCTTGCCTCAGGGCAAGAGCCTCTCACCATGGAGCAAAGCTCTATAAGCGGTGTGGAGCGAAGCGACATAAAAAACGAAAAGGCCGTCCGGCAACGGAACGGCCTTTTCTTTCAAGGGAGAATAGTTCCAACGGAGCTCTAAAAAGACCATCAGAACTTTCTGGCGAAATCTTATTGGGCAGTGAAAGGCAGTGTCAAGGAATTTCTGGATAATAAATGCCTTTGTTTTCAATAACTTAATCAATATGTCAACAGCGGTACCGGAAGTGACAAAAAACGCCATTTCCTGACTGCTGGCCCCATAACGCTTCCCTTTTCAGTTACTTAACGGGTTACTTCAGATTCAGCTGGATGATGTCCACCTGTTCGGGGCGGTCGAAAAACCGGTTGGGATAGTACTTGTTGACAAGAATCCGTATACCGCCAAAAGCGAATCCCAGGATCAGCGCAACCATGAACATGATCGCAATCAGCACGCAGATGCCGACGATCAGAGCTCCGGGGTTCTCTCTGGGATTACGTTTGGTGGATTGGGTCAAGGTGACATCGGCTTCGTAATTCACTGAAGCAAGCAGCGATTGCGCTTCACTGGCGGGGATGTCACCACTCACCGCGGCCACAATCGGTCCACTGCGTTTGTAATAAAAAGTCCCGCCCGGCAGCGTGGCGGATTGCATGGCGCGCAGGCGTTCGGTCGCGATCTGCGGCGTAGGATAGCTGACCAGCGTAAGGCTGGCTTCACCCCGCGAGCTGCGATATCTGGCGACGGCCACCTCCGGTCCTTTGCCAAAATCCACCAGATCGGCGGGAAGCGGCACACCCAAACGTCCCAGTGCTTCCGGCCCGATAACGTACCGCGCGCTGTGCGGCAGATAAGACTGTCGGGGAAGATAGGTGGGCAAAACCGGCAAAGCGGAAACATTACCTTTGGGCCGCGGCAACGCTTCCGCGAGCGTGCGCAGGTCGGCGGCGGACATGGCGGTCACACGTTCAAGCGTAATGTCGACAAGAATATTGCCCTTGTAAAACAGGACGCGCGCGTTGTTGGAAGCAGCCTGGTCGCCAATTTTCTCCGTCTGCATCTGCGGCTGAACGTAATAGGTAAAAGCTCCGTAAGCGCCGGTGGCGTCATTGAAGCGGGCGGCTTTAACGTCCATCTTGCGGCCGCTGCGGGTGTAGGTTGCTTTTTCAAATCCGGCAAAACCATATTCCTTGAGTACGACGGCATCGGCCGCATCCGCCAGCGACGGATCGGAACCAACCTGCATGCTTTGCGCGGCCCTATCCCAGCCACTGAAGGACGGCGGGAGAACGCCTGTCCCATCCTTGGCTGGAGCCAAAGATAGGAACGAAACCACAAAGAAGAAAACTGAAACGCGCTTCATCATCGCAATTCTAAAAAAGGCCATTTTATTAGACACCGGCAGGGCCAACTAAGATTCTACGCGGTTGAAGCACCGGTTCGTAGTTGATGAACGTCGCGTTTCTAATCAATCCCTGAACCAGTTCCGCGATCTTCATTTTGAATGCGCGAGCCATGGTGTAAAGGCTCTGGAGCGTTGTGTGGCCCAGGCACTCTTGCCTGGACCAAAGTGTCCTTCTTGAGAATGCAAGCACCGGCAGGAGTGCCGGTGCCACACGTACTGTGGGCCCATCGAAACGGTGATCAGCTTGACGCAGCACTTCTGCCAATTCTCAATGCCTGGATCCAGGCAAGACTTGGAAATGAAGCTCCACTCTCGCAGGCCGACCAACATGAGTAATACACCCTTACTATCTCTGGGACATCTTTACCTGCAGGTCCTGGCTGACGGTCTGCCCCGCGTCTAGTTCGACGTCTTTTACCAGCTCCCGAAATAGTGCGAAGATCTCCGTTGGAGCGATCTCAGGACTGCCGAGTTCCAGAGGCAGCAACCTGTATTTCCCCGGAGCAACATTGTTGAAATTGTAGACCCCATCTTCCCCGACGGCTACCGAATCCAGCGGGACGTATCCATCCGGTCCGAGGGCGAACAGAGAGACATTGCCCGTGGCCGGAACATCTTCCGGCCCCAGAAGTTTTCCTGTAATTTTGCCACCGTCGGTGGCAAGAGTAACCGTGAGTTGAGACGAGGGGGCGCCGTTGCTCAGGTCAAGAATGCCATGTTCCATCCTGATTGGCCCAACCTCGGCATCGCGCACGTAGACGTTCTCAGGGAAGCCCTTGGCGCGCACCAGGTAGCGTGAGGGCGAGAGTCCGGTAAACTTAAAATCGCCCTTCACGTCCACTGGAGCATCTTCATCATAAAGAAAATATGCAACGGGCACCAAACCGATCGTCCCGCGGCTCGCATCCTGGTCCTTGGCAGAAGAAGGCTGTTCGACGTCCGCATGCCCCCGGAGATCGAACGGCGCGAGCATGGTCAGACTGATATTGTCGATATTCGTCCCCGCCACCTGAATAGGCGCGGGAGCACTCTGCATGGCTCTTCCCGCGAAGTAGCATTCCGCCATCACCCAATGCGGGCCTGGATTCAGACGCCACACTGTAAAATGCTGGCCCTGCTCAACCACAGTGCCCGGCCCTCCCCGGTCGGTACCCACTAGAATGCTCGTGCCCGTCGCACCCGGCGGCGTACCGGCAACGGTCCCACTCACCCGGACGGCGGGGATTTCTTTCAACTTAATATTGATCTGCGAAGTTTCCTGGCCGGCCTGAGCTTGTAACGGCACGGCGTTGCTTGCTGCCAGAGACCCAGGATAGTATGTATCTCCGTAGTTGACCTCCGCCGTGCCATCGGACCTGATTTCTGGCGGCTGAGATGTCGTCTCCCGGAACGCTTTCACCAGGTAGGCGCCGGGATAGAGTCCGGCAAAACGGAACTCCCCCAAATCATTGGACAGGCCAGCCGCGCTGCTGCTGGCTCCCATCACTTTGACTGGCGTCAATGCCACTGGGCGGCCCTTATTATCCAGAACGCGCCCGGAAATCACGGCGCCAGGAAGCATCTTGAGTTGCACATCCTTGAGGTCCTCGTCTGCCTTCAGATCGACCTGCATGTGGGACAATAGTTCGTCCAATGGCAGGAACCCGCGTCGTTCTGTCTGGAAGGTATAGCTCCCCGGTGGGATCATCGCCATCGAAAAATGGCCGTTGATCGTGGTAATTGCGCCGTAGATTGTGCTGTATGAATGTGATACAGGAACCAGTTTGACATGAGCGCGTGCCACGGGTTCTCCCGTAAGACTGTTTGTGACCGTGCCCTGTATGGCCGCGGTTTTCAGGGCGGCAGACGCCTTTTGCGCGACTGCATTTTGCGCGACTGCATAGGGACCCGTCCATAGCGCCGCGAGCAAATAGATCGATGGCAAACTAATCCTTCGGTGCATTCCGTTCTCCTTGCGTCCAAGGTTTGAGGTCGCGCTCGATTTTGTCCCTCGGTTTGAGTTCGATGATCTCCGCGGCGTCTTCGGCTTTCCTCATCGCGCTCTCAGCGTCGAACGGTTCCTGCGACATCTCCCTGGCAAATAATCGATATTTTCCCGGGGCCACTCCTTTGAACTCATACTTGCCGTTGCCGTCGACCCGAGATTCGACAATGTCATGGTCATGCTCTGACGGTTTGGTCTGAACGGGCAAAAGAAATACTGTGGCAAATAGAGGAATGGGGTCGCCGTCCTGATTTCTCAGCGTTCCTGACAGCCTGGCGCCCTGCGTGCTCAGCTTCACCAGCAGGCTGGCGTTTCCTTCTCCAATCTCTACCGTTGGTCCACGATAGACCTTGCCGTTGAGCTGAATCGACTCGACAAATCCATTCTCCGGGAGAGGCTTCACGCCTACTTTGTAGCGGCCTGGCGCAATCTTTAAGAATGTGAATGTTCCATCGGCCGCCGCTTCGGTCGAAGAAGAAAAAGGCATGGCAAACGATTCTGACCATGCAAGGTACACCTCTCGTACTGCCTGGAAAGAGTTCGCCTCCGGCCCGGGGACCTCAAGCTTGCCGGTTACGTCATAGCCGGGCGAAAGCACCAGCGAGATGCGGGTTACGTCTGATTGTGTCAATACAACGCTTTCAGTCTGGCTGTAAAACTTCTCCTCGGCGGTCTGGCAACGCGCCAGGATCTTATAAAACCCGGGATCGAGGTTGTTGATGACAAACGTGCGGTCCTGTTTCCCATTGCCTGTAGCAACAACGGAAGAAGAGCTCCGCATTCTGTCCGGCGCAGCGCCGTACATGACATGGATACCGCAGAACAGGGCATTCTCTGCTCCCGATATGCTCCCGCTGATGCTCAGCGTTGGGGTTGCGGCCATGTGGAATTCGAAGCCGCTGCGCTTCTCGCCGGCTTTGAGTTCAATCGTGGTTGCCGCTCTGGCGTCGGCCACACCGGGATAGTAAGCCTCATGGTAGTTGCCCGCAATCGAACCGTCCTCTCTTATCTCCTGCACACCAGTTACCACGGACCAGGCTTGTACTTTCAGGCGGTACTTTCCGGGCCTGGCCAGAATGCGGAACTCGCCGCGGTCGTCAGTGGTAGCCTGTCCCAGCGAGCCAATCCCGGCAAACGGTATTTTTTCTTCCACCGGCTCCACCACGACCTGAAAATCTGGCAGGGGGTCTCCATATTCATCCAGGACGTGCCCTGAAATTATCACCGCTGGAACCATTTCCAACCTGAGATCAAGACGGCTTACCGTGTCCACCGTGACAAACATGTCCTTCATCCGTTTTGGAGCCATATCAACATAGCCCATCCGTTCACAGCTCAGCATGTATTTCCCCGGCGCAATGCCGGCGATGGAGAAGCTACCATTCCCCCTGGTGATGGCCCCATAGGCGGGCCCTGATTGCTGACGGTTCGCACCTAGCTGAATCAATTGCACATGGACCTCATCCAGGGGCTTCCCGGTGAGTGAGTTGCTGACCACCCCCACGATGCTGGCATGCCGTGGCTCACCGGTTGGCGAAGAGGTTGTAGCGCTTTGCGGGCGAGAAGGTATAGAGGAAACGGCGCAAAGAATAGCGAAGACCACCAGAGACCGGTTCATAGGTATCGTACGACGGTATCGTATGACGCATATTCTGCTACTCGATCGGACGAAACGCAACAGCTAGCTTCTTGAGCGGAGCCGCGATACTTTGGTTCTGGGTTCACTCGGCATCAGCGAATTACCGGGCAGCGGGCTACAATGATCGACGTTGCAATTGGCAGCGGCTTACCAGCCGCGATAGTAAACGACAAAGGACGATAGCTCGGCAGCCGGCGATCCTGGACAATCCACAATCCATAGATGGCGAGTCTTTTTACCCACGCGTTCGTAGGAGCAGCCATAGGCCAGGCGGGCAGCGCGGAATCGCGAAGGGATTGGCGTTTCTGGTGCGCAGGCATCGCCTGCTCGATGCTGCCGGATATCGACTCGATCGGCTTTCACATGGGCGTGCCTTACGGCGCGCTGTGGGGCCATCGTGGCATGACCCATTCCTTGTTGTTTGCGGCGCTGGTAGCCGTTTTCGTCGGCGCGATGCTCCAGCGCGGAGACCACAATCATTCACAAAGCTACTGGAAGACCGCGTTGCTTCTCTTCGCCATCACGGCCTCGCATGGCATGCTCGACGCTATGACCAACGGTGGTCTGGGCATCGCATTCTTCTCTCCTTTCAATCCCCATCGTTACTTCTTCCCCTGGAGGCCGATCCCGGTCTCTCCCATCGGCGTGGGTGTCTTTTTTGCTGCTCGCGGAATGCATATCTTGTGGGCCGAGGTTCTTTGGGTCTGGTGCCCTGCTCTGGTCTTGTCTGCCATGGGTTGGATTTTCCGGGCATGGCGCGCGAGCCTTGCAAAAGAAAGCACTCCCTTTGGTACCTTGGAGAAGCACCAGGAAAATCGGTTAAACTAGAGTCAATGGCAATTCTTCAGCGCAGAAAATCAGTAACCGCGACGATCGGCAACGTCCGTGTGGGCAGTGACGTGCCCGTAGTGGTCCAGTCCATGACCAACACCGATACGGCCGACGTTGCGTCAACCATCCAGCAGGTGGCGCAGCTGGCCCGGGCCGGGTCAGAACTTGTACGCGTGACCGTGAATAATGACGCGGCAGCCAAAGCCGTGCCGGCGATTGTTGAGGGCCTGGAAAAACAGAATATTCGTGTTCCCATCATCGGCGACTTTCATTACAACGGCCACTTGCTGCTCACACGCTATCCGGAATGCGCGCAGACGCTGGCCAAATACCGCATCAATCCGGGTAACGTGAGCGTGGGTCGCAAGAACGATGACAATTTCCGCGCCATGATTGACGTGGCCGTGCAGAACAACAAGCCGGTGCGCATCGGCGTGAACTGGGGCTCGCTGGACCAGCAGCTGCTCACGCGCATGATGGATGAAAACTCACAGAGCGCCGCGCCCAAAGACGCCCGCGACGTCACCATGGAAGCTATGGTCGTCAGCGCGCTGCGTTCCGCGGAGCTGGCGGAGGAATTTGGACTGCCGCACAACCACATCATCCTGAGCGCCAAGGTCAGCGGCGTGCAGGACCTGATCGACGTCTATCGTAGCCTGGCCGGACGCTGCGATTATCCCCTGCACCTGGGCCTGACGGAAGCAGGCATGGGCGCCAAAGGGATCGTCGGCAGCGCGGCCGGACTGGCGGTCCTGTTGCAGGAAGGCATCGGCGATACGATTCGCGTTTCGCTCACGCCTGCTCCCAACGGCAACCGCGCGGAAGAGGTTTTTGTCGGCCAGCAGATTCTGCAATCCATGGGCATCCGCAGTTTTACGCCGCAGGTCACCGCCTGTCCCGGTTGCGGACGCACCACCAGCACGTTTTTCCAGGAGATGGCGGAAGAGATCCAGAATTATCTCCGCACCAATATGCCGGCGTGGAAGGGGAAATACCCTGGAATTGAAGAACTGAAGGTTGCGGTAATGGGTTGTGTCGTCAACGGGCCGGGTGAATCGAAGCACGCTAACATCGGGATTTCTCTCCCGGGCACGTTTGAAGAACCTAAAGCACCGGTGTTTGTTGACGGAAGGTTAATGACCACGCTGAAAGGCGACCGGATTGTCGCTGAATTTTTTGACATCCTGAACGAATATATCGACACGCGATACGGTTCACGGTCAGGCAAAACGACAGCAGGGGTTGCGGCCCGCGTCTGAAGCCAGACTCCAGGGCTATGCTGCCAGCAACCCATAGCTGATCGCCAGCCACGCGCCAAAACCAACTACTACCATCGCGATGCGCACAGCGGTGTTATCTACTATGGCGTTCCACTTTGCGTCCATGATTACCTCCAGGTAATCTTCTGAATTTCCAGCTGCTTCTTTTGACTTGGTTCGCAGCTTCTGGTTAGTAATACGTTCGCGGCAAATTTTGGTTCCATGTTTATGAGTTTTATTTATTTTTGTTTATTTGTTCATTTCTTGGTAACTCTTTGCTGGTTTCAACCGTCTTATAAGTATTCATTCTTTTCTCTCTCACCCTGATGGGGGCGAAACGGAGTTACAGGAATTGAAGAATTGAGCAAGTCCATCTTTTTCGTTGGCATACCAGCCAGGCAAAAAAGATTGTCGTGCAAGGTTCCTCGGAAGATCCTGTTCTTCGCCAGCTTCCCTCAGGGTGATAAAAAAACAAGCAGAGTTTTAGCCGACTTTCCTTCGTCCCGCAATCTTCCCTGAACCAGAAAAATTTACATCACAAAGTGCCATTTTGGTATTTGTTCGAGTTCACGCTGGAATATGAAACGCGCTGGCGCGCGCTCTCGTTCGGTATCAGGAAACCGGCTGCCGATCGGCGGATTGCGTCGCAGATGCCGTTGGACTCGGCGCCAGAGGAAGCTGAATCGTGATTAACAATCCATCCGGGACATTTTCCGCGCGGATCGTTCCCCCGTGCAGCTTGACCGTGCGCTCCGCGATGGAAAGCCCAAGTCCCACTCCGCCGCTGGCCCGCTCACGGGCCTCGCTGACGCGATAGAACGGTTCAAAGATATGCTTAAGTTCGCTCTCCGGGACGCCCGGCCCATGGTCGCGAACGGTCAGGACCGCGGTATCCAGCTTCCAACTCAGGGAAACTTCCACCGCCGTATTTTCCGCTGTGTAACGGATAGCGTTTCGGACAACGTTTTCAACGCCGCTGCGCAGGAGTTCAAACGAGCCGCGCACGCGGCAGTGTTCCATCTGGAGGGTCTTCACCTCTTTGTGCTGCGGCTTGGCCTCAAAGCTGGCATCATCCACCACCTGCTGCACCAGCTCTTCCAGGGCCACTACCTCGGGCGGGACGCGTTCAGCTCCGCTCTCCAGACGCGTGAGCGCCAGCAGTTGTCCTACCAGCTTGTTCACCCGCTCCGCTTCCTGCTCAATCCTGTCCAGCGCGGTCGTGGCCTTGCCGTTGCTGCTGCGTCGCGCCAGTTCGAGGGCCACGGTCAAACGTGCCAGCGGCGACCGTACTTCATGGGAAATATCGCCCAGCAAACGCTTCTGGGACGATATGAGCGCCGCGATTCGTTCCGCCATTTCATCGAACTCGCGACCAACATCGGCCAACTCGTCTTTGCGATTCCCTAACGCCGGAGATACACGCGCGTCCAGATGCCCCTCAGCAAATGCCTGCACTACCGCTTGTAGCTTCTTCAGTGGTAACGTCAGGTACAACGCTAACAGGTAGGAGATTACACCCGCGGCCAGGATGCTGGCGGCAATGCCCGATGGCGGCAGGCCTCGGGGCACATAGGGCTGCCGCAACCGCGTAACGAAAATGTAACTTATGCCGCTGGGGGCAACGACGATTCTTCCCCACGTGAGCCTTCCCGTCGACGTAATGTGCGAGATGTGCTGCTGTGTCTGCTTCACCTCGGCGGCGACGGTCGTTGCATTCTCTTCCGTGGGAGCGGTAAGGGTTTTTCCATCTCCATCGAACAGCTCAATCTCCGTGCCGGCTTCTTTCAGCGACCGGCTGGAGTACTGTTCAAAGGCCCCGGGGCCTTCGCTGTCATAAACCTGGACCGCGGACTCAGCATAAAGATTGAGTGCTTCCCCAAAGGCTCCCCGGTTGCGCTCGGGATTGGGATCGGCGGCGGCAGCCAGCCAGCGCGTTACGTTCAAAGCGCCGATCATGACCGCGGCAGCCAGCCAGAAGCACAAAAAAATCTTCATGAAGAGACTACGAAATCTCACGCCTGCTCTCCCGGAAGAAGATAGACATACCCGCTGCCCCGGATGGCCTTGATGCGCTCCTGCTCTCCGTCATAGGGACCGAGCTTGCGCCGCAGATTGCTGACATGCACGTCAATGCTGCGGTCCATGGGCGACATGGGCCTTCCCAGCGCGGCCTGCGTCAGGTCCTCGCGGCTGATGATTTTGCCGGGACTGCGCAGGAACGCATAAAGCAAATCGAATTCCGCTCCCGTCAGAGTCACCGGCTTGCCGCTGCAATTCACACTGCGCGATTCGGGATGCACATCGAGGTCCGCCAGATGGACCGGCTGCGACGGCGTAGCTCCAGTACCGGCCGACGTACGGCGAAGAATCGCTCGCAACCGTGCGACCAGTTCGCGAGGATTGAAAGGCTTTGCCAGATAATCATCAGCGCCAAGCTCCAGACCCAGGATACGGTCCAGCTCGCTGCCTCGCGCGGTCAACATCAACACCGGCACCGCGCTCTTCTGGCGCAACTGTTTCAAGACATCCAGCCCGCTCATGCCCGGAAGCATGACGTCGAGCACAACCACGGCGTATTGTCCGGCAAGCGCTTTTTGCAAACCGCCGGGACCGTCATGCGCTGCGTCCAAATGAAACTGTTCGCTCTGAAGATATTCTTCCAGCAGCTTGCTTAATTCAATGTCGTCGTCAATGAGCAGAACTGAAGCCATGCTTTTCACCATAAACCCGGAACACATTCTCAATCGGTTAAGAAGTGTCAAGGGTGGTTACTTGCGAATTAACAACTCATAACGTCCGTGCGAGGCCTCTTGGGTTAACACTAGTGGCAGCCAAGAATGCTGCCGCTTGGATTGTAAAAGGAGTTTCGTAATGCACAAGAAGTTTTTCATTGTTACAGCAATTGTACTGGCCCTGGCAGCGGGCCTGGCCGCATCGGCGGCGACCCTGCACGGCGGAAGATTTGGACGCCACGGCGGCATGCTCAAACGCATGACCAGGGAATTAAACCTCACGGACGCTCAGCAGACCCAGATCAAGAGCATCATGACAGCGGAGAAGGCGAAGATCCAGCCATTGCGGCAACAGCTCCGCCAGAACGAACAGGCGGAAAACGCCAACATCAACGGCACTTTTGATCAGGCCCAGGCCACAGCGTTTGCCGGAAAACAGAGCCAGATCATGAGCGATTTGATCGTGGAAAAAGAGCGGGCCAAGTCCCAGATTTATGCTGTGCTCACGCCCGACCAGCGACAGAAGGCCCAGCAACTCATGCAGGAGCACCAGCAACGCTGGGGAAAGCATCGGCAACAGAAGTCACAACCGACGCAGCAAACTCCTGAATAGTAATCTCCTTTCTCCTCCCTCCAGAGGTTGGGCGGCAGAAATGCCGCCCGTTTTTTTTGCTTTGTCCCAACGAATAACATGTGGCACAGGCCACTCCTGCCTGTGCGAATTCAAGTTGGCTCACCAGGGGGCGGAAGCCTCTTTTACATGTTGATGACTACACGGCGTCGGCGGAGATTTCATCTCAGGGGCTATACCGATCCAAGCCCCGCAGGGCGGAATTATTGAGCCCACCGCGTGAGCGGTGGGTTGGTTGGAAAAATTCACAAGCCCCGCTTTCGCGGGGCGACATACTTCAATGCCGCTGGATGTCGTTCATGGCAAATCGTAAGAACACAATTTTATGTCGCCCTTTCAGGGCTTTCCTTCAATTCACAGCATACCCACCCCTGACGGGGGGTGGGCTCAATAATTGCGCCCCTTGCAGGGGCTCTCGCGTCTCGGCCTAATGAATGATCGAGGATGCTCCCTTTTATGTTGGGATCAAAAAGGCGGGATCTGAATGCGGAAGGCCTCACACCTTCCGCATTCAGGTTAAAGACGAGCGATGGTTACAACGACCGCAAGAACGTCAGAATCGCCTGGCGATCGCTTACGGTCAAACCGTTGAATCTGGCCACCACAGCATTGGCTTCTGAGGCCGGGAACGTTCCATTCGCCGCACTGGAGTGCGCAGCGATTACCGTAAGCAGGTTCGTGGTCCGCCCGTCGTGGAGGAAGAAGAGCCGCTGGCCCAGTCCCCAGAGCGGAGCTGTACGGAATTCATCTCCTCCGGCCAGTCCCTGGCTGACCTGATCGGCCAGGCCGGGGCCCATGTGGTGGATGGCAAAATCGGAGTAAGGATGGATGGTCTGGTTGGCCAGCGAGGCAAAGTTGCTTGCGCCGGTCTGGAACGTAGTGGTATGGCAGTTGGAGCAACCGATGTTGACGAACTGGTTGGATCCCTGGACGACCGTGTTGCTGCTTGGTCCAGGGGTCGGTGGCGCCAGAAACCGCATAAAGTTTGCGAAGTTATTGATGTCGTCGAATACGGCGGCGTCGACGAACCCTCCAACATTGAAGCTGTTATTTACGGGCGGCAGGGGCGAGCAATTTGGAGTTTCATCCCGCTCGGTATCGAAGATGAGGTTGGTGATCCCCATCTCCACGTTGTAGGCTTCGCCGGAGAACAAGAGCAACGATTTGTTCTGCGCCTTCCAGCCAAAGCGTGTGACGGTGCCGTCATTTCCATTTCGGTTCAGACGCCCGGTAATACCCAGCGCCGCTTTTCCCGTGGCGTTGTTGGCCAGGTTTTGCACCAGCGTCGTATCGGGAATGGCTTCCACCAGCCCCAATCCGAACGTTGGCGTGGGAATTCGAAACGAAAGGTTCGCGGTGTTGGAAAAATTTTCCTGGACCAGATTGCATCCGGTTGGAGTGTCGGACCGGCCTCCGATCGTGAACAGGTCATGGACTCCTCCGTCGGGCGTGCCGTCCGGTTTCCTGATGAAACGGACTTCCCGAATTGGACCGGTGGAGGTAATGAACGGTGGTACTACGTTTTGTGAATTCGCAAAGGCGAACAGCGGATTGCTGGCCGGGCTGGTCCCGCCAATCGCCGGCTGGCTGTGACAGGAGGAACAGGAATTGGAATTGAATCGCGGCCCAAGACCGTTGGCGGGAACATCTTCATCCTCCTGAAACTGGTCCATGCCTGTGCTGAATACCGAGAGTTGGGCTGTTGTAAGTCCAGCAACGTGGCTACCGGCGGAAGCCGCGCCGCCACGAGGTCCGGGGTCCGTTTGTCCTGGTAACAATCCGGAACCGAACAGCGTGATTGTGCACAGGCACAAGAACAGCCTGAGTGCCTGGTTGAAACTACGGGAAATTCCTGCGTGTGTCTTCTCTTTGGATGCTCGATTTTTTTTATGAGTGTGCGTCATGGACATCTCCTTGGTTTCTTCTTTCAACTTGGTTTAACTTGGAACTAACGTTCTTGAAGGGGAAGTGCAGATCCACATGGACCGCATCCGGTGTGCCGAGGAGTTGAAGAACAGCAAAGACTCGAGTCTCTCTTAATTCGGCGGCGCACATTATCGAATTTTTGGGCAGGAAAAATTAAAGTATTTTTAAAATTACTATTTTTGTTACGAACGTTCCAAAATGGAACCAGCGTACCAAATCGTTTGTGTAGCGAGTCCCATCGATGGCCTGAGTCAAGGCCCGGGCATTGAGCCGTGCAGGGCTGGGACGCTGGAGCCAAACAGGTTTACATCGTCTTCTTCGGATATCCGCAACACTTCGGCCCACGCCGGGCAAGGTTCTCTTTCCCTTTCCCGTCGAGGAGTGCCGTTGTGAACAACTCCGAGATCGGCATCGCCGAGGACACTGCGTTCAGGACGTTTCGAATCCGGCTCCCATAACGCAGGGGGGACTCATGTCGCTTCTCTGGTGGCGGGCGGCAGAGCGTGAGCGATAGGTGGGGTGCAGAGGCTTGCTTTTACATGCTGATGACGACGCGAGCGACCTCGGGGGAGACTTCCTAGCTGGCACGGATATGGCGCCCATCGGGAAGCTGTAGCGTTTCGGCGAGACGGACGGCGGATTCCATCAGCTTGATGTTCGACTCTTCATTGTCCACCTCCACCACGACAAAGAAGAACCTGGTCATGGCTTCCGTGGCTACAGGAGCACTATCTGGCGGAGCGGAAGCGCTAAAAGCTTGGAGCAGGTTGCGTTTGACGGAAGACAAGAACTCCCCGAAAAAGAAAAGCTGACCCCGGCTTGCGTGGCCCCTACTGATACATGCAACACTCGAACCGGTCTCCGAGGTGACCTCACTGAAGCCTCGTTGGGATCCGTTGGGATGCTTGCACCTAAAGTCTTTGTTTATTGGGATCACGGGGGAGGGGGGCATGTGCGATTCTTCATGCGCAAGGCCGGGAACAAAGCAAGATCAGGCGGGAGCGTCTGTCGCGCAGGGAGAAAACCGCAGCCCAGGGCGGCCGCCTTTCGCTGCGTTTCGGGTTCCGACTGTTAAAATCAAAACTGATGCTGACTGGCTCTGAAATTCGCGAAAAATTCCTGAGCTTCTTTGAGAAGAAGGGGCACAAGCGCGTGCATTCGTCGTCGCTCGTGCCGGCCAATGATCCTACGCTGCTCTTTACCAACGCCGGCATGAACCAGTTCAAGGACGTCTTCCTTGGCCTGGAGAAACGCGACTACAACCGCGCCACCACGGCGCAAAAATGCGTCCGCGCCGGCGGCAAGCACAATGATCTGGAGAACGTCGGCTTCACCAAACGCCACCACACGTTTTTTGAGATGCTGGGCAACTTCAGCTTCGGCGACTACTTCAAGAAAGACGCCATCGCATACGCCTGGGAGTTGATCACTTCCAAAGACTGGTTTGGCATCGATAAAAGCAAGCTCTACTTCACCATCTTTCAGGGTGAAGGCGATATCCCGCGTGATAACGAGGCGGAAAAGTACTGGCTGGAAGTGGGCGCTCCGAAAGACCGCGTCTTCGGCCTGGGCATGAAAGATAACTTCTGGCAGATGGGCGATACCGGCCCCTGCGGTCCATGCAGCGAGATCTACTATGACATGGGCCCTGCCGCCTCCGAACAAGGCCATGCCGATTGCCGCTTCCCCTGCGAATGCGGCCGCTACGTGGAGATATGGAACCTGGTCTTCATGCAGTTCGACCGCGATGCCTCCGGAACGCTCAATCCCCTGCCCAAGCCTTCAATCGATACCGGCATGGGGCTGGACAGGACTACGGCAGTGTTGCAGGGAGTGCTGTCGAATTACGAGACGGACTTGTTTGTGCCGTTGTTAAAGCGCGCTGCTGAACTTATCGGTGTGAGTTACGAAAAAGGGGTCAAAGCAGAATCGGGGCGATCTTCGGCGGCGTCGCTGCGTGTAATTGCTGACCATGCTCGTGCTTGTACGTTTCTGATTAATGACGGCGTTCTTCCAGCGAATGATGGCCGTGGCTATGTTCTACGCAAGATTCTACGGCGAGGAATCTGGCACGGCCGTCTGTTGGGCTCAACCAAGCCGTTCATGCATGAGATGGTCAACGCGGTGCGCGACCTGATGAAGAATGCTTATCCTGAACTGATTGAATCCGCTGAGCATGTCTCAAAGATTGTTTACGAAGAGGAGCGGCGTTTTGCTCACACGCTGAAGGAAGGTCTCAGCAGATTCGGGTCCCTTATAAAGAATGCTCAGGATGTGTTGTCATCTTGGTCAGATGATCGAGTTCTTAGTCTTCTCCACGCTGCATATAGAGACATCGTCTCCGAGGCTGACATTCGCGAATTCCGCGAACGTGCGCAAGTACTTATGGGAGAAGACGCCTTTCTCCTGTACGACACCTTTGGACTACCTTTCGATTTCATCATGGATGCGTGCCGCGACGCCGGTGTTCATCTTGACCATGAGGGCTTTGCGAAGTCCATGTTGGAACAACGGGAACGAGCACGCAGCTCATGGAAGGGGAACGTTAAACAGACCGCTAAGGCTGAGTACCTACAACTCGCCCCGACAGATTTTAGAGGCTATGTTACAACGTCGCTGGTTTCGTGCGCGGTGCGAGGTATCTTCAAGCTGGATGCACCGCCAGTCCGTGAACTACTTCCTGGAGAAGAAGGTGAGGTTATTCTAGATAAAACGCCTTTCTACGCTGACTCCGGCGGGCAGGTTGGCGATGTTGGATGGTTCTATTCTGCTGATGGAAATGTAGTCGTCGCAGACGTTTATGGCTGCCACATGCCCGTGCAAGGAGTGCGCTTCCATAGAGTCAAGGCGCGTCAGCGGATTGAAGTGGGCGACTTGATAAATCCAATAGTTAACGCCGACGTCCGTCAAGCCACGATGCGCAACCACACGGCCACGCATTTGCTTCATGCAGGCCTGCGCGAGACGCTGGGCAAGCACGTGAAGCAGGCGGGTTCGCTGGTTGATCCTGGCCATCTGCGTTTTGATTTCTCGCACTTCACCGGCGTGGCCGACGAAGAGCTTCAGGACATCGAAGACATGATCAACAAAGAGGTCCTGCGCAATACCGTCGTTAAGACGATTGAAGACGTGCCCATCGATGTCGCTGTAAACGAATACAAAGCCATGGCGCTGTTTGGCGAGAAGTACGGCGACAAGGTGCGTGTGGTCAAGATCGGCGAATTCTCCACCGAGCTCTGCGGTGGCACGCACACTGCAACCACCGGTGAGATCGGGCTGATCAAGATCCTGAGCGAAGGCAGCGTTTCTTCGGGCGTGCGGCGTGTGGAAGCCATCAGCGGAGAAGGCTCGCTCAAGCATTTCCGCAAAGACCACCAACTGGAGCACATGGTTGCCACTCTGGTGCCGGGCAGTCAGAAATCCGGATCACCGGCGGAAGCGCTGCGCCAGGAGCTGGACCGGAAAGACGCCGAGATCAAGAAGCTGCAAAAAGAGCTGGAGCAGTTGCGGATGAAGTCGGCTGCGTCGGGCATGGCGTCGATTGAGGAGCGGGTGCGCGACGTTCGCGGCGTGAAAGTCCTGACCCACCGCGCCGACAACCTGGACCGCGGCCAGATGCGTACGCTGGTCGACAACATGCGCAACAAGCTGGGCTCTGGCGTGGTGGTGCTGGGCTCGGCGCAAGAAGAAGGTAAAGTCGCGCTGATTGTCGGAGTAACGGCGGACCTGACCGCGCGCGTGCAGGCGGGCAAGATCATCAAATCGGTGGCGGAAAAAGTGGGTGGCTCGGGAGGTGGGCGTCCGGATATGGCTGAGGCCGGCGGCAAAGACGCCACGCAGCTCGACGCTGCTCTTAATGAAGCTTATGCGGCAGTGGAAGCGCTTTTGAAATAAGGGCCATTACCACAGAGGACACAGAGAAACACTGAGGAAAGCTGAGCAACAAGAGGTTTGCTCTGTGTTTCTCTGTGTCCTCTGTGGTAAGAATTTCCGCGGCTACGGACTTCCCGTACCGTCATCGGCTGGGGCTGTATGGGACAGGTGCATGTCCGTTTCCGGATTGTGCATTCTGGCCCGTCCCCAGGAGTAATAGCCGGACAGCAGCAACACTTCCAAGGTGACCAGCATGTAGAACGCGAATCTGAGTCGTTTGGTGATTGCCATTCTCCAGGAACGCGCGGGCGGCGAATCCTTGCACGGAGTTGTTACTTTAGTTTTATAAAGCTGGCTAGGGGGCGGATCACCAGATCGCCTGGTTTCCCGGTTCCGAAAGACAAGTTCTGGGGTGTTTCTCTGGTTTTGCCGGGTGTTCACCCCTTAGATTCATCCCGTTTTGCCTCATTGCGATGGGGTGTGTGCCGTCATATAATCCCTTCTACTCTGGTTGTTTCTAACTGTTCAGGACCAAGTAAAAGGTGATTGGCCTTCGGTGAGGTGGCATCAGCCGCCCGGAACTGATATTCAATAGGCAACGCGATGAAAAAGCACCTGTTACCCATCCTGATCAGCGCTACGTCGATGATGCTTTGTCACTTCGCCAGCGCCCAGAACATTGTGGCCACCCACGATGCTTATGGTCATACCGTCTGGGTGGACAACGACAATGGCGGCGCCAAGGCGCAGCCAAAGTCGCAGACGCAGCCTGCCTCTGATTCCAGTCCGGAAGTTACGTCGCGTTACAGCGGTCTTGTTTATTGGAGCAATAAGGAACACCGCTGGATACCCGTACCACTTGTTTCCTCACCAACCATGAAAGCGGCGCGACGCGCGGCCCAGGAAGTAAACGATATGGTGTCCGGCGCGCCCGTCAGCAAAAAAGCCAGCAAGGCTTTGATGTCTTCACAACCGGTTTCGCCGAATACGGACGACCTGACCAAGGTCCAGCCGACTTCCGAAACCGTGGACAAAGCCATTGAAGCAGCGGCGCAACGGCACGGCGTGGATCCGAACCTGGTACGCGCTGTGGTCAAGGTGGAATCAAACTTCAATCCACGTGCGGTTTCGCGCAAAGGGGCCATGGGCTTGATGCAGCTCATGCCTTATACCGCCAAGTCGTTGAATGTGGAGAACGCGTTTGATCCGCGTCAGAACATTGACGCCGGCGTACGCCACCTGAAAAGCCTGCTGAATAACTACAATGGCAACGTGGAGCTTTCCCTGGCGGCCTATAACGCCGGCAGCGGAGCGGTGAGCAGAAACAGGGGAATTCCTCCCTACCGGGAAACCCGCGACTACGTTAAGAGAATCACAGACTTGTACAGGGGCTCGGCTTTTACCCCTAAGTTCCGTGAATCACGTGACGCGGAGGGGCATCGTTCGTTTTCTAACGACTAACGACGCCCAAACGGGTTTATTCTATAAGGTGCTTTGATAGTAGATGTTGCAATGAAAATTGGACCCAGGATTCTGTCGCGGACTGCGATCGCCGGTGTACTGGCGTGCTTTCTTCTGCCTGCAGGTATTCATGCGCGCACCGTGAAGCAAAAGAAAGAAGCGGCGCGCACACAGTTTGAAACCGCGGAGCGCATGCGGGAAGCCCTGGACGGCACAGCGGAAGCGCAGCGCACCCGTCGCGATTACCAGAAGGTCATCGACGCCTACCGCAAGGTCTACTACACCGCCCCCAACGCAGTAAAGGCCGATGCCAGCGTGCTGGCCGTGGCCGAGCTTCTGGACGATCAGGGGCGTGTCCTGCAGGACCCCAAGAGTTTCAAAGATGCGATCGGCCAGTTGGCATTCCTGCGCAAGGAATATCCCGGCAGCAAATACCGCGCGGAAGCGCTGTTCACCACCGCACAGATCTATCGTGATGACCTGGATGACAGCGAGCAGGCCAAAGCCACGTTTGCGGACTTCCTGAAGCGCTATCCCGGCAACACGCATGTTCCCGAAGCCAAAAAGGCGATTGCGGAAATCGACGCTCCGCCGCCCAGCCCATTTTCGGCGAAGACAATCAAAAAGGAACGCGTTCCCAGAACGAAAAGCGCGCAGGCTTCCACCGATTTAACCAAAACTAGTGATTCTGCCAAAGTCGGTGCTTCAGTCAAAACCAATGATTCAGCCAGAACCAGTGACTCAGCCAAAACCGCTGATTCAGCCAAAGCCAACGATTCAGCCAAAGCCAACGATCCCGAAAAGGTTTCTGCCAAAGTCGACGACGAAAATGCTCCGGCGTCACCGCAACACCAGCAGGACGTTTCCGTGTCCGTCGCCGATTCTCAACCGCATCGTCTGGCTCGGTTGACTGGCATCCGGCACTGGTCCACTCCTGACTACACCCGCGTGGCCATCGATCTGGAGCAGGAGGTCAAATATCAGGCCGGGCGCGTTCCGCATCCTGACCGCATCTTTTTTGATCTATACGGCACCAGGCTGGCCTCCGATCTCGTGGGCAAAACGTTTGAAGTGGATGCCGGCTTCCTGCACAAGGTCCGCGTGGCGCAATACAAAGTCAACATGGCGCGCGTGGTGCTCGACGTGGACGATGTTGCCGAGTACTCGGCTTTTCTGCTGCCCAATCCTTACCGGCTGATTATCGATATACATGGCAAACTTCCGGCGCGGCAGGTAGCGGCAAAGCAGGAACCCAGGCTGATACCGGCGGAAGTTACGCAGCCCGAAGTAAAGCAACCGGCAAAAGATCCCGACACGGTTTCCGACGTCACCGTAACCAATCTCAAGAAGCCTGAAACCAGGCGGACAGACACCGCATCCGTACCGTCGGCGGAACCGCACAGGAATGCGCTGGAAAAGACAGCCCTGGAGACGACTGCCCTGGACAAAACTGCTCCAGTAAAGACACAGAACAAACCTGCCCTTGAAACCAAAGCAAAGACCCTGGAGGTCGCCAAAGCCGATGTCCCCAAGTCTGATATACACCAGGCTGATATGCACCAGGCTGACATCGCAAAGATCACGGCCAATGACACCGGAGTCGAAGACCCCGGCAAAGTAACCGGCAAGCCCACTACAGGCCCAACGTTTGAAGCGATCGCTCCGAAGGAATCCAGCCGAGGCAAGAAGAAGACTCCCGAACCAAGCCCGCGCCTGCCGGTTTCAACCAGCCACGTAGCCGCGCCCACGGCTTCCGGCGAACGCTCACTGATCCGGGCGCTGGGCCTGAAGATCGGCAAGATCGTGGTCGATGCCGGACACGGCGGGCATGACACCGGCACTATCGGTCCCAACGGCCTGGAAGAAAAAGATCTGGTCCTCGAAGTCGCGCTCAAACTGGGCAAGCTGCTGGAAGACCGCCTGGGCGCCGAAGTCGTCTACACCCGCGACGACGATACTTTTATTCCCCTGGAAACGCGCACCGCCATCGCCAACAAAGAGCAGGCGGACCTGTTCATCTCGATTCACGCCAACTCCAGCAGCGATTCCACCGCGCGCGGCGTGGAAACCTACTACCTGAACTTCACCTCTCGCGCCGATGCCCTGGAAGTGGCCGCAAGAGAGAACTCAGTCTCAGAAAAATCCATTCACGAACTCCAGGACCTGGTGAAGAAGATCGCACTGAAGGAAAAAATCGGGGAGTCGCGCGAGTTCGCTGAGGACGTTCAGAAATCGCTCTATACCGGCTTGAACGCCAGGAGCCCCGGTCTGCGCAACCGTGGCGTAAAGAAGGCTCCGTTCGTCGTGCTGATCGGAGCCAATATGCCTTCGATCCTGGCCGAGATTTCCTTCGTCAGCAACCCCGCGGACGAAAAGAGACTCAAGACCAATGACTACCGTCAGCGCATCGCCGAATCTCTCTTCAAAGGCGTCTCCAAGTACGTAAGCAGCCTGAGCGGAGTCAAAGTGGCCTCAAAAAACGGCCGCGGCTCCGGCGGAGGGACAACGGTCGGAACCGCATCCGCGGCGCTGAAATAATCTCTTTCTCAAAACCAAGCTATTTCCCATTCGAAGTCATCGGCGCGTAGCTCAAAGGCGACAGATCCGGCTCAATCCACTGCGCCTTTGCTTCCGGTGAGCTAAGTCTCCCTGCACTGTAGTACTGGTTGATGATGTTTTTGTCTCCCAGCTCCGCCTGGACTCGACGGACGGATTCGCAGAGGCATATGTTGCGGTCAAGCCGCTTTTCCGCCAGTTCTACCCAGAAACGAGTGAGCGTCTCGTGATATTTATTGCCGGCGCCGTGATGCGTGCTGAAGCGGACCAGGCTGGCGCGCATTTTATCCACGGCTGATTCCAGATCCGAGGCATACAGGTAAACCACAGCGACAGCCAAATGGTCCTGGTGGCAAAACTCGTCGCCGGAAAGCAGGCAGCGCTCCAGCCTGTCGACCAGGGTGAGGATCTCCGTGTCGGTCATGTTCTCCCTCCGAAATATTCGAGAGTTGCGTTGCTCTTAGCCAACCCCTGGCCTCAGACAATATTCAGCTTGAATTACAATTTTTATTTCCTAAGGAAAGGGTCCGCGCTCTCCTGGCGCCGGGCAAAATACGCTGTTATTGCTAAGGGGATGCCATTCAACAGTAGCCCTGCCACGCCAATACGCAGATCGTAGGTCACAAGGCCCACGAGAGCGCGAAAGGTGAGTATCGCGAAAATTGCAGTCCACATTGCCAATCGCCTGTAGAACAACAGCGACGTTACCAACCCAGCACCCAGCAGTAGAGCCATCTTCCAAAATGGATACGACCAGCTTTTGCCTGTCGAAAGGTCCCACAGATAAGCCTCGAAAATCACCACTACAGCGCCAACAGGCCACATCAGCAGGAAGTCGCCCCAAAACTTCCAATCCGTTTCGCCCTTCTTGAGCCCGAGTTTCATCGTCACTCCCCCCTCGTCTCACGCACTATGGCACTCCTTCACGAAGTAAAAAACGCCCGCTGGCAAATATGCCAACGGGCGTTTGAACTTCTTTAATCTTACCGAAGATTTTGATTCAAGTCAAAAGCCCTACTCTCCCAGGGTCACAACCTGACCGACACGAACCTCGCCCGCCCGGACCACCGTACCGTATACGCCGGCGTAATTCTGGTTCCTACGCACAACAGTCTTCATCACTTCAGAATCTGGCTTGGCTGTATCTGGGTCAAAGTTCACCATGACACATCGTTCATCCCTCATCGTGACCCTGGCGGCTGCCCCGCTGTTCCCTTCACCAAACATCAATGTCCCGCCCACCCATCGGTCTTCCTCAAACGGCCCATTGCTGTCTGTTTCGATCACAACGTTGGGTCGAAACCTGCGCAGGTCAACACCTACGCCTGATTCGCGCCCGATGCAATGCACTGTGCTGAGGCTGATTACCGAAAGGCAGGCTTCGTCGAAGATGCCATGTCTGAGATTCATCAATTCGAGATCACTGCCATACCGGCCCGAAAGTTCCTTCCGTAATTCGTCGCTTCGCAGTTCGTACTCTTTCCCGTCCGGCGTACGAACGTGCGTTGGGAGCGGCTCGGCGGTATTACTGTCAAGCCTGAATGGCTTATAGAGGAGCAACTGCGGTAATTTGCTCGCGGACAGCCATGGGAATCCGCTTTTGTCGGTGAGCCGGCGAAAAGCCAGCCTGCGATCACCCTCAATGCCATGCCAGCTTAGCTTGGCAACATCCAGTAATTCACCGGCCATGGACTTTACCGGGTAACGAAAGATGGCGCTGATTCGCCCTAGTTCCATATGACTCCATAACGACTTCTATACTGTGGCAATGTAGACGCCAACGTTCGAGTTGGCCGGACGCGGGGGACGCGTCTCTCAAGCCGGGCACATAAAATATCATCCGTCAGGAGACTATCGGCCCACGCTGCTTTACAGTTTTCCTGCCTCGATCCACTGCCGCACTTCATCAGCAACGGAAAATACCTGGGCTGGGTCCTGGCTGAATCTGGATTCCAGTTCGTACGCGTTCTTTTCCAGCGGGATTTCCTCATAGCATCCGCCCTGGATGAACCCTTTCACGTAGCGGGAAGCGAATTCTTTTGTTCCAAGCTTCGCGTATTGCACCGCGTGGACCAACTCATGGAAAAGCAGATCATCGGCAAACTCTTCATGGGAGACCACGACGTCAACAAAAGTAATGGCCGTCATGTCGGAGAAATCGGGCAGGTTGTGATAGCCCATCATCCGGGCCATGCTGTAAAACGAAGGGTTCGAAATCCGTGCGCCGTGCAGGACCAGTGTACGAACGCTGTTGAGAATCTCCGCCGGGAAAAACGGCGACAGAGCGCTGATCTGGGCCGGCTGCAAAGGTATGGCTTTCTGCAGAAACTTCTTGCGGCTGTCAACGATGTAACCTTCAACCATGCCCATCAGTTGAGAGACCAGAGCCGGAGGAAGATTGGAAAAGTCCATAGATAAAATTTGGTAATTGAGTAATTTGGTAATTGGGTAAATCAATTTGCGCTGGGATCAGCGCACAAGAATTTCCAAATCACTAAATTACCAAATTACCCAATCTGTCTTACGCGACCCCCATTTCGGCGGCGATCCGTTCCGTCACAAAAGCCTCGATGATGTCGCCTTTCTTCACGTCGTTAAAGTTGCTGAGATTGATGCCGCATTCCATGCCGTTGCGCACTTCGCTGGCATCGTCTTTGAAGCGTTTCAGCGAACCGACCTTACCCTTGTATACCTGGACGCCATCGCGCATCAGGCGCACGTCGGAATCGCGCTTGATCACGCCATCCAGAACGTAACAACCGGCAATGGTCCCGGCCTTGGGGACCCGGAACGTGTCACGCACTTCGGCGCGGCCCGTGTAAGTTTCTTTGATGATCGGTTCCAGCAATCCGAGCATGGCCTTTTTGATCTGGTCCTGAAGCTCGTAGATGATGGAGTGCAGGCGGATATCGATCTTTTCCATGTCCGCCAGCTCTTGTGCTTTGCGCTCGGGGCGGACGTTGAAACCGATGATCACCGCATTGGACGCCGACGCCAGCAGCACGTCGTTTTCATTGATCGCGCCTACGCCGCTATGCAGGATCTTGATCTTGACCTTGTCATTGGAGAGCCTGGTCAGCGTGTCAGACAAAACTTCCGCCGAACCCTGCACGTCGGTCTTCAGGATGATAGGCAGCTCTTTCATGCCCGCGGTCTTGATCTGCTCGGCCAGTCCTTCCAGCGACAGCTTGGAACTCTTGGCCAGGCTGGCTTCGCGCGCTCTCTGCTCGCGGTACTCCGCGATCTGCCGTGCCTTTTCGCGGTCAGCCACCAGCAACAGATCGCCCGACTGCGGCAATCCTTCCAGACCCAGAACTTCCACCGGCGTTGATGGCGGGGCTTCTTCCACCGCTTTGCTGCGATCGTCGAACATGGCGCGCACTTTGCCGAAGGTGTTGCCGACAATGAAACTGTCACCGACGCGCAAAGTTCCATTCTGCACCAGCACGGTGGCCACTACGCCGCGGCCACGGTCCACCTTGGCTTCCACCACGGTGCCCGTCGCCGGACGCTCCGGATTGGCCTTGAGGTCCTGCAAATCGGCCACCAGGCAGATCATCTCCATCAGCAGGTTCAGGTTGGTGTGCTTCTTGGCGGAGACGTCCACAAAGACCGTGGTGCCGCCCCAATCTTCCGGCATCAGGCCACGGTCGGCGAGCTGCTTCTTCACGCGGTCGGGAAGGGCTTCTGGCTTGTCGATTTTATTTACCGCGACGATGATCGGCACCTTGGCGGCTTTGGCGTGGTCCATGGCTTCCAGCGTCTGCGGCATCACGCCATCATCGGCGGCAACGACCAGCACTACGATATCGGTTACCTTGGCCCCGCGAGCACGCATGCGGGTAAAGGCCTCATGGCCGGGGGTATCGAGAAATACGATCTGGCGTCCAAAGGCCGGTGAATCTGCTTTGCCGATCTTCACCTTGTACGCGCCGATGTGCTGCGTAATTCCACCGGCTTCGCCGCCGGCAACGTCGGTTTCACGGATTGCGTCAAGCAACGAAGTCTTGCCGTGGTCGACATGGCCCATGATGGTCACCACGGGGGGACGCGTAACCGCTGCCGCAGCCACGGTTTCCTGCGTGGCCCCGGTAAGCTGCGCCATGTCCTGCGCCGCCTGATCTTCAAAGCTGATGGCTTCTGATTCAGCGCCAAAGTGGAGCGCCAGATCTTTTGCCAATTCAAAATCCAGGCTCTGGTTCACCGTCGCCATCACGCCCTTCATCAGCAGGCGGGCGATCAGGTCCTTAGCGCGGACACCCAGTTTTTCCGCCAGATCTTTTACGCTGATTCCCTCGCCGATGGTGATGGAACGCGTGACCGGTAGGGGCTCGTTCGACAACGCCAGACGTGGCGGCGGAACAAAGCCCTTCATCGTTCCTTCTTTTTCCCTGGGAATATACGGCTGGCCCGGACGGCGCGTTGGCCCACCCGGACGCGGCGGTCTGCCAGGAGCAGGAGGAAGCGCACCTTGCCCTGTCCCCATGCCCGGACGCGGCGGATAGCCGCCGGAACGTGGCGCACTCGTGGGATGCGGACCACGACGCTGTTCGCCCGGCCGTGACGATGGATAAGGTGGACGCGATCCTGGGGGACCTCCCGGCCCTGAGGGCCGTGGACGCTGGAAAATAGGCTGGCCGCGGACTACGCCCTGCGGACGCCCTGCGGGGCCGCCTTGCTGCATGGGTCGTGAACCTGGAGCACCCTGCATCGGCGGACGACTCGGCGGAGCCGGCGGTGGCTCCGTGCGCTGCACCGGAGGCGCCAGATACACTGGCCGCGGTCCGGTTTGCGGCGTAATCATCCGTCGTTGCGGCGCAATAGGCTGGTGCGGCGCTGGCTTGGCTGGTGGCGCTGGCGCAGCCGCAGGCGCACTTGCAGCCGTTGTTACGGCTGGCGGAGGCGCGACAGGTGGCTTCGCTTGTGCCGGAGGCGCCACCACAACAGCCGGAGGATGTGCCGGAGGCACAACCACTACCGCTGGCGGAGGCCCATGCTTCTCCGCTGCATGCTTTTCTGCTGGCGGAGGCGTAACTACGGCTGGCGGAGGCGTTGCCGATTTTACTACGGGAGATGTGACCACGGCATTTCTTTCTGTAGCCAGGGCTGCCGGCTTGGTTGCCGCAGCAGCCGGCTTTTCGACTGCCGGAGGCGCAACAGGAACATGGGGTTTGGTTACAGTGGCGGGCGGGTGGGCCGCTGCGGTGACCGTCGCCGGTCTCACCGGAGCGGCAGGCTGCTGTTGCTGCTCTCTTTGCTTGAGCAGCTTCATCACGTCGCCGGGCTTGGAAATCTTGGAGAGATCGATCTTAGGCTTGATCTCAGACGAAGCGGCCTTCTCCCGCGAGGCAGAGCCGGATTTGGCCGACAGATATTTTCTTACTCGTTCGGCCTCGTCCTCTTCAATGGAGCTTGAATGGGTTTTCTTCTCGGTGACGCCGACTTCCTGCAACACATCGAGAATCGCTTTTGCCTTCACTTCAAGCTCTCTGGCCAGATCATTGATTCGAATTTTCATCCGCTCTGTATTTCCTCCAAGTACCCGTTACGCGATCATAATTGACCTCACGGCTCTGACTTTGACTGCGTATTGCACATGCAATCTCAATTCGATGGCTCTTCTTCAGTTTTCGCTGGAGAAGCTTCCGCGGTATCTTCTGTCGATGCCGGCGTTGCGGCTTCGTCCGTCGGCGCCGCTAATTCAGCTTCACCGGACACTGCTTCAGCTTCACCGGCTTCCACCGCGCCTTCACCCGCTGCTTTTGCCTGACCTTCTTCCGAGGACGCGCTGGCATCAGCGGCCGGTTGACCGGCCCCGGCTTCGGCGCTGGAGAAGTAATTATTGACCGCAATGCTGATTTTTTCCACTGTCTTGGGGCCGACGCCGGGCATTTCTTCCAGTTGTTCCGGCGTCATGTCGGCCAGGGCCTCAACCGTGTTGATTCCAGCTTCATGCAGCTTGCCGATCAGCGCTTCACCCAGGTCCGTCACGCGCTCCAGGGGAGTGGCTTGCTGGCTGACCAGCGACTCCATCTCCTGCTCCACTTCCTGGCGCTTTTCCTCTTCGCTCTTGATGTCGATTTTCCAGCCCAGCAGCTTGGCCGCCAGCCGCACGTTCTGCCCCTTCTTGCCGATGGCAAGCGACAGCTGGCTGTCATCCACCACGACTTCAAGGTGCTTGTCCGTGGCATCAACCACGGTCACGCGGCTCACCTTGGCCGGTTGCAGGGCTTTCTCCGCGAAGGCCACCGGATCTTCGTGGTACTCAATAATGTCGATCTTCTCCCCGCGCAGTTCGCGAATAATCGACTGCACCCGCATTCCCTTCATGCCGACGCACGCGCCCACGGCGTCCACATCCTTGTCGCGGGAAATCACGGCGATCTTGGTGCGCTCGCCGGCTTCACGCGCAATGGCACGGATCTGCACGGTGCCGTCATAAATTTCCGGCACCTCGGTCTGAAAGAGGTTCTGCACCAGTTCCGGCGCGGCGCGGGAAACAACCACCGCCGGGCCTTTCGAATTCTTGTCTACACGCACCAGCACCACGCGCACACGCTCGCCCACGGAAAACGACTCCAGCCGCGATTGCTCCTTTTTGGACATGCGAGCTTCCGCTTTGCCGATGTCAAAGATCACGTCCGGGCCTTCAATGCGCTTCACCGTGGCGTTCAGGACTTCACTCACGCGGCCGATGTATTCGTTATAGATCGTGTCGCGCTCGGCTTCGCGTACTTTCTGAAAGATAATCTGCTTGGCAATCTGCGCGGAGATCCGCCCCAGCCCTTCCGTGGACTTCAGGAAGCGCACCTCGCCGCCGACTTCGGCATTGGCATCGATGGTCTTGGCCTCTTCCAGGGAAATCTCCAGCTGCGGATCTTCAATGTCGTCTTCCGAAGCCAGAATGCTCTTGACCGCGTACACGCGTATGTTGCCGCTCTCTTTGTCCAGCTCGCCGCGCAGGTTTTCCTGGCTTTTTTCCTTCTTTCGCGTGGCCGCAACAATGGCGTCTTCCACCGCGCTCACCACAATCTGCGGATCAATTCCTTTTTCCCGGCTTAGCGCATCAATAACGTTGTAAATCTCGCTTGCCATACTAACCGTTCCTTATGAATGCCTTATTAAATCTCAGGTACCAGATTGGCCTTCTCAACGTTGGCCAGATCAATCTCAATCTTCCGCCCTTCGTCCGCCGGACGCGCGTGCCCCGGCTTGGGCTTCTTCTTTTTCTTGCCCAGTAACTCCAGCACCAGCCGCCCATCCTGAAAACTTTCCAGACGGCCTTCAAAGTGGCGATTGCCGTTCAGCGGCTCTCGCGTCATCAGCTTCACCCTGCTGCCGGTAAACCGCTGGTAGTCTTCGGCCTTCAGCAGCTTCCGGTCCAGCCCGGGCGACGAAACTTCCAACGTATAGGAAGCTCCGGAAATCGCATCCTCCACGTCCAGGACGACCGAAACCTCCCGGCTGACATTGGCACAGTCCTCGTGCGTAACACCTTCCGGTTTGTCGATGGTGATTCGCAGGGTGCGCGCTTTGCCGCCGCCCCACAACTCCACTTCGACCACTTCAACCCCGTGGGTCGCGGCCACGCGACCAGCAACTGCGCGAATTGTAGTGAGGTCCGCTGCCATTCTTTCAACAACACTGGCTTCGTTAGCGACGGAAACCAACGCTCAAAAATAAAGTGGGCCTTCCGCCCACTGGTACGTTCGCCACGAATTGGGGTACTACAAACCCACTCAGGGACACCTTATCACCTGAGCCGAAACCAGCTACAACTTCTTAATAATACGCCCAGAACGGCCAAAAGACAATGCGGCTGGAGGCTGGGAGTGTTCCAATTTGGGTCGATGATTGGATGGAAGAGCGCCCTCAGCCCATGCCTTCAGGCACGAATGAGCGAAAGTGAATGAGCGTAAAAAGTTGAGGCCCTCCTGCTTCGCCCGGGATTTCGGCAGCGGCTCAACTTTTAGCGCTGGTGGAACCAGGGCCGAAGCGCGTTTGCTGGAACACAATCCTTTCACGTCCCTAAAAAAAGTGTTGTCCCACCAGTTCTCTAAAAATCGCGAAGAACTTCATGCGTCATTGCTTCGTGGACCGCTAGTTCTTCCCTCCCAGCAGCCCCACTTGTTCCGCACCCGCATCGTGGGCCATTCCGATGGCTTGAGCCACGTACTCAAAATCAATCTCTGGATCGCCTTTGACGAACGCGATCCTCCCCGCCTTGGTTCGGAAGATGGTTTCCAGCTTGCTCTCCAGATCATCCCAGGCAACGTCCTGCTGGTTGATCTTCAAGTCGGGTCGCCGACCAGCACCCGCATCGTGCAACTGGACCACGGTGAGCACAGGATCACCCAAAGCATCCCCCGTATGGGGAATCTCCGCACTCTCTCCTCGCTTGTGCTCCGGCAACACGACCATAAAAATAATCAGCAGCACCAGCAGGACGTCGATCAGAGGCGTTACGTTCATTTCCGAAGCGAGGCTTCTACGCGCTCCAGATGTCATGGACATGTTCGGCTCCTAAGCATGGATTGGGCCGCTGAACAAGCATTGAGTGCCTTCCATACGGCGCTAAGGATTGGACACCTCGTGTAAGGACGATGTTCCCTGAAGTCACGCGAACGCGTGCGGTACGCCCATTTGATAAGTGTGGTTCAGTGCTGGAATTCCTGGCCGAAAATCTTGCAGGCAAGGCGATTTTGCTAATTGCCTATACGGATTGCGGCGTGTTCACTGCCAGCTTCTTTTCCCTTGCCTGCAGATGCTCGAGCACCTGAGCTCCCAGGTGAGAGACGCTGCCAGCGCCCAGGGTCAGCACCATGTCACCGTCTTCACTCACCGCGACTACCTCGCGCGCGGCTTCGTCAAACGATGGCATGTAGCGCGTGACTTTGCCCATGCTGCCTGAAGCCCGAATCGCTCCGGCCACGCGTTCGCCGGTGATGCCGGAAATTGGTGACTCGCTTGCGGCGTAAATATCCAGAACAAAGACCGTGTCGGCATCGGAAAAGGCCGCAGCAAAATCCTCCAGAAGGTCTCGTGTACGCGTATATCGGTGCGGCTGGAAGACCACGTGGACACGCTTGAACCCGCACTGGCGCGCGGCAGCCAGCGTGGCGCGTATCTCTGTGGGATGATGTCCGTAATCATCGACCACGCTTACGCCGCTCACCCGCCCCTTGTGCTGGAAGCGGCGGTCGACCCCGCCAAAGTTCTCCAGACCTTCACGAATGCGGTCGGGCGGAATATCCAGGCCGATGCCCACAGCCACAGCGGCCGCGGCATTGAGCACGTTATGGTTACCCGGCACCTGCAAATGGAATTCGCCCAACGATATGCCCCGGTATTCAACGGAAAAATGCGAATAGTGCTTGTTGCTGGTGCACTGGATCTTGCTGCCCAACACGCGGAAGTCGGCATCCGGGCTCAGTCCGTATGTGGTGGCACGGCGGGCCAGGCGGGGCAGAAGACCGCGCAGACGCGCGTCATCGTGGCACAGCACCGCCATACCATAGAAAGGAACGCGGTCAACAAAGTCCAGGAACGCCTGCTCCACATCCGCCATGTCGCGATAGCGATCCATGTGCTCGCGATCAATGTTGGTCACAACGGCCAGAATGGGAGAGAGCTTAAGAAATGACCGATCGCTCTCATCGGCTTCCGCCACCAGGTATTGCGATTTGCCCAGACGCGCGTTCGATCCCATGGCATCCACGCGTCCGCCCACAACAACGGTGGGATCAAGGCCGCCGGCAGAGAGCACCGCAGCCACCATGCTGGTGGTAGTGGTCTTGCCATGCATGCCGGCAATGGCGATGCCGTACTTCAATCGCATCAACTCCGCCAGCATCTCCGCGCGCTGGATCACCGGAATATGCCGCTTATGAGCCGCCGTGATTTCAACATTGCCGCGGGCGATGGCCGAACTTGCCACCACAACTTCCGCGCCGGTAATGTTCTCCGCCTGGTGGCCGACAAAGATGATGGCGCCCTTCTCGGCCAGGCGCTCGGTCACCGCGGAACTTTTCAGATCAGAGCCGGAGACCTTGTAGCCCAGCGTGAGCAGGACCTCGGCAATGCCGCTCATGCCGATGCCGCCGATGCCTACGAAATGGATCCTTTGAATTTTGGCAAACATTATTTAAAACCGATTCTTCCAACTCGTACGCACGACTTCAACTCTCTCAATCTGAGAACATTCGCCCCAATCACAGCATCGTTCAAGCCCTGCGGAGGTGTCATTCCCGAGGCGCTTCGCCCGAGAAATCGGTTCCGCTGCACTCATCGTCAACCCAAGCTGCGGCAGAGCAGTTCCCTCACCACACCGTCTCGCTGACGCTCGCCGCCGGGGTTCGTGATGACACGCCGTGGGGTTCATGATGACACCTGCTTCTTCTCTGCCAGTTCCGCCACCATGCGCGCCACGCGTCCCGCTGCGTCGTGGTGCGAAAGAGCCCGTGCCCGCGTTGACATTTCTTCCAGACGCTTGCGATCCGAGAGCAACTCTGTGATGGCCTGCGTCAGGCGCTCCGGCGTCAGATCGGATTGCGCGATCAGCACACCAGCGCCTCCTTCGACGATGGCTTCAGCATTACGGCGTTGGTGATCGTCTGCCGCGCGCGGAAACGGAACAAAGATCGCCGGCTTGCCGGCCGCGGTCGCTTCCGCCACAGTGCTCGCCCCGGACCGGCAGACCAGCAAATCCGCCTGGGCAAAGGCGCTCGGCATGTCGTCAATAAAGGGCGAAACCGAAACTTCCGCCGAAACACCTGCGCGCGCATAGGCCGCTTGAACGCCATTATAGTCGCCTTCACCAGTCTGATGGATGACGCGCAGACCGGGTATTTCCCTGCGCAGTTCCGGCATCGCGGCGGTCATTGCCTGGTTGATGGCCTGCGCCCCCTGACTGCCGCCGAAAACCAACAGGGTCGGAGGACGATTGCCGGTGGCCGAGGCAGAATGATTGAAAAACTCGGCCCGGATGGGCACCCCCACGACTTGAGCGTTGCGAAAATACTTCTTCGTCTGCTCAAAGTGAACAGCGGCTGCCGTAACCCGATGACCAACGATTTTGTTGGCAAATCCGGGCACGTAGTTCGGCTCAAAAGCCAGGGTCGGAAGCCGGCGCAGAAGGGCAGCCATCATCGCTGGCCCGGACGCATACCCGCCGACACCCACGACTACGTCGGGATCGAACACCTTGATGATCTTGTGGGCTTCGAAAATTGCCAGCGGGAGGGCATAGAGCGTGCGCAGGCGCGTCAGCAGGCTTACGTTCTTCAGCGCGCCAATTTCGACCTTCATCAATCCAAACCCGGCCTGGGGCACCAGACGGTTCTCCATGCCTCGGGCCGTGCCGACGAACAATACCTCAGCCCCGTAGCGCGATTTCAGTTCACGCGCAATGGCCAGCGCCGGGATAACGTGCCCACCGGTGCCTCCACCGGCGATGAGAACGCGCATGCGGTTAAAAAATTCGCCCTTCGATTGCAATGTAACAGATCGAAAATCCCTGGCAAAATCGCTGCGTGCCTCTGGGACCTTTTTGAATGACGATTCGAGAGCGCTAAAAGGGCAAATAGATGTCGAACAGAAGCTGTTGCTAAGCTCTCGGATTATGAAGGTCGGCGACCACACTGCGGTCTTCGGGACCCCAGGGCGGTGACCAATCTTTGAAGCGCAATCAATGTAAATTTAAAGACCCGCCGGGTGTGCCACTCAGCGGGTCTTTACGGAAATACCGCAAGAAACTATTTGCTCACAAAGAAAACGTCATAGGCGTTTCTCCCGACCTCCGACGCTTCATCGCGCCGGTCATGGCCGTGAGGATTCACTTTGGCCTTGAAGCGGAACTGGTTACCGAACTGGTCTTCCTTGCGCGACTCATGATAGTCGAGCGCTAGCGAGAAAACACCCAACTCTCTCAGTCCAAGCAACTCACTGCTCTGGGCGATGCCATCATGGTTCTCATCAATCCACAATCGCAACTTTGCATAGACTGCATCGCGATCGTCAATGACACCATCACCGTTTCCGCCGTTTTCCGGTTTATCAAATTCAGACAGAGCCAGGAAGCCGTTGGGAGCACCGGACTTAGGTTGCGTTGTGAAGTTGCCAAACAGTTCCTTGCCGCTGGTGATGGTGCCGGTGCCGTCGCGGTCCAGGGCCAGGAAGGCGTTATGCGATCCCGGCGCGGTCCAGGCTATTCGTATCGCATGGCCGTTTCCACGAATATCAAACGTCACGCCATCGCTGGCAGAGGTCAAGTGAAAACCTTCGCCTTCAGTGTCAATAATGATCGGTGAAGGCATACAAGGATCAAAGGGATTGGCTTCTGGCTGAAATCCATCCACGGGGTTTGGAGGGTTGCACGGCGGGATATCAGAACCACCAGTTCCGCCGCCACCGCCACTCCCGCCGTCGCAGGCTTTCGGACCACATTGTAGAATCCTCTGAAGCGATGAGACTTTGAAGCATCGTAGTGAGGCAGTCCCGATATCGAAATCCACCGTCTGGCTGATTGCCGTGTGGGTGAATGTATGCACGTCAGTCATGGTAAGCGCCTGCTCTGTCACGCCACTCATGATTGGATCGCAGCGCAGAATTTTCCCGCTACCATCGTTCCATGCGCCGCACTGTCCCGTTCCCGTAAAGTCCGAGGTGCTGGAGTAGTAAGGATCGGAGCCAACTTGGTTGCTTCCAGTAGTGTATTCGCAGGTCACAGCATAACTGTGAGCGACAGAGACGGGGTTGATTCTAACGCCAGCACTAATAATAGGGGCGGCGGGGCAGCTAAGCAGGCCGGAACTTTTTTCCGATTTAAGCGCACGCATGTAGCTGCAAACGGACTGCGCTCCCGCCAGGGACGGCAATAACAACAAGAGAAGGGCCAATTTGTTCTTCATTGGTTCCTCTTTAGCTGCGCGTGCATCTCAAGATAAGCGGCGTCATTGTATTTTTCAGTGGCGTAATGTCGCAACTCGGTTTTGCTGGCGCTGCCCATACTTTCCAGCCGGTTGATGATCAGCGCCATTTCCGCTGAATCGTGTGTTTCTCCGGCTTTTCTTTGTGCTTGGTCCAAGACCAAAGCGCGTAACTTACTAATGGCCACTCCATTGGGGTCGGGGGTCACGGAGTCCGCTGCCGCTTCGTTGATGGCTTCCGCCGCTTTGCGCGATGCCAATGCGGCCTTCTTGCGCCATGCGATCAAGTTGCCTAAGCCATTCTCATGATCGTTCTGTACATCCACGGTCGCATTAGCGTACGCAATTACGGTCATCTTGATCTGCAAGGTAACGGTTGGCCATTTGCCGTCACGGGCCGGCAAATCCAGCCGCACTTCTTTTTTGTCCCCGGCGCGGAGCGCGGCCATACTTTCTGGTTGGCCTGCATTTTTCCTGTCTAGCATCGCGGGAACATAATCAGTCAGCAAAAGTGAGTGCTCGATATGACTATCTTCGTAGAGCGCGTCAACGGAAAGGACAAATCCTGTGATGTCCTTATTAGAGGTGTTGACAATGCGGACATAGGCTGTCTGCATGCCATTTTCAAAGCGGATGTTTTCTACGGCGGGTGTTTGAGCAAAAATGGAAACTGGCAAAGAGGCCAGCGCGAGTAAACCCAGGAGGTATATCCGTTGCATGTCTTTCCTTTCAAACGGTTATTACAGCCAGCACTCCAGAAATAAAGTGGTTGAAACGTGCTTTTGTTGGGTCGCCCTTGGGCGGGTTGCATGATCGTCGTGCAGCAACTCCGAGAGGGTAACCGAGGGTTGAACACAAATAGCTGCTGTATAGTGATCCCGCAACAGAAAACGTTTCAACCAGCTTGCACTTTTCTCAATGTAAACACCCACATCTTTGAAGAAAAGCCGACAAAAATCACCTTAATTTAAGAAGGACTAAGGAGTTTTTTAACATCACACATTCCATTTTTGGCCCCGATTTTTCTTCATTTTGGCAGCGCCATGCCCTCAAAGTACGTTCGTCACCAAAATTTCGGAATTCGGAACAGAAAGCAAAAATGATTTACAGCGCCTTAGTTTGTGCTATGTTTTTCACGTAAATCCTACAAGTTGACTGCTAAAAGTACCCAGATGTGGGGTTGCGGGGTTGATAAAACGCCTATGATTTTCAAAGCTGCTGAAGATTTCAAAAAACGCACGCTGAGCGCGCTGCCCTCGGTGGTTGAGAAGCTCGCTTATATTTGCTCGCTGCAAGCGGGAGGAGGAAGCTACGTCCACTGGGGGTTTACCCGCACCTTTGGCAGCCGCCCAACTCAGGAAGCCATTCACACCGCACATGCAGAGGCTGCCTGGGAGTTGGTTGAGGCGCCGGTCAGCAATATCTATAAGGAATATCAGGAAGCTCTGGCACGCCCGGCAGAACCAGAATTTCTGGATCCGGAATCACTTCAGCTGAAAGCCCCGGTTAACGGCGACGCACTTCTTTCGGCTCACCTTCGTCTATTGCAGGACTCGGTTGTTGCGTTGGCTCGTCAGGAGCGTACCACTCACCAAGTCGCATAGCCACGCCCACCACCTGGCCCAGGACCTCGGCTTCCTGGGGATGCTTTAGAATCCGCGCCGGCACCGGCGACAGCGGATGTGACTGCAACACGATTTCTCCCCGCCGCACTGAACACCAGCAGCAAACATGGCCCTCCCGGGTTTCAACAAAGTAAATCGGACGCTCCAACTCTGACCGCCATTTCTTTTCTTCCACCCGGCTGCGTTCTTCGTCCACCTGGACGAAGGAGCCGGGAAGAAGCAGCGGATACATAGTCAGGTCTTCCATGCCAATGTAAGCGTAGGTATATTTTTTCTTGGACAGCTCCTGCAGGTACTGCAGCGGAACAACGCCCCAGTCCTCGATCATGCGGCCCAGATCAGTCGAGTGGCGGACATCGAAACCGGGATCGAGCTTGATGGGGATTTGCACTGTGCCCCGGCCGGTAGCAATTTCCAAACGATGGGTCTTGCCCGGCCGGCAGATCGAAAAATCAGCCGCCGTGGAGCTCAGGTCCACGCCATACAACTTGAGGAGTTCCGTGAAATCGGCGCGATAAATCACCGAAAGAACGTAGAGGCGATAAATGCTGGGAATTACACCCTTGGTTTCAATATCGGAGAGCCGGCTGGGGTTGATGATGAATTCCTCAATGCCCCGAGACTCAGCCAGGTGGGTGCTGGATACCTCCACGTCGCGCAGAGTGAGCCCCATCTGCTCCCGCAAGTCGCGTAATTTCTTACCTGCTGACAACACTTGTATTTTGCCTTACCCTGCCGGAGTTGTGTTGCACGTTTTCAAGGTGCTTTCACAAAACCGACAGCTTGCCGTTTCACGTAGCAGCATTCAGCCAGACAATGATCATTTTAACCACTCAGGGTTTGCAAAATCACCGATTGCTGCGCCGATGCTGGTCCCTAGTAGCAGGGGGCCCAAAAAATTAACATTTTACGTCAGATCGAGTTATGTTCAGATCGAGACAAATGTAACGTTTTGGTACTGTACCATCAAATCAAAAGATGTTGGCTAATTTCGAAACAAAGCCATAAGGCCTTCTATTTCCAGCTTCTGAGCTGCCGTCAACGGCAACAAGGGGAGGCGAGGAGGCCCACCGTAATACCCGTTCAGATCCATAGCATACTTGACCGCGGGGATTCCCAGCTCAGCGACGATCCGTTTGGCCACCGGCGCAAGGCCCTGCTGTTTGGACCGCGCCAGTTCCATATCATTGTCTCTCCAGGCGGCGTGAATTTCAAAGCAAATCGTTGGCGCTGGTGCCGCAAACGCCACCACGGCGCCGCTGGCCCCAACCTGCAGGGAATCCAGCACGGTATGAGCAGCGCCGACCAGGACCTGGAACCCTACTTCTTTGCTGCGCGTCTTGAGTTTTGGTTTCGCCGTAGTCGCCACATTGCCTCCACCGGCCGGCTCACCCAGATTCACGAGTTCGCCCTCTGCGCTTCCTGCCGGGGTCTTGAGCATACGTGCTGTCACGGCCTGCTGAATTTCCGTGACTTCAGCCGTCCTTTTGATGTGACGCGTTCCCGCTACCATGGCCGCAACTTTTTCCACGTTACCGCTGGACTCCTTGATGCCAATCACATTCGGATGCTCGGCCAGAGCCACAATAACCTCCAGTGGCAAGTCATACGCCGTAAATGGCGGAACGGTGTAAAGAAGTACGGGAAGCGGTGACCGGTCAGCAACCGTCCGGTAGAAAGCAAGCAGAGCATCGGGCTTCATCTGTGGGCGATAAAAATGCGGCGTGCGAACCAGAGCCACATCATAGTTCAGCTTGGCGGCATATTCCGTCAGGCGCAGGGTCTCAACCACGGACTCCGCTCCTGTGCCCGCGATCAGCACTTTGTCCGGTGCTGCCACTGCAACAGTGACGCGCAGAATTTCGCGGCGTTCTTCGTCGCTCAGCATCACGGCTTCGCCGGTGGAGCCCAGAACCACCATCCCCGCAACGGGCGACCGTGAATAGCGGTCAATATTGTGTTCGATCTTCTTGTAGTAGACCGCGCCATCCGTATAAAAAGGCGTAGTCACAGCCGGAAAAATTCCCTGCAAGAGCATGCACGATATTCTAATAGCAAATCCCCGGGACGCGACTGCGATTCCGACGAAAATCCCACTCTGCTTCCGGCGCGGGCCAAAACGAGCATTCCCCAAGGAAATATGTTAACGCGGGCTTAATCTTGATTAGATCTTGATTAATTTTGATTGAAATGTTGAAAAAAAAAGCCCCCATATTCCCACAGGGGCTTCTCTTGAACCAAAGAAAACTTAGATGCCGACGGCCATCGGAGTAGCGTTCCCACGCTGCAGGGTGCCCAAACGGGAGACGTTGTCGCGCAGGACCTGATACCTCGGCACGAGCATGCCCGGGGTGAGCTGTAGCGACGGCAAGGCATACTCCACAAACAATTTTGCCCAGGCAATCAGGCATTGCAAGCGAAGCTGTCCGGCAAGTTCCATCACCTGGGCCGCTGTCTGCGCCACTTCTGGCACCGGGCTGAGCCGCGCAGCTTCACCCATGTGCAAGACTGCGGAAGCATTACCGGCGATCCGGCCTACGTAGCGTGCGGTCACGCGAATCCGCTGCCGTTTCAAATGAGTGAACTTGGCGCGTGAGAGCCTTTCCTTAAGAAAGTACTCGTCGCCGCGGTCCATCAGCGTTCGGAAGGCCTTCATGTTCACCGGCCGGATGGTCTGACTGGCCTGCCGGAAACGGCTGCGAACTGCCGTGTAAAACAGCCCGACGGCGCAAAGTGCAAGTGCGATAACGATAACGGTAATCATCGATGTATAAGCTCCATGACTGCCTGGTTCCACTGCTCCAACTGTGCCCGGTGAGGCACATCCGCGCTTTTTGTCAGCCGCTCCGGAAGCGCTATATAACCAAGCCAAATCAACAAACTAGCGTTGAATGAAACCATGCGCAGCAAGTTGAAGGTCGGAGTTGTTCCGACTCCAAACTGTACTCGCATTGTCACAGCTAACAGCTCAACCGCAACAAAAATCCCTAAGCCCAACGAAATTCCGAACAAATGCTGCCGCCAGTGGAGGCCAAACGCACTGGAAAACAGGAAAAGGAACATTAAGAGACCCACTTCTACGATCCGGGTCGCTTCCTCCAACACCGGAACTCCCCTAGTCCAACCGTGCTGTTGCGCTGGAGGGTGCGTATACATTACGATGCAGCTCAAGATCACGAGCGCTACGAGGGCCCAACGAAACACGATTCCCGCCAACCGCTTCAGGGCAGGATGCGAAAGAAATAGCGTGCCAAAAACCTCATACACAACACCGAAGCCGAGTATGAGCGCTATTCCCTCTGCCAACCAATAAGCCCAAAAATAAACAACCTTGTTCTGGTGCACTGCAAGTAACACGCCCGTCGCCAGGAAATTAAAACCACAGTACGACGAGAAAACAGGGAAACTGGTCCACGTTTTCCTGGCCAGCAACACCCCGGCAAGCAGGGCCTGCAAGACCAGACTGCCAATCCAAAGCGCGTTAACGAGGCCATGAAAGGACATGTGCTTCTTCTTAAAAAGAATACTGCTTCAGGCCCCTACCTAACAAGCGTTTTTCGCCCGTTTCCATCTCTAATCCATTACTTCTGTTACTCAATGTGAACTGCCTGGAGTGGGGGCTGGCAGCGGATCCGGTAGCGGACACGGATTATCACAACTTGTGCTGCTATTGCTAGAACCAGTGCTAGGGCCGTTCTTGCGCGGAGCACCGCCTGTAAGAAGGGCAGTTGCTAAAATGATGATTGTAATGACAATTTCCAAGGGAGTTTCTCCTACTCTGGGATCATAAGTTTTTCATTGCTGTGGTGTATCCATAACAAAATAGGGTATTTATTTCAATTTTCCGAATTCGGAACAAATATTTCCCAAAATGGCACCGCCGTGCGCACACCGAACATGAACTAATTCTTAGTCAGCCCATTCAAATCATTAGCTGTTTTGCCTAAACTGTTTCTTCTGGGGTTTCTGCTTTTCGTAATATTTCGTCCCGGCTGCGGGGTCCATGGTTCTTTTCAGAAGGAAGACAAACATGTTCTGGAAACCGGAAAATTTGCCCGGCGTCTACTATTTCCTGCTGGCGTTCTGCGCTGCAAACACGGAGGTGTACATGGAGTGATTACCATTGGAGTCACGGCTCGGGCGGCCCAAAAAACCAACTGAATTGCCGGGTATCTGGCGCCGGCTGCCAGACTGCAAAGATCCAAGACGAGCGTAAAGGCCCAACGTAACATGGGGAGAACCCCTTCGTGAACAATTGGCGTCCTTGTTAAAGGAAATTATAGCGGAATTTTTCGAAAAAAACCCGTTGTTGGCTCCATCAGCGTGGGGCCACGCATCGTAAATTTACAGGGAATTAAAGATTGCTCCTCGGCATGGGGACAGGAGTAAGCAAAAATAGTTTTGTTTCATAAGATACGGCCTCGACTGCGGACTCTCCGTCGGTGCAGCCCTGCAAAACAAATTCACGATACAATGACAATACAATCTTGTTTTGATTATGTCGGGGCGTAGCGCAGCCTGGTAGCGCACCTGCCTTGGGCGCAGGGGGTCACAGGTTCAAATCCTGTCGCCCCGACCATTCTTGATTTTTAGCTCTTTGAAAGATCAGGTCAAAGGGCTTTCTATATGAAGGATAAAGACTTGTGCCATCGACACGGCAGTTCAAAAGTACCTTTTTGAGCAATTGACCTTGTTCTGCCGGATTCTGCGTAACATATAGAAAATAAGCCTTGTTTGCGAGTTCTAAAGTCCTTTTTGCGGTTAAAAGCATCCTCGGGGCTCGCCTGTTCCAAGCCTTGCATAGCCATCAAAATTTGCTGTTCTACAAGCTGCCATTCAGCAGTCTTGCGCTGCCAAAAGTCCTCGGGGATTTTTCCGTCCAACTTGTCGGTGTAGGCTTGGTCTATGCGCTGACGCACTGCGGAAAGACGGTGCTCTAGCTTGTGGCGCTGGTCTTTCTTGCTGCTCTCTCCGCTCGAATGATCTTCCATCAATCTGTTCTCGATCTGCGCTAATACATCATCGGGAATATGGATGTTCTTGAGCACTTGGCCTAAACGCTGCCCTAACTCGGCTTCTGTCATGCGCGGCAGATCGCATTTGCCCTTGTATCCGGTGCAACGGTAGTAGGTGTATTTCTGCTTCTTGAATTCAGCGGTTACCATGCAATCGTCATAAGCGCAGGTAAGCAGCCCGCCAAAGGCGAAATCGTGCTTCTGGTACTTGGGTTTGTTGTGGCCGTCTAAAACATCCTGCACATGCTGGAACAATGCGGGGCTGATGATCGCGGGATGAGTGCCTTTGTGCTGCTCTCCGTCCCAAGTAAAGAATCCAAGATAAAACGGGTTCCGCAAAATGCCATCGTGAATATGGCTCTTGGCAATACTCTTTCCGGTCTCCGTGCGTATGATCTGACGCAATTCTGCAAGGGAGCAATTGCCGTTCGCGTATAGCTCAAAAATGCGCTGCACGACTTCGGCGTTTTCGGGATGCGTTTCGATGTTGCGTTGTATCTGGTTGTTGCGGTAGCCGAAGGGGGCGCGGCCTGGGTAGATGCCTTGTGCGGCCTTCTCCTTCATGCCTTTTTTCACTTCTTCGCGCAAGTTCTCAATGTAATTGCGGGCAATGAGAAGCTGAAAGCCATGCATCAACTTGGCCTGAGACTTGGAATCTTTGTTAAGGACCTGGCCTTCCTTGGTGAGATGAATTTCTACGTCTAAATCTTCAAGCGTGAGACAATCGCGGAAGTTGCGATAAAGGCGGTCGGTCTTTTCGACAATGACTACGCGGCAATTCGGGTGCTTCTCAAAAAAGCGCACCATTTCTTCAAATTGCTTCCGGCCTGGGTTCTTGGCGGTTTCCACGTCTATAAACTCGCGGATGATCTTGATTCCCCGCTTGAGAGCATAGTCTTTGTTGAGCTTCACCTGTGCGGGAATCGAATATCCCTCGCGCTCCTGCTCACGGCTGGAAACTCTGGCGTAAAGCACTCCCTGTTTCATATCGTTTCTCCCGTTCTTATAGCGTATCTCTTAAATCCTGTTTTGACGGCCATTTGTGTTTCGCTGCTGCTGCGGCAAACTCGGCGGTAATCTGATACGTCCGGCACGGCCTAGAGTGCCTGTAAATCGTGTTCACGGTGTAGACTCGGCGCGGCGCAATGTCGAACATCAGAGCGACTTTGGAGATGCCGGAAAGACTGCCGGCAAGGGATTTGTTATCGGGCAATTCCAGAAGGCCGCGCAAGGCGGAATCTTCAAGCGATTTATCGGGGCCGTTGTCCAGCAGCAGAGCCAATAAACGCCGTTGCGGTATGTGAATGCGCCCGGTGAACTTCTGGAATTCCTCGGCAGTCCAAGGCGTCTCCTCGCGTACAAGCCTGCCTCCTTCGAGTTGGGCGAGGGCGGCTGTCATGGCTTGGAGATTGCGGCAACGGATGATCTTGCCTTTGTACTCGATCTCGTAAAGATGGCCCGTAGGCGGCATAATAGAACGATACAATAACGCACGTTGCGTTGTCAAGTGTTTTATGCTGCCATTCATACGATTTTTTTCTTTCTGTCCCATGCGTCCAGCAGCAAGAAGAAGTCAATCAGCGTATCCAGTTCCTCCGGGTTTAACGGCTGCGCTTGGTAATCCTGGCGCGTGGTGTTGTCCTGGCGGACCTCTGGAAGCTCGGGGCCTGGGGGCGGGAATGGAGTGCTGGCCGACATACGCCAACGTCTCTCGAAACAAGAAGAGTCTCTACCTGATTCGACGCTGGGACGGGTGGAACGCTTCACCCAACTTGAAACTGTGGTAAAGATCGTGAAAGATAACCAAAGCCGACCAAAGCAATAGACCGTCGCGGGATAGAATCATTGTCCTGTTCCCTCTAATTTTTTTCTTTTCTTGCTGCCTTCGGGCCGAAAGGATCACACTGAAAAAAGCGCCGCGGGGCTATTGCCACACGGCGCACAAGAGAGGCTGGGTGTTGGTCAGTCTTTCCAGTTGGGGAAGGGATTGCGGCTAGATGTGCGAAAGTTGGTAATCAGGTTGCGGATAACTGATCGGCGCCGAAACAGCGTGTCAATCAACCGGGTTAGACCCTCAGTATCACATTGGTACCACTCCTCGGGCATTCCCTTGGCGAGTCGCCAGAGTTCGGTATAGTCGATCTGCTCAAGCCGGGACAGGGCAGGTTCAAAAGACTCCCAGCCAGCAATCCTCTGATAGACGGAGTTCCGGCAAAAGACGCCGCGCAAAGGCGCATCGGGAAAGTCCCATTGCCCCGCGTTGAAACAGTACCCCTGGTCAATAAAAGTCGCCGTGTACTTCCGGGAGCGGATAGGCTTGCCAAACACCACCTGACGGCTATCTGCGTTGCCCGTCCACTTGTCAAAGGCCAGCACAGCGGCAAAGTCCTCTATGTTTTTGGTTTTTTCGAGCATGAGGTTCTCCGGCAGATAATCAAAAACCATGTCTTGCTCGGGATCGACAACATAGCGGGACGCCAGTTGCGGACCACTGCTGCAAGGCGTAGCGGCTCCGGCCAGTTCGATTCTGAGGCCGGGAGTGTTCGCAATCAGCCACTCGGGTACTTCAATGACGGCAACTTGCGGCATAGGCAGGCCGAGCCACAAGCCAAGGCGGGTGGCAAGGAATTCATTGGCCAGCACGCGGACATGCTGCGGGTTGTTCTGAAATTTGACGATATAGAAACCGCCATCGGAAGCCCGCATGAGTTGCGATTGCGAGCCTCCGCGCATACGGCGAATCTGCTGTACTGCGGAAATGACGGGAGCGGCGTTCATTACTGCACCGCCATTCCATCCTCGGGGCTGATGGCCCCAAGGATTTGAGCGGCGGTGCGGTGAACGACTTCCAGACTCTCGGTCAGCAACCGAGCGTCACCGTGGTAAAGCTGGCAGTCGGCAAAATCGGTCTTGCTTTCAAGTCCGAGCGATTCACAGACCACAAAAGCAGCGGCCTTGGTTTCCTGCTGATGAATGAGGCGAGTAACAAACGTGCGGCGCTGGATGGCATACAACATCTGGCTTGCTACTTCGCGCAGTAGAACCGGGAAAGCTTCGGCGGGTTCCATGCCGGGGAGAAGGCGAATCACGCCGCGATAAGAAATTGCTTTGGTGGGAGCAATGTCGGAATACTCGATTTTGAATTGCTGCGATTCGGCAAAAGCCAGCAGTTTTTCCAGCTTGTCAGCGACATCAATGGGCTGGCGAGAGTCCGGCAGTTGTTCCCCTCCGGTCTGCTCAATATCAAAGACGTACACGCCGCGAAAGCCAAGCAACTGAGTTTCTGGCTGTTCCGGTTCTTTGTTGGTCTCGGCGGCTTTCTTGCCCTTGGCAGGCTTCTTGTTAACCTGCTCGGCCTTGTTCTCATGCTTGGCCTTTACCCCAACCGTAGGGGCAAAGATAAAGATGCCCTTTTCTCCGGGGCGAACAAACCGCCCTAATTCGTTCCAACTGCGGACACCTTCAACGCGGGTCGCATTGGGACGTTGCGCGGCAATCAAGAGGACGTTGCGGGCGCTGTATGTGTGAAACCGCGCCATAGTTTCGAGGTAGGCCGAAAAAGCCTCGTCATGGCCGGACTCGATAGCCTGTACCAAACCATCGATGCTGGCGCGGGTGAGTTCCCAAGTGCTGTTGATGTTGCCTTGATTCGTAGTTAACATTTTTTTCCTGTTCCGCCGTGAACCGGCTGTTTTGTTGTTCACAGAGCCGCAAAGCGGCAACAAAACAGGCGGTGAAGGCGGACAGGATGAACGAGCGGAGAGAGGGTGGCAGGATGCGCGAGGCGGCGCGGTGCGTGACAAAACGCTTTTGGTTTTTGTTTTGGCGCGACATCGGCGCACTAGCCCGCGCAGCCGTCCGAGCCTCGCTCAGAGGCGCACACCCGAACGGAGTAGAGTGGAAGAAGCTCGCCGAAGGCGCTCAAAGCTGTTTGTATGGGCAACCTCGCCATCGCAGTTATCCTTCCTGGTAACGCTGGGAGCCTGTTCTCAGAAGTTGCTAGGTTCGTACAAAATAGAGCGAAAAAGAAAAGTTACTCCGGTCACGTCATAAAGAGAGCCTTCGGCTTGGCTGTAGCGGGGCTGTCTGGAAATTCCCGATGGATCACTGCCTTAAGTCATTTGTGTTGGGCACATTTTGGTTCGATTCTGCCGGTCATTATGAAAAAACCAAACATCGCCACCACTCGTCTCGACTTAGCAGAAACAACGCTCCGAATCCAGTATTGGTATTCTGTACTTTCGGCTCTGCATTTCTGGCGTTTGTTTATGGGCAGTTCGTCAGAGAAAATTTCCCACAATATTGGGCTGCTCTGAACCAAGCTGGCCCCACGTCGATTTTTACCACTCGACAAGGGGCCTTTGCGACAATTCTGTTTCTCATGCTCTGTTTTCTTACAGTAGCTTTTTACGTGATGTCATGGTGGCACGGACAGGAGTTATCCCGGCGTCTCTTCGGCAAATCCGCTCCAAACGTCTTCCGAGAAGCTATTATCAAACGAGGCGCTACGTTGTTTGGATAAAGGAGCGTACTCAATGAATTACTGGCTGTTCATCCTCACGGCCCAAAAAGAAGCTGGTGTCCTTACAGTTCTGAGGACATACTAAGGCAATGTTTTACTGATTGTTTCTGGGGGCTTGGGGAAAAGACTCCCAACCGTCGTACCCTGCAACGGGGGAGATAACGTCGTCTTCTATTTAGGGAACCCCGCAATACACCTGCAGCACCCAACGACGGTGGATCAGGGCCGGGACAGACTGACACGCGGAGCTTGGAGAGGCATTTTATCGCCCGGCCAAAGCGAATCACCGCTTCTGACGGCGCTTTACGACAACTTGCTCTACCAAGAATCGCACACTGATTGATGGGGCCCCGACTATCACCACGAAGTAGGGTGACATTGGGGCACTTGACAAATGCGATCTTCATTAGGTTAAATATGACTCTGTCATGAATGATCTAATAATTTTAGCGGCTCTCCTCGAACACCCGAAGCACGGTTATCGGCTCAAACGCGAAGCCGGGCTCATTTTGGGACAGAGAGACCTGCACAACAATCTGGTGTACCCGCTGCTGCGGCGGTTTGTGTCCGAGGGCTTGGTTACTCAGAAGGTCGTGCCCGGTAAACGCGGGCAGACCCGCAAGCTGTATGCCCTGACGATGCAAGGGCGTCGTACGTTGATCGAAAGGTTGAGTGAGTATAGCGAACAGGATGCTCAGTCGTCGGATGCTTTTCTCTGGCGGGTTGGGCTTTTCGGGGTGCTTTCGCTGGACGTGAGAGAGCGAATCCTCGCCGCGAGAGAAAAAGCTCTGCGGACAAAGGACGAACACCTGTCCGCCTTGCAGCAGGCGGTGAAATTGGGCGTGTATGGGGGCGACATCGTCGACCACTTGCGGGAAACGATTCAGACGGACTTGAACTGGATACGCCATCTGCGGCAATTTCAAAAAAAGCGGATTCAAAAGAAGCAGAAAGGAAGACTAAAATGAAAATGATTACTCTAGCGACGACCCTCTTGATCGTTTCCAACCTGCCGGCAGGGGCGCAGCAAACGTCGGCTAGCGAACCACTACCAACATCGGACGTGATGGAGATGCATCACGGGCATTCGTCCGGGATACCCATTTCCTTCGCGGAGTTGAAAGACACGGTAGCGAACCTGGAACGCGCCAAGCAGGCGACGGCAAAGTACCAGGACGTGCGTTTGGCGATGGCGGAAGGATACGAGGCAGTCGGCCCCGATGTGCCGGGAATGGGCATCCATTTTGTGCATACCAAAAAAGAAGACGTACGGGCCGATGACGCAGGAAAGAAGCGGGGATTTGACGTGGAGCGGCCGTCGATCCTCCTGTATGAAAAGAATTCCTCCGTCGCGGGCGGCTATGCTCTTGTGGGAGTGAGCTACCTTCTTCGTGCGTCCGAGGGACCTGATGGTCAGCCACTGAACCCTCCTTTTCCGAAATCCCTAGCCCTGTGGCATCGCCATGAAAATATCTGCGTGTTGCCGGACCACAGCACCCCAACGGGGTTGAGTGAAGATCAATGCCGTAAGAAGGGCGGTCATTTCACCGCGGAAACACAATGGATGGTCCACGCCTGGATTTGGAAAGATAGTCCGCTGGGCGTGTTCAGCCCCAGTAATCCAGCCGTTCGTTGAGCGCTTCCATTGTTCCAAATCGCAGCTCATGAATTTCGGCAGGATTAACCGGCGTAATGTGGTACTTGGCGCAAACGAACTTGATTGCCTGAACAGCGACTGAGGACGTTCCTCGGAAACCGGTACTCAGAGGCTCATCACCTCGCGCAGCTTTCTGGATTGGCGTCGCGAAATTCCGACTTTGACACCGGTAACTGTGGCTATTAATCCGCCGTCCGCCTGGGGCTCTAGCGACTGTATATCGCGCAGGTTAACGATGTGCGACCGGCTAACTCTAAAGAACGTTGCGGGATCGAGACGTGTCTCGAGGGCATTGAGGGACTTATAGACCAGCGGCCGATTCCCGGCGAAATACACACGAGTATAGTTGCCCTCGGATTCGAGCATGTGTATCTCATCGAGGGCGATAATCCAGCAACGCTCACCGTCGCGTACAAACACCCTCTGCTGCCCGTTGACTCGCGGTTTGGCCGCTGCACGCAACTTGTCCAAGGCCGCTGCGAGCCTTTCAGCAACAATGGGTTTCAGCAGGTAATCAAGAGCGCTCACTTCAAAAGCTCTCACGGCATAGTCTTGGTAGGCAGTGGTAAAGATGACCGCCGGCAGATCTTCTAAGTCTTCCAGCAACTCGAGGCCGCTGCGACCCGGCATTTCAACGTCAAGAAACACGACGTCAGGGTGAAGCCTCTTCATTTGCGCCACAGCTTCCTCGGCGTTGGCAGCTTCACCTACGACCTCAACATCAGCGTGCGACTTGAGTAGGCGCCGCAGCCCGGCGCGAGCCAGACGCTCATCGTCCACCAGCAGCGCTTTCATCTGGACACCCCAGCACCTTGACGGGGAACGGTTATAGCCGCACGCACGTGATTGTTCGGTGCTCTCTCAAGCACGATTGTCGCTTTGTCGCCATAGAGAAGCTGCAAACGTTCCTGTGCGTTACGCAATCCGATTCCTTCGGGTGATGGATTCCCCGTCAGCTCACCAGTATTAACTACTTCGAGTTCGACGACGGAATCCCGACATCGAACCCCGATGGTAATCTCTCCCCCATCTGACCTCCTAGAGATGCCATGCTTCAGGGCGTTTTCCACCAGGGTCTGTAGCAGCATCGGCGGAATCGGAACGTTGCCGAGATCGGAAGAAATGTTCCAATGCACCTGCAAACGTTCCTCAAGACGAACCCCTTCTAGATCCAGATAGTCTTTTACCGCTTGCACCTCGTCCGCCAACCGCACTAGCTCAGCATGATTTGATTGCAAGGAATAGCGCAGAAGCCCGGAGAGCTGGGTCACCATCATCTGCGCGCCCTGGGGATTCTCAACAATCAGCTCGCGCAGACTATTCAGACAGTTGAACAAAAAGTGGGGATTGATCTGAGCGCGGAGGCCGCGCAATTGAGCTTCTTGCGCAACCAGCTCAAGCCGCAACGTTTGCACTTCCGTGATTCTGCGGTGGCGAAACTCATGAATGGCCAAATATAGCGCCATCCAAAACACAATAACAGAGCTGTAGCTGACCCAGAGGACAAACAGGTATCGAGGCCTTACCAGGTCACGAACCGGAAGTGTGTGAAGCAAAAGACTGTTGAGGAGAACGACTAATCCTGCGAGCAGCCAGCCAGCTAGCGCGACTCCGGCAGAAATCCGCGGCCAAAGCGCCCGCAGAGGCATCCGCAGCCATTGCCCGCTGCGCATTCGCAGATAAAGAAGATGGGTTACAACCAATCCTCCAGAACAGAACAACGCGTCTGCTCCGATCACGCGCGACAACCGAGGACTTAAATTGGACCTGAAAGCCAAGGCCCAAGCCTCGGCCGCGGCAAACAAAAAGAACGTTGTCCACCCGGCCAGCTGGCAGATCCAATAGGATCTGTCTATCGGAGCAGCTCTCTTGATTTCTTTACCGTTCATATTCATAGCAAACACGCATCCTAAACTATTTACCTGCTTAATCGTTAAGACGGGAACGGAAACGCGGAGCGCGCAACTCGGATCTCCTGTCAGACTATTTTCCTTTGGGGACAAATACCTGCCACAAGCTCACGAATTGAACCATCATTTAAGGACACTTTGCGGCAACTTGCAACGACTGGAGCCGCGATCACGCTTGCCCCTGGTCGTTTGAGTTGCCACAAAATGAGCCTTAAGATAGGCCTCTTTCTCGTAACTACTCATCATACTGAGGCACCCTGAGGATCATCATACTGAGGCACCCTGAGGACCTACTGTTCCCTGCGAGGTCATCGGAACCCTTACTCTCTGTGACCGAAACCGCGCGCGGGCGGAGAAACTATGGAACCAGTTCCGCCGTCAGCGCGGCTCCACCCATGCTGCCCAAGACCGCGGCGATCTTCACAGTCTTGCGTGAATCCTTGGCGATCCACAAGGTTTCATGGTCGCTGCCGCCGTCAGCGGGGGTGATTTCTACTTTGAAGGTGTCAAACGTCCCCGCGGCCACAGTCACACTTTCACTCCCCACCACCTTCAGCTGCAACACCTTCTCTTTCTGTTTCTGGAGATCGAAATTGCGGTACGTTGTGGCGTAGCCTTCGGCTAGGGGCAGGCAGGCAATGGATAAGGCTCTACTCGTTTCGGCGAAGACCGGGCCACCCAGATCCGCTGTAATCGGCTTGTCCTGTCCGCCCATATTCATCGTGCCGGTGGCTTTGTTGCCGTTGAAATTGATCTCGATCGTCACCGGACCCTGCTTCACGTTGCGCTTGCGCAAAGCCAGACTTCCTTTTTCCAGCAGCGCGGTGTCGGAGATCTGTCCCGTTGCGGTGTCGGCCAGATCGCTGACAACCCAGCCTCCGTCATCGCTGTTCTTGATGCTTTGCGAAAGATTAATCGCAATCTCCTGGCCCTGGACTACGATCTTTTCTTTGTATTTGTTGGTTGCAGGTTGAGGGTTAACGGCCAGCTTGGGCAAGCCAACGGCATTGGGGTCTACCTTCTTGGCCAGGACCACAGTCTTTGGATCCACGGTGATCTCACTCAGCCGGGCAACCACTTCCGGAGTGCCGCCTTCCTGGTAGCGTCCGCCCAGGTATTTAGCGAAGAACTTCTCCGTAGCCATGGTGGAAGCCATGTTGTTGACAGGCCGGGCAAAGCCGTGGCCTTCATCGGGAATCAGCAGGTACTCCACGGGAAACCCGCGATCACGCAGCGCGATAACGATCTGCTCCGACTCGGCGTGGTTGACCCGAGGATCGTTGGTGCCCTGAGCGATCATGAGGGGCGTCTTGATCTTGTCGGCGGAAGTGAGCGGGGAGCGCTCGATCAACAGCGCCTTGCCTTCAGGTGTGGTGGGATCGCCCATCCGCTGGTACATCATTTTGCGGTAAGCCTCCCAATAGGGTGGGGTCGAATCCAGCAGAGTAATTAGGCTGGACGGACCGAACATGTCCACCGCTGCGGAGTAAACGTCTGGAGTGAAAGCGGCGCCTGCAAGGGCAGCATAACCTCCATACGAGCTGCCGAAGATGCCCACACGCTTGGGATCGGCAATGCCTTCGGCAACCAAGTACTTCGCGCCCCAAGTGACGTCATCCTGCATCTTGCGGCCCCATTCTTTATTGCCGCCGTCGAGAAACCTCTTGCCATAGCCGGTGGAACCACGGAAGTTCATGCTTAGCACGGCGTAACCGCGGTTGGCAAAGAACTGGGCATATTCGTTGTAACCCCAGAAATCACGGGCCCACGGTCCCCCATGGGGGAAGATGATGGTGGGCAGGTTCTTGGCCGCCACCCCCTTCGGAAGCGTAAGGTAAGCAGGAATTTCCAGGCCGTCCGATGATTTATATCGAACTGGCTCCATCTCCGCTAAAGCCCCGCGCGGAAGCTTTTCCCAAATCGTGTATTGAAGGGTGAGCTTATGTGCCTTGCGATTAAACAAGTAGGTCTCCCCTGGCTCCGTGTCACTGAAGGCGATGATCAACCACAGTTGGTCGTCCAGAGTGCGTGAGACCAGGCTAATCTCTTTGCCGGGCAGCTTGTTCTGGAGCCACATATGGTCGGCTGCGTAGCCTTTGTCTTTGAAGTGGCGCCTGAGCCGGTCGCCGTAGTAGGCGATCTCGGCCAGTTCGTCAGTCGCCTCGGAAAAGATCGCCCAGACGCAATCGACCTTCTTGAGAGGATCGGATTCCACGGCCTCTGTCTTACCGGTCTCGGGATCAAACAGTGCGAGCGAGATCAAATCCGCATCGGGGCCCGCGTTTGTCAATATGTAGGCGTGTTTGCCATCTCTCTGGAAGCGGAGCATAGCACAGGTCTCAAAGACGGTGCAGGAGTAGACCTTGGTGAACTTATCAGCGTCCACTCGGAGTATCTCGATATCGCCGTTCTCGGCCGAACGGGTAGCCATGCGCAGATGGCCCTCAAGATCGAATTCCCACTTGGTAATGCGTTCGGTGTTCTTGCGCATTAGGGTCTTATCGCCAGTGGAAATTTTCAATTTGTAAAGGTCATGCCAGGCTTTGTCCCGGTCATTCAATCCGATGTAGATTGTGTCTGGATCGTTCTTGGGTCTGTCGAAGATCTTCACGACGACGCCCTTCAGTCCCGTCAGGTCGCGCGAGGGCGGAGCATCGGCGCCGGCAGCCGGCTTCGCCGCAGGAGCGACCGCGTAGACATTGAAGTTCTCGTCGCCGTCAGTGTCCTTGGTGTAAAGGATGTACTTGCTGTCGCGGCTCCAGAAATAAACCGAGATCGGCCGCTTGGCTTCCGTAGTAAGAAGACGCGCCGCGCTAAACGTTTCGTCGACGCCCTTGACGTAGATATTGGTGGTGTCTTTCCACGGCTTCAGAAAAGCCAGATACCGGCCATCCGGGGAGAGTTGCGCGCCTAGGATTTCCGGATTGCCAAAGATCAATTCGCGGTCGATCAACGGCGGCTGTCCGCCGAAGGCAGAGATCTGTTTGTCGTTCTGCGCTCCTAGTGATGAGACCGCCAACGCCAGAAACAAGAGGCCCTTGAATAGCTTTTTCATAATTGGGGTTTCCTTTCTGCTGACAAGCACGGTAACGGGCTGAGTGCCGTTGGGATGACGTTTCGACAGTTTGCCAATTCTCAGTTCCATGGAAGCTCCCTCCAAAGATCAGTGCGAACGAATATGCCTCGCACATCAACGGCAACGATTATCAGCAACGATAGGACCGGGATGAAATGAATTAGGACGAACGGTCAAATCGCGGGAAGAGAGGCCATTGAGAGACTCCTTACGAGCACCCACGCTCATTCGTGCCTGAGTGCTTCAATCGGACTCACCGCGGCAGCCTTGCGGGATGGGAAGACGGAGAAGACAAGGTCGAAGGTCATCGCCGCTGTGAAGGCGAGGGCTGCCGTACCGTAATCGAAGACGAAGGGCAATCCGGCAGAGTCGCTGATGAGGCGGGATGCCGGCCACGATACGGCGACACCGAGGAGGCTTCCGGTCAGCGCTAGTGCAGCGGTTTCGAACGATATTTGTAAGAAGATGTCTCCGCGAGTAGCGCCCAGCGCGCGCCGTGTGCCGATCTCATGCGTCCGCTCTTTTACGGCGATCCAGGTGATGGCGACGATCCCCAAGCCGGAGACGGTCAGAGCGCTGGCGGCGATCCAGCGCAGAAAGAAGTCCAGTCGCGCCGCCGCGGCCATCTGAGTGTCAAGCAAAGTCTTCTGGTTCTGGATCTGAAAATCATCCGGTTGGTTGGGCCGGATGTGGTGCTGGGTGCGTAGCAGGGAGCGCATTTGAGCGGAGGCCGCATTCATCGAGCCGATGGAGCCGGTCTCAACGACGATGGCGCTGTAGTGATCAACATTCATCAACCGGCGCATGGCCGCGGCCAGCGGCACGTACACCTGATTGTCTTCATTGCTGACGTCGAGTCCTTGTCCGCGTTCCGTCAACACACCAATCACTACGAAGGGCACGCGATTGATCATCATCGGGTGCCCCAGCGGCGAGGAGGTTCCAAATAGATCGACCGCAACCGTGTGGCCAACTACAGCAACGCGCGCAGCGCCCCGCTCTTGCGCAGTGTCAAAAGCGTCGCCGACAAGAAGGGGCCAATCTTTGATCGCGAAGTAGTCCGGCTCGCACCCAAGAACGGCGGTGCTTTTGGACAGGTCACCTGCCTTGATACGGAAGCTGCCAGTCACAATGGCGGAAGAGCGGGTGCGGCTGAGAAGGTCTTTGCGAATAGCGGAGTAGTCACGTTCAACTAGCGTGGTAACGGCACCTCCCGTACGTGGGCGACCGGCAACCACGCGGCTATTGGCTGGAGTGATGATGAGCACGTTCGTTCCCATGCGGCGAATCTGGTCAAGAATCTGTTTTGAGCCACCAGCCCCATAGTTGACCGAGCATACAACTCCGCTTACGCCCAGCGCTGCGCTCAACATCAGCAGCGCCGAACGCAAGCGGTAACGCCACAGCAGGCGCATAGCTCGGACCATGATTTTCAGATTGCGGGAAGTCATTTCAGGAACGCAGCGCCTGGATGGGATCGATCCGAGACGCCTTCCAGGCGGGATAAATCCCGAACACGACGCCTACCACAAGAGAGAGTGCGATAGCGGCAGCGAAGGGTTGCCAGACCAGAATCGGCGGTAACTTCTGCATACGGGTAACCAGTTGCATCCCGCCCCAGCCGATCATGACGCCGGCGATTCCACCCGCCAGAGAAACGAACATGGCCTCAAACAGAAATTGCTGTACTACGTCGGGCCGGGCAGCGCCCACGGAACGGCGAACACCTATTTCCTTGCGCCGTTCTGACACCGCAATGGACATAAGGCCCATGATCACCACGCCGCCAATCAGCAACGCCATGACGGAGACACCAGTCAGAACTTTGGTCAGCGTGCCGCCCGCGCGGGTCACTTGCGCCATGGTCGCCGCGGGGTTGGTGATGGTGAAATCGTCGAACGCGGGCGGCTGGATGTGGTGGCGCCGGCGCAGAAGGGCGGCAACTTGGGCGGTTACTTCATTACTGCGCTCGGGGTCTTTTACCTGTGCGATGAGCATAGTGAGGAAATCGCGATTGAAAAGTCGGCGCGAAGCGGTGTTGATGGGAATCAGGACCACGTTGTCGAGACTATTTCCCGCGGGACCGGCACCACGCGACTTCAGCAGGCCGATGACCTCGAAAGGAACGTCCGCGATGCGGATGGTCTTGCCGATTGGATCTTCTCCGGGAAACATTTGATTGCGAACGTCGAGACCAAGGACCGCCACCCGGGCCAGAGATGTGTTCTGGCCGGGAGTGAAGAACGCGCCATCGGCCACCTCTTCCGAGCGCAGCGCCAGCCAGTTGGGGCTGACACCGAAAATGGCTGGCGAAGAACCGCGGTCGCGGTACTTCACGTCGATATCAAACGCGTTCTGCACTTCTGCCACTGCTTTAATTTCCGGCAACTCGGTGGCGATCGCGGTAGCATCGTCAAAGCGCAAGGTTGGCGGCACGTTGACCAGCGTAGGCATACCGCGAGTGCGGCCTCCGCCCGGCCGGACAATGATGGCGTCGAAGGTGCCAAGCATGTTTTTGAAGCGCTGCATGGTTTCACGCTTGGTAGCTTCACCCAGGGACGAAAGGACGGCGAGCGACGCAATCCCAACCAGAATGCCGAGCATCATGAGGCTTGTCCGCAGCCGATACCGGCGCAGACTGCGCATGGCCTGCAAAGAGATCTTTCCAGCTTTCATCTCGTGCCTTCCACTAGGCTGGTGGCATGGGTGTGATCGGAAACGACACTGCCATCGCGCAGAATAATGTCCCGCGACGCGTAAGCCGCAACCGCGTCATCATGGGTCACCAGCAAGATAGTGCGACCTTCGCGGTGAAGATCGCTAAGCAGCGCCATGACTTCGCGTCCGGCGTTCAGGTCGAGGTTTCCGGTCGGCTCATCTGCCAGGACGAGTGCAGGATTGTTGATGAGTGCTCGGGCCACGGCTACGCGCTGCTGTTCACCTCCTGAGAGTTCACTGGAGAAGTGGCTGGCCCGCGCAGCCAGCCCCACACGCTCTAGCGCGGCCACGGCTCTTTTACGGTCCACAAGGCCCTGGTCGTACACCATGGGGACCTCAACGTTTTCAAGCGCCGTGGTGCGCGGCAGAAGGTTGAAAGATTGGAAAATGAAGCCGATCTTCGCATTGCGGACGCGCGCCAACTGTTGATCGCTATGGCGGGCTACATCCTCGCCGTCCAGGCGGTAGCTGCCGGCCGTGGGAAGATCAAGGCAGCCAAGGATATTCAGGAGGGTAGATTTGCCGGATCCGGACGCGCCGCGTACGGCTACAAATTCACCAGACGCAATGCGGAAGGAAACCTCCTTCAGAGCTTGCACGATGCCGTGCTCGCCCCGCGTGTACGTTTTCGAAATGTTTTTGAGTTCAATCATTGAGCCCACTCACAAAGCAGGTTTGGTCTGCGGATTATTTGTCCCGCCACTGCCGGTTGGCAGGAGCACGCCGTCGGTTGGCGAAATACCTTTCTTGATTTCAATCATCCCTCCATCCTTGCTGCCAACGGTCACTGGTTTTCTCTCTGCGCCGGATTTGCCTTGGATGTAGACAAAGCTCTGGTCGCTGTCATGCTGGACGGCCGCTGCCGGAAGCATCAGGGAGTCATGTAGCGCTGTCTGGATGGAGACATTCGCCGTCATGTCCGGCTTGAGTAGTTGAGCGTCTTGGCTGATGTTGATCGTCACCTCGTAGTTCACGACGCCGGAGACGATGGTGGCCTTAGGGGCGATTCTGACGACGGCGCCGAGGAAGTCACGCGAGGAAAAAGAATCCACTGTGAAGGTGACGGGGTTGCCAGCGCGCACATTGGCGATGTCAGTCTCGTCGACCATGGCGACCAGTTGCAACGCGTTGTCCGCGATGATGGTGACAAATGTGGGCGCGGTAAACGACGCTGCAACCGTCTCTCCCTCTTGTGTTGCTACAGAGGCCACGGTGCCGTTGATCGGCGCCCGTATGCGTACATAGTTGAGATCGACCTTAATCAGGTCTCTGTCTCGAAGAGACTTTTGATACTTCGCCCGTGCCTCCTTAGATGCGAGTTGGAGGTCCTGCTCCTGCTGGAGCGGGACCAGACCCTGCGATACGAGTTTCCGGGCCCGTTCATAATTTACCTGCGCCCGCTCCAGGCTGGCCTGATCAAGTTCGTCTTGCGCTTCCGCGTCGGCGAGCCGCGCCTCAATGCTGGCGCTATCGATTTCAGCAATCACCTCGCTGGCATGGACATGGGAGCCAACCGTGACATTGAGCTTTTTTACGATGCCTGACAGCTGTGAACCCACGCGCACTTCTGACCCTACCCGCAGCCGCACGGTTCCGGTTGCGTTCACCATATTTCCGATGGTGCGCCGCTCGGCATGAACGACTTGCACGACACCGGCAACGGACTTCCGGTCAGAAGCCCGTACGACATAAAAGCCCGTTGCCACAACACCAGCGGCGACCAGCAGCGCTAACACAATCCAAAAGCGCTTCATGGCTACCGTTTCTTGTCGAACACCATCACCACCGGCGGGTTTGACCCGCGAACGGATTCGACCGTCATGGTGTTGCCATCGGGCGAGAGCGATAGCGTCTCAATGCGCACAACCTTGCTTCCGCCCGCCACCGCGCTTTCGCTGGTCCAGGTCGTCACCAGCTTGTCGCCATCCCACTTACTGACGGTCTCGCTTGGACCGGTCATCGGGAAATCGTTGTTGACCGGTTTGCCGGTCAAGTCGTAATGCGTTTTCATGTCCTGGTCGTTGCCTTGAAACGTGGTGTGCGTCATCTCATCGAGCGCAGCATCCGTTTGCTGAATGGTACGCGTCATCTTAGCCTGCATCATCATGCCGATGTTCTTGCTCTTTCCGGCATTGAATTCCCAGGAACCGGTAAAGTCAGGCCGCTGGGCAGCGAACGCCATCATTACCAGGCAAACAAAAGGTAATAAACCTGTTTTCATTGTCTCTCCTCTTTCTTGTTTTAATCTTCGGGCCGCGGCGCTTGCCGGACTGGGCACCGAGTTCTGGTCGCAGGCGTCGGATAGTGTCGCCCGGATCAGCTCAAGCACAGTCTGAAGCCAGTACATGGGTATAAGGTCAAGAGATTCTTTTTGGGCCACTGGACAGGGCTTTGCGGGAAGAGGCGGAGGCTGGACAGGTGGCAACAGTGGGTGCTTCGAGTTTGTGCAAGAGCGCAGCGAGTTGCCGCCGCATGGTGTGGAGCGTTCGCACTTTCTGATTGATGGTGTCCAGACGTTCGCGCCCAATAGCGATGATCCCGCGCAATTCGTTGGTTTTGCGCCGCATCGGAAAAGGCATGGCCGCCACGGCCTGATGCAGATCGACCAGTTGTTTGATCTCTCCCAGGGTGAAACCGAGCTCCTGATTGCGCTTGATGAACGTCACTCGCTCCAGGTCACTTGTCGCGTAACATCGGTATCCGGAACTGTTCCGCAAAGGGGCCGGAAGCAGTCCCTGCCGCTCATAAAACCGGATTGTTTGGATGTTTACGGCAGCCTTACGGGCCAGTTCTCCGATGTGCATACCGATATTGTGAGCCCTATACATGGGTATAAGGCAAGCGTTAAGAAGTCGGAAGTCGACCAAACAGTTTCAAAGCTTCTTCCCGCAGGCGGCTGATTCGACTCGGTGCCGGGCTGATCTTTCCGTCTTGCCCTAATGTACGAGCCCGGATGCGCGGATTTGATACCCCTCCTTGAACGCCCTGATGCTTTGCAGAACTAGTTATCCAATCGTTAGATGCAATGGCAATAGCATCGAACTCTCAAAGAACTGATTCAGAGGTAGGTTTCTTTCATTTAGCCTCCACTGCCTTGATCAGATTGTCATCCGGCGTACGGTCAATCAATTTGTTAAGCGGGTCAATTCCAGCTTGGGCTGGGGTGTTGTCCACAATCAGATCGAATTCCGTGCTGTCATGTTCGATTTTGTGCTTCTTCAAATAGAGGTAGTGTCCTTGGCTGTCCAGAACGCCGATATCGATCCAATCGTTGGCGGGCATCTGACGCTGTTCGCCGCCGCTGTCCGAGCGGTATTTCTTGAAAGACGCCACGAAGTGCACCCGGTATTTGCCGTCTGGCTGCTTGCTGTAGGTGGCCGATTGTGCCTGGCTTTCGTAGAAAGTGATGTGCTCGAACAGGTCGTCGACCAGAGACCAATATTCCCGTGGCGTCACCTTGCGCAGGTATCCAATGAGATCGAGCGATGTCGGATAAGGTGCTCCCTTGAAGCCATAGGCTTTAACGAACTCTGAGAGGGCCTGGTTAACTTTGTCTTCACCGATGTAGTCCTGCAGCGCAAACATGACCAGGCCGCCTTTTTGGTAGTGGATGTAGGTCTGTGTCGGTTCCACGCGATAAAGCGGCTTTTCCTCATTCCGCTCCAGTGTCCGTTGCAACAAATAACTCGCCAGTTCGCGGCGCAGGAATCTTTTCATTGATTCCGCTCCATACTGATGCTTCATCACCATGAGCGCCGTATATTGGGCAAGCGTTTCAACCAGCGACGTGGCGCCTTCGACGTTGGCCGCGACCTCCTGATGGCCCCACCACTGGTGTGCAACTTCGTGGGCGGTTACGTAGAAGGGCAAGTCAATGGCGTCAGCCATTTTGGGGTCAACGCGCGTGATGAAGCCGGCACTTTCCGAAACGGGAATCGTATTAGCAAAAGATTGGGCAAATGCTGCGTAGCGTGGGAACTCAATGACTCGCAGCTGACGAAATTGGAAAGGGCCGAAATCGACGGTGCAATACGTAAGCGTCGCCTTCATGCTTTGTCTCATGCGCTCCAGGTTGAACTCATGGCCCCGCTGGTAGTAGATCTCCAGGTTTACGTCATTCCAGCGGTCACGCAGAACCTGATAACGCGCTGAATTCATGGAAAAGAAGTCCAGGATTGGGGTGTCCATCTTGTAATGGAAGTAGCGGCGACCGTTTTGGGTCCATTCCTTTTGCAGGTAGCCGGGGACGATCGCGATTTGGTCCGGACTGGTGCTGACAATCGCTTCAAAAGTGATCCAATCACTGTCGGTGCGGGCATAGCTGTTGTTGCGCGCGGCCACGTCTTCAAGCTTCGCCAGACGTTTAGCTCTTTCCAGGCCATGACGGTGACGCGTGCTGTCGTCGTTCAGTTCGGCCGAAGCCGAATAGCCAACGGATGGCAGGTAGCCATTGGCCAGAAAACTTCCGTTTTGTACGATGCGCGTGTCAACGTCGGAGTTGGAGAAGCCCTTATTGTCAAACTGAAAATCAAACTTGAGCGCGACCTTTCTGCCTGGCGGCAACACGGAGTTGAGACGATAGAGATAGAACCCCAGATTCGCGTCTTCAATGACGGGAATCTGTCCGCCCTCGAAAGCCAGCTCTTTGATCGCGAACTGAGGAAGTCCTGCCGGGAGCGTCAATGCAATGCGATCAATGATCTCCTGCGTCTTGTTTTCCAGCAACATGGCCCCTTGCATTCTTGCACTGCGCTGCTCCGGGTAGAGGTCAATGGCAGTCCGAACGTCTGTGATCCTGGGCTGGGACAAGTCCCTGTATTG
>Ga0137384_10000004_pt1 | contig 185529 bp, 161 predicted proteins | sample SagtaG_2_FD_104922 | JGI IMG/M metagenome (GOLD analysis project Ga0137384, IMG submission 104922) | Vadose zone soil microbial communities from Sagehorn Ranch, Mendocino, California, USA - Sage2_R_60_16 metaG | ecosystem: Environmental > Terrestrial > Soil > Vadose zone | place: USA... | reverse complement strand
GGGCTGTATGGGAATTACCTGATTGACGGTGGCGCCGTTGGTGCCGGTATTGTCGTTCCACATGTCACCCACACGCTTATGGAAGATGCCTACATCGAAATACTTCTGCTGGTAGGTCAAACCAATCGCCTGAGTGTTAGCTGGAGTATTTGCCACCCAAAGTCCCTTGTTGGCGAGGCCATCGGTTGCATACCTTGCCGTGCCGACGGTCCCGTTCAGATACAGGCTCAGGCCGTGAGTGAGAGAGACGTTCGCTTCTCCCTCAAAGCCCTTCGAAGCCGAATCTCCGGAAGCTGTAAATTGCGTTGCCGTTGGAGTGTTGGGGTCGGGTGAGGCGCTATATGCGTTCTGGAAGTGGATGTAATAAAAGTCAGCATTCAAGGTCATGCGTTTGAGCTTTAATACGGTACCGCCCTGGTACGTTTTGGCGCCGGTTGGTTTCGGCAAGAGCGTGACGTTTGCGTTTTTCACGTCAAAGACACTGCTCGGCGGGACTTTTGTGCCGGTAGCGAATTGGCCGTAGATGGACCAATGGTTGGCCACGTGGTAATTGGCGTCGAAGGACGGCAAGTAAGCGTTGTAACCGGCGGAGTGCGAAATCGACGGCTTTCCGCCCAGATTGCCCACTGTTTTTCCATCGGCAAACTGTGTCAGGTCCTGGTCATAACGGGCGTATTTGAGGCCGGCGGTGAGGCTGAGCTTCGTCGTCACGTGGTATTCGTACTCGGCAAACGGTTGATACGAGCTGGTAAAAAAGTTCTCGTGGAAATTGGGCACAGCGATATCAACGCGCGTGCGCGGATCAGAGGGCGTTTGGAAGCGGTTCGTGGTGGCCCACTCATACCACATGCCCGTGCGAAATACGCCGTATTTAGAGACCTGTGTGGCAACGAAATTGTCACCGTACTTGCGATAGCTATTCAGTTTGTCCACGGCGCTGGTCGCGTTGATGGTGGTGAGGCTGTTGTTGAAAAACTGCTGGTTGTAATAGCTGTAAGTGTAAGGCTGGAAGTCAATCGCCCAACCACGGCCCGGCGCCGTCTTGAAGTCTACGTATTCAAAGTCCGTTGGAACGTGGTAGGTGTAGAACTTGAAAAAGAGAGGGCTGGTGGGAGCGTTGTTCATCAGGAAGTTGTTTCCAAACTGGGCCACCTGGGCGCGTGTTGGACCTTTGGCGTTCGGCGTGTTGCTGTCCAGCATGACGACACCGGCAAAGCCAGTCAGGACAGTGGTATCGGAAAACTTGTACTGATATTTGAGCGAGCCGGCATTACGCTGCTGGAAGTTGAACGTCTGATACCCGTCTGACGATAGACGGTGAACGTCGGCGATGAGGTTTGATTTCCCGAAGTTGCCGGTATCGTAAGCGCCATCGATCAGAAGGGTATTGAACGAACCATAGGAAACGCTGCCGCGAATTAATGGCCGGGGCCCCATGTCGCGCGACAACAAATTGACGGAGCCGCCAAAAGGCGTTGGCCCGGTGGTGGAGGCTGATCCCGGGCTGCGATCAAAGTCGACGCTGCCGATCCAGGGCGATGGAAAGAACGCCCAGGAGTGGTGCGTTGGATCATTTGTGTCGTAGAAGGGGATACCGTCAAAATTGATGTCGTAGTTGCCGTCGGCGAAGCCCCGGAAAAACGTCTTGCTGTCTCCCAGGCCTACTCCGTTGGCGTTTACGCTGAAGGTGCCAGGCGCCATTTGCAGCAATTCGCTGAAGTCAGAGACCGGCGACGCAAAATTCTGAATGAACGCCGCATTGACCTCCGTGCGCGCGGAACGCGCTTCCAACAAGCCGTCCATGGGCGCGAGTTGCGCCGCAACCGAGCCGGAAATATTTGCCTCAACAGTGATTGCCTGGGTCACGGTGCCAAGGCTTAATAGGATGGAGAGTTCTTCCACGCGGTCCGCGGTAACGTGTACCCCCTGGCGCGAGGCCAGGGCAAAACCCGGCGCTGATACTTCAACGGTATAAAGGCCGTTCGCCAGGCCAGTAAAGCTAAACATGCCCTGCGCGTCGGTTGCGGACTTGCTGACGGAACCGGACGATTCGTTTTTCGTTGTAACGGAGGCGCTTATTACGGCCCTTCCAGCGGGGTCAAGAACCGTGCCTTTGAGGGACGCGGTGGCGCTTTGCTGTGACTGTAGTAGTGCCTGTCCCATAGTGAAGAATAAAAAGATACATAGGCAAAGACCGAGCGGACGTGAACGCGCGCAAACAAAAGTTTGTGACAAAGTGTTCCTCCTGAAAGCCTAGATTGAGTGCATTGCAATGGGACTGGTCACTTACCCACTCTTGTAGGCGAGGAAAGTTAACGCGCGGTGACTGCATGGTTAAAATTCCGTGAATTTAGAATCGCACCGGGCAACCTGCGAGTTTTTATAGTAGGTCCGCTATGGACGGGTTCAGCCCTGCGCGATGCCTGCTTGATCGATCGGGCTGGAGCAGGCCTCCAGGAGGCCTGATTCCGCTCCAAAAAGCTTCCGTGTATATTCAGTCCTGACATGCGACGTCCTCCCGATCCGCAACTGCTCGGATTCCTGGAAGCCTGTGACCGCACCATTGCCGACCTCGCTCTCGCCCTCCGCGAGATCATCCTGGAAGAAGTGCCCGACGCGTCCGAATCGATCTATCAGGTCTACACCGTCGCGATCTGGTTCGGTTTCAGCGGAAAAATGAAGGACATGTTCTGCTACATCGCCACCAGCGCGCGGCACATCAATCTCGGCTTTCCGCGAGGCTCGACCCTTCCCGACCCGAATCGTGTGCTGGAAGGCGAGGGCAAAACCATGCGCCACATCAAATTCGCGAGCCAGCGCGATCTGGAGCGGCCTTTTGTGCGTCGTTACATCCAAGCGTCCATCGAACAGCTGGGCGCGACCGGGGCTGGAACCGGCAAGAGCGTCGTCAAAAATTCGGTCAAGAAAAACTCGGCCAACAAAAACTCAGTCAAGCGCCGTCGCGCGAGGAGTTGAGAAGATTTGGTGGACCTTGGACGGGTTCGAAACAACCGTTTCGATACCGGTGGGCTTACCAGCGTTTACTTTACTTCTTCACTTCAGCGCCTGCTGTATGGCCTTTTCCGCCAGCGGAGCCATGATCTTGTAGCCGTTCGCTGTTGGATGCAGTCCGTCGGCGGTCAATTCGCGGCGGAACATCTGGTTCTCGTCGATCATGGCCGAGTAGTAGTCCAGATACACCAGGCTGTTCTTCTCGCAATATTTTTTCAGCCATCGATTGAGCTCGCGTATTTGTTCCGGCGGGCGCTCTGTCAGAAAGCCGCGCGAGTATTCCGTGTAATTATTGACCGGCAGCACGGAGGCAAAGATGATCCGGACGCCGTGCGCGCGGGATATCTCCGCCATTGATTCGTAATTGCTTTCGATCTCGGCGACGCTGGTGATCTGCAGGGTGTTCGAGATATCGTTGATGCCGGCGTTGACAATCACCGCGGCCGGCTGCAGCTCCACCACATCCTGATGGAACCGCAGCGCCATCTGCGCGGTAATCTGACCGCTGATGCCGCGATTGACGTACGGCTTACCCGGGAAATATTCCGGCAATTTCCACCCGTCGGTGATGGAATCTCCCAGGAACACCACGCGACGCTCGCCGGCACGCGGCAGGCCGAGTTGCTGGTTGGCGTCGTGGTATAGATATCGCTCTCCGAAATCCTGCATCAACCGTGGGGTGAGACTTGCCTTGTACGGTCCCAGCCAACGGCCTAAATCCTGTGGAACAGCCTCTTGTCGTTTGGGAGAAGATTGATACTTTGCTTGTCCGGTTGCGGTGGCCAAGGCCGCGCAGACAAGCAAGATCGTGATCGCGAAACGCCTCGCCAACTTTTTCCGCATGATGCTGTCCTCTCTCTCCGCCGACTTGCCTGGTCAAGCCCGGTCATTGCGCCTCCCTTCCATCTTAACGTGCGCCAGGGAAAAATTTCACGGTTCATCGAACAGCACCTGTCATTAAGACCTCCCTATATGCGCCTAAGGCGCTTGCCCTAAGATGCCGACTATTACTACTCATCAGGCAAGAATTAAATCCGACTTGGTAATACCTGGGGTAGAGTAGCTGCCAACTTCTACAAGAAAACGGACTCGAAGGCGATGCTTTTTGCATGACGCTGTGCCTCCACGGCTGCGCACCTGTGTGCGACGTCAGGCTCGTGTGCTTGTTGAGGTTGTGAACTACCGTTTAGAGGACATCCCCCAATGCCGACTCGGAATTCTCAACTGCTTCTCCTTCCGTTTTTTTTCACCATCAGCGTTCTCTGTCCACTTTTCGCGAATGCTCAAGCTTCCGTTCCGCACTCGTCCCACGTCGTCTTGATCATGGAGGAAAACACCAGCTACAGCACTACGTTGGCCGAGATGCCCTGGCTGGTCAGTCAAGGGGCCGCGAATGGACATACCACGAACTACGTCTCGAATACTTCCGGATCACTGATGGACTATCTCTGGGCGGCTTCCGGGAGCTGCCATGCCAGCGTGAACTGCGTCTTGCCCGCCGGTACACATGACTTTGGTTGCGGCGGAGACGGCTGTACCGCGCCCATCACCGACGACAACATTTTCCGCGAGATGAACAACCGGGGCATCTCATGGAAGGTTTACGCGCAGTCGTACGCCGCGGCAGGCGGAACCGTAACCGCGCCGGACGGTGCCAACGGCACGCACTACTATCGCCGCCACAACGGTGCAACGTGGTATAGCGACGTCCTGAATAATGTCTCTGGATCACAAGCCAGGATTGTGGACTTTTCCCAGTTCGCCAAAGACCTGGCCAATAATGCTATGCCACAGTTCAGCATGATCGTTCCCGATGGATTGAATGATGCGCATGATGCCGGTGCACCTAGCGCTGACGCCTTTCTCAAGGCCAACCTGCCTGCATTGCTCGGCAAGCCCTACTTTCAGCCGGGCGGCGACGGACTTCTTATTGTGACTTTCGACAATGGAGATGGCGACGCTGCCGGCCTTGTCTATACCGCCGTGATCGGTCCGAACGTTACTCCAAATACCGTTTCCAACAATCGCTACAAACATGAGAACACATTGGCTGCGCTTCTTGACGCGTTGGGAATCACCGCCCGTCCGGGGGCATCTACCGGTGCAGCGCCCATGGCGGATTTCTTTTCCGGATCTGTGGTCGTTACTTCGCCCATCCAGAACGCCGTCCTAGGAACTCAGGTCCTGGTAAACGCCTCTGCCACAGAATCAGCCGCGCAGATTTATCAACTTCAGGTTTGGGACAAGACTAGTGGCCAGAAGCTTGCAGAATCTTCTCCCGGCTCCGCGATCTTTAACCAAATGCTCACGCTGGCGCCTGGGCCGCATCAGATCATCGTCGAAGATGTCAGCACCGGCAATTTTCAAACCCTGCACAAAACGATAGTCAATGTAACCGTGATGGCTGATGGTGTCGTTATTGCATCTCCGCTTCCGAACACTGCCACCGGTACAGCGGTGCTGGTAAGCGCCTCAGCTATCGAATCGGCCGCGCAGATTCATCAGGTACAAGTATGGGACAACACAACAGGCCAGAAGCTGGGAGAATCCGCTCCCGGCACCTCCACGATCCAACAAACTTTCACGCTCGCCCCAGGACCGCATCAGATCGTCGCAGAAGATATCAGCACGGGTACTTACCAAACTCTGCACAAAGCGGTGGTCAACGTTACCGTGTTGGCGGATGGCATCACGATTGCCTCCCCCGCACCAAATTCAACCAGCACTGGGCAAGTTCTGGTGAACGCTTCGGGACGGGAAACCGGTGCGCAGATTTACCAGCTGCAAGTATGGGACAACACAACGGGCCGGAAGCTGGGAGAATCCGCTCCCGGCACCTCCACGATCCAACAAACTTTCACGCTTGCGCCGGGGACGCACCAGATTGTCGTGGAAGACATCGGCGCGGGAAACTTTCAGGCTCTGCACAAAGCCAGCGTTACGATCAAGGTTTCCCCGTAGCGCAGCATTCAGGCCGCGGGTTGCGAAGAAGCTGCAGTCCATGCCGTGACGGTCTGTTCGAGTTGTGAGTCCAACTCGTCCGGAATGTTCGTTACATCCGAGAGCACCGCATTTATGGACTGGCGTGAACGCCATTGCCGGCAGCGGTGCGAATCTTGCTGCCCAACTCCGCAAGGCTATAGGGTTTTCTGAGCAACACAGCATCTGCTGTCAGGACTCCATCTTCGATGCCGCGGTCGGTATAACCGGACACATAAATGATGCGCATCTGAGGACGCATGTCCAAAGCGGCTTTGACCAGCTCCGGGCCGCGGATACCGGGCATAATGATGTCCGTGAGCAGGATTTCAATTGGCTCATCGTGCGTCCGGCAGATTTCCAACGCGTGCAGACCGCTTTTTGCGGACAGTACCCGGTAGCCCCTGGATTGCAGATATTCGCCCGTGATCTCGCGCAGCGCCGCCTCATCTTCCACCAGCAGGATCGTCTCCGATCCGCCCGGCGCTGGTGCGATGGTCAGGGCAGGGGCCGGAGCTTCCCGAGAAATTTCGGCACACGGGAAGTAGATTCTGAAGGTGCTTCCTTTTCCGGCCGCGCTCTCCACGGATATATGTCCCCCGCTATCTTTCACGATGCCATATACCGTTGCCAATCCCAGGCCAGTTCCTTTGTCGCGTTCCTTGGTGGTGAAGAACGGCTCAAAGATGTGCGCCTGGATTTCCGCGTCCATGCCGCTTCCTGTGTCGGAAATAGCGAGCACTACATAGTTGCCCGCCGGCAACTCGACGCTGCACGGCTCAAGTCGGGGCGATTCCAGATGAGTATTGCAGGTTTCTATGGTCAGCGTTCCACCCTCGGGCATGGCGTCGCGGGCGTTCACAGCCAGGTTCAAGACGATCTGTTCCATCTGCGCGCGGTCCGCTGTTACCTTCTCCAGAGCCGGTCCGGGATTGAAAATGATGTGAATGTCTTCTCCCAGCAACCGGGGTAGCATTTTGCGCAGGTCGCGTAACACGGAATTAAAGTCCAGCGCACCGCGCTCCGGGGCCTGCTTCCGGCTGAACATCAATAACTGCTGGACGACGGAAGCCGCAATCGAAGTGGCATCGTTGATCTGCTTGAGATAGGCGCCGAATTTCTCCGGTTGGCTTTTATGGTGCTCCAGTAGCTCCGCGCAGCCGCGGATGATCATCAGGAGGTTGTTAAAATCATGGGCCACGCCTCCGGCCAGGCGTCCGATGGCTTCCATCTTTTGTGCCTGTTGGAACTGCTGCTCCAGGACGCGCTGCTCAGTAATGTCCTGAGCGAAAACCTCGTGGATCGCCGGGGTTCCGGCTTCGGCTTCAAGCCGCCTGCCCGCCAGCCGTACGATGATGGGCCGACCATCCTTGCGCCGCCACGTGACTTCGCCATGTTGAAATGAGCTTGCATCGGGATCGGAGGAAAGGATCTGTTGTCGCGCCCTTGCATCCGTATAGATATCAGAGATGACATTCAAACGGAGCACTTCCGACTCCGATTGGTACCCCAGCATCGCCACCAGAGCGGGGTTTGCCATCACGATCCGGCCGTCCGCGGTGGTGCGGTAGATGCCATAAGGAGCTCCCTGGACGATGGAAGCATGCTGTTGCAGCGACTGATGCAGTTCACGATTCGCCTGGTCGCGGTCGATGCGTATCCTCGTTTCATCCATGGCGCGGCGGATCGCAAAAGGCAGACGGTCCATTTTGTCTTTTAGGACGTAGTCGGTGACGCCCTCCCGGATACATTCCACCGCGAGTTCGTCGCCCAGCGTTCCGGTCACCAGGATGAAAGGAATCAACAACCCCGACCCGCGCAACCAGCGCACAGCATCCAGTCCAGTCCAACTCGGGAGCCGATAGTCGCCCAGTACAAGATCATAGGCGCCAGAACCGATTTCGAGTTTGAATTGGTCCGGGTCGCCAACACTTTTGATCGAGAAATCAAGGCCGGAAGTTTGCAGTTTGCGACCGCAGAGCTCCGCATCAACCGGATTATCTTCCAGCAGAAGTATACGAACCGGAGGACCGGTCAACTCGGCCTGAGGTTTCTTTTTAAGAGGTGTCATCAAAGAAGCCAACAACACTTGCCAGAGTAGATGCAACCAAATGCGAACTCTAGCCGCAGCACAAGTAATTTCGCTGACTAACAATACAACGGAATGCCCCATCCGCGGAGCACATCAGCGCCACAAATTTTACTAAGGTAATTTAGTTAATCAAATGTTGGATTTTTCTAAGCGAACTATCAAGAATGTAAGAAAATTCTTAAGATGGACTGAGTAAAAATGCTTAGCGGCGCGAACGTCATTGTGAGACATACCGCAACAAAAGTAACTTACTCACTCAACGAGTCATGCGGCTTGAATTCAGGCTTTGTGGCGGCGTCCATCCGCCGCTGCCATCTGGCTACCAGGAAAAAATTACCAAACGACGCAGCGATCCTGTGGAGCCATGGGTGTTCCAGTCTTGCAGGAGAATGCTTTCTGGAATTCCGGCATGTTGACCACTACACCGTTGACCCGGTATTTAGGAGGAGAATGCGGATCAGTCTGGGCCTGCAGCCGCACCGCTTCAGGGCTGGAGTTTCTGCACCAGCCTTGTGCATGGCTGATAAAGAAACGTTGCTCAGGAGTGAAGCCGTCGATCCGCGCCGCCTGTTTGTCCGCCGCGCCTTGCATCGAATTCCTTGTTGTCCTCCGCGGTCCACCAGTCCGTGAGGTTCCCCCGGGCATCAAACTGGCGGCCTTCATCGTCAAAACCATGTGTAAGCTCGTGGCCCACAATACCGCCGGCGTCGCCATAGTTGACGGCGTCATCCATGGTGGCGTCATAAAAGGGAGGCTGCAGAATGCCCGCGGGAAAATTAATGTCATTCAGCTGGGAGCTATAGTATGCATCCACAGTAGGCGGGCTCATGCCCCATTCTCCGTGGTCCACGGGCTTTCCGATCTTGGCAATCTGCCGCTCTGATTCAAACTCCGCGCCGCGCGTCAGGTTGCCGAGCGCGCTGTCCCGCTGTACTTCATATCTGGAGTAATCGCGCCACTTGTCCGGATAGCCGATCTTGTTTGCCAAGCCGTGTAGTTTTTCCAGCGCGCGCTGTTTGGTGGCATCACTCATCCAGGTGAGTTGCTTGATGTCCTGCTCCATGGCCGCCTCAATCTCCTTGACCATCTTGAGGGTGCGCGCCTTGCCTTCAGCGCCGAAGGTGCGTTCCACGTAAGCCTGGCCCAGGGCCTCACCCAGATTCTGGTCGGTCAGCCCCACGCAGCGCTTCCAGCGCGCGCGCAATTCTTTCTGTCCGCGGAGTTTCTTTCCATAAAAATCAAAACTCTCATTCACAAACGCCTTCGGCAGCATCGGGGCCGCGGTACGGACCAGCTGCCAGCGAAGATACGTCTTGAGCGAGTCAAGGTCCTGCTGTTGCAGAATGGCTTCCAGGCCTTTGAAGAAACCCGGCTCCGTGACGTTCAGTGTTTTCACCGCGGGCGTATGCGTGGCCTGCATAAAACGGGCCCAGGAAAAGGCCGGATTCATTGCAGAAAGATCACTCACCGCCATGACGTGATATACGCTCGCTGGATCACGCCGCTCCACCACGGTTCGCGACGCCCTGGCCAATGCGGTCTCAATCTCCATGACCTTCCGTGCGTTACTTGCGGCGGCTTCAGGAGAATCTCCCAGAAGCTTGAACACGTTGGTCACATGTTGCAGGTAGTCCTTGCGTGTTTCTTCTGATTTTGCGTCCGCGCGAGTGTAGTAGTCGCGTTCCGGGAGGCCCAGGCCGCCCTGGTCGGCTTCCGCGATAACAGAGGTAGCGTCCTTGAAGTCCTGATCGGATTCGTAACCGAACAGAGCATTCACACTCATCATTTGCAAATGTCCGACTTCATCGGCAAGGTCGGCCTTGGATTTGAGCGCCGCAAGACGGTCCAACTCCGGTTTGAGCGCGGCTATTCCTTTACGCTCGATGGCGGCTTCATCCATGCAGGCGGAATAAAAATCGCCGATTTTCTGCCGCACTGGCGTGCGCCCTGTTGTCTGGGCCGCGGCTTTCTCAAGGATGTCTTTCAAGACCAGACGATTGCGTTCCGCCAGCTCCGTTCCACGGCCATAAGCGGCTTGATCAGCGGGAATGGGGTTTTGCTTGAGCCATCCGCCGCAGGAGTACTGATAGAAATCAGAGCACGGGTCTATGCTCTTATCGATCAGCGCCGGATCCAATCCTTTAAGTGGCGCTGATGGGGACGGCTTCTGTGCATCGGTCTGGGCCATCATTACCGCGGACAAGAAGACAAGAATGACGAAACCGATTCGCAATGGCACTAGGCTCTGCCGCATGGGACGCTCCTGGGTGGTTTTCTAGGGTGGTGCAAAAACACCGAGTTTTAGACGTACTGACCAGGGAAAAGGTCAACAGATCAGTCTCGGCCGGCTGCGCCACGGGCTGGTTCTGGCAATACGTCAGAACCAGAACCCATCACGCTGCACGCGCTCCGTCGCGGAGCTTCGTCTTTCAAACCCTATCGGAGCTCTTCCATGATCTCGTTCAGGGCCTGCCTGGATGGACGCACCACTGATTCCGGCAGTTTGGCCAGCGATTCGGGGGTAACATTAAGCTGCTCGATGAAGCTGGGCGCCGTCGTGTTTACGTAGAAAACACCCGTCAGCATTTCGTCTTTGTCATGCGATTCAGCCAGCAGACGAAGAGCAGCGACCTTGTCGGTGGCATCGTGGTCGCGGTTCAGTTTGGTCAGCCGCAAGGCGGAGCCGTCATGCATGGTGACGGTGGCTGTTGTGCCGGGATCATAATCAATTTCAATATTCTCAAACGCGGGAACAAAGCCAAGGTCCTGCACCGGCTCGTCGTGGTCTTTCGAATACTTGTAAGATTTGGTGGAGCCCTCATGATCGTTGAAGGTAGTGCAGGGCGAGATCACGTCAATCATGACGGTCCCACGGTGCGCAATGGCGGCCTTGAGCAAGGTCAGCAGCTGCTTCTTGTCTCCGGAAAAAGAGCGCGCAACAAAGGTGGCCCCCAACTGGATGGCCAGAGCGCAGGTGTCGATAGCGGGCAGATCGTTGATTACGCCCGTCTTCAGCCGGGACCCGAGGTCAGCCGTGGCTGAAAATTGCCCTTTGGTCAGGCCATAGACGCCGTTATCTTCTATCAAGTAGATGATGGGCAGATTACGCCGCATCAGGTGCACGAACTGGCCAATTCCGATGGAAGCCGTGTCACCATCGCCGGAGATGCCCAACACCATCAGCTTTTGGTTAGCCAAGGCAACTCCCGTGGCCACCGACGGCATGCGTCCATGGACAGAGTTGAAGCCGTGAGCGCGGTTTACAAAATATGCCGGCGTCTTGGAAGAGCAGCCGATTCCCGAGAGCTTGGCCAGGTTCGCCGGCTGCACGCCCATCTCATACATGGCATCGATAATGCGTTCGGTGATGGCGTTGTGGCCGCAACCTGCGCACAACGTGGTCTTTCCCCCACGATAATCGAGAACGCTCAGGCCAATATGGTTGGTCTTGGGAGCTGGAGCCGGAGTCGGTGTGGTTGTTGTCGTGGACATCATTGGCCTTTCTGACCTTTGGTTTGCTGGGAAACAATCTCGTCGGTCACGGAGCGCGCGTCAATCGGCAGTCCGTTGTAGTGGAGTACGCTGCGCAGCTTGACCACCTGGTCGGCGGCAGCGTCCAGCTTCAGGAGCTGGAGCATCTGGGCGTCGCGGTTCTGCTCCACTACATAAATACGATCATGGTTTCTGATGAATTCGTGCACGTCCTGGCTGAACGGATAAGCGCGCAAGCGCAGGTAGTCAACTTGCAGGTTATATTCCTTGCGCAACTGGTCGCATGACTCTGTGAGCGCCCAGTGAGAGGTGCCGTACGCGACGATCCCGATCTTTGAGGTCCCCTCGATCTCTTTGACCGGCGCGGGAACAAAACTGCGTGCGGTTTCGAACTTTTTGGCCAGACGGTCCATGTTGCGCACGTAATCGTCGGCCCGTTCGCTGTACTGCGCTTTCTCATTGTGCCCGCTGCCACGGGTAAAATAAGCCGCGGCAGGATGGTTGGTGCCCGGCAGCGTGCGGTAGGGAATACCGTCGCCGTCAACATCCTTATAACGCGCAAAACTGCCCAGGCGCTTCAGGTCCTCTTCATCCAGGACCTTACCGCGGTTCAGCGGCTTCTCCGGATACTGGAAAGGATGCGCCATCCAGTTATTCATGCCTAGATCAAGATCTGAGAGCACGAACACCGGCGTCTGAAATTTTTCCGCCAGATCAAACGCATCCATCGCCATGCTGAAGCACTCTTCTACGGAACACGGCAGCAGCAGAATGTGCTTGGTGTCGCCGTGGGAGAGGAACGCGCAAGACAGCACGTCACCCTGCATGGTCCGCGTCGGCAAGCCGGTAGAAGGGCCTACCCGCTGGATATCAAAGATGACGCCCGGTAGTTCCGCGTAGTACCCCAATCCAACGAATTCTGCCATGAGTGAAATGCCGGGACCGGAGGTGGAAGTCATGGAGCGTGCGCCGGCCCAGCCTGCACCCAACACCATGCCGATGGCGGCCAGTTCGTCTTCTGCCTGTACCACGGCAAACGTGGCCTTGCCGTCCGGCCCGATGCGATGCTCTTTCAGATAATCAATGAGCTGTTCCACCAGCGAGCTCGACGGTGTAATGGGATACCACGTCACTACGGTGACCCCGGCAAACATGCAGCCCAGGGCCGCTGCGGCATTGCCGTCAATAATAATCTTGCCCTGGTTCTCATTCATGCGCTCAACGAAGAACGGGTCCTGTTTGGTGAAGGTGGCCAGGGCGTAGTCGTAACCGGCCCGGACCGCGGCCCTGTTTAGCTCCGCGGCTTTCTTCTTGGTGGCGAACTGCTTGGCCAGCGCCTTCTCGGATTCTTCAATGTCGATGCCCAGCAGGGCGTCCACCACGCCGACGTAGATCATGTTCTTGACCAGCCGGCGCAACTTGGCTTCCGGACAGACTGTAGCCACCAGCTTGTCAAACGGCACGGGATAAAAAGTGATGTCCTTGCGCAGGCTGGAGAGGTTCAACGGCTCATCATAGACGCAGGCAGTGCCGGCGCTGAGGGACATCACGTCCTCCTGCGCCGTTTCCACGTTCATGGCTACCACGAAATCGATTTCCTTCTTACGCGCGATGTAACCATTCTTGCTGGCGCGGATGGTGTACCACGTTGGCAGGCCGGCAATGTTGGAGGGAAACAGGTTCTTGCCGGAAACCGGAACGCCCATCTGGAAGATGCTCCGCAGCAGCACGGTGTTTGCTGACTGCGATCCGGAGCCGTTCACCGTGGCCACCTGGATGCTGAAGTCATTTATTTTGCGACGGTCGGCAGGTATCTGCCCCGTCCGTTCTTGTACGCCTAAATCAACTGTCGCCATGGATTATCCTGTGCAGCTTCTGGCCGCTCTAGCATTACTTATTATGCGCTTTTATTAGAAATGTCAGAACCCTAGATTATAAGACAATGACGTTCGTTACCGCGGAGCGGCAAGGGGTACGCCGGCATTTCCTGAAGTCCAGGGCCCAATGCCGCTTTATAATCTCGCTTCAACTGGGTGCCCGGGCAGTATACAACCGGAGCCTTGCTGGTTAAATTGGTAACGTGAATATTGTCCTCAATGCCGCTGAAGCCCGCGTGCTGGGTTCATTGATCGAAAAAGATATCACCACGCCGGATTACTACCCGCTTTCTTTAAATGCTCTTATCAACGCCTGTAACCAGAAAAACAATCGCGATCCGGTAACCAGCCTGGATGAAGACACGGTTAGGCTCGCCCTGCGCAACCTTAGCGACAAACGTCTGGCAGGACAGGCCAGCGGCGCGGACGGCCGCGTGACCAAGTACGAGCACCGTCTACAGGAGGTTTTCAACTTCAGCCGGCGCGAAACCGCCATTCTTTGCGTGCTGCTGTTACGCGGCCCGCAAACACCGGGCGAACTGCGCAGCAGAACCGAGCGCATGCATCGCTTTGACCACCTCGACGAGGTGATCTCCGGTCTGCAACAACTCATGCAGCGCGAGCCACCTTTGGCCAAGGTCCTTCCTCGGCAGGCCGGCACCAAGGAGGCGCGCTACGCTCATTTGCTATCGGGCGATGTTGAAGCCTGGGAGCCGCCCCCGGAATCCGCCGGGACCGCTATCTCAGCCGAGGCCGAGCGCGTCGCGGTCCTGGAAGACCAGGTCGCAGTGCTGCAAAGAGAAGTTGCGGAGTTGAAACAGCAGATGGCCGAGTTCAGGAAACAGTTTGAATGATTGACGATTGCCAAAATTTGTAATTGCCAGAAGTGATAATTGCTCAAAATGAGTTGAAGACGTGCAATTGAAATGGATGCCCGATTCGCTTGTGCAAACCGCAATCTTCAGTTCTGGCAATCGTCAATTTTGGCAATTACCATTTTTGGCAATTCTTTTTCTTCAGTGTCCGTTCTTGGCGTACCTTGACCGGACGGCGACGAGTTTCTCCAGTTCATTGCTGTCGAGCGATCTGGTGCAGCCCAGCTGCCGCGCCGCCAGGACGATCTTGGCATAGTGTTCCACGGCTTCCATCCGCATGAAAGCCCGCGGCAGGTCCTCACCATAAGTGACTACGCCGTGGTTGGCCATGAGAATGGCGTTATGGTACGGAATGAAAGGTTCCAGGGACTCACTCAACTCCATGGTCCCGGTCGTGGCGTAGGGGGCCAGGGGGACCGTGCCCAGGGTGATGACGATCTCCGAGCACAAGGGCTGGTCCAGGGCTATTCCAGCGGAAGCAAACCCAGTGGCCGTACAGGGATGAGCATGGACCACGGCGCCCACGTCAGGACGCATACGGTAAATGGTGAGATGCATGACGATCTCACTGGAAGGGTTATGTGTGCCGCTCAGCTTCTTTCCCCGGAGATCAACAATGATCATGTCTTCCGGATGCATCATGCCTTTGCTGAATCCAGTAGGTGTTATCAGGACGCGCTCCGCGTCGAGCCGGACGGAGAGATTGCCGTCAGTGGCGGCCACGAAACCCTGCGTGTGGAGCATGCGTCCGAAGTCCGCCAGGTCGCGGCGTAACCTCAGTTCCTTCTCCGGCGGGCGCTTGACGAGCGAAAGAGCTGCATTGCCGTTAAATAATCTGGTCAGATAACTCATGGTCTCCACCTCGCCATTCCATTTGCTCTTCCCTGGGATTACATGGCCCTTGGCCCAACAAGGCCACACGCAATTTCATGCCTTCCGCCATCAACGCGGATGTGCAGCCGCAAAAATTAGAGGTTTTTGAACTGCAATCCGGGCGAAAAACGTGGTCAGAAGATGAGGGCTAGCACAGCCTGACGCAGTTCTTATTAAGGAGATCAGCGAAGGAAGCGAACCCCGGACCTGACAGGCGGAGATTGCTGGAAAAAGCAAAAAAGAACAAATAAGCGTGGATTACCAGAATGAAAAAAGTAAGGGCTGACTTGCCGGAAAAAGTGGCGTCAACTTCCGGGAGCGGTGAGATCAGCACATACAAGATGCCGAATATCACCACCAGCGAAATCGCGCACTTCAACCAGGTAGACATGGGTGGTCATATTAACCGATTTCCATAACTGTTAAAAGATTTTATGGAAGTGGAAAACCCCGATCGATAAGCAATTTGCACGGCGATTGACGGGGGTGCTTCATTTCCTCCACTTGGGATGATGTCGTTGCAAATTGAAGAAAAATCAGCTTTTTCTCAAGACGAATGAAAATACAGGCGATCAAAACGAAGTCTCGGACCGAGTGCTTTGTTCCATAGCGTGAGGGTGATGTCAAGAATCGTTAAGTTCGGGTAGTGGTACAGTTCAAACTGTACCACTACCTAAGTTCGCGGTAACAAAGGGTCTTGGGTTGATCCGGCTCGGGCGATCCAGACGGCTATCAGTTTCTCCATGCTGCATGGCGTGCGCAGCCGTCCTCCGCTGCGTTTCTTTGTCTACCGAAGGTCGTGTCTACTGAAGATCATCGCGGAAAGAAAGAACTTCACAGCGCTTGCCCCGCGCTGAAGCCTGAAGCCCAGGCCCACTGAAAATTGAACCCGCCCAGATGTCCGGTCACGTCCACCACCTCGCCGATGAAAAACAGTCCCGGCACTTTGCGGCTTTCCAGAGTCCGGGCAGAAAGTTCCTTGGTGTCCACGCCTCCGGCTGTCACCTCTGCTTTGGCGTAGCCTTCTGTGTCTTCCGGAATGACTTTCCACGAGTGGACTTGGCGTTCCAGCTGATCCAGCGCGTGATTGGTCCAGCCTGGCGGAGGATTCAGTTCAAGCCAGCGGTCGGACAAACGGTGCGTCAACGCGGCACGCAAAGCGGACTTGAGGGCTGCCGCATCACGCCGTGCATCCGGCGCGCGCAGAGGTGTGGTCACCTCGTGCTGTGGAGCCAGATCAATCATGATCGGCGCAGACGGCTTCCAGTACGACGAGATTTGCAGGATGGCCGGACCGCTGAGTCCGCGATGCGTGATCAGCATTTTTTCCCGAAATTGTTGTGGCCCAATCGAAGCAACCACCTCCGCGGAGACCCCGGCCAGGTCACAAAAGCTGCGACAGTCCTGTTTGCTGAACGTGAGCGGGACCAGTGCTGGCCGTGTTTCTATAACGGCAAGCTCGAACTGGCGGGCCAGTTCATAGCCCAGCGACGTTGCGCCCATCTTGGGGATCGACAGGCCGCCCGTGGCCACTACGAGCGCTGGGGCTGCAAAGGCCGTGTCGGCGGTGTGGACCGTAAATCCACCATCATGCTCTATCTTCTCGACCTTGATGTTTGTGAAAATCCGCACTCCGGCGGTGCGGCACTCTTCTTCCAGCATGGTGACAATCTGCTGCGCGGAGCTGTTACAGAAAAGCTGTCCCAGAGTTTTTTCGTAATATGCGATTCCGTGCTTTTTCACCAGGGCAATGAAGTCAGCGGGCGTGTAGCGGGCCAGCGCCGATTTGGCAAAGTGCGGGTTGGCGGAGAGAAAATTTTCTGGACGGCAATGAATATTGGTGAAGTTACAGCGTCCGCCGCCGGAGATCAGTATCTTTTTGCCGCTGCGCTCCGCGCGCTCCAGCACGGCCACGCGCCGTCCGCGTTTACCGGCTTCGATGGCGCACATGAGCCCGGCTGCGCCGGCGCCCAGAATGATCCCATCAAAGCGCGATTGCGTCATGGCTTTAGTGATGATGGTAGAAGATCGCCAGCGCCACCAGGCCAGCGGTCATCACGACATTCCAGACCAGCAGCGCCAGCAGCCACTTGCGCAGCTTTTCTTCGCGCGCAGCCACGGCCTGGTTGAGCGCTTCAAAGTCGGACTTGAGCTGGGCCGCTTGCGTTTTGAGCAGGTCAACCTCGGCAGCGAGCAGCTCGACCGGATCAGGCGCGGCCGGCGCCTTGGGCTGCGCCGTGCGGGATTTCATGGAATCGCGCAGCACCTTGCCGCCGTGTTCTACCGCAATCGGGGCCAGGGCCTGCAATATAAAAGATAGCCATCCCATGATGTTCTCAGTGCTTAAGTGTTTCTGTTGCCGGGTCACGCTTATTAGACCACAGAGCGGAGTGGCCATGTCATTAGGATGGTGTTGGGATCATGTTCATTGGCCGGTGTTCCGCTTCATCTGCGATGGCCATGTGGCGCCGCCAGCCGCAAAATAACAATAAACGTGGACCGCAGCCGCCCCCGGCTGCGTCTTCTTCGTCTACCTGGACAATCCGCGGGGAATATTCGCCGAGAACAGCGTCTATGCTAATCTGTACATGCCTCTTCTGCGCCGGGATGGCGGAACTGGCAGACGCAGCAGACTCAAAATCTGCCGAGGGTCACCCCTCGTGGGGGTTCGACTCCCCCTCCCGGCACCAAGCTCTTGTCGCTTCGCTCCAAAAGCCCATGATTTTGTTGGCCTGGACGGGTCCGACTGAAGTCAGACCCTGTTACGAATCGTATTTCTGATACATGCTCCAAAGCATGAGAAGATCCGACCCGGTTTCCTTCAACCCCTCCCCTGCAATTACTAATTTGGTTCGGCAACGATTGTCACAATCTATGCAACTAAAGTTCCAGCAGCGGCGACATCGAGCGGAAAGGCCGTGAATGCGGCATTTCCTGGCGCTTATTTCGTGAGCTTGCGCTTAAAGTCCACGGGAGAAAACCCGATACAGGTAATTGTACGAACGTTATGCGCCGGAACGAACTAATGCTCTGGGCGTAAACGAGATACGGATATAGTACTCACAAATGAAACGCACTGTTGTCCTTTTGATGACCATTGCCGCCCTGATTTCCCAGGCGGGAGCCGCCGAGGAACACGATGCACTGAATGATCTGCGCCCGGTATTACAAGACGTTGCCGGCAAGATGCGCCAGGACTATACCGATCGCAAGCAAGCCATCGCCGACCTGGAGCAGGACGCGGCCAAGATTACGGTGGTTCTGGAAGGCGGGCATCTGGACAGCAAAGGTGAAGCCGCGGCGCTGTTCTCGCGCGCGGAGGCACGGTCGCTGGTCAACGTCATCCGCTGGAAGAACGGCGAGAGCGTGAACCCTATCCTGGCGCGGCAGAGCCTGGCGGACCTGAACAAGTTGATCGCCGGTGGCGTTGAGATTCCGGAGTGGGGCGTTAAGATTGCCCAGGCGCAGTATGTGGCCGGGTCGGTGGCCAGCGTGCAACTGCACGACGAAGCGCTGGCATATTCCTATTGGGAGAAGTGCGCGGACCTGGGCCATGCCGGATGCATGAACATCATGGCCAGCGTTCGCCTTACCGGTGAAGCCGGCCAGCAGGCGGACGTCAAAAAGGCTCTCGACTATCACAGCCGTGTTTACGAAACGGGTATTCAGTATCGCTGTGCCGGAGCAGTTTCAGCGCGAAACATCGCCGAGATCAATTATTTTACCGGCGTACGGCGCGAGAACGACGACGAGATCGAATGGGTGCGAAGAGCTTACGGGCTTGTAGACCGGTTGCAGGCGCAAACCGCCAGCGGCAGTGACGCATGCGACCGCTCCGGAGCGGAGATTGAAGAATTTCTCTACAGGCTGAGCCGGGGCGAGCGGACGGACGCGCTTCTGCAACAGGCTGCCGGGCGGTTGCCCGCGGGTGCGGAGACCAGAAAAGCGCTTATCCAATATCTTTCCGGCAACCTGGGCGATGTGGCGTTGCAGGCAGTGGCGGCGGATGGCAAGTCCGACTTTGATCGCTGCTCCACATATTTTTACGCCATGTGGTATTCCGAACTTACGAACAAGCCGGCGCAGGCGCAACAGTATCACCAGCACCTCGCCGGGCCGACCAAATGCAGCATCGAGCTTACTTATGCGAAGAAATACAACTTTATGACCGCGTCGGCTTCGCCTGCCCCGATGCAGAAGTGAATAGAGGTTCGGCAAACTATTCGCACGCACGGTGCGTCTTTTTGGTTCGGTCAGGGCTTTTGGTCGCGCAGCAATTATGAAGTCGCGTTCTCCGGTTGGTTGAAAAACGCCAGCAGCTTTTCCGTCAGATATTCTGGACGCTCCTCCGGAATCCAGTGTCCGCAGCGTTCGATTACCTCACCACGGACGTTCTCCGCCAGGTACTGCATCGAGCGTACGGTCAGATCACGAAAGCCGCGCTCACCGCCCAGAGCCAGCACCGGCATCTTCAATTTGGTCTTGGCGTTCTCCGTGTTGTGCTCGGCATCGGTGAAGATGGCGCGGTAATACTCAAAACCGGCCCGCAGAGCGCCCGGCGCGGAGTAACAGCGCACATACTCGTCGATGTCCTGTTCCGTAATCGTGCTGGGAACGTAGGCCGTGCGATAGAACCACGTAAGGTAGGTGCGCTCGCGTCCGGCCACTAATGCTTCGGGCAGATCGCGCACGTAGTGAAACTGTATGTGCCATATGCCGCCCGGACGAAACGCCAGTCCCTGCTCCAGCCCCGGCCCAGGAATGGGGCAATCAAGAATCACCAGCTTGCGGACGTCCGCGGGATGCGCGCTGGCGTAGGCATAAGCCACCGGCCCGCCCCAGTCATGTCCGACCAGCAGAATGCGTTCAAAGCCGAGACTACGCACCAGCTTGTAGATATCGTCGGCGATGGTGCGCTTGTCGTAGCCAGTCACGGGCTTGGACGAATCGCCCAGCCCGCGCATGTCCGGCGCGATTACCGTGTAGCGCTCCGCGAGCGGAGGAATGATCTTGCGCCACTCATACCAGGTCTGCGGCCATCCGTGCAGCAACACCACGGGATCGCCCTGTCCGGCAATCACGTAGTGAAGCAGAACGTCGTTCACCTTGGTTGTGTGATGTTCCAGCGCTGCGTGGGGCATGTCGCGGCTCCTTGTGGGTTCTCAAGCGGTTTCCAATCCTACCATCGCGGTGGGCGTGGTATCCTCGGCCCATGGACAACCGTTCTTTCAGCGACGTGGGCGGAACTCCCGGCGGACTGGGCGAATTTGTGCTCGGCCTGGTCATGTCGTGCGTCGGAGGATACCTTCTCTCGAACCAGGTGAGCGTGGTTGGCTCTTATTGGAGTTTCTGGGGCGCAAACTCTTTCGGGATTACGCTGATCCCGCTGCTGTTCGGCGTGGGTATTCTGTTTTTCAACGGCAAGAGCACCATCGGGTGGCTGCTGACCGGCGCTGGATCGCTCTTCATTCTGGCTGGAGTCATTGCCAACATGCACATCTATTTTCAGCCGACCAGTCTCTTCAATACCCTGGTGATGCTGATTCTGCTGGTCGGCGGTGTAGGCCTGATTGCTCGCTCGATGCGTTCCCACCGCGTGAAGACCGCGGAGTAGGAGATCCATCGGCTGGCTACAACCAGCCGCCGTGCGACGGGCATTCCATGGTTCGAGATTCGACTACCGGGGCTGGCCCCGTCGCAGGCCCCACAGTCCGCGCACTGAGAGGATGAAGGAGAACATCCCAAGCACGCCCAGCACGTGAAGCGTCCAGACGAACAAGAAGGGTGGTCCGCTGGATCCGGCGATCGCGCCGCGAAAAACGCCTGCCGCTGCCATCACGTGGATGACAGGTATGCCCATCGAAATGAGCGACCCGACCAGCATGATTACGTGCCCCGATCGCCGTTCGGCGAGCACCAGCGTTCCGTACAGCCAGACGAACAGGATGGGCACCGCAACGAGGGTTGAGCCCCCGGCCTCGGGCGTGCCGATCCTGGCGCGGAGGGTATCGCTGGTCAGGTGAAACGTGACGAACAGGATCGAGAGCAGCGACGCGATGGTCAACATGAGGTTGTTCTTCATTGGATATTCTCCTTGTTTCAAGCGCTGGCTTTCTCTTGCCACTTTTCCAGGTCCACGCCTTTGACAAGAAGCCAGAGACAGAGTGATGCCTCACCGACTAACGATGCTGGGGCCTGGCGTCAACATGAAAAAGGAATACAGACGAAAATCGCATACTTCTGCGCCCCTGCTTGTAGGGACATACGAGAGCCGGTGCCCGGCGGTTCCACTTCTCTTGTCCGGGCAGTTATTGATGAGGCCGGTCCTAATGCCTTCCGTGCATCGCCAGCAGCCAGCGTCCGAGCGGTCCGCTTCCATACCACACGATCGTGGCAACAACTAAAACCACAGCAATCACGACAAACGACGTTTTCTTATTCATAAGCTCACTCGTACCCTATGGCTTCGCGCACCGGACACTGCGATGCGCGCCACGCCGGCAGAAAACTGGAGATTGCGCCCATGAGAATGGAGACGACAAGCCAGATCAGAAGTCCGAGCGGCGCGAAATAAAAATCCAGCCCGCTCTTCAGGATGAGCATGACCATGAAACTGCCAAGGATCTTGCTCACCGGCCATGCAGCCATCCCGGCCAGCGCCCAGCTCAACAAACCGACCACGCTGCTTTCGGTCACAACGATGAGCCACACCATGCGCGGGGAAGCGCCAATCGCGCGCAACACTCCCATCTCCCGCCGGCGTTCCAGAACGTTCAGGCTCATGGTGGTCATTAACCCCAGGCCGCCAACCCCGCCGATGATGCACGCCACCAGGATCAGAAACACGTAGATCATCACCATGTGCTGGTCAAAGCCGAATCTGGAATCGGCCAGGCTGGTGCTGCTGAGCGCTCGTACACCTTCTAGTTCCAGGTTGCGATCCAGGCCGGCTTTTACGGCGCCGATGGAAGTTTTATCTTTAGCGAGTTCCAAACTGATGCGGTTCGCCATGCCCGGATGAAGATTGCTTTGCTCGAAGAATGCCTTTGGGATATAAGCGATCGCAGGAAAGAACGGTTCGCGTGCTATGCCGACCACACGCCAGGTTGTTTGCCCCGGGCCCATTTGCAGGGTGACCGAGGTGCCGACCTTAATCTGCGGTTGCTTCGCGGCCAGCGCGCTGTTCATGACAAGGGCATCAATCTCGCCGGATAGCAGGCCTCGTCCTTCGACGATCTCCATCTTGATCAGACTTGATTGGGCCGGCAATGCAATCACCGGGAAACGATCGCCTCCGCTGACGCCACTCCCGTGCAGATTGTTCCCTAAGGCGTGGTCTGCCCCAGCGCTCGGCGGCGCGTCGGACGCGCTAGGAATCGCGGCTTCGGTGGTGATCCAGTTTTCAGCATGAAGAATGCCCGGCGTGTTCTGGACAGCGCGGTCGATTTTTTCTACGGGGTACATCGTCCCAAGGTTCACCAACAGGTCATACTTCTTCGCGGCAAACGATTTGTCGAGCGTGTTGATGAAGGAAGCGCGGATATTGAAGGCAGTCATGAAGAAAAGACCGCCCAATGCCAAAGTAAGAAGCGTAAGCGTCAGGCGCATGCGCCGTCGAAAGCTGTTGCGCAGAGCAAGCAGGAGCGGCCGGGCCGTACCGCTGATGCCGGCCAGAGCGCGGTCAAAAGCACCCGTCCCAAACGTATTTTGCGAAACACCAAAATCCGCCAGCGCTTCGCGAACGGAAACACTGCTGCCATTCCACACCGGATACATTGCGGCCAGAACCGGTGTTACAAGGCCGACGCTGGCTACCAGCAGGTAAACCCAGAACGGCACGGCGAAGCTGTTGATATCGAAATTGAGAAAGACAGCCATAAACCGGCACAAAGCGCGGCTGCCCAACACCCCTGCCGGAAGCGCGATACAAACCGCGGACACTCCCAGAAACAAGGCCTGGAGGAAATAAATCTGTGCGATCTGCCACTGGGACCCGCCGATAGCTTTCATCATGCCGATCTGCCGGATTTGTGAGGCCATGATCGCGGTCAGCAGATTGATCACGAGAATTCCGCTCAGCAGCAACACAAAGAGTCCAAAGCTGGACATGGACAGAAGCAAGAGCCCCATGATGTCGGCATGGGGATGCTTGCCCGGAGGCGGCACATCCACGCGACGCACGGGATGGCCCTGGCTTTCGACCAACTGCTTTACGTCTTCCGCAACATTGCGTATATGCTTTTCATTGAACCTGTCATCGGCGACCAGGATCTTGAGTTGGTCCAGGTAGGGTTCTTCGCCCAACAGCGCCAGAGTGTCCAGAGTGATGTAGCCATAGACCATGTTTTCCATGCGCGCCTGTGCCTGTCCTACATCATGGACGCTGCCGGAAACACGAAGCGTTTGCTCTTTTCCTTGCGCCGTCTTGACCAGCACGCTATCGCCGATGCGTGCGCGGGCCACTTGAAAAGCATCTCTCTCGATGAGTATTTCTCCGGTGGCGGGAGGCCATGCGCCTTGCTGCGGCACCAGCGTGCTGACGCGTATGTTCCTGAAGTCCTGCACCACAAAGAGCACCAGGTTGCGCCACTCCGCGGGACCAGCTTTGATCCGACCGTTGACCACTCTGCGGGCTTCAGCGTCGCTGACTTCGCGGTTCAATAGTACGGCGCGAAGAAGGTTGTCGCTGACCGCGTCTGTCCGCAAAGTTGCTGAAGCTGGATTAGTGGCCAGATAGCCTTCGTTCAAGGCGCGCGTCAGGACGGCATAGCTGGCAAGGACTGCCGCAAACGCAGCAATGCCGAGCGCGATCGCCAGCACTACCATGGCGGTACGCGTGCCTTCTTGCTGGAAGTCGCGAACCGCTTTACGCCACGGCGTGGTCATCGGCTGATCTCCCGTGGCCGAGGCAGAGACGCAGCCGCATCCTGCGGGACAATCACGCCATCCGCCACTTCAACAGTCCGGTCAATCACACCAGCGATGTCGCGTTCGTGCGTGGCGATCGCTACTGTGACGCCAGAGCTTGCCATCTTGCGCAGGAGTTCAAGCACGGCGCGGGCGGTCACGGAATCCAGATTGCCCGTTGGCTCGTCGGCAAGAATGACCGGCGGATCGTTGGCCAAAGCGCGGGCAATCGCAACGCGCTGTTGTTCGCCGCCGGAGAGCGCCGATGGCAATTTGTCCGCCTGGGGCGCCACACCAACACGGTCCAGCAGATCGAAGGCGCGCTTGCGGCGTTCACGCGGCGGGAATGTCCGGCAAAAATCCATCGGCAACATCACGTTCTCCGCAGCCGTCAGGGTGGGGAGCAATTGGAAAAACTGAAATACGAATCCCACTTTGCGTCCGCGCCAGGATGCCAGTTGGCTTTCCGTCAAGGCCTGGATAGCTGTGCCGCCTACGGTTACGTTTCCTGACGACGGGTGATCGATGCCGCCCACCATGTTGAGGAGCGTTGATTTGCCACTGCCGGATTTACCGACAATCGCTACAAACTCGCCCGCTTTGATTTCCAGGTCGATGCCGCGAAGCGCGGAGAACGGTCCCGCCGGCGTCTGGTAGGTCTTGGTAACGCTTTGCAATGAGATCATAATGTGCACGTGTTCTTCCGCTCTGCCTGGGCTATAACTGGAATGTAACGGTGAGACGCCAGGCTGTCGAGAGACGTTAGCCCGCCACGAGCGGATATCGAACAAAGAGGCCATGAATGTCCCGGAACGAAAGCTCGCAGAAGGCCCGCGCCCTTGTGGCGGGGTTGAAAACCGAAAAGCCGAAGCTCGACCGACGCACCGCGCGCACGCGCAACCTGCTGGGCGACGCGCTCATTGAGCTCATCCAGGAAAAACCGTTTGATTCCGTCACCGTGCAGGATGTTCTTGATCGCGCGGGCGTGGGCAGGTCGACGTTTTACGTCCACTACAAAGATAAGGACGACCTGTTCTTCAGTGACGCGGAGGAGTTTCTTGAGATGATGGCGATGGGGCTCTCGCGGAAGAAAGATAAGTCAGACCGCGTTGCTCCGGTGCGCGAGTTCTTTGCCCATGTGGCCGAGGCCAAGCGTCTATACACTTCTTTAATCGAGTCCGGCAGGGCCAACGACTTTATCGAGCTTGCTCAGGGCATGTTTGCGCGGGGGATCGCGCAGAGGCTCGCCGAGTTGCCACGAGCGAGTGGAGTTGACCCCGCACGGCGCGTGGCCCTGGGACAGGCACACGCGGGCGCTTTGATGTCATTGCTCAAATGGTGGCTCGACCAAAGCAAGCGCGACTCGCCGGAATATATGGACGAGCTGTTTCATAGCATGGTCTGGTCCGGCGTTGATGCGAACAGAGCCAGGTGACTTCCGCTACGTCTCCGGCGACAGTGCGGAAACGAATGTAAGCGAAGGGCCGGAAGCTCTCCTCAATCCCACACCTTGATTTGCGGCCAGGCTTCTGCGAGTGGCATTTTGAGGTTGTGGCAGATCAGGATGTTGTAGTGTTCCCATCCCATGCCGTAATACGGAGCAATGGCCGGTCCCTGGTCCACGCTGCCACACCAGTGTTGGGCGTCTTTCATGTTCCACTCCAGCAGGATGAGGCTCTCCCCGGTATGTTGCCGTGGTCCCCAGTAATAGTAGTTCTGGTGTGCGCTGATGGATTTAGGCAAGCCATGCCGTGGACCAAAGAAATCAATGGCGCCGGCCCCGCCGTAATTGCCGGCCAGGATCGCCGTCCTGGCGCGTTCCTCCTGCGGGAGTGAGTTATAAACACCAGCCACAGTTTCCACCATCTCAGGCCAGCCGAATTCATCGGCAAAGTACTGCGGCAATAGACTTTTCATGCCGTTTTCAGTTCGCGGCAGCTTGATTCCGAGCGATTCGATGTACGGAGCGATCTTTGCCGGAGGAAGAACAGGAAGCACCAGGGGCACTCCAACCAGGCCCAGCGTAAGCACGAACGCAGGCACAGCGATGCGTAACCAGCGCAATCGCGGGCGCCATTCCGCTGTCGTTTCCCAAAACACGCTACCGGCGGCATACAGCATGGGATAGATTGGAGCCAGGTAATAGTCTTTTCCCTTGAGCGCCATCATTACCGCCAGAAAAACAACGTACGCTACACCCAGAGCGCGATAGGGTTTTCCCTGGCGATGAAACAGAAGAAAGCCAAGTCCCGCCACCCAGACAAGGGCGCTGAGCGGGGCCAGCATCATGATTTGTTGCACTAGAAATGCCAGCGGCGGCAATTCCACATTCTTGTGCACAGCTTTCACATTGCGCAAATCCTCCAGCGTAGGAAAGTGATGCTGGATCTGCCAAAACACGTTCGGCAGCGCGATCACAAACGCAATGGCAGCGGCGATCCAGAACCATTTGGTGGCAAGAATCCGCCGCTCGGAAGTTACGAGCAACCCTGCGACAACTGCGCCAAGAAAGAACACCGTGGAATGTTTATTTTCCAGTCCCAGTCCGAGCAGCACACCGCACCACACAAGCAGCCTGGGTTGTTTCCGGTTCAGTGCGAGCAGCAGGAAAAAGATGCAGCCCATCCAAAAGAGAGGTTCCAGCGGGTTCATGGAAAGACGAGTCGCATTGCCCAGGATGACCGGAGCCATCACGACCGACCCGCATGCCAGCAGCACGGCCCAGAATTTCCCGCCCAGCTCTCGCGTGATGTAGCCGGTCAGCAGAACCTCTGCGCCGAATGCCAACGCGGGAAGCAAACGAATGGCATGGAGGGAATCGCCGAAGACAACACGGCTTGCATGCGTGAGCCAGGCAATCAGTGGAGCAAAATCGACGTAGCCAAAAGCTAGATGGTCGCTCGCCGCCAGATAGTAGAGTTCATCGCGAAAGTAGCCGTAGCGTCCATTGGTGAGCATTTGTGTGAGTACGGCCGTCCCGGCCAGCGCCCATGCGATCCACATCCCGCTACTCGCAGAAGGCTGTTGCTCACCAACACCGTTTTCAGACATGGGTTCCCTTGGGGCGGAAAATTATTGCGAGTGCCGCTCCGCACGAATATAAACGCAGAGGCGGGCCTTTCCGTTCCCTACATGTAGATGACGTACGAACTATGCCAGAGGGCACTGGGTAAGCTGCCCGGCTTGCATGGGCTGAGGATTACGTTGTAGTCGGTCGAGACCGGCAAGGCGTCGAGGAAAGACTCTTCGTCACTTGGCCGCGGCATGGCGGGTTGGATTACCGCCAAATAACGCAGGAAATCTTCCAGGTGATTGCCTCCCTCATAGCCGGTGCCTGCGAAAGAAAGCTCGATGTTCTCACTGGAAAAATGGCACGCCAGGGAAGCCGCCAGCGAAACGGCGCGCTCATACGACGGTGGCGACACTCGTCCCGGCTGGGGATTGTCAAAGACCAGACGCAAGCGACGCTCGTCTTCGCGTGTAAAATCACGGACCTTCAAGTCGCCGGTCTTGGCCGTGGCCTTCCAGTCCACGTAACGGCCTGGATCTCCGGGTGTGTAGTCGCGAATCAGGTAAAGCTCGGTGCCGCGACCGCGCATAAAGGAAACAAACTCTCCGGTAATCATGGGCAGCACATCAAGAAAATCGTCAGCTTCCAAAAGGGCGGGATAAACCAGCAGTTCGCGCTCCAACTGCACTCTGCGGCTCTTAATCAGAAAAGAAAACGGGAAGCGTGTGGCTACGCTGAAGCCGCTCTGAGCATACTGTCCGCGTCGGGAAAACAGCACCTCCACCTCGATTCCGGCCGTGCTGCGAGGCGCAACAAACGTGAAATAGACCGGACGGGTCAGAATTTTGGCCTGGCGCGGAGCAGGGCTTTTTCGAACTAAAGTGTAGTCCGGCAGGCGCAGCCAGCTTTTTTCTTTGGGAAAAACGAATTCTGTTTTACGCCACTCCCATCCTGGTTTCTTCTTTTTATTGTCAGCGGGACTGAAGACTTTTACCGAAAAGGCCGGCATCCAAAGGCGAGGGTTATGCAGATTCACCCGGAGCGTCACCGGACGCATGGCAAAAGCATTGCGCGGGGCAATCAATTCCAGTTCCAGCCGTCGCAACACCGCTGCTGAAGCCACACCGGAAACGCCAACCGCCGCCACCATGGCCCCCAGGACGATATAAAGGAGATTGTTCCCCGTGTTCACCGCGGCAATGCCGATGAGCAGCGCCAGGACCAGATACGCCATGCCTTCACGCGTGAGCTGGTAATCAAAGGAATCACGAACGCGCGTTGCCACGACCCGTCGCGCCAGGTACGGCACCGTCATTAATCCGACAACCAGGGTCAGCACCAGCGCCGACGTGGCAAATGCCGCTGTAGCCAGCAGATTGCCCTTCTCGCGTGCTACGGAAGAAAACACCGCGGACGCAAAAGCCAAACCGAGGCCGCCTACGGCAAGAAAAAATCGCTGCCAGGCCTCGCGGTCAATCGTCGCCCAAAGCGATTTGAGGTAATTACCCATTCCAGACTTTAAGTGTGGCACAGCCTCAGGCGCGGCGCGCGAGAAAATCCAGTACCAATCGGTCAAATCCCTCTGGATTCTCTTCAAACGGCAGATGTCCGACGCCAGGCAGCAACGCCGTTTCACAATGGGGCAGAACGCGCGCAAGGGCGTCGGCGGAACGCAGGTCAACCGCGCCGTCCTTTGTTCCCCAGATCAACAATGCCGGCGCCTGCACGCGGGTAATGACGCCGCGCAAGGCATTCACATCGCGTTCCCAGCTACCTAGAACATTCAACAGATTGTGGGTCCTTCCCGGGTACATAAGCATGGCCGAGTACCCCTGTAGAGTGCCTTCTGGAATTCTGCTGGGATCACCATACAAGCGGCGCAACGCAATGCGATGGACGGGAGATGAAAGCGGAATCGCCATGCGAAGCAAACGTTTACCTAGGCCGCTGCTAAAGAAGCGGATTCTTCCAGCGCCGAAATCCGACCACGGGTTCACCGGGGCCGATAACAACAGAGACCGGACCTTGCCGCTCATACCCGCCAGGAAGAGCGCCACGGCGCCGCCCCAGGAAGACGCCACTACATCCACAGACTCGAACCGCAATTGTTCAATCAGACCGAGCAGACGCTGGGCCTGGGCTTCCATACCGCAATCCGTTTCTGGTGGGGCATCGGATCGACCAAAGCCCGGCAGGTCAATGGCAAAGACCGAATGCCGCTCGGCAAGCGCGGGCACGTTGAAGCGCCAGCAGAATGCGCCCCCGAGCAACCCATGGACCAATAGGACAGGAGATCCAGTGCCAGACTGCTGATAATGCAGCATTTGTCCGTCGATCTCCACGCTGTGATGGTGAATTTCCATTTTAGGAATTTATATGATTTCCGGGTTACTGCCCTTCTTGCCAGCCTTCCATTCCTCACACAGACGAAAGGGAATAAATTTCGTTGCGCCATTGGGTATGACGGAATTACCGATGAATTACTAGTTGGTTATAAATTAATTGTCTACTATTATTTAATATACAAACACAATCGGCCGAAAATACAATAATCAACATTTAAATCCCATATTCAGTACCTTTTCCCCGGAATTATCTATATACTTCTGTAAATATCGGCAAATACAGAGCTTATTCCACGCATATAGGAACCACGCATGGCATCCGAGTTGCTTCAACCATGGCAGAGATCGCTGGCATACAGAGAGATGCCGGGATCTGGGGACCAACGGATGCGCAAGGACTCTTTATTCCGGTTCTCGGCTGTAGCTCTGGCGCTACTGACAGCGACGGCTGTGGTATTTGCCGTCATCAATTTCCAGAAAGAAGGCCAGTACTCAACTCCCTACGACGGAGTTTGGTGGCACGAGCAAGAAGGCACCCTGGTAGCAAAGGGGGTTGACCATGGTGGGCCGGGCGACAAACAGGGCATAAAAGTGGGCGACCGGCTGCTGGCAATCAACGACCAGCCGGTGAAAAGCGTTAACGCTGTGCAGAAGCAGCTTCACGCCGCTGGTATATGGTCCAAGGCCAGCTACGAATTAGAACGGCATGGGGTCAAGGTAGAAGGCATCTCCGTTGTCCTGGCTTCTGTGGACAATGCGTCTCTGCATCTGGGGCCACGACTGATTGCTCTGATCTATCTGGGTATCGGTTTTTACGTGCTGTTCCGACGCTGGACAGCGCCAAAGTCCACTCATTTCTATGTTTTCTGCCTGGTTTCGTTTGTCCTGTATTCATTCCACTATACGGGCAAGCTCAACACTTTTGATTCAATCATCCTCTGGTCCAACGTGGTGGCTGGACTGCTCCAGGCCGCTCTCTTTTTGCACTTTGCGCTGACATTTCCTGAAACACGCAAGCTTCTTTTAAAGCGCCCATGGTTCATTGCGGTGGTTTACCTGCCGGCGGTTGTGTTGCTTGGGATCAGAGTGTTCGGTTTTTCTCGTGAGGGCAGTGAGGCCTGGCTCTGGAACATTGACCGGCTCCAGATGTTCTATGAGACGCTGTATTTCATCATCGCGGCAATGGTGCTGTGGGGCAGCTACCGCAGGTCCAATACGCCACTGCAACAGCAGCAAATGAAGTGGATCTCCCGCGGGACCGTCCTGGCAATCGCTCCGTATACGCTCTTTTACGTAATCCCCTTCCTGTCCGGGGCCCTGACCACGCCGGCCATTACTACCGCCATGAAGATTTCCGTCCTGTCCCTGGCTTTTCTGCCGCTCACGTTTGGTTATGCCATTGTGCGCTACCGGTTGATGGACGTCGACATTATCTTCAAACGAGGCGTTGCCTATACGGTGGCCACGGCGGCGATTGTCGGCGGATATTTTGTCGGCATTGGAAGCCTTGCGGGCACGCTCACCACCAAGTTCCCGGGCGCGGGCACCTTCGGCCTGATTGCGGTAATTATCATTACCGCCCTGATTTTCGAGCCCCTGAAAAACTGGATACAGGAACGGGTAGACAAGTTTTTCTACCGCAAACGCTACGACTACCGGCGCACGCTGATTGAGTTCGGACGCGAGCTGAGTTCAGAGATGGACCTCAGCGCCATGCTTACGTCCGTGATTGATCGGCTGTCGCGCACGCTGCTGGTGGACCGCATCGCCCTTTTTCTGACCACCGGCGGCAGCGCTGACGAATTCGTGATGGCCAAGTCGTTCGGTATCTCGTACAACGGAACGCTCGATCTCAGCTTCCTGGTGGTGGAGCGGCCGGAGCAGTATGCCGGACACATCTTCTTTGACAACACGCGCAAAGCGTTGCAGGAGAGCGTGGCGGCGCGGGAAACCATCGCCAAGCTGAACCTGAACTATTACATCCCGTGCACGGTGCAGAACCGGACCATCGCCGTGATGGGCCTGGGCAAGACCATGGCCGGGGACTTCCTTTCCAGCGAGGACGTGGAATTGCTGGAGACGCTGGCCGGTTACATCGGCATCGCCATTCAGAACGCCCGTCTCTATGCCTCTCTGGAGCAGAAGGCCAGCGAATATGAGCGCCTGAAAGACTTCAACGAAAACATTGTCGAATCCATCAGCGTGGGCGTTTTGGCAGTGGACCTGGAAGACCGGATTGAATCCTGGAACTCGCAAATGGAAGTGATGTATGCGATGCCGCGGTCGCAGGTGCTGGGCGAAAGACTAAGCGAAGTATTTCCGGCTTCCTTCATGGAAGAGTTTTACCGCGTACGGCAAAACCCCGGCATTCACAATGTCTATAAATTCCGGCTGAACACCCGCGCGAATGAAGTCCGCATGGCCAACATCGCCATTGCTCCGCTGGTGACCAGAAACTTCAGCGTGATCGGCCGGCTGATTATTGTGGACGATATTACCGAGCGCATCGATCTGGAGTCGCAGTTGAGCCAGGCGGAAAAGCTGTCGTCCATCGGGCTGCTGGCCGCGGGCGTGGCGCATGAAGTAAATACGCCGCTGGCAGTCATCTCCAGCTACGCGCAGCTCCTTTCCAAGCAAATCAACGGCGACGCCAAACTTGGTCCGCTGCTGGACAAGATCACGCGCCAGACGTTCCGGGCGTCAGAGATTGTGAACAACCTGCTGAATTTCTCGCGTACCAGCGCGACCGAATTCAGCGACATCAATCTGAACAAGACCATTTCTGAAACGCTGGCGCTGCTGGAGCACCAGTTCCGGACTTTCCACATCAAGGTTGAAACCGACCTGCATGAGGGACTGCCTCCGATCCACGGCAACGCGGGCAAATTGCAGCAGGTATTTCTGAACCTTTTCCTGAACTCCAAAGACGCCATGGCGCCCGACGGAGGCACCTTGCGCGTCAGTACCGCCAATGGCTCCGGAGTCCTGGTCAGCATCAGCGATAGTGGCGCGGGAATCGCACCCGAGCACATCAACAGGATTTACGATCCCTTCTTTACCACCAAAACAGCGCCGCGGGAAGGCCAGTCGCGCGGCACTGGGCTCGGCCTCTCAGTAACATACGGAATCATTCAGGAGCACGCGGGCAAAATCCGCGTGGACTCCCATCCTGGCCAAGGCACTACGTTCCACCTCGAATTCCCCCTAATGAGGAAGGTAGTCAATGTCTGAACTCGCCGTTTTAACTCGACATCACGCAGAACTTATTACGGGTGGTTCTGTCCTCATCATCGACGATGAAGCCGCCATCCGCGAGTCGCTGGAAACCCTGCTCGAATTTGAAGGTTACTCCGTAGAGTCAGCGGAGACCGGAGAAGAAGGACTGGCTAAGCTGGCCGAGCGCCCGTTTGACCTGGCCCTGCTCGATTTTGCTCTGCCTGACCGCAATGGCCTGGAAATTCTGGCGGACATCCGCGCCCGGGACCCGCAGCTGGCGGTGATCATGATCACCGCGTACGGCACGCTGGATAACGCCGTACGGGCCATGCAGAAAGGGGCCACAAACTTCATCCAGAAGCCCTGGGACAACGAAAAACTACTGGCCGACGTGCGCGCAGCGGTGGCCCGCAGGCGGGCGGAAGAGGAGAACGAGCAGCTCAAACGCGCCTTCAAGCAGCGCTACAACTTTGAGCACATCGTGGGCAAGAGCGAAGCCATGCTCAGGATCTTCGACCTGGTGGGACAGGTCGCGTCCAGCCGCTCCACCGTACTGATCCAGGGCGAGAGCGGAACTGGCAAGGAGCTCATCGCCAAGGCCATCCACGTCAACTCGCCACGGAAGGGCCATCCCTTTGTTCCGGTGAACACCGGCTCCATGCCGGCGGACCTGCTTGAGTCGACGTTGTTCGGCCACGTCAAGGGAGCATTTACCAGCGCCGTCTCGTCCAAGAAAGGCCTGTTTGAGGTAGCGGATGGCGGCACCATTTTCCTGGATGAAATTGGCACCATGAGCCTGGAAACGCAGGCCAAAATCCTGCGCGTGCTTCAGGACAGAAAATTCATGCACCTTGGCGGCGTGCAGGAGCTCCAGGTGGATGTCAGGGTCATTGCGGCGACCAATATCGATTTGAATATTCTGGTTCGCGAAGGCAAGTTCCGTGAAGACCTGTATTATCGCCTGAATGTAATCACCGTCGACCTGCCTTCTCTGCGCAGCCGCTCGGAAGACATTCCTCCGCTGGTCAACCATTTCCTGGCGAAGTTCTCCACGGAGAACGGAAAGTCCGTTCGCCAGATTTCCCCGGAGGCCTTACGTCCCCTGTTGGATTATGCCTGGCCGGGCAACGTTCGCGAATTGGAGAACGTGATGGAGCGAGCGGTAGTGCTTTCCAACAGTCCAGTCATCGGGGTTGAACTGATCCCTGACCACATCGTTGGCCGCGGGTCCGAGGGCAGGATGTTCGAGCACCGTCCGGACGCTTCTTTGTTTGAAATCGTGGAGGCGTGCGAGCGGCGTTTGATTGTCAACATGCTGGAGAAATGCAACTGGAACCAGACGGAGGCGGCGGAGCGATTCCACATTCCGCTTTCCACGTTGAACCAGAAGATCAAGCGGCTGACCATCGAAATCAAGAAGAAGGCGGCAGGGAAGGACTTTTGATTTTTCTCCGCGTCACTCGCTGCCAGATCCGCAGCAGCATCAGTACGAGGGCCATCGCGGAGAAACCGGCTTTCGGGTTAAACGGCGTGACCACCATGGCGGCGGCGAGTGCGGGTGGAAAGAACAGCAACTGCTGTCCGATATCTTTGGCCGCCTGAGGCTCATCCTCATTGAGCAGGTTCTTTCTCTTGGCCACCTGCCACTGCAAGGCCAGCAGGAACGCAGCGGCGAACATGTTGCCAAAATAGATCTCCCCGGCCGCCACGTTGCCCAGGAAGTGGCCCAGCAGCGCGCAGGAAAACGGCAGCAACGCAATCGACATCAGAAAAAACAGGTTCAGCCACGCCAGTGCCAGCTGGATGTGGCGAAAAAAATGGGCCGCCAGATGGTGCAGCGTCCAGAGCAGGCCGCAATAGAGGAATGACACAAAAAAACTGAAGAAGGCGGGAATCTCTTCCCTCAGCTTATGCAAAAGCTCATGGCTGCCGATGGACTTGGGCAATTCAGGTACCTTGAGTTCCAGGACCAGCAAGGTCATGGAGATGGCGAAAATGCCGTCCGTCAGCGCCTCCATGCGTCCCTTGGAAAGCAGCACGTTGCGCGCGACCCGGCGCACAGAAGTAACTGGGGTTGTCACGGGGCAGATTGTAATGGAAGGGTTCCGTCTGGAGCAATCTCAGGTTAGTTTCCAAATGCTTTGGGGCCGGGTACAAGCTCTGCTATATTGGCCTCCTGGATGGAAATCATCTCCCCCGTTGATTATGTCAAGCGTAGCTTGCTGGCGGTGCAGGAATACTCCCTGCTCTCCGTCCGCTCGATTACGAATCTGTTTCGCCATCCCCGCTATGTTTCCGATGCTGTTCAGCAAGCCGACCTGATCGGCGTAGGGTCGCTCCCCATCGTGGTGTTGACCGGACTATTTACCGGCATCGTTCTGGCCCTGAACACCTCCAAGACCCTGGAGCGATTTGGGTCCTTGTCGCTCACCGGCCAGCTGGTTTCTTTTTCCATGGTGCGGGAACTTGGCCCGGTGCTTACCAGCCTGATGGTGGCTGGACGCAACGCTTCAGGAATGGCCAGCGAACTCGGCTCCATGAAGGTGACCGAGCAGATTGACGCCATGCGCGCTCTGGGGACCGATCCTTACAAAAAACTGGTGACTCCACGGGTTTTTTCCACCGTGTTCATGATGTTTTTTCTCACCGTGATTTCCGATCTGGTAGGCCTTGTCGGCGGATGGCTTATTTCCTTCGCTATGCTCGGCCTGGATACTTACCAGTACTGGAACAGCGCTTACCAGGTGCTTACTTACAATGATGTGATCACCGGGCTTATCAAGCCGCTGGTTTTCGGATTTATCATCGCCACGGTTGGTTGCTATTACGGGATGAATACCAAGGGCGGCACACAAGGTGTTGGCCGCGCCACCACGCAGGCCGTGGTGGCGTCTTCCGTGCTCATCCTGGCTGTGGACGCTGTACTGACCCAGTTGTTCATTTCTTTCAAGTAATCCCGGTATGCCACCTGAGACACCAAGTCCGGACACGGTTCACAAGGCGATTATTTTTGACGACGTTTCTATCGCGTTTGAAGACATCGCCGTGCTTGATGGTGTTTCATTTGAACTCAAGCGGGGAGAAACTAAGGCGCTACTCGGCGTCGCCGGATCGGGCAAAAGCACGATCCTGAAGATCTGCCTGGGCCTGGTCAAGCCCGATCGGGGACATGTCTATGTTCTTGGGCATGACGTAACCACGATGTCAGAAGAAGAGTTGTTTGATCTGCGGAACAAGATCGGTATCGTCTTTCAGGAAAGCGCGCTTTTTGATTCTTTGACGGTTCGTAACAACGTTGCGTTTCGCCTGATGGAGGAAAAGCTGCCGGAAGTTGAGATCGAACAGCGTGTGCGTGAGGCCCTGAGCTTTGTGGAGATGGAAGAAGCGATTGACAAGCTCCCCTCAGAACTTTCCGGAGGCATGCGCCGGCGCGTAGGAATTGCTCGCGCGATCATTACCCAGCCGGAAGCCCTGCTCTACGATTCTCCCACCGGCGGTCTTGATCCGATTACCTCAACGACCATCATTGAATTGATCATGAAGCAGCGCGACGTCTACAAGACCAGCGCGCTGCTGGTAAGCCACCGCCTGCAGGATGGCTTTACCCTGGCCAGCCATTATTTTGATCCCGTCACCAAGCACATGCAGCCGGTGGATGGCACGCCTCAGCGAGACATCCACACAAGCTTCATGATCCTCCGTGAGGGCAAGGTGATCTTCTCCGGCACGGCCCACGAACTGGGGCAGGTGGAAGACCCCTATATCAAGGAATATATCGCGTAGCAACGCGCATCTACTTGCCCGCTTTGGCGGCAGCTGCTTTCTGCCGGGCTTCAATCCGGGCGCGAAACTTCTTCAGCTTCTCCTTGCCCAGTGGTCTTTTGGTCAGCTCTTCCAGGTTCGCCAGGAAGTCAGGAACGTACTCTTTGCGCAAATCCTCCACATAGGGGCCGAACTTGGCAAACAGGAAAAACGGCTCACCGTTGACCGCCAGGAAAAGATCTTCCTGGACCGTCCCATGCAGGACCATGGCGGCCGCCATGTCCCAGTAACTAAGGCATTGCCGCGCCCAGGAGTTACGCTCGCTGCCGAACTCCGCGAACAGGGCCTTGAATTCATCGCTGTTCTGCGGCCAGAAGTCTACTGCCATGAACTTGCGTGCCGCGCGCATGACCGGTTCGCGACGGAGGTCGTAAAGCTGCATCAAAATCTGAGCGTCCTGTGCAGATGCTTTCTTTCTTTTTGCCATTCTTGTCTCCTTGAAAATTTTGAAGGACTATTCTAGCTGACTTTGGAATGTGGTCGGTCAAAAGCCTACTTCGGCCACAGCCAGCCAAATGTTCCAGCCGTAAGGCCGGCGTAAATCAATCCATCAATGGTCAACTTGATCGTAGTGCTCCAGGCGCGGTGATACCAGATCGACATCTGCCACAGCGCGGACAAATCTGTCACGGGACGGCCTCCAATGAAGAAGAAACTCTGGCGATGGAGGCCAAGAGTACTCCAATTGAAGCACCCGGGCAAATTGCCAGCCAACGCCTCGTCGATACGCAGCCGGGAGCGGGCTGCGGTCCATGTTCGCTAAATTGCAGTTGCTGCCCGCAGTGTCCGCTTTTATGCCACAGCTTCGGTCGTTGCTGGCGGCAGTGGCGCGGGTGGGGGTATAGCACGTGAATAATCGCACTTGATCGCAGCTGGGGCAGCGGCCTTTTCAGCAACGGGTGCTTTCTTGCCGCGTTTCTTCGGCTTGGGCTGCTCTTCTTCCTCGGCCGATTTCTTGCCGTTATTTGGACACATCAGCATGGACCCCGATTTCAAGTGCTTCTCCAGAAGATAGGGGCTCGCGCACTTGGGGCAAGGTTCCGCCACCGGCTTGTAGGCCGACGTGAACTCGCACTTGGGATAATTGGAGCAGCCGTAGAAGGTATTGCCGCGACGGCGGGCCTTTTTCTCGACCAGTTCGCCTTCTTTGCAATCCGGACACTTTACCCCGATAAAGTTTTGCTTGATGTACTTGCACTCGGGGTACCCGCTGCAGGAAACAAATTCACCGTACCGGCCATGGCGCAGCACCATGTTGCGTCCGCATTGCGGGCAGAGCTCTTCCAGCGGAACGTCGGGAACGCGCTTGCCCTGGTCCAGACGCCGCGTGGTCTTGCAATCGGGATAACCGGTGCAAGCCAGGAACTGCCCAAAGCGTCCGCGCTTCAGGACCATCACACGCCCGCAGTTCTCGCAATATTCCTCCTGCGATGTCTCCGGCATCTCCGCGCCATCGAAGTCGGGCAGATTGATGGGGTTCTCTTTGGTGAAAGTACAGCTTGCGGGATCGTCCTTTTTATAACTGCTGCAAGCGTAGAACGAGCCGTGCTTGCCCCATTTGAGAACCAGAGGAGAGCCGCACCGTTCGCACTTTTCTTCCGTGGGTTTCTCCATCCGCTTGATGTTCTCCATGTGCTTTTCAGCGTAGCGGAGGTCTTTGGAGAATTTCTTATAAAACCCGCTCAGTGCGTCGGTCCACGTTTCTTTTCCTTCTTCAATCTCGTCCAACTCTTCTTCCAGGCGAGCGGTGTAGGCGGGATCAAAGATCTCGGCGAAGTTCTTTACCAGCAGGTCTGTGACTACCAGGCCCGTTTCCGTGGGAATGAACCTGCCACCGATCTTCTGCACGTACTGGCGCTCCAGGATGGTGGAAAGAATGGTGGCATACGTCGATGGGCGCCCGATGCCGCGCTCTTCGAGCTCTTTCACCAGTGATGCTTCATTGAATCGCGGCGGCGGCTCGGTAAAGTGCTGCTCCGGCTTTAATTCTCTGAGCGTCAGTGTCTGGCCGACTTCGAGCTGAGGCAGTTTGTGCTTGAGTTCCTCGTCCTCTTCGTCCTTGGCGTCTTTGGACTCCTCGTAGACCTTCAGGAAACCTTCAAACTTTAAGACCGAGCCGGTGACGCGGAAGGTGAACGATTCATCCCCTGATTTTGCCGCGATATCGATGCTGGTCTGGTCGAACACGGCCGGCATCATCTGTGACGCGATGAAGCGCTGCCAGATCAGCTTGTAAACTTTGTATTCATCTTCCTGAAGGTATTTCTTGATCTCGTCAGGATGCCGGGCGACGCCGGTGGGGCGGATGGCTTCATGCGCTTCCTGCGCCGCCTTCTTGGATTTGTAAACGTTGGGCGCTTCCGGCAGGAACTCTTTTCCAAAGGATGCTTCAATGGCCTGGCGCACCTCAACCAGCGCGTCGTCAGAAACGCGTACCGAATCCGTACGCATATAAGTAATGAGGCCGACGGAACCTTCATCACCCAGTTCCACGCCTTCATAGAGGCGCTGCGCGATCATCATCACGCGCTTAACGCTGAAACGCAGTTTACGCGAGCCATCCTGCTGAAGTTTGCTGGTGGTGAAGGGAGGAGCGGCGCTGCGGCGGCGCTCTTTCTTCTCAATGTTGCGCACCGACCACTGGGCCTTCTCCAGGGCCGAAGTGATCTTTTTGGATTCTTCTTCGTTCGGGACCTCTGTCTTTTCGTCGCCGCGACCGACAAAGCGTGCGTCGAATGCCGGCGGCTTGCTGCCAAAAAGATGAGCGTCGATGGTCCAGTATTCTTTCTTCTCGAAGGCTTTGACTTCGCGCTCGCGCTCCACAATCAGGCGCAGAGCCACGGTCTGCACGCGCCCGGCGGAGAGGCCGCGGCGTACCTTGTCCCACAGCAGCGGCGAAACCTGATAGCCCACAATCCGGTCGAGCACACGCCGCGTCTGCTGCGCGTCCACCAGGTTGCGATCGATGTCACGCGCATGCTGGAAGGCTGCCAGGACGGCCTTCTTGGTGATCTCATTAAAGGTCACGCGGCGGATCGGCGTTCCGCCTTTCTTTTTCTTCTTGCCCGTGCCATCACTGAGTTCTTCTTCCAGATGCGCGGCAATAGCTTCGCCTTCGCGGTCCGGGTCAGGCGCCAGATAGATAGCGACGGCGCCCTTGGCCATCTTCTTCAGCTTGGCCACAATCTTTTCTTTGCCGGGGATGACGACGTATTCGGTGGTGAAATCGCCTTCAAGGTCTACACCGAGCTTGCTCTTGGGCAGGTCCTTGATGTGCCCGAGCGAGGCTTCGACCTCGTAGTCCTTCCCCAGGTACTTGTTGATGGTTTTCGCCTTGGCGGGCGATTCGACGATGACTAATGATTTGGGCAATTCGTTTTTCCGCTCAGGATATTCGTAACATGAATTGGCTTGCTCTACAAATGGGCGTGCACGAGTAATCAGTATTTAGCAGTTAGTATTTACACGCTCATGCCTTCGCGCCAGCCTTGCTTTTCAGGTCGATTTGCTCTTCGACGCTGGTCAAGAATGAGGTAAGCATCTTACGCACTCCCGTCAAATTCTTGGCAGATCTCTGAAAGTCAGCCTCTGCTAAAAATGTTAGATCGCGGCAAAGAAGCAGGTGATAATCAAGTTCGCTGGCAGACCCCATCGCAATCCTGACAAATCGGGCGAGTTCATTGCTTGTGCGCCGTCCACAACCTTCGGCGAGAGTTGCACCAATGGACGCCGCGGCCCGTCGGAGCTGGCTCGTAAGACCATATAACTCTTCCCGCGGAAAAGCACGGGATATTCGATACAGGTCTAGTGTCAACACGTGCGCCTTGCTCCAAACCTGCAAATCACGGTAATTTCTCATAATGCCTCGCGCATTTTTACCGGCTAAGTACTAAATACTGAGTACTAAAAACTTTTAACGTACCTTTTCCCCGGCAACTGTTTGATTTTTCCGTTCATCTCCAGCTCGAACAGGACCGCGAAAATCTCTGACGACGAAAGCTGCGCATCCAGCTTCTCCACGATTTCATCAATGTGAATGGACGTGTCCTGGCGCAAAAGGGACAGCAGTTTTTTCTCTCCGGGGCTCAATTCGTCGCCAAAGAGGCTGCCGGACGGCTTATTCTCTGATGCTACTGGGCCCCGTTCGGATTCAAGCTCCTGTTGAACGGTGGACGGAAGCTCTTCCCAAACGTCCTCCCACGTGGCGGTCAGCTTGGCGCCCTGCTTGATCAAAGTGTTGGGCCCCCATGAGTTGCGGGAGATCACGTTGCCGGGAACGGCAAAGATCTCGCGGCTCTGCTCGAGTGCGCAGCGGGCGGTAATGCGCGTCCCACTGTACTCGCCGGCTTCTACAACCAGCACGCCGAGTGAGAGACCGCTAATAATTCGGTTGCGGATGGGAAAGTTCTGTGGCGCCGCAAACGTCCCCAGAGGAAACTCGCTGACCAGCGCTCCATCGCATTCCAGGATGCCCTCTGCGATCTTCTTATTTTCGCGCGGATAGATTACGTCAACGCCGGTACCGAAGATGGCTACGGTCTTACCCTTGGCTTTGATCGTGCCGCGATGTCCGGCCGTGTCCACGCCGCGCGCCATGCCACTGAAAATTACAAGGCCACGCATCGCCAGATCGCAGGACAGGCGCTCCGCCATACCGATCCCGTAAGGCGTGGGATGCCGCGTGCCCACAACCGCAATCCCCGGACGCGCCAGTGCAGCGGCGTTTCCACGCACGAAGAGCACCAGGGGCGGATCGTAAATCTCACTGAGCCGGACCGGCCAGATGGGGTCGTCGCAACAAAGAATTTGGACGTTGGCCGCGGCAGCGCGGGCAAACTCATCATGAGCCAATTCTAAAGATTTGCCCAGCGCAATATGCTGGGCCGACTGGGCCTGCAAATTTTGGGCTTCCAGTTCTGTCAGAGAAGCGTGAAAAATATCCTGGACGTTCGCGAAACGCTCCGCCAATTTGCGTCCACGCGTTGGACCAAGGCCCGGCGTCAACGAGAGAGCCAGCCAGTAGATTGCGTTTGAAGTTGCAGCGTTCGCGGTGGTCATCGAAAATGAAATCCCTAAAGTGCTGTAAACTTCGCGGACTCTACACGGCTTGCTGAACGGCTGTCAAGCGATCATCGCGGTCCCGCCACGGTTTGATTCGCTCAACCGAGTCGAAATCCAATCACCAGACCTGTAATCAAAATCACGCAAACGTCTGAAACGAGAGCGCAAGGCACGCGACTGAGAAAATCGGAATCCTGGCTCTGGGATTGGTCATCAGTAATGTTTAGCATCAGTGAAATTAATACGCTCCATGTTCAAGTGGATGCAAAGACCGGCGATAAGCAAGCCGTGCAACTCGAGCGTCAAACTATGGACTACCAAGACAATGACTGCACAGGTTGTTTTTGACCTTGCTGCGCCCGTCTTGATCACGCTGGGTCTGGATTTCGGTCCGAGAGGCACGGCGCGGGTTCTGTTCATGGGGAAAAAGTGGCTGGACATGTTTTGAAAGAAAGCGGCCCAACCCGGCCACTCGCCACCCATCCTGTTAGAATGAAGCTGAAATTGCATGCCGCCGCTCCGCATCTCCGCCATCAGTTTTTTGAACACCGCTCCGTTGATGTGGGATTTTGAACAAGGCGAGCAGGCCGCCAAACTGGGCGAGCACTTTGCGCTCAGTTATACCCTTCCTTCACGCTGCGCGGAACATCTGAAAGAGGGTACGGCGGACATCGGCATCATCCCGGTGGCGGCTTATACGGAGATTCCGGACCTGGCAATTATTCCTGATGTGGCCATTGCCGCGAAGGACCGCGTCCGGTCGATCCTGTTGATCAGCAAAGTCCCGCTGGCCAAGATCCGCAGCGTGGCCACCGACGATTCTTCGCGCACCTCAGCCGCGCTGGTGGAAATCTACCTGAGAAAATTCGTTGGCCTCGATCCTGGGTTCAGCCGGCTGGAGCCCAAGCTGGATGAGATGTTGCGCTGGCACGATGCCGCTCTGCTGATCGGCGATCCCGCATTGAAGGCGCAGACAAAAGGCTATTACGTCTTCGATCTTGCCGAGGAATGGCGGCGCTGGACTGGACGTCCGTTTGTGTTTGCTTTCTGGGCGGTGCGCAAGTCGGCGCTCCAGGGCGTGACGGCGGACATCGACATCCCCAGGATATTTCAGCAGTCGCGTGATAGCGGCCTGAAGCACATTCCTGAGATCGCTACTTCTTGGGCGCAACGGCTGGAGTTGCCCGCGGACCTGATTGCCGATTACCTGGCTGAGAATGTCGATTATTACCTTGATCCTGACAACCTGGAAGGTTTGCGTCTTTTCTTCCGCTACGGCGCTGAATGTAAAGTACTGCCTCCGGCCCCTGAACTCTACTTTCTTGCTCAGCCCAAGTTCGCGGCCCACCGGTAGTCAGAATTTACAGGGCTTAACAATTCTGAAGCGGTGTTTCGCTTTGAAATAGAGCATCCTACTTAGAGTGCATTGGGGTATCGTACTTTTATCGATCAGCGCGTGGCTCCGACGCCTGGGCGGTCCCGGACTGGTGTTGCTCGGACTGGCTGATAATTCCCTGTTTCCCACGCCGGGCAGCATGGACGCCCTCACCATCGTGCTCTCCGCTCATCAGAAAGGCTGGTGGCCGTATTACGCCGTCATGGCCACGCTTGGCGGGCTGATTGGCGGATACGCAACGTACATGCTCGGCGCCAAGGGCGGCGAGGAAGCCCTGGAAAAGAAGCTGCGCAAAAAGAGAGCCGAACGGATCTACAATATCTTCCACAGGTTTGGTTTCTGGAGTCTTTTTGTGCCGGCGTTGCTGCCTCCGCCGTCCCCTTTTCACCTTTTCTGCTGGCTGCTGGCGCTTTGAAATATCCCAGGAAAAACTTCTTTCTGGCTGTGGGGATGGCCCGGGCGATTCGCTATTCCGTGCTCGCCTATCTGGGATCGATGTACAGCAGACAGATCTTTCACTTCTTTCGTGTGTACCGTCGACCCATCCTGTGGACGTCGGTCGAGGTCATAGTGATCGGCTGTTTGGCCGCTCTTTTCTGGATATCGAGACGCAAGAGCCAGCGCAAGCCGGTCATCCCCGATGCCGAAGATGGACGCTCCCGGGCAGCGTAGCGATCGCGACGCCGGATCTACTGCTTGCGGTGCAGTTCATCCATGTGATCCGTGAAGAAAGTTCCGTCATCGACGTGTTCCAGAACGAACTTCTGGAGCTCTATTGTGCTCGCCGTAATTACTACGTCCTTGTTCTTGCCTTCTCCCAACAGCGCATTGGGCAGGTGTAGGGCTCCGCTTTGCACTTTCTTCTTGAAATCGTCGTCATCCACCCAATCCAGTTGCAGTTTGTTGCCATTCTTATTGACTTTGATGAACCAGTGGGCGCGCCGCAAGTGGGCCTCGAGTTTGCCGCCCGGCGTTCCGTGGCCAAATTCCAGGTAGGCGGCCATACCGAGTCTTAGCAGGCCGGGCTCAATCGTCATACTGCTCTTGCCGGACTTGATCTGCAAAGGGTAGGAATCGGATCGTGCTTCGACTGTCTCAGACATTACATCAAGAAATCGCCGCCCTCCCAAATCGACGAGTTGTGCGGAGTAGGCAGTAACGCTCTTGATCTTACCGTCGTCTTTATTTTTGTCCGTCATGGTCAGCACGTACGAGTCTTTGCTCTTTCCCCCGGAAATCGTGCCCATGGCGGAAATTTCCAACTCACCCTCCCCACCGTTGTCCGGCCCCACCCACACGCCGATCAGAGACTCATCCGACACCACGTCTTTGTTTGTATATAAAGGATTCAGCGAGTCCACCGGCACGCAGCCGATGAAGAACGCAACCACAGCGAGGACTACAAAAAGTCTTTTCATCTTTTGATCAGACGCTCCTATTCCAGGCACTCCGCTTTATCAGAGCAGCCTATCTGAACCGGCTGAAACCGCAAGAAGATTTTGAAGGCGACCAAGGCAAGGCCTCTCGTGGGCCCCGGCAAACGACTGATTCAGAACACGTTGAGGGCGCCGGTTCCCTCCGGCCCCTTGTTTCCGTTAGAATTTACTGTTTATGTCCCTTACCAAACAACAAGCTCTGGATCTGTTCCACTCCGACGACCTGATCGGTATCGGCATGGAAGCCAACGCGCTTCGCGGCAAGCTCCATCCGGAAGGCGTGGCCACGTACATCATCGACCGCAATATTAATTACACGAACTTCTGCACCGAGTACTGCACCTTCTGCGCTTTCTACGCGCCAGTGAAAGGGCCCGGCAGGGTCAAGGGCTACGTGCTGGATTTTGAGACCATCTACGAGAAGATCCGCGAGACCGTGGAACTGGGCGGCACAGGCGTACTCATGCAAGGCGGGCTGCATCCGGATTTTAAGATCGAATGGTACGAAGACATGATGCGCGGCATCAAGCAGCGCTTCCCCAGGGTCCACCTGCACTGTTTCTCCGCATCGGAGATCATCCACTTTGCTGAGGTCAGCAGGATTTCGATCGAAGAGACCATCCGGCGGCTGCGCGATGCCGGCCTCGACTCCATCCCCGGCGGCGGCGCCGAGATCCTGGACGATGAGGTCCGCCACAAGATTGCGCGGCTCAAGTGTCTGACCGAAGACTGGCTCAACGTTCACCGCACCGCGCACAAACTGGGCATGCGCACTACGGCCACCATGATGTTCGGCGTCGGCGAGACCGTCTAGCATCGCATCAATCATTTTCAGCGGCTGTATGACCTGCAGGAAGAGACCGGCGGATTTACCGCGTTCATCCCATGGAGCTTCCAGCCCAAGAACACCGCGCTTGGTGGCCGCCATTGGGACGAAGCCACGGCCGTGGAATACCTGAAAGTCCTGGCCATCTCGCGGCTGTATCTCTCCAACTTCAAGAACGTGCAGTCAAGCTGGGTCACGCAGGGCTTGAAGGTCTGCCAGCTCGGCCTGCGCTTCGGCGGCAACGACGTCGGTTCCGTCATGCTCGAGGAAAACGTGGTCCGCTCCGCCGGAGTGACCAACTGCACCACCGAAGAAGAGCTGCGCCGCATGATCCGCAATGCCGGTTTTGTACCGAAGCAACGGGACACGTTGTATCGGCAGTACTTTCTGAATTAGCTTGCGTGGCCGTCAAGGGGTAGATCGACATGAAAATTGCAACCAAGTTTTTTTTGGCCAGCATTCTCGTTCTGGGCGCAGCGCTCCTGGCCTCTGAGATTGATCGCTCTTTGTACATCTATCCCACGCCCGAAACTCAGAGTGACTTTCTTAAAACTTACAGTTCTGCACCCGTAATTGATCGTTTCAAACGGACGGGGAATTCCTCCAAAGGCTCTTCCGAAGGTTCCAGCGCTGGACGCAAATTCGCCACGCACAGACGGGACGAGGAACAGTACTTTGTAATAGCGGCCGAAACTGCGCCCTTGCTTGCTGACGCGGTAAAGGACGATATTTCTGAGAGACTGGCTAAGCAGGGCGCGCGGATTACTGAGAAGACCAGCTCCGCTGCGGGATTCGAAGTGAGGTATGAGCTTGGAAAGACGAGAGGCGTAGTTGCTTTTGACCCGCTTCAAACTGTGCATCCCGCCACGGTAGTGGGCCGCACTCTTCAACCAGGCAACGTGGCCGTTATGCTTCGGGTGCGAATTGCGGAAACATGGTCCAAAGCGCAATCGGAGAGCCGCACAGATTGGCCAATGCTGCGCAATCCTTAAAACCTCTTCAAGAAGGAGCACTTCCCGAAATAGTGCATCCATACCCTCCGGCGCGCCACGCTATTCGTGCAGCACCTTATGCACAAACGACACCGCAATCGATCCCTCTCCCACGGCTGACGCCACGCGTTTGACGCTGCCGCCGCGCACGTCGCCGACGGCGAATACGCCCGGCAGGTTGGTTTCAAAGAGATGGGGAGCGCGGGCCAGCGGCCAGCGTGCAATGCTCAGGTCTTCTCGTGACAAGTCGGGTCCGGTTTTGATGAACCCATTGCCGTCGAGATGGATGCAACCATCCAGCCAGTGCGTGTTGGGTACGGCCCCGGTCATGATGAATACATGGCTGATGTTGTGGGTCTCGGTTTCCCCCGTTCGATTGTTTCGCCAGTGGACGTGTTCCAGATGGTCGTCGCCTTCCAGCGCTGCGATCTCCGTATACGGATGGAGTGTGATCGTGGGACTTTCTTCAATACGCCGAATCAGATAGCGTGACATGGTCTCAGCCAGTCCTCCAGAGCGAACGAGGATGTGCACGTGTTTCACCGTCTGCGCCAGAAATACGGCGGCCTGTCCGGCGGAGTTCCCACCGCCGACGACAATCACTTCCTCTCCACCACACACCTGCGCTTCCACGAACGTCGCGGCGTAGTAAATGCCGGTGCCCTCCAGGCGCGCAAGGTTCTCGATGGCCAGACGCCGATATTCCACACCCGTGGCAATAACAATGGCCCGCGCCGAAACCTGGGCGCCGTTGTCCAGTTCGACCACGTAAGGCTTCCTGTGACAGGTAAGCCGGGTTGCGCCCTGCGCGATCATTACCTGGGCGCCGAACTTCTGCGCCTGCGTGTAGGCGCGGCCTGCAAGCTCCTGACCGGAGACACCCGTGGGGAACCCAAGATAGTTCTCAATCTTCGAACTGGAGCCCGCTTGGCCTCCCGGCGAGTTCGTCTCCAGCACCAGTACATCAAGCCCTTCGGACGCGCCGTACACGGCCGCCGCGAGGCCTGAAGGTCCGGCGCCGACGATGACCAGATCACGCACATGCTTCTGGTCAATCGCGTCATTAAAACCGAGGCAGGCGGCAATCTGCTGGTTCGTCGGGTTGCGCAGCACTAAATCTCCGCGGCAGATCAGCACGGGTATGTCGGTGACGGCGATTTGGAAATGGTCCAGAAGTTCCTGTACGTCAGCGTCGCGGTCCAAATCGATGTAAGAGTAAGGATGGTTGTTGCGCATCAGAAACTCTTTGATGCGCAGCGCCCCTGCGGAATGACTTGACCCAACCAGAACCACATCTCCGAGACCGTGTGCAACCAACGTAAGCCGCCGCAGGATGAAGGCGCGCATCAGGACCTCGCTGAGCTCGCCATCGGTCTGCACCAGCGCCACCACGCTTTCACGGTTCAGTTCGATCACTTCACCGGGCTGTGTGGCGCGGATTCTGGTCAGGGCCCGCCGGCCGGAGATCATGTTGACTTCCCCGGTGAACTGTCCGGGGCCTGCTCGGGTGACAAACGTTTCCTCGATGCCAGAAGGGCGGACGATCTCGATCTCGCCCGAGGTCACCACAAAAAGCGGGAAAACTTTGTCGCCCTGCTCAATCAGTACCTGGCCGCGCTCAATGGAACGTGCGTGCCCGTGCGCGGCGATACGCGCCATCTGTGCCGCAGTCAGCTTGGGAAATGTCTGTTCGAGGGTACCGGACGTCGGTGGAAGTGGAGTGGGTGTGTTCGCCATAATCGATCGTGTGTATTCGTTAAGATTGTATCGTTCCGGGTCGACCCACGGTCCTCCATTCACGGGTGAGGATAGAACCTGCCAGAAAAATTCCACAATTCTTCCGGATGGGGACCGTTCTCTGGTGTCAAATCTTCTATGGTCCGGATCACCACATTTCTAGCGATGTTCGCAACAGTGTTGGCTCAGGGTCTAACGGCCCAGGTGTCGATCTCGACGAGAATGAGCAAGCAGGAGTACTTGGCCGGTGAGCCGATCGTTCTTTTCATTGACGTAAAAAACATTGGGGAAGACACCGTTGCCTATGGCAGCGGCTGTGATTTCGACATAGAGATGTCTGTACCAGAGGCTGATTCCGGAGCCTGGCATCATAAGGAGGGATGTTTCACAGGTCAGGCATTTGGCGGTTGCTGGGGAATCGATCACCCGCCTGGCCTCGCCAGCGGGCAGTCAATTACCTTTAAACGCCTGCTGGTTGGCTACCAGCTCGATCCAGGCAGCTATGTTCTCAAGACGAGCGGAAAAGCTTCCATGGAGTGGTGGCAATACTCGACCACCAACCCTAAGCACAATTTCAACGACCCAGTGGAGGGTGACCACTTTTCCAACGAACTTCCATTCCAGGTCCGGCGAGGCACAGAGGACGAGCTGCGGCATATATTTGAACCTTGGATGGAGCAAGCCGAAACCGGTAAATCGCCGGACAACGCAGTGGTTCGGCTCTGGGCTGGGGAACAGGAAGTCAAGGAATTCGCCAGGAATGCGATTGCGGAAACAGCCCCGCCATTTCTCGAGGAGTTTGTCCGCAAGTTTGCTGTTGAGGATGCGAGGTTTGCCATCGGCGCACTGCGAAAGATGAACACCTCCACGTCACGCCAAGCACTGGTGGAGCTTTTTGAGGGGTCTAAAGACCCGGAGTTTCGCGTACAGGTCATGAGTGCGCTGGCCGAGATTGCCGATCCAGATCAGGTTAATTTCTTCGCCGGACTCCTTACCCCGCAAGATGCTGCCATCCAAGAGCATGCCATCCGGGCAATGGGACGCATCGGTGGATGGCGGGCGGTCCAAGAGTTAGCGAGAATTCAGTCGGACAACGACGGCCTTAATGAAATGATCAACAACGTCCTGGCGATCACCAGATCCGGAGATGCAGTTCCCGTATTGATTGAACGCTACGGCAATGCCACAACGCAGAACGGCGTCTGCAACGCGTTGACAACACTTACTCATCTTACCTGGTGCGGATCGGGTTACAAAAACCAGGCCAGGCACTGGAAGAAGTTCTGGAGGCAGCATCGAGCAGGCATACGGATTTACGGCGACGATGATTGTGAAGGCGCATTTGCCCCGCAGCCGCTGGGGGCGGCCAAAGATTGACTGTCAACTGGTCTATCCCCGGCTTTTGTCTTTGAATGGATCTGGGGCTTTTAAACAATGTTTTATCAAGGATAATCCGCGCAAGTCAGTTGACCGAAAAAGCTTTGCACTCTTCGCCCTTTCTTTGCCATTCTTGATTTAGAATGGCAGATTCTAATCTCCTTTTCAGGGAGTCTTACCTCTGTCCGCTTTTTGTTCCAGTTTCGCGCTGTTATTGCTCGCCAATTCGCAGAAGGGGCTGGTGCATTATTTCAGGAGCCAGTTCCTGGATAAGACCTTCAAGGGGCTCTATTCCCCGAATGCCTTCGACCTGATGTTGCTGATTCCTTACTTTGTGGTGATGATCATCCTGGCCGGATATGGCTTGCACCGCTATGCGCTGGTGTACATGTATTACCGGAACCGCAAGAACCGCACCACGGAGCCGCCGGAAAAGTTCGCTGACTTGCCGCGCATGACGGTCCAACTCCCCATCTACAACGAGCAGTTCGTTGTTGACCGGCTGGTGGAATCCATCTGCAAACTGGAATACCCGAAGGACAAGCTGGAAATTCAGGTGCTGGACGACTCAACCGACGACACTGTCGCCCTGGCGCAAGCGGTGGTGGAGCGCTACGCGGCACTGGGACATCCGATTACGTATATCCATCGCACCAACCGCGGAGGTTTCAAAGCGGGCGCGTTGCAGAACGGCATGCAGACCGCTAAGGGTGAATTCATCGCGATCTTTGACGCTGACTTTGTTCCGCCGGAGGACTGGCTGCTGCGCGTGGTGCATCACTTCACCAATCCCGGCATTGGCATGGTGCAGACGCGCTGGACACATCTCAACCGCAATTATTCATTTCTTACCGAAGTTGAGGCCATCCTGCTCGACGGGCATTTTGTTCTGGAGCATGGCGGACGCTCGCGCAGTAACGTCTTCTTCAACTTTAACGGGACCGCAGGCATGTGGCGGCGCACCGCGATTGAAGAAGCCGGCGGCTGGCAGCATGACACGCTCACCGAAGACACGGACCTTTCTTATCGAGCGCAGCTTAAAGGATGGAAATTCAAATATCTTCAGGACGTGGAGTGTCCCGCGGAACTGCCCATTGAGATGACGGCGTTTAAGACGCAGCAGGCGCGCTGGGCCAAAGGACTGATCCAGACAGGCAAAAAAATTCTGCCCCAGGTCTTCAAGAGTAAAGCTCCTTTTCGCGTGAAGGTTGAAGCCTTCTATCACCTCACGGCGAACCTTAGCTACCCGCTGATGATCGTGCTTTCCACCTTGTTGCTGCCGGCCATGATCATTCGCTCCTTCGGTGGATGGTTCCAGATGCTGGTGATTGATCTGCCGTTGTTTCTGGCGTCCACGTTTTCCATTTCCAGCTTCTATCTTGTTTCACAGAAAGAACTGTTCCCCTGGAAGTGGCCGCGCACATTTCTTTTTCTGCCGTTCCTGATGGCGCTGGGCATTGGACTTACACTGACCAATACCCGGGCCGTCCTGGAAGCATTACTGGGTGTGAAGTCACCGTTCAACCGGACCCCCAAATACCGCGTGCAATCCAAAGCGGACAAAGCCCAGGGACAGAAATATCGCAAGCGCCTCGGTCTGGTGCCTTGGCTGGAGTTACTGGTGGGCAGTTATTTTGCCGGCATGTGCTGGTACGCTTTCAGCAGCGGTAACTATTGGACCATCCCCTTCCTCCTCCTCTTTGTCCTGGGATACTGGTACACGGGACTGATGTCTCTGCTGCAAGGCAGATTTGAGCGTCGCACGGCTGCTCGTGAGCCGCATACCAAGCCATTCCCGGTCGGGGTCTAGGGTCTTTTCCCGCCGTTTGGGAGGGAGCGGTCTGGTATTCTTAGCGCAGCGAATGAAGGTCTTGTTTGTCTTATTAGCGCTCTCGCTCATGGCCATCCTGGTGGCCGTAGGCGCCATGTGGTGGAGGTTGCACTGGCATCTGCGACGTTCTCCTGCCCCAGGACAGTCGCCGCCTGTGGAAATCCAGCCGGACCAAGGTCCGGACCGGCTCGACACTGGCACGAACTAAGGTCTGATCGCCATTGAGTGCCTTTTTGGCAGGATTATTTTTTTCTTAATGTTTTGCGCTTCCTGCCTGCTTTGAAGAAGGAATGCTGTAGGATTTTAGATATGTCATCCTCGTCTGTTTCTGCTCCAGTCCGTGAGATCACCATCGCCCATAGCCCGGATTCTGATGATGCTTTCATGTTTTACGGCCTGGCGACCAACAAGATCCGCGTCCCTGGGTTGAAGTTCACGCACACGCTCACCGATATTGAGACCCTGAACCGCAAGGCCATGGAAGGCCATTACGACGTGAGCGCCATCTCCTTCCATGCCTATCCCTATGTTCAGGACAAGTACGCGCTCATGCCGTGCGGAGGCAGCGTGGGTGAGCAGTACGGTCCCATGGTGGTGGCTCCGCGTGCTTTTGGGCTGGAAGAGTTGAAGCATATGAAAGTAGCTGTGCCTGGGACCATGACCACGGCCTACCTGGCGCTTAAGCTGTTTGCTCCCAAGATTGAGACCGCGGTTGTCCCCTTCGACCAGATCATTGCCGAAGTGGTGGCTGGCAAATTTGAAGCCGGGCTGATTATCCATGAAGGCCAGCTCACGTATGAGAACTCCGGCTTGCGCAAGATCCTGGATCTGGGCAAGTGGTGGCATGAGCTTACCGGGCTGCCGCTTCCGCTGGGTGGGAACGCGATCCGTCGCGAGCTTGGGCCGGAGCTGATCGGTACGGTCACGCACGCTCTGCGCGACAGCATCCAGTATGCGCTCGACCATCGTGAGGAAGCTTTGGCTTACGCCATGCAATTTGCCCGCGATCTCGACCAGCGGACAGCCGACCGTTTCGTGGGGATGTATGTGAACGAACGCACCATCGACTACGGTCAGGACGGTAGGAACGCAATCGTGCGTCTGCTGGAAATGGGCCACCGGGCGGGCATCATTCCGCACAAGCCCAATGTCGAGTTCGTGTAGAACAAATTTACCTGAAAATGAATCAGGGTAGAAAAGCCAGAGTTTCTCTACCCTGAAAATCTTTTTAGTATTTGCGGAACCCGCCGCCGCTTCCGCCTCGGCCACCACCACCGCCGCCACGGTTGCCGCCTCGTCCACCGCCGCCACCGCCGCCACGTCCGTAGCCACCGCCGCCACCAAACCCGCCGCCTCCACCACCGCCACGGCTGGTCTTAGGACGTGCTTCATTTACGCTGAGCGCTCGCGAACCCAGTTGGGTCCCGTTAACCGCGTTGATTGCCTTTTCGGCTTCTTCGTCATTGGCCATCTCCACAAAACCAAAGCCTCGTGGCTGTCCAGTATCACGGTCTTTTAAAATCGTAACGTTATCGACCTGCCCGTAAGCTGCAAAAGCCTGCCGAAGTTCATCCTCTGTGACGTTGAAATCAAGGTTGCCTACGTAGATATTCTTCATGCCGATCCTTCTTTACTGGAGTGCAGGCGCCGAGATACTGGCGTGCCTCTAAATTGGCCGAGATAGAGGAAACTGCTTTTTAACCCTATTCGCGCCTGTGTGACCCTTCTAAGGTCGGATCAAGGGTACGCCTGCAAAGAAGAAGATGCAATCCAGCGGCTGGAAGGTTGAATGGATTCAGGAACATTTTGATGGGCTGCGTCGGATTGGATCCGGTCTTCCATGCCTTGCACACTGGACTATAATTTCTACGGAGGAACTTTGCTATGTGGCCTCTTAGTCTAGTTTTCCTTTTCGCCCTAAACGCGCCTCAACAAAAGAACCCGGCGTCGGGCCAGGACTTCCGAGCAAACAAGCTGCCGGAATTCAGCGTCTCCATGAATGCGCCGCAACAAAAAGCCCCGGCTCCGGACCAGGATTTCCGCACAAGGAAGTTGCCGGAATTCCGCACGGCGGGTGACCAGATGAAGTCGGACCTCTGCTTTACCATGCGCAGCTATGTCTTTCATCGCGAAGACGGACAGGCCCCCAAGCTGGTGAACACCACAACCTGCACACCGGCGAGTACCCTGCGGAGACTGCAAACATCCCCGGCGCCTCCGGTCAGGTTAGTTCCAGCGAAGTGACGCTGAGCGACAAGGGAGCTAACCAGCCTGTCTCTCCATCCGGAAGTACAGTTCGTCTTCTCCGATCCTGAGAAAGCCCAGCCGCTCATAGAGCCGCTGGGCTGGATTGGTTTTTAAAACCTGCAGCCGGACTGCGACCTTGTCTTTGTTGCATTTCTCGATCAGTTCCCGAACCAATCCGCCACCAATGCCGCGCCCGCGATGCTCAGGAAGTAGCGCTATATCCACCAGCAAGGCGGCTTCCGGCCTGCGCAGTACCATGATCCGGCCAATGGGGTTTTCGTCCAACATGACGATCTGGTGCTCCGTCCCCTCGTATGTCATTTCGTAGCTGCGTTGCTTGGCGTTGAACTGCATGCGCAGGAATGCTTCCTGCTGCTCGTTGCTCCAGCCCCAGGCTGAAATCTCCTGTTGCCGTGTCACGGCGTAGAGCTGGAATAAAAACTCATGGTCTTCCGGGCGGAATGGTCGAAGTGAAATCATACAAGCCAGAGGATCGTTCGCATCATTCTAGACGACAAACAAGAAAAGAGGGCAGACTGTTCTGCCCTCTTTCGGTAATTGACTGCGCTAGCTGTTAATCGCGGTCATGATCATGGTCGTCGTCACGATCACGGTCATCGTCGTCATCGCCATTCGACTTTCCGGTAATGGGATCCAGGAACAGCTTTTTATTTCGGTGGTTGAAGTCAAACATGTTGAGCAACGTGCCGGCCCGTTCATCGGCCGCTCCGCCGCCGATTCTCCCTGTGCCCCAGTTGTCTTCAATGAAGCGCAGGATGGACGACTGGTCGGTCAGCGTCCCATCAACAAAGTTCGACTTGGCGAAAGAAGAGATAACCAGCAGCGGCAGGCGCGGACCAAAACCGCACTTGCCCTGTACAGCGCCCGGAGCGCTGGTGCCGCAATTGCCGGGGCTATTCAGGCTGTCAGCGGCGGTGTTGGACGGCGTGACGATAGGTGACATGACATGGTCGTACCATCCATCGGAATCGTCGTACGAGATAATGACGGCGATCTCATCCCACTCCCGGCTCTGCTGCAACCGGTTGATGATGCCCACGATGAACTGCTGCTCGGCCAGAGGATCGGAATATCCGGCGTGGCCGTCCTGGAAGCCGGGCGCCTTCAGGAAACTGACTTCAGGAAGGTTGTTGGCGTTCACCGCGGTCCAGAAATCAGCAAAGTCATACTGATGGTTGGCCGCATCTCCCTGGTGGCCGATCAGGGCAGCTGACGTCGGAGGCACGTGGGCCGGGTTTGAGGTTGAAGTGTAGTACTGGAAAGGTTCATGGTGAGGAATATAATCGCCTTTGGGAAGGCCATCGCTGCCGATATGGGAGGCTTTGCAATCACGGAAGCCGCCCTGGAACCAGCCCCAGCTTACGCCTTTTGCGTTCAGCAGATCGCCGATGTTTTTGCCGCTCACGGAAACTGTTTCACGCGTTGAGCACTTATCAAAAGCCGGTTGCGGGTCGCCAATCACCGATCCAGCCGCGATGTCACCGTCAAAAAAACCCACGACCCTCGTCGCGCCCGCGGTTTGACCGGAAACCAAATTGAGGGCGCCCGGCGTTGATGGTCCAAAAGTCGTATTGAACGAATTATCGTTCATGGCAAAGTGCTGGGCGTAATTCCAGAGCGCGGTCACCGTGTTGCCGTCAAAGTATCCCATCACGTCTGTCTTCGCGCAGGTCAGAATACCGTCTGTGCCAGGACCAGTACCCACAGTCTGGACAAATTTGTCCATGATCCCGCCGTTAAAGGCTTTTTGCTCGTCGGTGTAGTCATGGTCCTGGTCGCAGGTTGCGGCATGCGCGCGGTCAAGACGGAACGGATTAACCAGGTTGGGATTGTTGGTCAGCAGAGCGCCGGAAATACCATTCACCGTGGGTGTGTCGCGGCGGGCCACAAAGCGCGGTTCGCCAGTCGGATTCGTGGCATGAGGATAAGTAGCGAAGTAATGGTCGAAAGAAACGTTCTCCTGGAAGATCACGATAACGTGCTTGATGGGCGTGGAAGTCTTGTGCTCTTTTTCGTCGGCGCCGTAGGCCAGGCTGACAGCGCACAGGATGAGGAAGCAGGCTGCCGCGATTGTTTTCATGCGCAGCACTCCAGATTTTGAATGCAATAACATTAACTCCTCCTTGGGGACCGAAAGTATTGTCGGAAGGAATGTAGAAACTTCATGTTTAACCAACGTTTGCGGATTGTTAAATGTTGTTGAATACATGAGCCGCCGGGCCTGGTATTTGTAAAAACGGGGTTTGCAAGAAATCGATTCACACTCTTTTAACATTCGCCATGTAAGCTGAAACGCGAAACATTAGTCGGCTGCGCGTTTGGATTGCACAATGGGCTCGGTAAACAGATCGCTGGTGGAATCGGACGAACAAAGACGCCGCTCAAATCCGCTTGACCAGAACCTAAGCGGCAAGCAAAAAGTTTTTGTGGTTGAGGACGATCTGGACATCGCCCGCCTAGTCCGCCATCACCTGGAAAGCGCCGGCTACAAAGTGCGCAGCTATACCAGCACCACAGGCGTGCTTGCGGACGCCCAAAAAGAACGGCCTTCGCTCATGCTACTGGACATCATGGTCCCCGGCGGCGACGGGCTTGATCTCTGCCGCCGCATACGGCAATCCGGCACGGCCCTGGCTGGCACTCCAATCGTCTTCCTGACCGCAAAAACCGCGGAGGCCGATCGCATTCTGGGACTGGAGATGGGCGCGGACGACTACATTACCAAGCCTTTCAGCCCGCGCGAGCTGGTAGCGCGTCTCAAGGCGGTGCTGCGCCGCTGTGAGTCTCCTCTTGTGCCCATGGCCATCAGCACGGGCGATCTGGAAATTAATGCTGACGCCATGACCCTGAGCGTCCGGGGCAATGCCATCACTACGACCGCCACCGAGTTCCGCCTTCTGCACTACCTGGCCCAGCACGCTGGCCGAGTGTTTACGCGCGACCAGATACTTGATGCTGTGTGGCGCGAGACCACCTTCGTCAGTCCACGTTCCGTGGATGTGTACGTAAGAAAGCTGCGTGAAAAAATTGAGGATGATCCTGAACGTCCCCGGTATCTGAAAACCGTGCGTGGCACGGGATACCGCTTTGAAGCGCCTAAATAGTAACGCTAAAAAAATGAAGCGCCGAACACTCCTTTCATATCTATAGCTACGTAAAGGTCACACCTAACCGTTACGCAAAACTCCTACGTAAAAAAGGTTACGTAAAAACTATGTAAATCTTGCCTGTGCCGGACTTTAATTTTCGTTTCATTTTCTGTTAACCGCCGGTGGCTATCGTACGTCTAACTCAGCAAGGAAACGCATTCATAAAGGCTTTTTTATGGCGACGATGACTTTGGATACGCAAACCGCGGAAAAGAGAGTCACCAACCTTTTAGTGGCCATGGCGCTTCAAGTGGAAGAGGCCGTGGACCAGGCGCTTGGCGCCCTGCTGAATTCCAATACGCGAAACCTGGCCGAAGTGTTGCAGCGAGAGATGGCCATCAACGAAATGGAAGTCACCATTGACCGCGCTATTTTTGTCGCTCTGGAACAAGGCGGGCTGTCTCCGGAACAAATTCGTGCCGTTGCATCGGCCCTGAAGATCAATAAGGACCTTGAGCGGCTGGGCGATCTGGCCGCCAATATCGGACGCAAGGTGGGCCACGCCCGGGAACGCCAATTGCCGCAGGACTATTCAGAGTTGCAGCCTCTGGCCATCGCGGTGTCGCATGTGTGCCGGCAGACGCTGCGCGCTCTTACGCACCAGGACCTGGTGCTGGCAAAAAACGTCCTGCACAGTGGAGCGACGGTGGATAATTATCGTAATTACATCTTCCGCCGGCTGCGCGAGCGAGCGAACGTTCCCGGCAAGCGCGAGAGCGACATTCATCTCATGTTTGCGTCGCGCTATCTGGAGCAGATCGCCGACCACGCGCTCAATCTGGCGAAGAAGCTGGTCCTGTTTTTGAATGAAAAGCAGCGTGCTGTGTTGGGCTGTCAACTCGCCAGCTAACGGGCATCGCCGGAATGTTATGTGATTTTTACTGGGCTTTAACATTCTCTTCATATTCAAGCGCTATACCTTGCACGTCCGTGAAATTGAATGAAGGTCGTTCCCTGAAGGCAGGACCAACGGCGCGGACTGGAAGCGGTTGTTATGAACTCCCAGGCAGTACTCGCTGTACCGTGTATCTCTGATCATCCTGACCTCGTAGACCTCACCATGCAAGCCTGCTCGCTAGCCAAAGAATCCGTTTCCCATGCGATTGACGGGTTGATCAATGGCTCGTCCGTGGCGCTCCAAGCCGTCAGAAATTGTGAGGAAAAGCTCGACAGTCTGGACCGCGAATTGGACGAACGGTTGGCGACGGCGATCACCCAGGTCACGCCGCAACAGGCGCGTGAACTGCTTGCCTGCATGAAACTCATGCTGGACCTGGAACGCATCGGCGACCTGGTTGCCAGTTTCGCCGAACGATCGGCCATCGTCCGCAATCGCATTGACATGGATGACATTGAGCAGTTGACGAAGATGGCCTGTCTGGTGGAAAACATGCTCACGCTCATGTCCGTTGCATTCCGCGCCAGGAACATTGACAAGGCGATCCAGGTGCTCCGCATGGATTCGGACATTGACCGCCTGCGCAACCTGCTTCTGGTACGTCACACCGAAAATGCCGAAGGACTCAAGGGACTGGAGAGCCTGCATGTGCTCTCCATGGCCAACGCGCTGGAACGCGCCGGAGATCACGTCAAGAACATGGCGGAAGAGCTCTGCCATCTGGCCACAGGGCATACCATGCGCCATCTGATCCGCTCCAAAGACAAACCCATTGAACAGCTTTTTCTGGACTGGCTGGCGCGGCAGAGTTCCACCAACGAATAAGGCGGCGAATTCTGACGCCTGCCTCCACAGCAGGCGAAAGCGTCTAATTTAGCGCGGAGCGTAACCCTGGTAAGCTACCATTAAGAATATTGATGGCTTTCAACGCTGCGCGGCTTCTTCACTTCGTTACGACTTGGCGTTTCTGGGCGGTCTTTGCCATGGGCGTGCTTGCAGCAGTCCTCATGAGCATGGCTGCCATCCGGATGGACCAGGCGTTGCTGCGGCGCAACGCCAATCGTCTTCTCAACGACATCCAAAGACTGCAAGTTGGAACGTCTACCCAGCGCGAAACCCAGCAGTTAATGCACCAATGGCCGCAAGCGGCGAAACTCGACGGCGACTGCAGCCGTAGATGTGGATTCATTATTGTGCTTGATAACTTTTTTCGCAGACACAACGAGTTCTTCATAAATCACCGCCGCCTAATGCGGTTGTACACGCTGCTTGGTGGACAGTTGGCAGAGGTGAGGGCCGGGATTAGCTTCGTCAATGGCGTCCGTCAATCTGAGACTGTGGGCGTTTATTTGTATGTCTCTCCTTACCGCAACTCGACAGGCTCATGGTCAGATTACACCCTGATCGGAGGCGCAAGCTTTGTCCCTGAATCGCAGCGGCAAGGATGGCCGCACCCTCCGACGCCCGACAAACTCCACCCTACCTACTTTGTCGGTCCACACGGGGGATGTGACGGGTGTTTGCTGATCGACGTTAGATTCTTGTCAGGCGTTAGTACTTCTGACGTGAACCGTCTGATGCAATTTGACTTCTCGTGCCTGACTCGCTGGTGGTATCCATGCCGCACGCAAGGCGACCTCATGCCGGCCGCATGGGAACAATACCTGGCTGACGAAGCCCGCCGCTAATGGCTGCTCATCTCCGGTGCAAAGCCCTTCAATTCGCGCGACATGGCCGATACTTCTAATATCCGGCTCGGAGATTTGCGGGTCCAGGATTATTTTTTTCTGACTTTAGCGGGAACGGTGATCGAGGGTTTGCGCATGGGAATGATCGCGCCCTGGCTGGGGTCAGCGTGAACGTTGCTGGCGCGAAACGCAACTTCTTCCTGCACAAAGCGGACAAACTCCTGCATCTGCCGGTTCATCTCTTCCATCCGCTCGCGCATCTGCAAAATAATGGCCATGCCGGCGATGTTTACGCCCAGGTCCCGCGCCAGGTTCAGGATGAACTCCAGCCGTTGCAGGTCCTCTTCCGTATACAGACGCGTGTTGCCCTCGGTGCGTGAAGGCTTCAGGAGCCCTTCCCGTTCGTACATGCGTAGCGTCTGCGGATGTATGCCGTACATCTCCGCCACCGCGGAAATCATGTACGCGCCCTTGGATTTACGTTTGGCCATGACCGCCTATACCTTGCTCCACAACTCCGCCCTGGGATCGTCCGGGGTCAACTTTTGTAATTCCTGCCACAACTCGCGTACGCGAAGATCGCGGGCTTCCGGCACCACGATCTTGACTTCAACAATCTGGTCGCCGCGTTTGTCTTCTCGCGTTGCGGAAGGTACGCCTTTTTCCCGCAGACGAAGTTTCTGTCCGCTCTGCGTTCCCGGCGGCACCTTCAACTGCGAGCGTCCATCGATGGTCGGGACATCAATCTTGGCGCCCAGCGCGGCTTCCATGGCGCTGACCGGAACGGCCACGTAGATGTCGTCGCCTTCGCGACGGAACACCGGATGGTCGCCCACGCGGATGATGATGTACAGGTCCCCCGCCGAGCCGCCATGCGTTCCAGCATTGCCCTTGCCCGCCAGGCGTATGCGTTGCCCATCGCGCGTGCCCGCCTTCACACGGACCTCCAGCGGCTCCGTGCGGTCTACCACGCCATCACCGTGGCAGGCCGAGCAGGAGCTTTGGATCTTGCCTGAGCCGCGGCAACGGGCGCACTTTATGTTGAACTTCATGCGCCCCCCCGACTGCGAGACCTGGCCGGTGCCCTCGCATTGCGGGCATGTGCCCGCGGATCCCACCATTCCTTTGCCGGCGCAGGCTGCACAGACGTCCTGGCGCGTAACGCTCAACCGCAGGACGGCGCCGCGGATCGCGTCCCAGAAGCTGACATTGACTTGGTTTTCGAGATCAGAGCCGTGCTCCGGCCCATGCTCCATGCCTGTTCCCGGGCCGCCACCGCCGAAGATGCTGGAAAAGATGTCGCGGAAGCCGCCTCGGCCGGCACTGCCCGATACGCCGGGTTCGGAAAAATCAAAGCCGCTAAAATCAAACGACGCCCCTTCGCCCGCGCCGCCACCGGGAAACCCGCTGAAGCCTCCACCGCCATGGCCTCCTCCTCCGCGAGCATAAGCCTCCGCCGCGGCAGGATCGATGTTGTCAGAGTAGAAGCCAAGCTGGTCGTATATCTTGCGCTTCTTGGGGTCGCTCAGGACGTCATTGGCTTCAGAGATTTCCTTGAACTTCTCCTCCGCTTTTTTGTCGGGATTGACGTCAGGATGGTATTTACGCGCAAGTTTCCTGAAGGCCTTGCGGATCTCCTCCGCGGAAGCGTTCTTTTTTACGCCCAGGGCGGCGTAATAGTCTTTTTGCTGTGTAGCTGCCATTTACGTTTCCGTTAAGAATATCCTCACTGCTTTACGATAGCAGCTTCTGACACCTTCAACCCCTCTTCCGGATGCTTATAGCTATAAGTCGCGACCCGAGTTTCCGTGGAGTTCGCGGTAAACTTGTCGGCTGATACCTTTAAAGTATCGTCTTGCCACCGTGGCGGGTCAGCAGCCTCAACCGTGGACCAGCATGATTCGTAGAGGAAAGTCTTTGCGTCCAGGAGCTTCCAATCCTGATCGAGCTTCAGCCAGACCAAATTGGATTCGGTCCCCGCGCCGCACTGGCGGCTGTCGCCGGGAATTTTCGAAGGACCGGTTACATCCAGCAGAAGATAGATGAACCCAGTCGCTTTCTTCGCCGACTGCACCTTCACCGAATCCAATCCGGCCGCGCCAAACTGGTCTTTGATGGATACTTCATGCGCGGTGCCATCTTCCTGAAAAAGGACGGTGCTGCCCTGCCATCGCACTTTTAGACGCGCACCCAGGGGCGCGATGCTTTGTTGCCCCACCATCGCGGCTACAGCCGTGAGTAGCACGGCCGTCATCGCGATCGCATGCGTACCACTTCTCATTATTTCGTCTCTGGCGCTGGCGGTACCTTGGTTGCCTGCCAGGCCACGACTTGCCACTTGTGGTTACGCCAGAGGAATGTGCCGGTATTGCGGAAATAGACGGTCGTTGGCTTGCCGCCTTCGATATTGTGCATGATCAACCGAAAGTTCACGACCGCCGTGCCTCCATAAGAATGGACGGTAAAGTCATCCGCCTCAAACGTGGCTTGTGGTTCGTTGGTTGCGCGCACGCCGATGTTCTTGATGATATCGGCCTTGGCGACGGTCACCCCGGTCGAGCGGGTGTAGATCACATCGTCGGCAAAAAAGTTGTCAAAGGTCTGCTTTTCCCCTCTGGGGACAGCGGCCAGAAAGTCGCGCACTAGTTGCGTGACCTGCTGGACGGTGGCAGCCTCTTCAGCACTCATCCTAATCGCACTACGCTGCGGAATCGTGACCTTGCCGCTTTGGGCCAGAACACCCGTAGCGATAGCAGGCAGAAAAGCCGCTACCGCAAACATCCTCAGGCCGCGCCGTTTCATGAATTTCATTGAGCTCACTCCCTTTCGGAAATGTGTCGCCCCTACGGGGCTCAAACGTTTTGCCTTGCCTGCCCAGGCCTCGGCCTGGGCTACCGTTATTCCGCGCCTAAAGGCGCTGTAGTACTAATTTCCTGATCCGCGTGCATCCGTGCAAATCTGCGGTAGGACTCTTACGCCGCGCCTACTTCCTGGATCAGGAACTTTGCCTGCGGTTCGGCAGCTGTGGCATCGTCCACGAACTGCTGTGCCGCTTCCAGGCTGTATAGTCCGGGCATCGCGATCCAATTCACTACCTGACTCCAGCCTTCCGCCACTTTCACTACCAGGTATTTTTTCATTGACGAAAACCCTCGTTTTAACTTCATGCAGTGAAGGCGGCAACCGCCGCCTTCGCATTTTTCTCATCTGGCTGAACGATTTATTTCTTGTCTTCCACGTCCACGTACTCCGCATCGATCACGCCTTCGTCTTTCTTCTGACCTGCGCCGTCCGCCGAAGCGCCTGCTTGCGGTCCAGCGCCATCCGCGCCGGGCTCTCCTGCCGGAGGTGGAGCCGATTTGTACATGACTTCCGCCAGCTTGTGGGAAGCCTGTGTCAGCTTCTCGCGGGCTGAATTCATCGCGCTCGGCTCGGAGGTCTCCAGGGCCTTCTTGGCTTCCGCCAGCGCAGACTCGACGTTGGACTTCTCCTCGCCGGAGATCTTGTCACCATGTTCTTTCAACGTCTTCTCCACGTTGTAAACCATGCTGTCAAGCTGGTTGCGGGCCTCGATCTCCTCACGCTTGGCTTTGTCTTCCGCTGCGTGCGCGTCGGCTTCCTTGGCCATGCGCTCGACTTCTTCCTTGCTCAAACCGGAAGAAGACGTAATGGTGATCTTCTGGTCTTTCCCTGTGCCCAGGTCCTTGGCCGTGACGTTCAAGATGCCGTTGGCATCAATATCAAAGGTCACCTCAATCTGGGGCACGCCACGCGGGGCCGGCGGAAGGCCAGTCAGATGGAACTTGCCCAGCGTCCGGTTGTCCTTGGCCAGAGGGCGCTCGCCTTGCAACACGTGGACCTCAACCGTAGGCTGGCTGTCCGCCGCCGTAGAGAACTTTTCCGTCTTCCGCGTTGGAATGGTAGTGTTGCGCGGAATCATCGGCGTAGCCACACCTTCGCCCGGACGCATCGGGTTGTGCGTCTCAATGGCCAGCGTCAGCGGCGTTACGTCCAGCAACAACAGGTCTTTCACATCGCCCGCGAGTACTCCCGCTTGGACCGCAGCGCCAATGGCCACGACTTCGTCGGGGTTCACGCCTTTGTGCGGCTCCTTGCCAAACAGGTCTTTCACAATCTGCTGGATGCGAGGCATACGCGTCTGACCGCCGACCAACACCACTTCATCGATCTTACTGGCGTCGATGCCGGCATCTTTCAGCGCCTGCTTGCACGGGTTGACCGACCGCTGGATGATGTCTTCAATCATCTGCTCCAGCTTGGTGCGCGTCAGCTTCTTGACCAGGTGCTTGGGGCCGCTGGCGTCCGCCGTGATGAAAGGCAGATTGATCTCGCTCTCCATGGTGGTGGAAAGCTCGATCTTGGCTTTCTCCGCCGCGTCGCGCAGACGCTGCAGGGCCATCTCATTGCCTTTGCTGCGTAGATCAAGACCTTCGTCTTTCTTGAACTCTTCTACCAGCCACTCGACGATGCGCTGGTCAATGTTGTCGCCGCCCAGGTGCGTATCACCGTTGGTCGACTTGACCTCAATCACGCCCTCGCCGACTTCAAGGATCGACACGTCAAACGTGCCGCCGCCAAAGTCATAGACCGCGATGGTCTCGTCTTTCTTTTTGTCCAGGCCGTACGCCAGAGCGGCTGCCGTGGGCTCGTTCACGATGCGCTTCACATCCAGACCGGCAATCTTGCCCGCATCTTTCGTCGCCTGGCGCTGTGCGTCGTTAAAGTACGCAGGAACGGTAATCACAGCTTCCGTGACGGTCTGGCCAAGGTAATCTTCCGCAGCCTTCTTCAGTTTTTGCAGAATCATGGCCGAAATCTGCGGCGGCGTGTATTCCGAACCCTGGGCCACCACGGCCACATGATCGCCCTGACGGATGACCTTGTAAGGCACCATCTTCATTTCTTCATTCACTTCGTCATAACGGCGTCCCATGAACCGCTTGATGGAGTACACGGTGTTTTCCGGGTTAGTGATGGCCTGCCGTTTGGCCACCTGGCCAACGTGGCGCTCACCAGCTTTGGTGAACCCGACCACCGAGGGCGTAGTCCGCCCGCCTTCTTCGTTTGCGATGACCTTGGACTCGCCACCTTCCATGACCGCTACCACGGAGTTCGTTGTGCCCAGGTCAATTCCAATAATCTTGCCCATAATCTTGCTCCTCCTGGCTATAAGTGCTTAATAACAAATGCATATCAGTATAACAACAGAAATACTATAAGATATGAGTGAGTTATTGTCAATCTGTTAGATGGCAATGGCAGGAGTTCGGTTGCAGAGGTAAATTGCCTGACAAGTGGGGGTGCCGCGAAGCTCTTTGGATCTCAGAAATACGCGAAGAGAACGCGACCCAATTTTCCGGTTGCCAGGGGAGCAACAGTTTTGGAAAAACTCTACTGCTGTGGATGTAATTCGGTGACAGCGTCCATTGCCCGGACAAGTTCGATGCGCAAAACTTCAAACTGCTGATCTGTGCCAAGATGTCCGGCGCCGGCGGCTTTTTCCAGTTCAAAGGCGGCGCCGACCGCCTGCTTGGCTTCAAACATTCCGCACATTCCTTTAATCGTATGCGCGTTGATCTGCACACCGTGTACGTCACCCGCCGAGCGGGCCCGCTCCAGGGTCCCAAGGAGTTTGCGTAGCTCACCGGGGAACATTCCCACCAGTGTACCCATCAAATCATGGTCGCCACCGCAACGGTCAAGCACCGCATTCACGTCAATGTGGAGTGCTTCCAACGCGGAAGAGGATACCAGAATGGCAGGCTCGTGGGAGCGTCCGTTGTCTCCGTATCCATTGGAGGCTGGCTCATTGGAGCTTGGTTCGACGGATCTCGCGGGTTCCTGGCTGGCCGGCGGCGCAGAATTGCGTTCGACTGCCTTGGCTAATTCATCGCGGCTGATCGGTTTGCTGATGTAGTCGTCCAGGCCGGCGGCAAGATATCTTTCGCGATCGCCGCTCATGGCGTGGGCGGTCATGGCGACAACGGAAATGCGCAGTCCTGACTGCTGTTGTCGCTGGCGAATGAGCTTTGTTGCCGTTGGCCCGTCCATCTCAGGCATCTGGATGTCCATCAAAACCAGGTCGAAGCGGCTCTTGGTGTATTCCTCAACTGCTTCACGGCCGTTGCTGGCGACGATGACCGCGTGTCCCATTTTTTCCAGCATGCCTACGGCGACTCTTTGATTGAAGATATTGTCCTCCGCCAGCAGTATGCGCAAGGGCCGGCTCGCTAGGCGCACTGGAGACATAGCAGGAGTTGAAATTGGCGTCTCATGCGCGCTGGTGCCATCCAGTGCTTTCAGGGCCATGCGCAGAAGCTCCGGTTGCGAGACCGGCTTAATCGCATATTCGGAAACTCCCAGTTCCCGGCAGCGCTGGGAATCGTCGGCCTGATCGCCGGAAGTCAGCATCATGATGGCGCTGGCCTCGGTACTTTTATCGGCGCGAATCTTATCCAGCAGCATGAATCCATCCATGCCGGGCATGTTCCGATCGACTACGATCAGCGAGAAGTGCTGTCCCATAGCAGCGGCGTTTTGCAGGAGCATGAGGGCTTCCGCTCCGCTTTCCGCAATTGCAGGCTGCATGCCCCATCGCAACATCATGTCGCGAAGGATGCGCCGGTTGGTGGCGTTATCATCCACCAGGAGCACGCGCACGCCCTGGAGCCGCTTCGTGTGTACGATGGGACTGTCCGTGGCGGGTGTACTGGATATGGCAAACTTCGCGGTAAAGTGGAAAATGCTGCCTTTGTTGAGTTCGCTCTCCACCCATATGCGTCCCTGCATCAGGCTCACCAGGCGGGAAGAAATCGTCAAACCCAATCCGGAGCCGCCGTAGTTGCGCGTAGTCGAGTTATCGGCTTGCTCGAATGCTTCAAAGATTTTGTCGACTTTGTCCGCGGCAATGCCAATACCGGTGTCGCGAACGGAAAACTCGAGAAAAACTCCGTCGGCGTGTGTCTCTTCCTGTTTGACCATCAGGACGACCTCGCCGTGTTGCGTGAACTTAATTGCGTTACCGACCAGGTTAATCACCAGCTGCCGCAATCGTCCGGCGTCACCCACCAGGTGCTCAGGCACGGCAGGATGGATTTCGAACGCAAGTTCGATTCCTTTCTGGTGCGCGCGCAACGCCAGGGTCTTCATGGTTTCGCCAATGACGGTCTGAATGGAGAACGGCCGTGGATCAAGAGTGAGCTTGCCGGCTTCAATTCTTGAGAAATCAAGAATGTCGTTAATCAAGCCGAGAAGGGCATCGGCGGAAGATTTTGCCAGGGTCAGGTATTCGCGCTGGGTGGGAGTCAGGTCCGTATCAAGGGTCAGCTCGGTCATGCCCAGAACACCGTTCATCGGGGTGCGAATTTCATGGCTCATATTGGCCAGAAACTCGCTTTTGGCGTGGCTGGCCGCCTCCGCGGCATGTTTTGCTTTTTCCAGACGAGCGTTGACCGTTTGCAGTTCCAGGGTGCGTTCCGCCACCTTGTTTTCCAGGTTCTCGTGGTGGTGGCGCAATTCACTGTCTCTCTGAGCGATGGCTGCCAGCATTTGATTGAAACTTTCAATCAGGACCCCGGCCTCCAGATATCCGCCGCGAAGCTCTCCCAGGGAGTAATCCGCGCCCTGTCCGATGGAGCGCGTGCGCTGGGCCAGGGCCAGGATCGGCGCTGAGATAACATGTTGCAGCCTTGACGCCAGTACGAACGCAAGGACCAGGGAAACCAGCAGCACCAAAAAAGCAATCTGTGTGCACTCGGTAAGACGGGACTTGAGTTCTAACAGGTCCCACTCCAGGAAAATTGTGCCTTCAAACTCATCGTTGGAATAAATCTTGCGTACCAGGCGCAGTGAATCTTTGCCAAAAACATGACTTTCCTTCGGCGCCGTAGCAGGAATGCCGCTGGAACTATTGCCCGGACGGGTGTAGGTTGCGAACGGCGTGCCATCCCTGGCATAAATCCGCGCGGTAACAACGTGGCTTTCAGCTTGTAGCCCATGCAAAGTTTCGCCCGCCGCTTTGGGATCGTTGAAGGTCAGCGCGGCCGTGCTATTGGACCCTATGATGTCCGCCAGCAGCAACGTTTCCCGGAACATGCTGTTGCGTACGGCAACGGTTTCATAGCCAGCGAAGACACCGCATGCCAGCAGCAGTACAACAGCCGTGGTCGCCATGATGATGGCTTTGAGTTTTCCGCTGATGGAGGTATTTCGAAAGGCAAACATTATTGACCTTGCCTTTCGTCCGTCGAGGAAACAATGCGGGCCAGCGCGAGCAGTTTGGAGCTGATCTTCAGGTGCGCAGCTTCGGCTGCGTTTTGGTTGACTTCAAAGATCAACTTGCCGTCTTCAATCACAAAATCGATGGCTCCCCCGGCCCGGGCAAACCCAGGAGACTCTGAAACCAGCAGCATGGGAAGACCCCTGGCTGCTTGCAGGAGTTTCGAATGCTGTTTGCCGGCGCTCGCGGCAAGAAAGACCAGGTGGCAGTCCTTGATTTCTTCGGGTCCGCGCAGATGCCGGACTGAGATGATGTGTGCGCTGATGGCCTTGCCACGGATGGAAGCGTCCAACTCATCGCTTGCGGGACTGCGGCCCAGCACGCAGAAATTCATGGGGGCATCGGCGGTGCGAAGGGATTCCGTAGGCCAGTCCACAAACTTGGCGAAGTTGAACATGTAAACGGCTTTGAGCTGGTCTTCACTGACGGACTGAGCAACAGCCGGCGCCGGGCAAGATGCTCCGAGCACCAAACCCAGCACTGCCAGTCCGATATGTCGTGTTGTCCTGCTCACACAGTCCTTAAGCACAATTCTGACGCCAATATCCTGCTAGAACTTTAGAAGTGCCACGTCGCTTTGCCGTAAACGCTCCGGCCCAGAGTGGTAGAGAGCCCGCCGGATACCGAGTAAAACTCTACGTGCTCCTTGTTGAAAAGGTTCTTTGCTCCAATGCTGAATTCGCTGGATTCTCTAGGACGCCAGGCGAGCTTGCTATCCACCTGTGTATAGCCGGGAATGCTCAGATAGGACGTCCTGTCGACGAAAGAGAGAGCCGTGTTCAGAGAAATGGTATGAGTCAAATTGACCGAGGAGTCCAGATGGAGCTGGTGACGCGGAGCTTGTCCCTCAAGAGTCCCGGCAGTATCAGGAAACGCGGCCGACTGTTTGAGGTCCAGTTCCAGTAAGGAGTATGCCGCACCGAGGTGCAACCATGGTACAGGCACCCACTTCGCGCTAAATTCGCCGCCAAATGCAGAGCCAGCAACGCCATTCTGAGCGACCAAAGGCAGCACGATCCGGAAGGGTGGCCCAAACTCAAAGAATGGGGGCCCCATCTGCGGGCCAACGATGTCATAGTATTTGTTATAGAACGCGGACAGGTCGAGTGAAACTTTCTTGGAAGGTTGGACGCGGTATCCCATTTCAAACGCGTGTAACTTTTCTGACTTGATCTTGGGATTGCCGACGTATCGCAGAACCTGGATGCCCACGGGGGACGGGAATACTGCTTGATCAGCCAGTACCGTGGTATCCGATGGGCCCGCGCTACGATTTGCCAGACCATAGGCTAGCCATATGGAGTGTACTGGATTGATCTTCCACAGGACGCGCGAGTTCGGCTGGAATCCCATACCGCTCAGGCTGTTGTGCTCAACCCGCAGTCCAGTGGTAATGCGGATGGCGCCGTTCGCAAACAGCATTTCGTCCTGAATGAAGCCGCCGGCAATACCAAAGTGGGGATCACTGGGGTTCCACAGGGTGGTAGGGGATGATGCGGATGTTCTTGATCCCCTGAAGTCATATTGAACGCCTGCTACAAGATCGTGGCGGCTGCCCAGGGGCATCTCGTGTTGCATCGCTATATTCACGATATTTTCGTTCACATTGAGCCCAGGCTGGCTTCCGAGTTCGTGACTGTAGGAAAGCTGGACCGTTGTTTCCGCCCCGGTCAAGGACTTGCGGGTCCAGCGTCCCATCAAGTTCTCGCCGCTCGTGTCCAGGAACCCTGTAGCGGGAAAACTGTAAGGCGGCGCGTAGGAGAGAGTGATTTGGTCGAGGCCGCCATTGTTGAAGAACCCTCGGCCCTCCAGGATGAACGAGCTTCTGTCCGAAGAGTTGCTGTCAATACGGAAGCCGCCGCTGCTGGAGCGCGACGAATCGTGCGCGTCCTGGCCGAAAAACTCGCCAGCCGGGCCGGCATCAAGATACTTTGCGTAGAGTCGATAATGGGTAGCCCTGCCCAGGGCGCCGCCATATCGGGCAGATGCAAAGCTCCGCTCACGATTGCCTGCGCCAGCCGTTACCAGGGTGCCCGGCGTCTCCTTTGCCGGTTTCGTGATGATATTGATCACTCCGTTGACAGCATTTGTGCCCCACACGGTGGCCCCCGGCCCACGGATAATCTCAATACGCTCAATGTCCTCCAACATGATGTCCTGTTTGCCCCACACCACACCGGGAAAGATGGTATCGAAAAGGCTGCGGCCATCAATGAGGACCAGCATCTTGTTGGCATACTGATCGCCAAAGCCGCGCGCCGAAACGGCCCAACGGGTGCCATTCATTTGCATCACGTCGAGCCCGGGCACTCCCCGAAGCAGTTCGGGAACGTTGGTCGCCGAGGAGTTTCGAATGTCCTGTTGCGTAATCACATAAATGGCAGCCGCGGTGTCACTAAGCTTTTGCTCTTTCTTTGACACCGAGGTGACTTCTATCTTGGCCAGTTGCTCCAGGCTCATTTGTGTCAGGTCAGGAGTCTGGTCCTGGGCGGAGGCAATAGACGCCAGAAGAAGCATGCCGAGAAATCGCATGCTGCGGAAAAGCACGCGTGGCAACGAGGCTGAGACGGATTGATGGTTGATGACGATCATGCTGTTTCCTTCATGAGAACGGCCCACCAAAAACAGGCAAGGCTCCAGTAGTCACTCGCCGGGTGTTCCTGCCAGTTGAATCGGCTCAAATGAGTCAATGCTTTAGCGGCGGAAATAAGGTGTCTCGATAGGCTGGTTGACAGGGTTTTTCCACCTAAAGAAGTCTCCGGGAATGCCGATAAGTCTGAGAGAACAGGACTTCCGTACCTTTGAGCATGGCGGAGAAGTTGCTGGATTGAATGAGGCTAGAGGTTGTCGCATCTATCGATGAATCCGGTTGCAGAAAACGGCCTTGTGGCCGCGCCTCCATCCAGTGAGATGATCAGGACGGACTCCGTTTTGGTGGCGGAAGATGATCCCATTTCCCGCAATATTCTTAAGGCCTGGCTGCACAAGTGGGGGTTCGAAGTTACCGTTGCCGAGGACGGCATGCAGGCGTGGGAGGTGGTCCAGCAGAAAGACGCGCCCAAGCTGATCATTCTTGACTGGATGATGCCCGGCATCGATGGCATTGAACTCTGCCGCAGGATACGCACACAGGATTCCGCAGTCTATCCGTACGTTCTCTTGTTGACCGCAAAGGATGCCAAGCAAGACCTGATCAACGGCTTGACCGCCGGTGCGGACGACTATCTAACCAAGCCTTGCAACGTCAACGAACTCAGGACCAGACTGAACGTGGGCATCCGGATTTTGCGTCTGCAAGGCGCGTTGCTGCGCAAAGAAGAAGAACTGCGCTTTGAAGCTTCCCACGATCGTTTGACCAGTCTCTGGAACCGTGGCGCCATTCTCGACTTTCTGGACCGCGAAGTGGCCCGCGCCAGGCGCTCAGAAGGCGCGATCGGCGTTCTGATGGTCGACATCGATCATTTCAAATCAGTCAACGACACTCATGGTCACCTTGGCGGCGATGCCGTGCTCAAGCAGGTCGCGCAGCGGCTTCCTTCGGCCGTCCGAAGTTACGATTGGGTAGGGCGTTATGGCGGCGAAGAGTTCCTTGTCATCGTTTCAAATTGTTCGGCGGACACGGTGGCCATCTGCGCGGAACGTCTCCGCGCCGGCGTTGCCGCTGAACCCATGCACGTTGATGGGAAAGACCTCAAAATTACCGTGAGCGTTGGAGCGGCCATGGCGGTGTCCGGCTACGGGACGCCATTTGAAGACCTGTTACAAATCGCTGATGAAGCGCTTTATCGCGCCAAGAAGAACGGGCGGAACCGGGTGGAGTTTACCTGGACACAGGATGTGCCCGCACCCAGCGTTGGCGTGCCCCAGAACCTTCCTCAACAGGGCCTGATGTAAGCGGCGGTCCCGGCGCGATATTTCTTATTCCACTGTTACTGATTTAGCCAGGTTGCGCGGCTGGTCGACATCACATCCACGGCGCACGGCAATGTGATAGGCCAGCAATTGCAGCGGGACAACTTCCAGGATGGGCAACAGCAACTCCGGCGCCTGCGGCACATAAAGTACGTGGTCGACAGATTCTTTAATCTCTTCATCGCCTTCAATGGCCACGGCAATCACTTTTCCTGATCTGGCTTTGACCTCTTTCACATTGGACATGGTCTTTTCATAGCGCAGGACGGAGTGCGGATCGTTTGGATCTTTGGTTGCCACTATGACTACGGGTAGATTTTCGTCGATGAGCGCGTTGGGACCGTGTTTCATTTCGCCAGCGGGATAACCTTCCGCGTGGATGTAAGAGATTTCCTTCAACTTCAATGCGCCTTCCAGCGCGATCGGGTAATGAATGCCGCGGCCGAGGAAAAGAAAATCCTGAACGCGATAATACTGTTTGGCCAGGTCTTCACAATCTTGATCGCCGGCGAGCAGCGCTTCGAGTTTGGCGGGAATCTTGAGCAGCTCGCCAATGTATTGCTTAGCTTGTTCCGTGGACGTGGCTCCGCGCAGTTCACCCAGATGCAACGCCAGCAGAAAGAGTGCCGTGAGCTGGGCGGTAAACGCCTTGGTCGAAGCCACACCGATCTCCGGTCCGGCATGGGTGTAAATGGTGCCTGCGGATTCGCGGGCAATCATCGCGCCAACAACGTTGCAGATAGCCAGGGTCTTGGAGCCTTTACGCTTGGCTTCGCGCTGCGCGGCGATGGTGTCCGCGGTCTCCCCGGATTGCGTGATCAGCAGCGTGATTTCCTTGCTGGAAATGATCGGGTCGCGATAGCGCCACTCGCTGGCGTAATCCACCTCCACAGGTACGCGCGCCAGCCTTTCGATCATGTATTTGCCGGCCAGCGCCGCATGCCAACTGGTGCCGCAAGCGGCGATGTTGATCTTCTCCAGCTTACGGAACTCGTCGTCCGTGACCTCCATCTCCTCCAGAAAGACCTTGCCGGAATCAAGCGAGACGCGCCCTAACGTTGTGTCCCGCACGGCACGCGGCTGCTCATAGATTTCTTTGAGCATGAAGTGCTTGAAGCCGCCCTTCTCCGCCATAATGGGGTCCCAGGTGATGTGCTGTACCTCACGCACCATGGGCTTGCCGTCAAAGTCCATGACCTGCACGCCTGTGGGTGTAATCACGGCCAGATCGCCGTCATGCAGAAAAAATAAATCGCGAGTATGACTCAAGAGCGCCGGCACGTCCGACGCAACAAAGTATTCGTCTTGGCCCAGGCCAATCACCACCGGCGGGCCGTTGCGTGCGGCCACCAGCTTGTTGGGCTCTTCTCCGGCCATTACACCCAGCGCAAACACTCCGGTAAGCTGCCTCACGGTCTTGCGCACGGCTTCTTCCAGACTCGGCCGGTACCCGTTGGACTTACAATAAAAATCCTTTTCGATCAGGTGAGCGATGACCTCTGTGTCTGTCTCCGTAACAAACTTGTGGCCTTCTTCAATGAGCTTTTTCTTGAGCGGCAGGTAGTTCTCGATAATGCCGTTGTGCACGACCACGATCTTTCCCGTGCAGTCGCGATGTGGGTGGGCGTTTTCTTCCGTGGGACGGCCGTGCGTGGCCCAACGCGTGTGTCCAATGCCGAAGCAACCATCCAAAGGCTTGAGCCGGAGGACTTCTTCCAGGTTGCGCAGCTTACCCTCAGCGCGGCGCACCTGCAATTCGCCATTGTTGCCGTTGCCGGCCACGGCGATGCCAGCCGAATCATATCCGCGATATTCGAGCTTCCTCAGCCCCTCGATAATGACGGGCACAACGCTCTTCTTGCCGACGTATCCTAAAATTCCGCACATAAAGCCGCCTCAGAAGTCGAGTTAATGATCAAAAGCACGACTGCGATTTGATTCGAGGTCCCCGTACATGGATTCTGAATATCCGCGTTTATCCGCGTGATCCGCGGTAAGCCTTTACTCTTCCAGCCGGTAACTGAATTCTTCAATCACCGGGTTCGTCAGGATCTCTTTGGCGATGCGTTCCACCTCTGCTTTGACAGCGGCCTTGTCCAACCCGCCGTTCAGCGTAAGCTCAAAAAACTTGCCCTGGCGGACTTCGCCCACGCCCTTGTACCCCATCTTCTTGAGCGCGCCGTGGATGGTTTTGCCCTGAGGATCAAGGACGGTGGTCTTCAGCATCACTGTGACATAGGCCTTCATGGATTCATCGATTATAAAGTGACGTGATCGAGAATTGCCAAGACTGTCAAAATTGTTAGCCGACTGCCCAGTCCTGGGAACCAGCGCTTCCATCTTAATTTGGATTATATGAATTTTGAACGCCTGCGAACCAGGGGCGTCTGGACGTACAATGCTGATAATTATGTTGCAGGAGTGGTGCACTGGACGAATACTTCCTTAAGACCGCGCGACTGGGGTTCCGCCACTGGACAAGCGAAGACTTACCGCTGGCGTTGGCCATCTGGGGCGATCCCGCGGTTACGCGGCTCGTCGGCGGGCCATTTTCCCAAGAACAGGTGAAGGACAAGCTTGCTCGAGAGATCGCCAACATGAAGGACCACAAGGTCCAGTATTGGCCCATGTTCCTGTTGTCGAGGGGCGAACATGTTGGATGCGCCGGGCTGCGTCCTCATCCCGCGGAACAGCACGCTTGCGAGATGGGGTATTATTTGCGGCCTCAGTATTGGAAAATGGGCCTGGCGGAGGAAGCAGGGCGAGCTATCATCCACTTTGCCTTTGCAACACTCGGTGTGGAAGCGCTTTTTGCCGCGCACCACCCCGCGAACACCGGGTCGCGCCGCGTGCTGGAGAAGCTGGGCTTTCACTACGCGCATGACGCACTCTATCCGCCAACAGGCCTGATGCACCCTTCCTATGTTTTGTGCGCAGTCTGAAGCGAATCGAGCCCAAAGAAAAAAAGGCCCAGATAAATCTCGTACTCCAGGCCACAGATTCAGGAGAGAATCACAACGAGCAGTCTAACTACGAGCCAAAATCGAACTTGACGATAACAATGGATTCCTGCGCTGCCGGTTCGTACTTCCATTTGCTCACAGCGTCCACTACGGCTTGCACCAGCACGGGATGACCGCCCAGGATTTTCACGTCCTTTACCTTGCCATCAAATGACACCAGCAACTGGACGCGCGCAGTTCCTTTAATATTATTTTTCTTGGCGAGCTCAGGATATTCCGGCGGCGTTCCTGTCTTCAGCTTGCGGGATGCGGACTGAGCGTAGGCCGCATTGCAACCAAGTAGCGCGAGCACCGTAAACAGGAGCCCTGTACAGAGAACGGAAACGAACCTACCACGACCACGGTGCCGCACGGAAATACAATTCACTTTCTGTCTCCTAGAGGGCCTGCCAGTACATATGTGTGCAAATTTCTTTGCAATGCACTCTGCACAAATCCTGATAAGTGAATACTAATGAATATATCGGCGCAATCAAAGTCACCAAAGTAACGCCTAAAAACGCCACGCCAACCCCCAGATCCCAAAAGTCCGCCCACCACCGCATGAGACTTGGAGCGGCTGGCGGATATGGGGAGAAAAGGTTGTTTTAAACAGGAAAAGAGATTTAAAGTAGTAGTTAACACGGTTGTACGGAAAGAACCCTCAAAATGTCGCAAGCTCCTTTAGCCACTCTGCTGCTGGTAGTGGCCACCGAAACCGCCATGCGTCTCAGGCTCGACTGGCTTGAGAAAGCGGGATATAAAGTCAGTCCCGCATCCAGCCTGAAAGACGTGGAACAAGCATGCCATAAGCATGCTTTCGACATTGTTCTGGTGGCCGACGGCGTTGAACCCAAAATGAAAAAGGCGATCGCATTCGCCGTAAGACACTACCTTCCGGAAGCTCCTATCCTGCAGATGGGAAGGATCCGGCCGGACATCGATGGAAACAGCTTTGTCACCGTTGATTCCCGCGAAGGTGTGCTGCGTTCGGTGTCAAAGATCCTGCGCCGCGATCCCATTCGCCCGGCGGCACTGTAAACGACAAAACAAAAACAGGAACCCTGCCGAGGGTCCCTCCGCCGTTCACTCCTGGTTGCTTTCGTCTACTTCGGCGATGTCGGAGCAGAAGGCGGCGAACCCGCTTCCGCGGTGCTCATGCCGATGGCTTCTCCGGTCAACACCAACTCAACGCGGCGATTCTGCTGCCGGCCTTCCGCCGTATCATTGGCGGCCACTGGCGTTGATTTGCCCAGACCACGAGAGGCAATAGCATTGTCCGGAATTCCTTGCTGGACCAGGTAGTCGCGTACCGCCTGGGCGCGTTTTTGTGAAAGCTGCATATTGTAATCGTCGCTGCCCACGCTGTCCGTGTGGCCCTCAATATCCAGATGCAGGCCGGGGTACGCCATCACAATGCCGGAGACCTTTGCCAGACGCTCGCGCGCTCCGGCAAGCAACTCAAAGCTGCCGGTCTTGAACAACACGTCAGACATATTGGCGATCAGCCCTCGGGCAGTATCGCGTGTGGCGAGAATGGTGTTGAGTTGCTGCAGCAAACGGGCGCGAAGATCGGCTTTTTCTTTCTCTGCCTGCTGGCGCAGACGGTCCGACTCCTCCGCCGACTTCCGCGCCTTATCAGCTTCCACCGCCAGAGCTTTTTGTTGTTCCACGGCGGAGGCGCGTGCAGCCTCGGCATCGCGTGTCGCCTTCTCCGCTTCCTGCCGCGCCTGTTGCGCTTCCAACTTCATCCGTTCCGCTTCAGCTTTAGCAGCTTCAGCCTGTGCGCGTGCCTGTTCCGCCTGGCTGCGAGCTTGTTCCGCCTGGTTTTGGGCTTGCTCCGCGGCCTGCCGACGCTTGCCTTCCGCGTCCGCATCCAAGCGGGCCTTGGCTTCCCGCTCTTCGGCCAGCCTCTTGTCCGCGGCAGCTTTCGCCTGCGCCTCTTCCTCGGCTTTCTGCTTCACCGCCATCACGCGCGCTTCTTCGGCCGTGCCGACGGTTTCACGCGCCAGCGTCTCCACGGTGCTCTTGTCTTTCTTCTGCGCGTAGGCTTCTTCCGCCTGCTTAAGTTGCGTGTCGGCCTTGGCGGTAATGGAGGCGGCATACTTTTCCGCCGACGTCAGGTGTGCGATCCTCACCGCATTGCGGGCTTCAAACAGCACCCGCGGCGTCTTGCGGTCAATGCCAAAAATAGCGTCCTGGATATGGGTGTTGGTGGAAGCGTAGGTGCCGCGTCCCAGGAGTTCGTAGTGGGCTTCAATATTTTCCTGCCGGCCAACCGTGGCTGGGGTCACGACGTTTTCCAGTACCACCATGTTGCCCGGCTGGTTGACGGCGAAGTACGGCTCGGCAGTGATGATCATGCCGAAAGTCTGCATGTCGGTGATGGCCTTCAAACGGCTGTTGCTGTGGTCAAGAACCAGTTCGCCAAGATTGACCGCGCGACCTTCCGGGGAAACCGCCCACAATACCAGCGTCAGATACTCCAGGCCGAGTTTGGTAGGATCGTCGAGACCTTCAAATTTGGCCTCGATCTCCACATTGCTCTTCTTCCCCGTTACTTTCGCTTCACCGGAAGCGCCTTGCATGAGTTCAGTGCCGCGGAAATCAATCTTGACCGCATCATTGCGAAGACGGTAGTTCACGGCCTTGGTAGTACGAGAAACGTTGGTTGCGGAAGTTGTCTGGCCTTGCCCGGCAGCGGCAACAGCGGCAAAACAGAGCAGCGCGAAACGAGCCAAGTGCTTTTTCATGGCATGACCCTCACAATTGGTTTTCAGTAAAAGGATTAGTTCGCTATCACTTTATGCGAAAGAGGCCATTCTGCAAAGAACAAATCAACGCGTACAGCCAAATGCAATGCCTGGGTGCCTATCAAAACTCAGGTTCCCCGGAACCAGAAAATGATATCCGCCAGGCCGCTCGCTGGCAAGAAACGCCGACCAGGGCAAAATCGTGTCCGGCTTAAAACTTAAGAAGATGAGGCTGGCTTACAGCTCACAGGTAAGCGTTCCGGAGCCTTGTGATCGCGATCCAACCGCGCTCGTCGCGGCATTCGGCGAAAGAAAGCGCATTTCACCCGCCTGATTTGCAATGATTCTACACCGGCCGCTCACGCTGGACTCAGGGACCGCCGTGATGGAGTAGCTCTTGTCCGGAATATTGCCATCTCCAACCAGATCAAAAATGAACCCGTTTTTCAGCCCACTGGTGAGCGCATCATCCATAATGATGCATGCATTCGTGCTGCTGACGGTCTCACATGCGCTTCCGTGGGTGCCAAGGTTGGGCAGGCTGCCGGAATACCCTACGTCAGGATAGGTCGTGTTGTACATGACCTCAGCCGTCTGAATTGTTTTGATGGAGGCTGCTGCCGCAGCTTCGTTGGCGCGCATACGGGCGTGAACCAGGTTGGGAATCGCAATGGCGGCAATGATGAGAATGACCATCACTACAACCAGAACTTCCACCAGAGAAAAGCCCCTGAGACCAGGCTCAGCCCTCTTAAAAGCGCATTGTGTTCTTACTGCGGGCATAGCACAAAAGTAACTATTCAGATGGGTATTAGAATACTCCTAAAAGCGACTTTGCTACCCAAAATTTTTAAGCGGATCCAGCATGGTTCTCTGTAAGTCTTTTTGATTCAATAAGCCACGAAGGTTACTTTCAGCATGTCGAGTTACCAAAAGCTCCTTGTTTTTGCAAAAGAACGGCTGTATAGACGATTTCAGGAGCGCTGCAAGGCAAGTCTTCGACCTTACGCCGCCGAGAGATCGTTTTCCTGACCAGCAACACTCTTGACCATGACGTCACCCGGTTCCTCGGCTGGTACTGGCAACTTTTGGCTCACGTGGCCCTGTTCGGTGGCGGAGAACGGCAGAAAGACGGTGAGACAAGTTCCATGCCGAGTTTCATCCATGCTGGTGCGAACGCGGATCTTGCCACGGTTCTTCTGCACGATTCCCTGGCTGACCCACAGACCAAGGCCCGTTCCTTTCGCGTCTTTGGTGCTGAAGAACGGCTCAAAGATATGGGGAATGTTGCTCGGAGGGATTCCGGGACCATTATCGGCCACGGTGATCTGAATCCCATGTCTGCTCTGTCCATCATGCACCTGTTTCACGCGGATGGAAACGTGGCCGGATGTTGGCACCGCCTCAAGGGCGTTCAGCACAAGGTTGGAAAACACCTGGCGCAATTCGCCGGGAAATGCAGACAGTTGGCCAACGTCGCCCAGTTCTTTGTGGACAGTGATGTGGTTTTCTTCGATCCGTGTGTCATAGGCGGCCAGAATCTCTTCAAACAACTGTGGGACGGAACTCATCACCGGCGATGAAACCTCGCGGTAGAAGCCCAGGGTCTGCCGGGTAATATGGACCACGCGCGCGAGTTCCGATTCCGCCGTCTTGACGTAACCCAAAGAAGCATCGTCAATTCTGGGGCCGGTGCGGAGGATGTAAAGAGCATTCATGACCGCAGCCAGCGGGTTATTGATTTCATGGGCGATGCTGGCGGCAAGTCTGCCGGTGGCCGCCACTTTTTCCGAATGGCGAAGCGCTTCTTCCGAATGTTTACGCGCGGTAACATCCATGGCCACGCCCAGCATGCGCACCGGAGTGCCGGCAATTACGATGGTGCGTCCCCGCGCCTCCAGCCAGTGGACGCTCCTGTCGGCAAAAACAACGCGGTACTGCACTTCATACTCGCCGTTGCTGGCCAATGCTTCGGTGATCGAGTGGTGCACCCGCCGCCGGTCTTCCAGATGAATACTCTGCATCCAGCTTTCGTACTTGCCGTCAAACTTCGCGACTTCAAATCCATGCAGGCGCCGGATTTCATCGGTCCACGCCAGCGCTCCAGTCTGGAGGTCCCATTCCCACAGGCCGACCCCGACGTATTCCTGCGCCAGTTGCAGGCTTTCTTTGCTCCGCTCCAGGGCTTCATGCGCGCGTTTGGTCTCGGCAATCTGCTCCTGTGCTTCGCGATACAGGCGGACGTTGTCAATGGCCACGGACGCCATGTGCGTCAGCTGCACCAGAATGGCTTCGTCGTCTTCTGAGAACTCGCCATTCATCTTGTGCGAAAGCTGGATCAGGCCCAGGTTTCTGCCGTCGCGCGTGAGGAGCGGCGCAGCCAGCCAGCCGTTGCGGCCAGCGTCGCTGGTCTTTACAGAGCTCATCATGGAGTCCCACGGGCGGTTTGCTCCCGCATCTCCGGTCAGACGCAGCGGTTGGTTAAGATTGCAGGCCAGCATGAACATCTCAGAGCGTTCCTGGGGAAGAGCCAGTGTCGTCTGGCCTTCGGCAACCGAGCCGCAAGTAATGCTCTGGTTCCATGTGCTTTTGGGCAGTAACGTGGTGAATGCCTGGCGCGCGCCGATAATGTTCCGCGCCTGGTCGGTGATCGCTTGTAAGAGCGAATCAAGCGCGAGCACGGAGTTGATTTGCACGGAAGCTTCCGCCAGGGAACGCAGCACAGCGGTACGGTGCTGTTCCGCAGCCAGTGTCTCGAGGGAAGCATGGTAGAGACGTGCGTTGTCCAGCGCGTTGGCTGCTTGCCGCGCGTAAAGTTCCACCAGCTTGGACTGGCGGTCGCTGGGAGAATACGGCTTGCGAAAGAACGTCACGACCACGCCCAGAGGTTCACCTTTGGCGCTCGCGATAGGCGTGCTGAAAACAGCGCGGAAGCCAACCTGCGTGGCTGCGTCGATAAAGGGGAAGTAGGTCCCCGGCTGCTCGATGTCCTCGATCATCACGCGGCGGTCCGGTGAAAAGAAGGAAGCCGGAAGTTCGCCAAAGAGCTTGATCTGGTCGGCGGTAAAGCCGGCGTGGGTGGCCACGCGCAGGAGGTTGCTGGAGCGGTCGGGCAGAAGAAGCAGCATGCCGAGGTCGGTCTTTTGCAGCGTGGCAATGGAAGTCAGTACATCATTCAGCAGTCGTTGCAACTCCAGATTGCTGGAAAGCCGCACGCTGAGGTCATGAAAGCGTTTCAGATCAGTGCGCTGGGATTCCATCTCATCGCGCAGGCGTGCCAGGTCCGTGCTCAGCCTTCCCGCCATCATCTCCGCCGCCGACCACTTCTCACGCGCGTAACCGACGATCAATGCCACTGTAACTAACAAAGCGGACCAGAGTGCGGCGCTGGTATGCGAGCCGCCCGGTTGATTCAGGTAATAGACAGCGTTCAGCGCGGCGGTATTCAGAATCACCGCGACCAGAGCGATCCGTATGCCTCCAATGGCCGCTGAAATACACGCTGCTGCGGTGAAGACAACGCCGGGTCCGGGATGAAAAAAAGACAGGCTGAAATTGGCAAACTGCCAGGCTGCGCCAGGTAGCAGAAACGCAATGACCCACGCAACCACGCGCAGGCGTGCCATCGGGGAGGGACGCATTGTTTTTACTCCTTGCTCTCTAGACTGAGAACCTGGAGACGAGCGGCTATGTTGATGATACCACGGACTTTGCTGTTCCCGGAACCCTTGAACAAGCGTCAAAGTCCGCCATTCAAAATTGTATTGTGATGCACCTGACACAATTATCCGCTTCGTTGTCTCTAACTTGCTGTAAAACCTCAAGTTTTGCCAGCCATCTGCGCCGAGAGCTTTGTAGGAGAATTCTGAAGCCGTCCTAAGTAACACACTGGAGACATATACATTAAGAATTCTTCTGCCGCAGTTCCGCCAGCGGATACTTTGTTCCGCGCCAGGTAATACCACCGTCTTTCACCGCCACAAAGGCCGAACGCAGCACGGCAAAAATAAACAGCAACGCGCTGATAGGGCAGCTCAGGAAAAACAGCGGCGAGACTCTGGTATAGCGTGCAGTGAAAGAGTACACGGCTGCAATCATGGCCACGGCAAAGGCGAAGCCTGCTCGTGTCCAACCGGGGCCCAGCGCCAGGCCGGCAAACGGCCAGACGCAAAGAAAAGCAAGCACGGCGCAGAATGCCACCACAACGGTGAAGCGGAACCGCAAAAAAGCGAACAGGTTCTTTTCCAGATTGTTAATCACTCCGGCGGCGCCCACGGCCCAGCGCAGCGTGACCAGACCGGGGCCAAAGACTACGTCCTGATGCAAGCCCGCTTTCTTGATCGCCGCTCCCAGTTGGATGTCATCCACAACTTCCAAGCGCAGCTTCTCGTACGTTCCAATGGCAACATACGCGGTGCGGCGCACCAGATTAAAAGCTCCCACACCGATGTGGTCCTTTGCTTTGGGATCACGGATCTTCCAGGCACGCATGGCAAAAGTGGCCATGACCTGGGGAAAGGAGAGCATCATGCGCTCTCCCAGGGTCCGCAGGTGCGCAGTAGGGAAGAGCACAAGATGGTCGACGCCGACTTTTATCGCGTAATGCAATGCGCGGCGGGCCGAGTCAGGGCGGAAGGCGCAATCAGCGTCGGTAAACAGGATCCATCCGCTGTCTCCGTGCTGCGCTCCCAGCCACATGGCATGCGTTTTGCCCAGCCATCCCGCGGGCAGGTCGCGCACGTGCAGGACGCGCAATCTGTTGGCCGGGGCCTCGCGCGCCAGCCGTTCCATGATTTCGCCCGTCGAGTCGGTGGACCGGTCATTGACCGCGACAACTTGATAGTTTGGATAATTCAAGTGGAGGAGAGAGCGAAGCGCCGGTTCGAGGTCGGCTTCTTCGTTGCGCGCGGGCACAACAATCATGAGCGAAGGCAAGGCCGCGTTGTCTGAAGCTTCCCACTCAGGCTGGGTCAGGTCCGCGAGACTGGAAAAGTGCAAGATGGCCTGGAAGACGGGTACAAACCAGATCAGGCCAAGCGCCAGTCCTGAAATCCAGTAGAACCAGATCATGCAGCTACCTTGAACCTTGGAGCGAACCTTGCACCATAAACCAAGATAGCACCAGAAATGGCGGCGGCTACGAAGGCCGTGGAGAAAGCCGTGGGCAGGGAAGTTTTATCGGAGATGACGCCCATCAGGGTGGGAGAAAAAGCGTCGCCGAGCAAGTGGATGACGAAAACGTTCACCGCCAGCGCGGTGGAGCGTATGCGCGGGCTGACGGAGTTCACCAGCGCGGCATTCGTGGGGCCGGTCCCAATCAAGATGAAAAATACCGCCGCAAAAATGGCAGGGAACATAAGCGGGCCCACGGTGTAGATGGCCGCGATCATCAGCGGCACGGCGACAAACATGGCGATACCGGAAAAAGTGTAATAGGCACCGAAGTAGCGTTTGAGCAAGCGATCGCCGATCCATCCACCGAGTAGAGTGGCGACAATCCCATTGATGATCACAACCACGGCGAATCTGGTGTCCGCTACGTGCTGGGTGAGGCCGCGCAGGCGCACGAGAAACGTCGGAATCCAGACTTGCATGCCTCCAACGGCGAAGGTATACATGGCCATCCCCAGGGTTGCTGTCACAAAGGCGCCGTTGCTTGCCAGTCCTTTGAGAGATGACCAGATGTCAGTGTCGGCAGGCCCATCCGTTTGGCCGCGCGGCGGTTCCGGCAGCATCCACAGCGCGAGGGCAAGAAGAAAGCCGGGAATGCCGGCGGCCATAAACGCTGCCCGCCATGCGAAATGATGCGCGATAAATCCGCCAACGTAATATCCCGCCGCGCTGCCCACAGGCAGTCCCATAAAAAAGATAGAGAGCATGCGCCCGCGACGCAGTGGCGGAAACGAGTCGGCAATCAGTGTAGGCGCGATAGTGGCATAACTGGCCTCGCCAATCCCCACGATGGCATGCCGGATAAACAACTGCGAGTAATCGTGGACCAGCCATGTCAGAAATGTGAAGCCGCTCCAGATGACGATGCCAACTACCACAATGTTCTTACGGGGAAAGCGGTCACCCATCCAGCCGATCAGAGGCGCGGCGAACATGTACGTAAAGAAAAAAGCGGTTGTGAGCAGACCTATTTGCGCATCGCTGACCAGAAATTCTTTTTTCACGTCGGACTGGACAGCAAACAGAACGTTGCGGTCAATGTAATTCAGGATATTCAGTCCGGTCAGCACCGCCAGCAATAAGCGGGGATAGAGTTTCGGCGGCATGGGCTGCGCAATCAATGGGGTAGGCAAATTATACGTTGACCCATTCTGAGGTTGAGAGTAAATTGACGCAGGTTTGACGAAGGCCCTCAGTCATCTTTTCCTTTTTTGGTCCAGAGCCTGTCCTTGTAGCGTCTGGTTTAGCGCCCGGGCGAAGGAATTTAGGCGAAGGAAAGATCGTCACGTCTGCGTTTACTCCGGTGGCAAATGGATTACCGGCTGGTCTGACGCCTGAACGCAGCTGAGAGTTCGCCAGAAGGCTGGAATCGCCCCTGCGGAGGTAGCTCGATGTCTCCATGGAAACGCCTGCTCGGAATTGCACTGGCTTCGGCAGTCTGGATGGTACCCGCTTATTGCGTGGCGCAATCGGCCTCCGGACAACCAACGTCCCAGCCACAACCATCGCCAACATCGCAGGCGCCACCACAAGTTAAGGATGATGTGAAGCCGGTTGTCGTATGCGTGGTAGACGATGAAAATAAATGCACCCAGGACCGCAAGAACGAGCTGACCCAGCACCTGGAACTTCGGGTCACGAACCTGAAAGAGTGGGCCGCGCAGGGAAATTCTCCCTGGAACCTGATTTTGTTTCTCAATGACCGGCCTTTCAAGGGGTTGCACCCAGTTGCCATCGACCCGCAAAACAGCGACCTGACCTTCAAGCTCGAGCGTACTGCTGACACCGAGGCCACATGGGACGATTTAATGAGACGCGGGAAAAACTGGAAGTGGCGAGGTGTGTCACAAAACGTGCGGCCCAGCGTCGGGCTGGAGGGTGGCCTTGGGTGGGAAACCCAGGCGCGTTTTGATCTGATCCTCCTGTCCTGGTTTTGGTTTGTGGTTTCCGTTCTTTTCTCGATGTGCACACTGGTGGCACTGATTGTTCTTTCGCGTAAAACGGCCCTGCTGCGGGAAAGCGCGACTGGGCCCTTCAGCCTGTCTCGCACGCAAATGGCGATATGGACATGGGCTGTCCTGAATGGCTATTTCTTTCTCTTTGTGATGACGTGGAACCCAGCCATTGATATTCCCGTTTCCATGCTGGGACTTCTGGGAATCAGCGCTACAACCTATGTTGCTGCCGCGATGGTGGACCAAACCTCCGTTGCGCCGGACTTAAAGAGCAAAGGCTTCTGGAAAGACATCACCGGCGGCAACGCCGTTTCCTTGCACCGCGTACAGATGATGGCCTGGAACGCTGTATTGATTTTCGTGTTTGTCGTGCAGGTAGTGACCAAGATGACGATCCCGGACTTTAATACCACACTGCTTGGACTGCTCGGATTGAGCGCCGGTACCTACGTTGGATTCAAGTTTCCCGAGAACCAGAAGACAAACGCTGCCGCTCCGGCCCCTGCGGTTGCTCCGGCGCAACCGTGAGTGGTCCACTCCGCACACAAAGCAAAACCTCCAGCCGCTAAAGGCTGGAGGTTTGTGTGTGTTCGTATTGAGTAAGACAACCCCCGGCTTACAGCTGGGGCGGCTTAGACGTGCTTGGCTGCGCCGTGGTACTGGGAGCCGGTGCATGCTTCTGCGTATCACTGGCGGCCGGGGTCATGGTAGACGTGGTGTTTCCCGCAGCAGCCATGTCACCCAGACTATTCTGCAGAAGGCTGATCTCAACGCGTCCGCCACGAGCGCGGTGCATCTTGCCATCTTCCGCCTGGATTGGGGCATTGCCCATACCTACGGTATAGATCCGGTAGACTGGCACATCGTGGTTGAGCACCAGATAACGGACCACCATCTGCGCCATTTCGCGCGAATTTTCAACGGCGACGCCACGGCTGCCAGGAGAGAATCCCTGAACTTCCAGGACATAACCCTTCTGGTTCTTGAGCGACTCGGCGATCTGGTCAAGCGCCTCTTTCGCGTTCTTGCTCAGGGCCGACTGGCCGGCGCGGAAACGGATCTCAGCCTGCGTGACCGGCTGATACTGGTCAAGCTTGCTCACCTTGTCTTCCACGGTGGTGATGCGAGTATGCGCCTGTTGCGCCGTCTGCTGTGCCTGATCGGCGCGATTGCCGGCGTCGAGCGCGTGCGAATCCGCTTCATTGGCCTTGCCCAGAGCATTGCGGATGCCTTCCGTGGACCTTGCATCCACATCGGCGATCAGCTTGGTGTTCTTGGCTGTGAGTTCATCCAGTTCGTTCACACGGCCACGAACAGGATCGAGCTGCCGGTTCACATAACTCTTGCGGGCAAACGGATTTAAATGCCCCCAAAAACCTTCATGACGCTCGTACTTCAAGGCCTCTTTGCCGGTTGCTGTAGGCTGGTCAGCAGTCTGCGTGGGCTGCGCCTGGGGTTGATCTGAGGGTGTGCTGGACTGATTTTGCGCCAGCGCGGGAACAACGAGCGCGGCGGCCAACGGGAGTGACAACAAATACGACATCTTCATTGCAGGATCCTCCGAACTGGGGGTGGTTCGTGCACCGGGGCGAACCTTAAAACTGAAAACCCCGAATGCCCAAGAACGCTACAGGGGTATGTAGAGCATTGTGATTGCCAAACTCCGGAACCGGGTTCAGCCAAATTATCACCATTATTTTCTTTGGCTTACGGCATTTACCTTAGAGTGCAACGAGCCCACCGAGTAAATTCTGCACTAAAGGTCAGGGCCAAAATGCACAGTCGTAACAGACTTCCTATTTGTGCAGGCTAAGATTCCCTGCCAGGAGATGCACATCCAGCTTGTACTTACCGGGTCCGGACCAGCTAAAGGAACGGAACAGACCGCCTTTTGCGACCTTGAAAACAGGGGCGTCCAGATTGCCCGCACGCACGGAAGCGTCGACGTGGCCCCAATCATTGGCTTCGCCGACGGCAATGTTAACATCACCCGCGTTGCTTTCAATGTGCTTATTGCCTTTAATGCGGCCGACCCCAAGGGCGCCCGCGGTCAGACGGATGTGAAGATCGGCACTCGCGGGAACCTCGATTGTGGCCTGAAAGTTGTTGGGCGTGTTCTGTACCTCAAGATTCGCGACCGTACCCGTGATGTTCAGCTTGACCTTTACGTCCCTGCCGCTGGCCTGGTTCCAGAAGATCCGAATTTGATTGTTGTTGCTTGGCCTTACTTCATAGCCGCCACCTTCAAGGTTCATCTTGATTTGCCCGCCAGACGCGAATTCTTTGCTGACGGGAGAAAACCCCTCTTGCGCGACCATGATTTGCGGAACCAAAATTTGTAAGACCAACGCTCCTGAAATCAGGACCATGGCTAAAGCGGTCCCCGCGACCAGGCCTTTCAAACGAATAAAGAAAGTCTTCATCTCTTCACTCCTTGCATTGTCGATATTTTTGCCTCAGATGTTGGCCGGAATCCGGCACAAAGCGGCCAGTCTAATGCAGACGCAAGTCCGCCACTTTGTATTACGTGATCGGAGAACAGGCGGTTCCGGGGTATTTTTAGAAGAGGCCAGCATACACAGCTATACGTAGTCAAAAAGAGTCATAAATCCGAAGTCCATATGTAGCTGCTGGTGGCAGTGGAAGAGGGTCAGTCCCGGGTTATCGGCAACAAAGTCCACCGCGCACTCCTGGTATCCGCCGACCATGACTACATCTTTCGTGATTCCCGCGGTCAAGGTCCCGGCCAGGTTGGTCAGCTCAAAACTGTGCCGGTGAAGATGAATTGGATGGATGTCGTCACTGGCGTTCCGCATGTGGATTCGGTAGCGCTTGCCTTGCTTCAAACGGAAAGACGCGGGCGCTGGTTCGCCGGCCATCGGGTAGGCAACTCCGTTGATGGTCCAGCGGTTGAAGCCCTCTTCCGCGGCGTTTTCTTTGACAAAGGTCATCGCAAAAGTTTCATCCGGTGCGGGCGCCTTGGCGGCTGGCTTGGCAAAGCGCGCGTAATTCCAGTGGAAGCGTGGCGGCGCAACCCACTGCGGTCTGCCGGCGCGTCCGGCGTATTCCACTACGATGCCCATGCCATGGCGGCGATCGTCATCGCCAGTGTCCCCCATGATCCAGACGCCGGGATGGTTCATCTGGACAATGGCGGAGACCCGCTCGGCCGTGCCCAGCCAGAGCACAGGAACGGTGGCAGGATTCGGCACCGGGTTGCCATCCAAAGCAACCACACGAAACGAGTGGCCGGGCAACGCGAGGCTGCGAATCTCCGTGGCGCTTCCGTTCAACACATGGAATAGAACACGCTCGTCCTGCTTCACACGAATCGGTTCTCCGTGACGTGCCATGCGCCCATTAATCGTGAAAGACGCGTAACCAACTTCATATCCATGGGGCGTGCCTTTGGCGAGGGAGGCTTTCATCGCGGACTCGCCCTGTTCTTCGAGTGTTTTTACGCGGACTGCGGGCGAGAGGAAATCCATGGCCATGTCTCCACCCCGGCTGAATGTGGGCTCGAACTCCTTGAGCACGAGAAAGATTTCGCGGTCATAGTTGCCCGGCTCATGCTTCGGCTCGATGTACACCGGGCCAACCTGGCCGCCATACTGTCCTGTATACAGGTCCGCTCCAGCCCGGTTGTGCGTGTGATAGAAACGAAATCCCGACGGCCCGGGCGTGAAGACGATCCGGCGTGTACCATGCGCGGGAATGAACGGAGTGCCCTCTTCGGCTGCGCCGTCCACATCGGCCGGCACCATCTGGCCATGCCAGTGCAATTGTTCCGGGACGTCCGTTTCATTGTGGACATCGACGATCGCCTGCTGTCCTTCTTTGAAGCGAAGCAGCGGCCCCGGAAATTGTCCGTTGTACGTAGTCATGGAAACAATCCGGTTAGGTGCAATTTCCACGGGAGCCGTTTTGATGCGAAGCGTGTAATCCGCTGATTTTGTGTTAAGGGATCCGACCGATGTTTGGTCATGCGTGGTCGTGGCATCGGCGCGGCCAAGGTTGTATCTGGGCAGCAGCATCGCTCCCGCCGACATGCCTGCTACTTTTAAAAAGTGCCGCCTCGAACCCACACGCTTCTCCTGTCAATTTAAAAATTACAATCACTCCGCGCGATAATACAGAGCCTAGACTTTGGTGCGCTTCCGTTCCGGGCAAAACCGCCGGTGCTGCTCCAGAATGTAGCTGTCTGTCATCCCGGCGATGTAATCACATACGATCCGGTAAAGCTGCTCATGCTGCATCTTTTCCTGGTAGCTGTCGGGAAGCTCTTCCGGAGAGTTCATGAAAAACTCAAACAGATCGGAGATTACCTGCTCGGCCTGCTTATGGTCGGCCTGAAGCACCTGGCTCTCATACACGTTTTGATAAAGGAACGCCTTGATTTGCCGTCGCTCTTCTTCCACTGCGGGGCTGAAGGCAAAGAGACGCCGGGGAAACCGCCGGACCTCATCTTCCGACTTCACTCCGGAATCTGTAATGAGCTTGCCGCTATGAGAGATCAGGTCGCTTACCAGACGGTCGAGCACCCGCTTGAGGGTCTCATTGAACCGGAGTTTTTCCGGCGCGTTCGGATATAGGCTTTCCACCTCGGCATACAGGCCCGTAAAGACGGGGATTTCCTGGCGGAGCTGGTCGAGCGTCAGGATCTTGGCTTCAATGCCATCATCCAGATCGGCGGTGTTGTATGCGATTTCGTCGGTCAGATCGATGAGCTGGGCTTCGAGCGGAGGACGCAGGTCCAACAGATATTCGGCGAGTTGCGGAAACTCTACGGTGTCGTAATCACGCGAGTGTTTGACAATGCCCTCACGGACTTCAAACGTCAAATTCAGGCCGGGAAAATCGGCGTAGCGCTGCTCAAACTGCTCTACGATGCGCAAGGCGTGCAGGTTGTGGTCAAACTGGTCTCCATGCTCGCGCATGGAGGAATTCAGAATGCGCTCGCCGGCGTGACCGAAGGGAGGATGCCCCACGTCATGCACCAGGGCCAGTGCTTCCACCAGATCCTCATTCAATCCCAGTTCCGCGGCAATGGTGCGAGAGATCTGTGAAACCTCAATAGTGTGGGTCAGACGATTGCGAAAATGATCAGAATGCCTGCGGGTGAAAACCTGGGTCTTGTTTTCCAGACGGCGAAACGCCCGCGAGTGGACCACACGGTCGCGGTCGCGCTGGAAATCGCTGCGGTAGGGATGCCGTGGTTCGGGATAGCGACGTCCGCGGCTCTCCTCCGCTCGCAACGCATAAGGAGCGAGCATAGAGTGAGTTTAGCGAAGCATTCAGCAGTCAGCAATCAGTAAGGGCCTCTTTCTGAAATCCGAGGCCCGCGAAACAGGCCCAACGCGCGCCGCCATTGCGAGTCTTGGGGAGTGGCAGAGCGATCGCTATTACTGAGTCTGCCGAATCGCATACTCCGATTTCATGTTAAGTCCCACGGTATCACCTTGCGATAGACAAAGAACGTGATATTTGCCCACAAAGCACGAAATAGGCAGAGACGGATCAAGCCTGCCCACCAACTCCTCTTCATAACTTGCGCCACTTCTCCGTATGTATCTGCAACGGCTGATATATCACCCTGCACATCCGTCAATTCACCATGGACAATGTCTTCCATTATTCCTGCTTTGCTAAGCCAGCCACGTCCGAAGAAATGCTGCCGCGACATATGTGTAACCCCTAAGATATTCGCAAAGATGGCAACCTTTTGATAACCGAACTCAAAGTCTCTGCTTGTGCACTGTCGATAGCCGAACTCTTGTTTAAAAACCTCGACAAAAGCCGTCACCGGAACAGGAGAGCTGACAGGGAATTTGTGGTAGCCCGATGGCCAATAGTAGGAGGGGTGGTCCCATGGCCACCACACACGGTCTCTTCTGCATGCAGCCCAAGCGATGCATTGATAGCTGTTATCCAGTGGACTAGTGATGCGCCAATTACTACCTATGAGGTTAGGAAATGCGCGGTCAAAGTCAACGCGCGCCTCGGCGGCACTTCGGAACACTATCACTTCTCAAGTATCCCCTGTTCCTTGCCCCACCTCATCCAGGCCTCAATCATCTTGTCAGTTTTGCCAGCATCTTTGGGATTGAGCGGGTTCGCCTGCGTCAAATAACTCAACGGCAAAAGCCAGTCCCTTCGGTTTTGTTGCATGTCGAGTAGCAGCAAACGGATTACGGGGCGTTTATGCTCCGCCGCCATCCCAAGAATCGCTTGGTAGCTTGAGTGCATCATCCTTTGTAATGGTGAAGAGAGATGTTGTGTTTCCCGCTGCCACCGGTCGGCTTGCTCGCGAAAGCGTTCCTCAAGTGAACGAACGCTGGCCAACTGCCTGACAAGGATATCTTCTAACTGTATCTTTGCAGTCCACTGCTTGACTACTTTTCGACATTGCTGATCAAAGGCTCGAACTGATGCGCCCTTGCGCCTTGCAATCGCTTCTTCCCATGCGCCCTCAACCAGCTTGGTGGGGCGGCGAACATATGGGCTGAATTGTTTTTGTGGACGTGCAATCCACGGTTGCATTGAAAGAGCGTCTGCCATCTGCTTCCTTGCCTTTATCTGGAATCGACTACCCGCACGTTTGCTGCGGCGAAAATCGATACCAGCGATTTTGCTTTGCTATCTGCCCGGTCTAACACTTCCTGCAAGTCTGCTACGTCGTCGCTGTCCATCGCAAAGTATATTTCCTTCAAATGCGAGGAATCATCGTGGTAGCTAACCCGAAGGTTGTGGGTGATTAAAACTGCCGAAGGTGCATGTAACGGGTCCTCACCGTAAATTGGACGAGCATCTGTCATTATTCGCGCCGTACAGAATCTTCGCTCATACTCTCGCTTCAGAGAAGTAGCTTTTAGAGCAATGCTCACAGAATCGATTGTGAGCAATTTCGTCAATCGCCCATTGAACTTTGCAACCTCAGTGATAGGAAATGCAGTGGGCTCGGTTTCTTGCAGATCCTCTGCTAGCGCAAGCACAAACTCAGAAACGTCCATATCAAAGTAAGTGCGAACACCATAAAGCTCCTTGATCACATCTCTGATCTCTTCGGCGTCATCAGATGATATGCTTTGTGCAGCCGGAACCGAGTTAGGCGATTTTTCCAAAGCAGAAACAAAGGCATCGAATGATGGCTCTGGAATTGCCAGAATTTTAATCAGCGGAGGCCGATGCTCTTTTGGGATTGTCAGTCCAGACAAATTTTCCACACCTCTCAAAGACACGTGCCCTGCTAAACCTTGCAGCCTAACGTCTTATTCATATTTCGTCAACGGTTTAGCAGCGAACGACGTGCCTACTAAATTAACTGGGTTTAATAGTAAGGTGGATGAGCCGTCAAATATCATGTCCCTGGCTATTTCGACTGCTGCTGCGCCAGCCTGACTTTAGTGCTCTCCAGCTTCTTGGTCACTCGGGCCACATCCTGCTGGTCAACATCCGCGGCGATGGATTTGCTCCACTCATCGAGCGCGCGCTCCCAGTGAGCAGCGGCCAGCTTGAGCTTGCCGATCCGGGCGTAAAGCTCGCCCATGTGGTCCTGCACGGTAGCGTCATTGGGTGTCTTTTCCGCCGCGCGCCGCAAGCTCTCTTCCGACTGGTCGTAGTTACCCAGCTTGAAATAGGCCCAGCCGAGCGAGTCCAGATACGCGCCGTTGTTCGGGTCCAGTTCCAGGGCCCGTTTGATGAGTGTAAGGGCTTCTTCCAGATGGGTGTTGTGGTCCGCCAGCATGTAGCCCAGGTAATTCAGGGTCATGCCGTTGTTCGGGTCCTGCTGCAAAACCTGACGGAACGATTGCTCAGCCAGATCGATCTTTTTTTGCCGCTCATAAATCGAGCCTTGCACGAACTTTACGTACTCTTTTTCTTCCGGGCGGGTGGCAAGCTTTTCCGCCTGGGTAATGGCCTCTTCCGCCTCTTTCCAGCGCTTGAGCCGGCTATAGATCTGGGAAAGACTGATGTAGGAGTCGCGATCGTCAGGGCTACCCTTCACCACCGACTTGGCCAGCGCGATACTTTCCTCCGCTTTGCCTGTGTCCGCCAGTTGCTGGGCCAGGGTCAACTTCAGGCTTTTGTCATTCGGCAGCTTCTTGACCGCTTCCTGCGCGGTGCGGGCCGCTTCCGCCCACTGCTTTTGCTCGCGATTGAGATCAATCAGCTCCTGGTATCCGCGCGAGGCTTCATCCCCGCCCAGTTCGATGATTCTGCGGAACGTTTCCATGGCCAGCACGGTCTTGCCTTGTTCGCGATAGATGTTGCCCAGGCGCTCCAGAAACAGGGCGCGATTATTGCGCTCGCCAGCGCTGTGGTCGCCTGTCGTCGTGCGGCTAACCAGTTTTTGCAGGACTGCGGTCGCTTCATCGTACTTGCCCTGGGCTTCAAGAATCAGGGCTTCATTGTAGGAAACCTCAAGCGAATCCTGCACCAGCGCGCCGGCCTTCTTCAGGTTTTCCATGGCCAGGTCAAACTTCCCCATGCGGCGATAGATCTCTGAAACCCGCAACGCGGCCTGAGCGTCCTGCGGATCGGCGTCCTGGATTGTGCGGTACTCATCCAGGGCCGCCTCGATCTGGTTATCGTTGCCCAGGTTTTGCGCCAGACCGCGCATGGCGTCCAGATTTTCTTTGTCGAGGGAAACGGCATTCCGGTAAGCGGAGACTGCTTTCTTGTAGTCCTTTTGCTGTTCGTAGGTGTAACCCAGCGCGGAATAGACTTTGGCCGTACGACTAGGCTCAGGAACGGAGTTCAAAGTTTCAGCCGCGCGCACGTTGTCGCCTTCTTCGTTGTAGAGGTAGGCCAGATTGGTAATGGCTTCTTCCGAACCCGGGTCCAGCGCAGCGGCGGTTTTGAATTCGCTTTCCGCTTTCAAGAGGTCTTTGCTGAGGATATAAAGACGACCCAGCAGCAAGTGGTTGTCAGTGTTTTTGGGCTCGATTCTTACCATCGCTTCGTACTGTTCGACGGCCAGCTTCAGCATCTCCTGGGACTGCGTTCCGCCCTGCATGTCACCCAGAGAGCGCAGATAAATCCGTCCGAGAAGCTTGCGGGCTTCAAGGTTATTCGGGTCGCGATTGATGATTTCCTTGGCTTCTACCACGGCATCGCGGATGCGTCCGGTTTTGGCATACAGCTCGGCCAGCGCCGCATTCAGGAATTCTGAAGATGGGTCGCTTTCGATGGCCAGCCGGTATTCTTCAATGGCCTTGGTGGCAAATTCGGAACGGCCGTACATCGCCATCATTTCTTCATACATGTGGGCGAGCGCGAAATGGTAGTACGAACCTGCGTGGTCGATTTTTTTCACGTCCGCGGGCTGGCTTGCGTCAGCCTTCTGGGTCTCAACAGGCGAGCTGGTGGTGGCAGGCTTTTTTTCCTGCGTGGCTTCCTGCGCCAAAACCGTCATGGAAACAAGCAGCAGAGCAAACAGTAGAAGAGAGCGGGTTTTTATGAAATTCATAGAAGAATATAGGTACACCCTTCATTTAGATGCAAAGACACGAAGACGGGCGGCAAAATGACCACTTTATAATTCTAGCCCTTATAACCCGGTTTTGCAGGAGATTAAACCTCTTAATTTAGTGACGGAAGTGACGGACTCCTGTCAGCACCATTGCCAGCCCCAGGCGGTCGGCTGCGGCAATTACTTCCTGGTCGCGCACCGAACCACCTGGTTGGATGATGGCCGTAGCCCCGGCTTTGGCGATTTCTTCCACTCCGTCCGGAAATGGGAAATACGCGTCGGAAGCCGCCACCGTGCCCTGTAAAGGTAAGATCGCTTTCATGGCCCCAATCTTGCACGAATCCACACGGGACATCTGTCCTGCGCCTACGCCGACGCTTTGGCCATCGCGAGCATAAAGAATGGCATTAGATTTCACATGTTTGCACACTTTCCAGGCAAACAGCAGGGCCCGCATCTCTTCCTGCGTAGGCTGGCGTTGCGATACAACTTTCAGATCGGCCTGGGTGAGAGGGCGCATGTCTGCATCCTGCACCAGCATGCCGCCGGAAACATACTTCATGACCAACTTGTGATCGCCTTGCTTTATCTCAACCAATCGCAGGTTCCTCTTGGCGGCAAACTTTTCCCGCGCTTCAGCGCTAAAGCCGGGAGCAGCGATAGCTTCAACAAAGAGTTTGGCGATTTCCTCCGCAGCCGCCCCGTCGATGACTCGGTTCACGCCGATGACGCCGCCATAAGCCGAGACTGGATCGGCTTCCAGAGCACGCAGGTAGGCCTCACGCAGGGTCTTGCCCGTCGCTGTGCCGCAGGGATTGGTGTGTTTAATGATTGCGCAGACCGTCTCCTCAAATTCCTGCGCCAGGTCCCATGCGGCTTGAAGGTCCACAATGTTGTTATAAGAAAGCTCTTTGCCTTGTAGCTGCTTGCTGTTGGCCACGCCGGTCGCGGACCCGTCAGAGTACATGGCGGCGCGCTGGTGTGGATTCTCTCCGTAGCGCAGATCCATGACCTTGTTCAGCGTGAAGCGCAGCGCAGACGGAAAATCATTGTTCTGCGAAGACTGGTCCTGGGGAAGCTGGAACTTGTGCTCGTCCCCCTCTTTTTTGATGGAAATCTTCGCCAACGTAGACGCAATGGCGCTGTCATAGGCAGCGGTTGTAGCAAACGCTTTTTGCGCCAGGCGCCAGCGTGTGGCCAGGCCTAAAGCACCGCCGTTGTCAGCCATTTCCTGCGCGATGGCCGCGTAATCGTCCGGCGAGGTGACAATGGCGACGTCACGGAAATTCTTGGCCGCCGAGCGCACCATGGACGGGCCGCCGATGTCGATATTTTCGATTACTTCATCGAAATGGACGCCCGGTTTGGACGCGGTCTTCTCAAACGCGTAGAGGTTGACCACTACCATGTCGATGGGCTGGATGCTATGTTCACGCGCCGCCGCCACGTGCGCGGCGTTGTCGCGGATATGCAAGATGCCGCCATGGACTTTTGGGTGCAGCGTCTTGACCCTGCCGTCCATCATTTCCGGGAAGCCGGTAAGTTCGGAAATGTCTTTGACAGCAACGCCGGATTCACGCAGCAGCTTGGCCGTGCCTCCGGTGGAAACCAGTTCTACCTTCAAAGCAGCAAGCTTTTTGGCAAACTCGACCAAGCCGGTCTTGTCAGTAACGCTCAGGATTGCGCGCTGGATTTTAGGCACAGTGTTTTTTTCCTTGGAAAGGGAATATCAAGAATTACTAAATAAGGTATCAGCGGTGTGGAGGGAACTGCAAACCCGCTTGGATCGGGAGATCGGTTGATCTGGTGATCTCAACCCGGGTTACTGTTTGAGTTTGAGAGACTTGATGACCGCATCCAGTTGGTCGAGGTTGGGATGGAAAGATCCGGGATCAGCGGCAGCGAGGTCTCGTTCAAGACGCGCGTTAATCTTGGGGGCTTCCGCATCAGAGGTGCAGCCTTTTGCCCACCGTTGCTCAGTTGCGGGATGCGAAATCGCAGCGCGAATCATGATGAAAAAACGGCCATCATCGGTTATACCCTCAAAGACGTAGGCCAGATCAGGGCGACAAGCGGTATCTTGCCCAAAACCGCCAATCCAGCGAAGCCCGCGCCATCCTTCTCCGTGGAGCAATTCTTGTCGCGCCTCCATGTTGTATCCCCTGTCACCGTATACGGGGTATGGCAGGGCGTGGCCGGCTACAGCCTTCGCACCTGGCTGCAGGGCTGCTTCGAGACGCGCCATACTGTTGTCTTTTTCTGTCTCAAACACCTTCTTGTAGCCGGCCACCGGCATAATGCGGAACTCGAGGTGTTTAGTCTGCAACCCGAGGTGCGAGGGCCAGGCGGGATCCATGTACCCTTCAAAATTTGCATACGGCACGAGCGCAAGTTGATCATTTCGTGCAAATGAACCGAAATCGATGGAAATCTGTTCGGCACGGATCCCAGGATCAACCATCGGATCACCGCTCGCCAACAATGTGAACTGGATATTCTGCTTATATCCCGCAGGATCCAGCATGACTCGATAAGTCCCCGTTTGCGACAACGTATACAGCCAGTTGCCGGAGGCGTCTCCACCCGGTTCTAGCGCTGGCGAACCAACATCGAGGAACCGGACTTCAAGCCTGGCGCGCGAGGCCATGCCATAAGGATCGCTATGCGTCCCCACTTCAGTGAGTTTAACCAGCAGTGCTTGCCCGGCGCTCCCAGGCACAAGGAATTCCACAGCGCCGTCCTGAGGAAATTGATCTGGAGTAAAAGAGGCGGGCGGCTTCACCTGAAACGTCTTGACCGGAATCATTGCACCCAGATCTGGAGGCGGCTTTGTTGAAATGGTGTAAGGCTTTGGAGTTGCCGGCGGAGCGGATTTCTGCGCTTGTGCAGGTGTCGGTGAAGCGGCTGCCGCTGGTGGGGCGGTGGTTGACGATTTCTTGCAGCCGATCAGAGCAAACAGCAACACGAGCATGAGCAATTTGCGTTTCATTATCACGGTTTAAGCTTCAGAGACCGAATGACCGCGTCCAGTTGATCTAAGTTGGGTCGGAAGGAAGCAGGATCAGCAGCAGCTAGGCTCTTTTCGAGAAACAATCTCTTTTCGGTCTCCTCCTTCGGTTCCGACCACTCCCACGTGTTGGGCGGCGTGCCGTTGATATGCCTGGTTGGAAGAAAGCGCTTCTGGTCGGGATGCGCGATGGCGGCGCGAACCAAGATAAAGTAACGGCCATCATTGCTGATTCCCTCAAACATGTAGCCGAGGCCATGGCTAGGATAATCCTCGTCTCCCCCGCTGCCTCTGATCCACCGCAATCCCCGCCAGCCCTCACCTTCGAGTAATTGCGGTCGGGCTGACGTGATGTAGGCGCCCCACTTTTCCTTATATGCGTAGGGCAGTTTTTCTTCGGCGGGAACTTTGCCGCCCGGTCGCAGCGCGGCCTCAAGGAGGGTCATTTCCGGACCCGCCTTAAACAATTCCTTGTACCCAGCGACCCGCATGACCCGGAATTCGAATTGGTCATTTTCTACGACTACGTTGGAAGGCATATCCCATCCACACCCGTCGATTTCTGAATAAGGAACAACCGAAAGCTCGCTCTTCCTGGCAAAACTGCCGAAGTCGATGCTTATCTTTTCCAGCGTAATCCCTGGATTAAGGACCGCGTCATCACCGGCAAGTAGAGTCAGATCGACATGGTGCTTTTGTCCGGCTGGGTCAAAGAGAACTTGATAGGTGCCGGTCGAGGGTAGAGCATACAGAAAGTTGCCAGCACAAGTGTCCCCTTGAAGCGGTTCTGATAACTCCGTAGAAGAGTCACCCGGCGGATGGACTATGACGGAATAGGCGTGCCTGCCATCGTCGCTCACGTTCACGAGCAGGGATTCGCCGGTGTTTCCTGAAACCAGAAACTTAACACGGCCCTGAGGAAGCTGATCTGGAGTGAAAGAAGCAGGGGGTTTCACTGACAGCTCTACCGGGGCAATGATCTCAACCTGAGGCGTACTGTTCGCCACCGGTCCTTCTTTGTGCGACTGAGAGATTGGCGTCGGTGAAGCAGCAGGTTGTGCTGAATTGATCTTGGCTGAATTACGGCAACTGGTCGACGCGACTAGAGAAGCAAGAGTTATTACGAAAAGGAAGAACCGTCGCTTGATCATGATTGCTGCGGGCTTCCGATCACCAGATCACCCGATGATCCGATCTCCCGATCTAGGTCTTAGGTTTGGCTTTCAGCTTGACCTGGCCGCCCTGCATTTCCACGGAGTACTCCACCGCATCGCAGGCGTACTCTTTGCGCAGTTGGGCTGTTTTCTGTTTGACGAACTTCTTGAATGAATCCAGATTGGCGTTGCTCTTGTCTCCGGTTTTTTGACGCGCCTCCGTCAGGGCAGTGAAGAGTGACTCCACTTTGTTGTGATCGGTATCCACGTCGGAACAGGCGATACTGAAGGGCGCATCTTCATGGGCCCTCGGATGGTGGCTCAGGGCCTTCTTCGCTTCTTGCTCCTGCTCGATCCGCAGGCCCTGAATGCCGAAGACCTGGTCCTGGGGCCGGCGGTATCCTTCTTCTTTGATGATTAGTTTTTGTTGCCACAGTGCGTTATGCAGCGCATAACGTTGCTGGAGTGTGTTGTAGCGGTACCGCTGGGCATAGTTCATCCGGGTGCCGTCGGACGCCTTTTTCAACAGATTCTTGACCTTCCATTCGGTCTCAGCAGGCGCCTTTTTGGATCCACCCCCGAAATACACGTCGTATTCAATTTTGAGTCGGCGGAGCTGGTCTTCCAGCATCGTAAGATCGTCATCAATTGCCAAGGTAGCTTGCTCCGTCTTAAAGGTCGGCAGTGGGGCCCATTTAGGCGGACTATACCATAGAAATGCTGGGCAGCCGACATCCCTAAGGTGCTATGGCCAGCGGTCTGGCAGGTAGAGCGGAGACGTTTTGCTTGGCCCGCTAACCTGTTGGCAACGTATGGGAATAGGGGGCGTGAGCTAAAGGCGGTGAGTACCGATCGACTACTTGCCTATTGCGCCAGCCATCTTTTTGACCATAGCCAGTACGAGCTTGCGGTCACTATCGTTCAAATTGGAAGCATAACGGCGGACCTGGCTGAGGAAGCGAACTTCGTCTTCGGTGAGAGGCGGCAGGTTCTTGGCATTGCCGTTGGTATGTTGCTCCGCAAAGAACTGTCCCAGAGGCAGATCCATGGCGCCGGCGATTTTGGAAAGTGTATCCAGGGAAGGGATGGTATGTCCGTTCTCAACCCGCGAGAGATAGCAACGCAGGAGCCCGGTGCGCTTTTCAATGTCACCTTGCGACATGCCTTTTTGCAGTCGATAGTTCCTGATTGTCTCGCCGATATTCATGCTGGAACCAGCTCTTTGGAAATTGTTTTTTACCTAGGGTTGCATGGATAGTAATCAGAGGAGGGGGTTTCTGCAAGCACAATTTTTGTCACGCAGAGCCAGTTGATGATCGCCTGTCCTTGGTTTACGAAAGCGAATTCCCGTAAAAGCACTGGCTTTAGCAAAACAAAGGCATGCAACAGCAAGATTCCGGCCATGGCCTGGCGTGTTGCTGATTTTATAAAGAGTGCGGCGAAGACACCGGGGAGACGCACTGAGAACTGTTCAGTGACCTTCGATCTTTCCACCCACGAATGTCACAAGCGCGTTGGAGCAGGTTGCCTACGCGTGTTGCAACAACAGATCCATAAATATCATTTGAGTTACTGGCGTGCTGTAGTAAGCAGGAGCTTCAACAAAACCCAGTTCGCGGTACATCGCGATCGCGCTGTCCATCTTGCCCGGCACGGTGTCTAATCTCATGCGGGTGTACCCGATCTCTCTGGCTTCGGCAATTAGTTTCTCCGCCAGCGTCCGGCCGATGGAATGTCCGCGGAAATCCGGCCGCACAAAGAGCCGTTTCATCTCGCAGATCCTCTCTCCAGCTTTCTCTTCGTCCGCTATTTCCACGGGACGCAGCGCAATCACGCCTGCGATCTCTCCGTTCCACGACGCAAGAAAAAGGCGTCCTGCGGGCGGAGCATATTTGCCTGGCAGACCCTGCATCTCTTCTTCAAAGCCCTGGAAACAAAGATTGAACTCCAGCCACGCGGCATACTCAACGATCAACTCACGTGCTGTTGTGATCTGTTCCCTGGTGTTGGCCTGAAATATCTCCAGCATATTCACTCTCTGCTGTCCGGAGGCGCTACAGCCAGCCTCTCTTCCAGCGTACGGATAAGCCGGTCATGCCAGCGGGAAAAGAAAACCAACGCTGTTACCGCGCCGGCTCCTGCCGTGGCCATGTCTTCCTGCGTGTCCCATGGATCGCCCTGGGTGCCCAGAAAGGCGTCCGCCGATGACCCGCTTGCCACGGCAACGCGCCATTCCAGCAGTTCATAGGCGGCGCTTACCGCCAGGCAGATACTGAATACGATGAAAAACAGCCACCCGCGCCGCAAAACAATTTTGCGTCGCAACAGCACCTCGCGGGCCACCAGCGCAGGCACAAATCCCTGAGCAAAATGTCCCAGGCGATCATAGTCGTTGCGTGCCAGATGAAAGTGGTCGCGTATCCAATTGAAAAGCGGGACCTCGGCGTAGGTGTAATGTCCGCCGACAAAAAGAATGCAGGCATGGAGAAAGATCAGGGTGTAAACAAACGTGGTGAACGAAAAACGGCTGTAGGTGAACACGAGCGCTGCCAGAGCCAGGAGCGCGGGAAAAACCTCCAGCCCCCAGGTGAAATAGTCATGCGGATGAATCGCCGACCACGCCAGAACGATGGCGAATCCGCTGAGTAATAAGACCAGGACAGGCTTTTGCTCCTGATGCATCTCTTGTTTATGCATCCGGGTTCCGCCGCCATTTTCGCCCATGAGTGTTTCCTGATTCTAATTTGCTCTTGCCGGCTTTGTCAGGAAAAAGAAGGCCTCGCCGCAGCGAGGCCTTCTGAGGAACATTACGACAGCTGTTTGTCACTATCTGCGATCGTGGTCTCCGTGGTGCCTATCGTCACGGTCGCCATCGCCACGGTGGGCCCTGACTTGCCCGCGGGCTTCGCCGCCCGGGAAGCCTACGCCGGTGGGAGCACCTTGGGTGTGAATGTTGATATACGCATTACCTTCTAGAACCGCTTCCATCGCGCTGGCGAAATCGCCGGCAGCGATGCCCTGGCCCACGGGATTTGCGGTAGAGCACCCGGTGCAAACAACGTTCGCTGGTCCGAACGTGCCTGTAATGGTTCCGGAGGTTGCGGCTGGGCATGCTGGCTGGCTGTCACCACCGCATATGAAGATCATTACGCCACCGGCAACGTGACGCGGAGCGAAATGAAGGTGTGAGGCAATCAGCTTGTCCTTAAGGTTGGCAAAGGTGAGTGTGAAGCTGAATGTGCCGTCGGCGTTCTGGGTGGCCGTAAAATCGGCGGTGGCTGGGGTATTGATGGGCGGCACTTCATTGTCGCCCTTCAAAGTGGCGCGCAAGGTTACGGTGTTGTCATCAGAGGCTGCAACGCTGAACGTGCAGAGCGCAAGTGCACAGAGAACCGCGAACAACAGTTTCTTCATTACTTTCTCTCCTGAAAAAATTTATTGGTTGTTGTCTTTCCGGAGTGACCCAAAGTGTCAACGAGCTGGCATTGGGCCCTACAGGTCGATTGCCCAGGCAATACTCGATCATTACTGGACAATGCAGTATAAAACCGAGCAACTAGGGTTCCAACGAAGGAGGCGTATTAGGGGTTCGTAATGTATTGAAAGGACTAAAGTTAATATTTCTTTCACACTTGGTTAATACAAAAAATTGTATCTTTACCTTAAGAATATACAATGCTACGGAATTCTGCAGGTCCCCAGAGGCCTATCCCATCAACATGCCGCCGTTGACTTTGAGCACGTGCCCGGTGATGTATCCCGCCTCTTCCGACGCCAAAAAACGCACCGCATGGGCCACTTCCATGTCGGTTCCCACACGTCCCAGCGGAATCATTTCATTCATCCTGGACTTCAATTCAGCGGACAGTCCTTCGGTCATGGCGGTTTCAACGTATCCCGGAGCCACGGCGTTTACAGTGATGCAGCGTGAACCAACTTCGCGCGCCATCGCCATGGTAAAGCCGATCAAGCCGGCTTTCGAAGCCGAGTAGTTTGCCTGTCCCGCCTGACCTGTCTGTCCAACCACGCTGCTGATATTGATGATTCTGCCCCAGTGTTGCTTCAGCATTGATCCGACGACAGACTGCGTACAGAAAAACGCGCCGCCCAGATTGGTTTGCAGAACAGAGTCCCAGTCAGCGCGCTTCATGCGCAGCAACAGAGTGTCCTTGGTGACGCCGGCATTGTTCACCAAAATATCGATTTTGCTAAACCGCTCCAGCACGGCTTTGACCGCGGACTTGACTTCATCCTGGTTGCCCACGTCCATGCGGAACGTTGCCGCCTGTCCGCCCTTGGCCTCAATTTCTTTGGCGACATCGGCCAGCTTGGCTTCATTGCGCGCAGCCAGAGCAATCAGCGCTCCACCTTCCGCCAGCGCAAGCGCGCAAGCGCGTCCAATTCCCTGAGAAGCTCCGGTGACCAGCGCCACACGGCCTGTTACTCCTGGCATGGATTTGTGATCTCCTGTGTGAATCGTAACTGCGAATTATACCGGGAGCGAATGTGACAGGTTTCTGTCAGGAATCCTCCCGGTCTGTACCCCCAGTTGCAGGGGGGCCCCCCTCCCCCCTTGATCCCAACGAACAAAGACTTTAGCTCCAGGTATCCCAAGGGATCCCAAGGGATGAGGTGAACCCCTACGTTGAGACAGTTTGGAAGTGTCACACGTGTCATTTTTGTGGGCTCGTCTCGAAGGACATGCACCCTCCTAAAAACAAATTGGCGCAAGGGCGGTTTCGCCGTTGCGCCAGTAAACTTCATTCCTAATATGCCACGAATTGGGAAGGGAATCAATACTCAAGTTACGATTTCAAAGTGCCTTTAGGCCTGAATCGATTTTTTCTGCGTCCAGGCAAGGCGTGAGATTACATCCCTACATAAAACCAGCGCCGGAGGCGCGCCGAGAATGTGCAGCCGGGCACGATGCAAATGAATAGAAGAATCGTGAGAACGCCTTGACGCTACATGGTAGAGGAAACATCCTCGGGATCTCTCCACTCCGCCTCAGTCGCAACGCTCCTTCGCCGTCCAGATGACAGGGTCGGGTGGCTAGAAACTTTCAATCAAGAGGATTACCGAACGCGGACCAGGCAGCTACATGGCGCTTTCCTGCGGTTCGCCTGGAGCTGCCGTGCCTGACGGGATGTCATCGCGAAATAGTATCTTCAGAATCGGAGGGCCAATCAGAATCGTGGCAGCTGTCATAAAGATGACCAGAGCATACGCCGCCTCGCTGACGATGTTCATTTGCAAGCCGACCATGGCCACAATCAATCCAACCTCGCCGCGTGGGACCATACCGATGCCGACCTTCAACGCCGTTTTCCAGCCCCGCCCGAGCACGGGTAAGCCGCAGGCAGCAAGTTTGGCAACCACAGCGAGCAACGAAATGCAGACGGCGGAAATAATCAACTTGCGATCAAATACGCCCAGGTTCAGACGCGCCCCAATGCTGAAAAAGAAAAACGGCGCTAGAAATTCATTAATGGCAAAGACGCGCGGCCGAAGGTTCCATCGCGGAGAGTATTCGGCGAATGCAAGTCCGGCAAAAAATGCGCCGATGATGGCTGCCATCCCAATCCTGGCTGCGGCGTAGGAAAGTCCCAGACACAAGGCCAGAGCGATGATCAAAGGCGCCTCCGGCGCGGACATCTTTTCCAGCCGGGGTTCGATCTTCCGCACCAGCCGCGGTGCGTAAAAAATCATGATCAGGGCAAATGCCACAGCTTCCGTTGCGGTGATGGCGAGTTGCGTCCATGCCGGTCCAGTGGCCGAAACCAGTCCCACCACCACGCCCAGCACAATCATGCTCAGAATGTCGTCGAAAACGGCAGCGCTGAGGATGATCTGCGCCGGCAGGGTCTGGAGCACGCGCATGTCTCCCAGTACTCTGGCGCCGATGCCGGCGCTGGTGGCCATGATGGCCGCGGCAACGAACGCTGCCTCATCCGGAGAATGGCGCCGCAGCAACATGTACGCGAATCCCAGAATGAAAGAAACCGCGATTCCGGATATGGCCACGTACAACGAAATACGGCCAGAGCTAAGCAGGTCCTTTGGGCTCATCTCCAGGCCCACAGTAAAAAGCAGAAAGATGGCCCCGACGCTGGCGAAGGAATAGATAGACTCGCCCGGAACAACCAGATGCGCGCCGTAAGGGCCAACCACCACTCCAGCCAAAATTTCTCCTACAACGGCGGGCAGCCGCAGCCGCTCAAAGACCTCACCAAAGAGCTTGGCGCAGACAAAAATGAAGAACAGTTGAAAGAGAAATGAATCAGCAGAGTGCATGATTTGCAACGTTCAGTATCTACTACTTTGACGTAAGAGCAAAAGAGCGGGGCGCTATCACCCCGCTCTTCTGACAACTTGCTTCAGCTCATGTCAGTCATGGTCCGCACGGAGACCTTTCACCACGGCGTTAAACAGGGTGCCATCGGGAAGCTCGTCCGGCTCTTCAAAGATGAAGGCGCCGCGCAGGTGCCTGTCTCTGGCAAACCTGGTTTTCACGGCCAGGGACCTGGCATCTTCATAGGTCCACCAGTTCAGGCCATCGAAAGCGTACGGCGTCTGCGCCAGAGGTTCATGGAAGATCTGCGCGAACTGAAGAACATGCAGATTGACAAACGCGCTTGTCTCGGTTGCCGCTATTCCGCCGAGTGCTGGGTCCAATGCGGCAGCCACAGTGCCGGAATAATTCGGCGGGTTGCCGGAAGCCGGATTGCCGGGATTTACGGCATCCACGAACTGGCCGAACTGACCTGGAGCCGAAGTCCCGGTGATGGCCCAGCCATACGAGTAGAAAGGAATCCCCATCAGAATTTTGTCGGCTGGTACACCGGCATGCAGATAGCTGTCCACAGTAAACGTGATGTTGAACTGTGGGTTGGGATCAAATTTGGTTTGCACCAGCGGCGAGACGAAGCCGGTATGGTTGTTGAACGGACCGTTATAGTCAAAGCTCAGCAGGTTGATAAAGTCGAGTTGCGCGGCCGCCGCCGGCAGATCAATGTGGAAAAAATTCTGCTCGCCCGCCGGCAATGCAGCCGTCAGGATGTGCCCTTTCCCCAGCGCATTGAGCTGCTGGCGGAACTCCTTAAGCAACGCGACAAAGTTGGCGCGGTCCTCGGGACGGTCAGGAAACTCCCAGTCAATATCAAAGCCATCGAAGATGTCCGGCACCGGGCCAATCGGGGGAGAGATCAAAGGTTGTTCCGAGAAGCCCGTATCGAAAATGGGCGCCAGCCCGGTGGTGTTGCTGAAATTTCCTTTGATGTAAGAGTTGATGCAATCCGCCACAAAAGCCTTACGGCTGGCCGGAGTTGCTGAAGCCGCCTCAAAACCCTTGGTTCCGGCGGAGAAGCCTCCAATCGATGCCACGATTTTCAGGTTGGGAAACATTTTCTTCAATTCCAGCAATTGGTGGACCTGTCCGCGAAGCGCGCCGTCGGCGAAAGAATCCACAGAACCATCGACGCTGCGAGTCTGATCGAAGAAGAATTGATAGTCGGCGAACTCGTCAAAGGCGGCGCAATGAGGGTTGCCTGCCTGGTCCGCCCGGATGTCAACGAAGGCGTGGGCCAGGATGTCCAGCTGGCTGGCCGTACCGTTGTCAACCATTCGGCGGAGAAATATTCCACTGAAGACGTGAAAATTTTGCACATATGTGGAGACGATCTTGTGATTATCGCGATCACGATTGTCACGGTCATGATCGTCATGGTCTTGCGCCGCGGCAGGCATGGTCTGCACGGCCAACGCTAAAAACAAAAATGCTGCCAAGGATAGTACCCGTGATGGACGGGCAGAAAAAATCTTAGTCATGGGGAGAAAATCCTTTCCAAGGGAGCTTGCAGTGGGACCGAGCGAACACAGCCACGGGGGCCCGGCTGCCGAATGCAGCGGGGCAATTCTACATCTAAATCCCATTATTAAAACGATTTATTGTGATTTTAATGATGGAACCATCGGAGGGCGCCTTGGGGTTTCCGATGGCGAACAAACGAGCCGGGAGCTACGCGGCTGCCAGCCGGGGGCCGGGGCAACTATTTGCGTGGGCATGTGTCTATCACGCTTTTTCCGGCCACCATACCAGCACTTCAAGCAGCCGGGAAAAATGCAGCAGAGGCCTGGTTGCCGGCAGTTCAATGCCTGACACCTGGGCCATGGAGTTGATCTCGATCTCAGCATCGGCGTCCTGCAACTGCCAGGGAAGATGATGGATGTACGCCCGACGCACGGTTCCCCGGTGGACCGTGTACAGGCAATAGCGTTCGGTCAGGAAATATTCCAGCGATCCTTTTTCCCGCAAGCGCGGTGTGGAGATCGGGCAATAGCGCGCATGAAATTCCGCTGGCTGTGGCTGCTGCAAACGCCGGCTGCTGTACTCGTACTCTTTTCCGTCCGAGCGGACCGTCATGCCGGCGTAAAAGTAGGGAAGATGATACAGCGCACGCGCGCTCCATACCGCCGGCAAGCTGCCGGCGTCCAGGCTGAAGAAATAAACGCCGGGAACATCGCGATAACGCACGTAGGTCCTGACGTTCAACTCGCAGAACTTGTGCAGGCCGGGAACAGGCGGTGCAATACGCCCGCGAATCCCGCTCATCCAGAAAGGAGCGATGGCTACATAGGCGTTGCCGTCGGACAAATCCAGCTCCAGTTCCTTGGGAATCAAAGGCCGTATCTTTTCCGGAGCCAGAGGCCAGTGCGCGAACAGCAGATCATGCCAGGTCTGTTTGTTGGACCATGCGCCGTTCGGCATGGCGATGGGACGGTGTTTGGTTTCAAGAAGAAGAGGATGCATGGTTAGTGTGTGCCTTTTGATTCTATCTTCAAATTATCTTGAGAATCCCCGTAAGTTGCCGTGCCCGCGGGCTTCGTCGCTGTGCTACGATTGTCCTCCTCGCCATGCATACACTGGCCCGAGACCTCCGCTACGCTTTTCGCGCCTTTGCCCGGGCCCCCGGATTCACCGTGGCCGCCGTGTTGTCGCTGGCCATCGGCATTGGGTCCAACACCGCTGTCTTTAGTATTACCAGCGCTCTGTTGCTGCACCCTTTGCCTTACAAAGATGCGGACCGGCTGGTGATCCTGTGGAACACGTCTCCTGGGTTGAATATCACGCAGGATTGGTTTTCCACCGCGCAGTATTTTGATATCAAGACGGGTCACAATGGTCTGGAACAGGTCGCGATTGCCATCGGCGGAAATTACAACCTGACCGGGGAAGGCGAGCCGGAGCGCGTGGGCGTGATCCGCATTTCTTCGAACCTCCTGCCCATGCTCGGCCAGCAGGCAGGCTCTGGCAGGCTCTTTACCTCCGACGAAGACACTGTGGGACATCCCCCCACTGCGGTACTCAGCTACGGCATGTGGGTTCGCCGCTATGGTACCGACCCAAAGATGATCGGCAAGCAGATCATCATTAACGGACAGCCGCATGAAGTTGTCGGGATCATGCCACGGAGTTTTTCTTTGCCGCGCGAGGTCATGCCGACTCTGGACGGAGCCGAGCAAGCTGACATCCTGGTGCCGTTGCCGCTTATGCAAAGCGCCGCGCAGGTCCGTGGACATGAAGATTACAACATCATCGGCAAACTCAAGCCTGGTGTTTCCGTGCAACAGGCCCAGGCTGAGATGAATACCATCACGGCCCGGCTGCGCCATGACTATTCGGATGTTTACCCGGCGAATGGCGGACTTACCTTCAGCATCGTGCCACTCTTGGAGCAAGTGGTCGGCAACCTTCGCTGGACGCTGTTCATTTTGCTCGGCGCCGTGGGATGCGTGCTGGTGATTGCCTGCGTGAATGTAGCTAATCTGTTGCTGTCGCGTGCGCTGGCCCGGCAGAAGGAAATCGCCGTGCGCACGGCTGTCGGCGCCAGCACCGGCCGCATCGTGCGCCAACTGCTTACAGAGAGCATCTTGCTGGCGGTGTGTGGCGGGGTGCTCGGGGTTTTGTTCGCTATCTTCAGCGTGTACGGGATCCATATATTAGGACCGAAGAGCGTGCCGCGACTGGATGAAATCGGCATTCGCGGCGATGCGCTCCTGTTTACTCTGTTCGTGTCCGTGTTCTCCGGGATCCTCTTTGGGCTTGCACCGGCTTTACGGGTTTCCCGGCCGGACCTGCTTACTGCGCTCAAGGATTCAGAGCGCGGTTCCGCCGGGACCAGCGCCATGTGGGGACGCGGTAACAATCTCCGTCGCCTGCTGGTGGTTTCCGAGCTCGCGATTTCCGTGGTGTTGCTCATCGGGGCGGGATTGCTCATTCGCAGCTTTGTGCGTTTGCAGAATGTTTCGCCGGGCTTCAATGCCAGGAACGTGCTGACCCTGGAACTCACCATGAGCGGCAATAAATATAAAGATCCGGAGCTGGTGCGGGCCACGTATCGCCAGCTGTGGGAGAGGCTGGAGCGGCTGCCGGGCGTGACTGTGTCCGGCGGTGTTTCTTCTTTGCCGCTGAGTGAGATGTTTGCCTGGGGGCCGATTACCGTGGAAGGCCGCGCCCTGCCTCCGGGGGAAAAGTTCATCAACGCCGATGAGCGCGTGGTGAGCGGACATTATTTTGAGACCATGCGGATTCCGCTTCGCCAGGGCCGGTTGTTTAATGATCAAGACACGCCCGATCATCCTCAGGTGATCATCGTGGATGAGTACATGGCGGAGCAACTCTGGCCCAATCAGGACCCGCTGGGGAAGCGCATCAGCTTTGGCGATCTGGCATCCAAGCCGCTGTGGGCCACGGTGATTGGCGTGGTCGGGCGCATCAAGCAGTACACGCTTGATTCCGATTCACGCATCGCGCTCTACCTGCCGCAGAGCCAGCATGTAGGCCGCGCGATGAACGTAGTCGTCCGCAGTGCCACCGATCCATCTGCGCTGACCTCGGCGGTCAAGCATGAACTGCATGAGCTTGATAGCGACCTGCCTATGTACCGCGTCCTGACCATGGAACAGCGGGTGGATGAGTCACTGGCGCGGCGGCGGTTCTCCATGCTGTTGCTGGGTCTGTTTGCTTGTCTCGCGCTGGCGCTTGCGACCATCGGCATTTACGGTGTGATGGCATATCTAGTCAGCCAGGGCACGCGTGAGATTGGAATCCGCATGGCGCTGGGAGCCACGCAACACGGCATCCTTGGACTGGTGGTCCGCCAGGGGATGACGCTGGCGCTTTCCGGGGTGACCATTGGCCTGATTGCGGCTTTCGCGTTGACCCGGCTGATGCGCAGCCTTCTGTTCGGTGTGGATTCCACCGATCCTTTTACTTTTGCGGCAATTGCTGCCATTCTGGCGCTGGTTGCACTCGTTGCCAGTTATATTCCCGCGCATCGTGCCGCCCGCATTGATCCTATGATCTCGTTGCGGTGTGAATAGATGGAATAGAATCAGGTTCTGGTCCTCCATGTCTGACTCTTTCATGTCCGATCCAACCGTCGCGAAAGCAGCATCAACTGACAAGAACGGGGCCAGTTCCGGCCCGCAGGTCAACGTGTTTGCCGTGCATGGCGTTGATCCTGAGGTCCAGGCCTATGCCATGGCCAAGTATTCGCGCTCGGCGCTTTCGATGAAGGAGTCGCTCAAGGAGATCAGCGAGCAGAAGGCTGAGCAGTTCCTTAACACTTTTTATTTTCAGTACGGACACCGCTCCATCGCCGACCTGGCGCACCTGGCGTTCGCCATTGAAAAGCTGTCGGTCCTGGCGGCGATCGTCCTGGTGGACGAGCAACGCTGGGACGGGCAGGAGCGTTCCACGCGCTATCAGAACTTCAAGAAGAGCGGCTATTACGTTCCTGACTTCGGCGCCGAAGAAAAGCTCAGAGAACAATACCGCGACACAGTTGATTTTCTCTTCGCCGAATATGACGCTTTTACGCAGGAGATGCTGCGCCACTACACCGGGCAGGTTCCGCGTCCTGAGGGCATGGACGAAGACGCGTACAAGCGCACGCTCCGGGCGCGCGCGTTTGATAACTCCCGCTATCTGCTGCCGCTGGCCACGAACACTTCTTTAGGACAGATCGTGAATGCGCGCACTTTGGAAACGCAGATCGCGCGCCTGCTCTCCAGCCCTTATGCCGAAGTGCGGCATCTGGGCGGACTGTTGAAAGAGGCTGCGAAGGAGCCAGCGTATAACGTCCAGGCGGAATCAGTACGCGCGCTGGTGGAGGAAATCAAGGCAGCCAACCCCGAACTTGGCGCCAAAGCGGAGCAACAGCTTTTACGGCCCACGCGGGTTGCGCCCACGCTGGTGAAATACGCCAACCCCAACGACTACGAAAGCAAGACCCGGCAGGAGCTTGCTGCAGCGGCGATTGAAGTGATGAAAGGCGCGCCTCGGGATCCGGCGCCACTGGTGGACTTGATTGAAGATGGGCCGCTGGAGTTGGAGATCGCGGCAACGCTGCTGTATTCCGCCTGTCATTATTCTTATCGTCAGGTTCGACGGCAGGTGCGGGACCTTTCCGCCGCCCGGCGCAATGAGATTATCGATCTGGGCATGCGCCATCGTGGGCCGCACGACGAGCTTCTGCGTTCCTTCCACGCTGGACAGCAGTTTACCTTTGACATTCTCATGGACGTGGGCGGCTTTCGCGATATGCACCGTCATCGTCGCTGCACGCAGATTGATCAGGGATTCACCAGAGCGCACGGCTATGACACGCCGCCGGATGTTATCGAGGCAGGCCTGGAAGCGCGATATCAGAGCGCCATGCAACGAGTCAGCCAGGTATGTGATGACCTTGACCACGCCGGTCCTCATGCTGGTATTTATCTGCTTCCCATGGGTTTCCGCAAGCGCACGCTCTTCAAGATGGATTTTGCCGAAGCGCTTTATATTGCCGAGCTACGGACCGGTCCCGCAGGCCATTTCTCGTACCGCGACGTGGCATACGCCATGTACAGAGAAGTGGTGAAGAAGCATCCGTCCCTGGCGCAATATTTCCGGGTGACAGACATACGACAGCCGGTCGATCTATTGAAACGTTAACGGACCGCGGATTGGTAGTTGTTAGTTTTTGATCGTGCAATCACTCCGAACTGCTGATTTATTCGGCGTGAACGTGGTTTTGGCGGGGAAACCCCTGGTCTGTGAAACAGCAGAGTTGCATCCAAACGATGGGGCAGGTGGGTTCGTGACGGGTATTATGAGTTAAGGATTGCCTCGATTTGCGAGGCAAGAGTGTGCGGGTTTTTGTACATTACCGAAAGCACTTTCGCAGAAGTTGGGTTCCGCTGTAAAATCTCATACACTAATTACCAGGTATGCGTTCTCACCCCCTCCGGTAGGTCCACCAATTCTTGCCGGGAGCCGCATGGTCCAGTGAGTCGATGGAGACGGATTCGTGCAGGAATCGACGCAAAAAATCGCTGTATTGCATGACGCGAGCCAGGCGGTCCTCTCTACCTTTGATGTGGAAGAGGTGCTGAACAACATCCTCGCCATCATCCGCGACTATTTTCGTCTGCAAAACGGGGCGGTGCTCCTTCTGGACAAGAACACGCAGGAGCTGTATGTGCGGGTCCATCTCGGACTCAGCAACGTTGACCCGGCGTACCGGGTCCCGATCAGCCAGGGACTGACCGGTGCGGCAGCCACGCTGAAGCGGTGCGTTTATGCGCCCGATGTCAGCAAAGATCCGCGTTATGTGGCAAAAGTGGAAGAGACCAAATCGGAGGTCGCCATTCCGCTGATGGTGCGCGATCAGGTGGTAGGCGTGCTTGATTTCCAGAGCGACCAGCTTGATTACTTTGACACCGGGATGATCGACCTGCTCATGCTGTTTGCCACGCAGGCATCGCTGGCGCTGGAAAATGCCCGCTTGTATTCGCTGGAACGCCGCCGCGCCGAACAGCTTGAGGCCATCAATGCCGTCGCCCGAAATACTACGGCAGTCATCGATCTGGACGAGTTGCTCACGGTGGTGTGCCGGCTGCTGCTGGAGTGGTTCCGCATTGATCACGTGGCGATTCTGATGGCGGAAGGCGATGGCCTCCGCGTGCGCGCTCATGAAGGCCGGTTGACGCCCAATGTCGCCATGGGTGCGCAGCTTGCTCCCGGAGCGGGCGTTGCGGCCCGTGCGTTGGCGTCGGGAAAGAGCGTTCTGGAAAATGACGTGAACAGCGTGAAAGGATATATCGCTGGTTTTGTCGAGACGCAGTCTGAAGTGTGCGTGCCGCTGGTCTTCTTCGGAGAAAAGCTGGGCATCCTTGCGTTGGACAGCGCCCAGTTGAATGGCTTCGATGCCAACGACCTTCAGCCGCTGGAATCCGTGGCCGACATCTGCGCCGCGGCCATCCAGAACGCCAACAACTTTGATCGCATGAAGCAGCTGGCATATGTGGACGGGCTTACCGGAATCCACAACCGCCGCTTTTTTGAGATGCGCATTGTGGAAGAGATCGAGCGCGCCGGGCGCTTCCAGGGGCGTATGTCCGTGGTCATGCTGGACATCGATAATTTCAAAAAGCTGAATGACGAGTTCGGACACCTGTTAGGCGACGAAATGTTACGCTCGGTTTCCGCCATTCTCAAGCAGCAGCTCAGGAAGATGGACATGGTGTGCCGCTACGGAGGCGATGAGTTCGCCATTGTGGTGCCGGAAACCACGGGAGAGAGCGCTGTGCGTGTAGCGGAAAAACTTCGCCGGCAGATTGAGAGCCATTATTTTCCCGGAGTGCCGCGTCCGGTAACGATCAGTTGCGGCGTGGCCGATTTTCCGGCCCACGGCACCACGCGTGATGAAATTGTGGCCGCGGCGGACAACGCGCTTTATACCGCAAAACAGGCGGGGCGCAACAAGGTGGCCGCAGCCACCGTGAAGAAGGAAACCAGTGCTTCCAAATAGCCGAGCCAGCCAGACATGAGTAGTACAACTTCCGCAATCGCCGGGAAGATCAATGCCAGAACGGCCAGCGTTAATATTGATAGCGCTTGTAATTCCTTTCTGCACGACTGCTTCAAACAATTTGGCATCCATATTCTTCCCGTGGATGGAAACCAGATTGGGGTCTTTGAGCGGCAAAAGTTTGAAGCTTGCGTGTTGCGACTCTATGACCCGGAAGCGGACAACATCCTGAAGGCGGCGCGTAATTCCCCGTCCAACCGGCGCATGGTGATCTACGGCATCGCGCGCAATACCCAGGAAGCGCTGCGTTTTTCCTCCTTCGGAATCAACGCCGTTTTTGACGAGCCCCTGGACCGCCAGAGAGTTCTTAAAGTGGTGCGTGCGACCCATTTGTTGGTGATCCACGAGCTGCGGCGTTATGTCCGTGTCCCGGTGGTGGCCCAGGCCGAGGTCGAGACCGGGTCTCGGACCGTTCCGGCGACGACCGTGGAAGTAAGTTCCGGCGGAATGTCGCTGCGCTGCAATACCCGCCTGGCTTCCACCGATCCCGTGCGTCTCACGCTGGCGCTTCCGGGCTTGCCGCGAATGACCCTGCGTGCTTTCGTCACCTGGTATCGCGAAACCGACAAAGTCTACGGCCTGCGTTTTGACTCCGCCGACGAACGCCGCCACAAGGTCCGCAACTGGATCGACCAATATCTGGAAATCGTGTAGCGGTCACTGTGCTGGGCAGCCGCAAAGGAAACTGGTCAATCTCTAGCTAGTGGGCTCAAGAATTGAGAGGACATCATCAGGACAGGAAAGACATATGAGATCTTGGTTCAGAGTCGTAAGCATAGCGTTGCTTACAGTCAAAATTCTATCCGGCCAGACGACGGTGATCTTGTCTGACGAGGCTAATCGTCACTTAATAAAAAGAGTACAAGCCGTTTATCCAGGGATGGCGCAGGTCGCCCATATTGCTGGGGAGGTTACCTTGCGGTTTACGATTTCGGAAACCGGAGAGGTGGCAGACGTCCAGTCGGTATCAGGGCATCCGCTGCTTCTCGAGGCGGCTCAAGCATCTCTCAAGCAATGGCGTTATACCCCTTTTGAAGCCGGCGGGCGCAAGATTTCAGTGGTTACCTCAGTAGTGATCGAGTTCCCCCAGGGCCTCCCGCTTACTCTCGACGAAAGGATCAAGAAGAAAGAAAAGGAAAAGCAGTTTGACAAGTTTGATTCTGATTTGCTCGGTTGTATGTGGCAGGTAGAGAAAAGACAGCTTGCTGATGCCGAGCCGTTGTGCAGGCGAGCGTTGGCGGCCTCCAAGACCCTAAGTCCGCAAAATGAATTATTCCAAATGGAAGCCTACGAATATATGGGGCACCTGCTGCTTGCTGAGGGCAAAGGTCAGGAAGCGCTTGAGAACTATGAAAAAGAACTGATGATTGCAGAGAAAAATGCTGTGAACCGTGAGTATGTTCTTGCCGAGGCCCATATTAATGCGGGAAATGCAAAGCGTGATCTGGGCGACCTGAAAGGCGCGGCTGGGCACTACCAGGAAGCTGAAAGTCTCTACAGACAAATCAGCAAGGGTACGGCTTTACAGTTCGTGAAGAGCAAGAGCGCGTACGCCTTTTGGCAGGTACTGCGTACCCACGCCGAAACACTTCGGCAGATGGGACAGCCAACCGCCGCCGCCGAACTGGAACACGAGGCCGCGGGCGTAGTGGTGGAAGACGGACCACCGTAAGTAGGCTTGAAAGCACCCAGTCGGGGGTGGCGCTGGGGTTGGTAAAAGCCAGTTGGGGCCTGGTTCTCGTAGCACCCATCGTGAGGTGTTGAGATTCCGTCCGGTTTGCCGTGCAGCCGCCCGGGTGCCTCTCGACAAGAGCAAAGGTCCTGTCAAGGAAACCTATCCCCAGGCGATGCGCAAGCATAGCAATGTTGGCCCGACAAATTCTGTCGACGACACTGGAAAGCATCCCTGACTTGCCCCCACCTATTCATGGAAGGGTTTGGGGTTGGTCTTATCTCTATTTCGCGGACATTTTGAAACAGCCGGAACTGGGCCTTGGATTCCTCGCTCGAGATGACCCTTAGTTCGGGGTCGTGTAACCTAAGGACGCCTTCCGCGTATCTATTCTGAGGCAGGAATTCTATTCATGCAGACGATTGAACTCAACAAAGTTCGCAAGATGTATGACCAGTTCGTGGCCGTGAATGATCTCACTTTCAGCATTGAACAAGGCGGGGTTTTCGGGCTGCTGGGGCCGAACGGCGCCGGCAAGACCAGCACCATCCGCATGATGATCGGCATCACGGCGCCGGACTCCGGCCAGATCAACATGTTCGGCAAGCCATTCGAGCGCAAGAGCCTGCAAAAAGTCGGCTACCTGCCGGAAGAGCGCGGACTCTATAAGAAGATGAAGATCCTGGACCAGCTTGTGTTTCTCGGTGAGTTGCACGGCATGGAGGCTTCCGCAGCACGGCAAGCGGCCCTGGTTTGGTGCCGACGGCTGGAAATCGATGCCTGGCTGCAGAAAAAAGTGGAAGAGCTTTCCAAAGGCATGCAGCAGAAGATCCAGTTCATCGCCGCGCTGCTGCACGATCCCGACTTCATCATCATGGACGAACCTTTTTTCGGTCTCGATCCGGTCAATGCGGCCTTGCTCAAGGACGTAATGCTGGACCTGAAGAAAAAAGGCAAGACCATTTTGTTCTCCACTCACCGCATGGACCAGGTGGAGAAGCTATGTGACAGCATCTGTATTATCAATAAAGGCAATGCTGTTTTACAGGGAGATCTCAAGCAGGTGAAGGCTGGGTACGGCAAGAACAATGTACAGATCCAATATGAAGGGGATGGCGCGTTCCTGGAAAACAACTCCCTGGTGGAGACGTACAACAACTACGGCAACTATGTGGAAGTCCGCATGGCGTCGGGAGCCGATCCGCAGCAGCTTCTGCGTATGGCCGCGGAAAAATCACGGATCAGCCGGTTTGAGTTAATGGAGCCGTCGCTGGAAGAAATCTTTATCGAGGTGGTGGGAAAGAATGATGCATAACATATTTATCATTGCCCGGCGAGAGTACCTGGAGCGAGTCCGCACCCGCGCGTTTGTGATCATGACCATTTTTATTCCCGCCTTGATGTTTGGCGTTACGGTATTGCCTTCATTGATTGCCATGCGTATGACCGGTGGGTCAAAACATCTTGTGGTGGCCGCCAGCGACCGGCAAATGGCAGAACTCATCCGCGATCAACTGCAGAAACCGCGCGATGACGGTGAAGAACTACAGGGCCGTAACAAGTCCGCTGGTTCCAAATATGACGTGGAAGTGGACACGAATGTTTCTGATTCAGAGCGCGCTGCGCTCAATGACAAAGTCAAGCAGAAGCGATTGGACGGCGTCATCTGGGCCACGGATGAGGCCCTGGCCGCCAACAAGATTCCTTATATCACTCGCGACGTTTCCAACCTCAGCGATACCTTCGGTACGCAACAGGTCGTTAGCCGGGCCATCCACCGGCGTCTTCTACAGAAGAAGGGTTTGAGTGATACCGAGATCGAAAGCGCCCTTAAGCCGGTAGGAATGGAAATGCTAAGTCCCACGGGAGAGGGAGCAAAGAACCCTCTGCTTACATTCTTTACCGTATTTGGCATGGTCATGGTCATGTACATGACCGTGCTTCTCTATGGTATCAACGTGATGCGGGCGGTGCTGGATGAAAAGACTTCGCGCATCATGGAAGTCATGCTGTCCACAGCCACCGCCAAGGAGATGATGATCGGCAAGATCCTGGGTGTTGGCGCTGTAGGACTGACCCAGATAGCGATCTGGACGGCGACGACGGGGTTGCTCTCGGCGCCGGGTCTGATTGCTGGCAGCGGTATGATTAAGGGAATTATCTCCATAAAGTTGGGGATTTTTTTCCCCATATTCTTTCTGCTGGGTTTCATGCTGTACAGCACCATGTATGCGGCCATCGGCGCCATGGTCAATTCTGAACAGGAAGCGCAGCAGCTCCAATTTCTGGTGGCTATGCCTTTGATCGCATCCATCATTGTGCTTGTCCAGATATTGCAGAATCCGGCCACGCCGCTAGCGACGTGGGCCTCCATTTTCCCGCTGACCGCTCCTTTGGTCATGTTCACTCGAATCGCCCTGGACCAGACCCAGAGTATACCGTCGTGGCAGATCGCGCTCTCGATTGGCTTGCTGGTAGCCACCATCTACGGCTTGATGGTGCTGTGCGGCCGGATCTATCGCATCGGCATCTTGATGTACGGCAAGAAACCGACCTTGCCGGAAATTATGAAGTGGATACGCTACGCCTAAGACGCATCGTCTAAAACGCAACGCGGACAGGTAGAATCGCTGTGGTGGCGCCGTCCGCACAAACCGAAATCAAGAGCGAGAGCGCATCGGGCGCTCGTTCTTTTTCTTTGCGTCAGCGTTTTCAGCTCTGGCTGATTACCTGGGCCGGATACCTGTTCCTGCGCTTGATCGGCCCCACGCTGCGCTTCACCGTGGTCCGCGAGCCGGGCTGCCTGAGCGACGGCTGGTACGCTCCGCCCTCGATCTGGTGTTTCTGGCACCGCTGCGTGATTCCCGCCGGCTATCGTTTTCGAGGGAATAACGCCGCGGTGATGATCAGCCGCAGCTTTGACGGCGAGTACATCGCGCGCATTCTCTCCAGGCTTGGCTTCCGGCCGGTGCGTGGCTCCAGTTCGCGCGGGGCCGTGGGAGCACTGATCGGCATGCGCCAGGAGTTGGAACTGGGACATCTTGCCGCATTCACCATTGATGGTCCGCGCGGCCCCATCTACGTCGCCAAACCGGGGCCAATCCTGCTGGCCAAGAAGACCGGCCACAGCGTGAATTGCCTTTACATCGCGGTGCAGCGGGCGTGGATCCTGAACTCATGGGACCGGATGATCATTCCTAAACCATTCTCCCGCGCCTGCGCGTATTTCAGCAGTCCGATCCACGTTCCCGCCGACGCCACCGACGAGCAGATGTCCGCGCTGCACCAGCAGATGCAGGAGACGCTGGAAAGGTGCAGGGTGGAGGCGGAGGGAACTCTCGGCAAGATCGGGGGATCGAGTGATCGGAAGCCCGATTAAGCGTGGCCGTATAATCGGCCTGTGGAACCTTTCCCCCGCATTCTGGCCATCGACCACGGCTCGCGCCGCATGGGCCTGGCGGTTACTGATGCCTTAGGCATCACTGCGCAAGGCCTGGAGACCTTGCAGCGCAAGAACAAGCGTGCGGATTTTGGCCGACTGGAACGGATCATCCGCGAATATCAGATACGGGAGATCGTGCTCGGCAATCCGTTGCGCATGAGTGGCGAAGAAGGCATACAGTCGCAGAAAGTGGCGGAATTTGCCGAGGAGCTGCGGCACCGGTTCCAGTTGCCCGTCCATCTCTGGGATGAGCGACTGACGTCAGCCGAGGCCAACCGCCTGATGCGCGAGGCTGACGTGAGCTTACAGAAGCGCGTCCAGGCGGTGGACCGCATGGCGGCGGTATTGATCCTGCAATCTTTTATGCAGTCGCGGACCCGACCCGGCAACGCCGAAGCTGAAATTCCCTTCAAATCTTAAAGAAACTTATGTTCGGCCGAATGGCTGATGCTGGCAACAAACCGGCAGTTCAGTGACCATTCGTGACGGCGAAAACGCAAGAGTTCCGGCGCATTCGCCGTTAAAATAGTAAGGATAGGCAGATTTCTATTTTCATGACCCGGTTTCTTTTCAGGACGATATTGATTGCCGCGATCGCCGTGGCCGGCTTTGCGGCGTATGGCATATTTGCACCTGCCGGACCCACGCAGGAAAAGCTGGTGCAGCTCAGGCCGGGATCGTCGGTACACCATATCGCCGTGGAACTGGCGAAGGCCGGGATCGTACGCAGCCAGTATGCGTTTCTGTTATGGCATTACACGCATGGACGCAAGCCGCTGAAGGCCGGCGAGTACGCCTTTGACCATCGTGCGAACACGCGTGAGGTCTATGACCGCATCGTCCGCGGCGACGTCTACTTCCACACCGTAGTGGTGCCGGAAGGTTTCAACATGTTTGACATCGCGGACGCTCTTGAAGAAGAAGGTTTGGGCAAGCGCGAAGACTTTTTGAAAGTTGCACGCACCGAGACCGCGCTGGTGCGCGACATCGACCCCCAGGCCCCGAGTCTGGAAGGCTACTTGTTTCCCGATACCTACAATTTCAATCGAACGCAGTCCTTGCATGATATTGCCGCTACCATGGTCCGGCGCTTTCGTCAGGCAGCCCATGAAGCCGGACTGGAAAGCAATTTTCACGCGACCGTAACGATGGCCAGCATCGTGGAAAAGGAGACCGGCGCCCCCGAGGAACGTCCGGAAGTTGCCGGTGTTTTCAATAACCGGCTGGCCAAAAACATGGTTCTGGCAACCGATCCGGCGGTGATCTATGCTGCGCTGCTGAACGACCGTTATCGCGGTACGATCCACCAATCCGACCTGCACTTTGATTCGCCCTACAACACTTACAGATATGCGGGACTGCCGCCCGGTCCGATCTGTAATCCGGGGAAAGCGTCATTGCAGGCGGCCCTGCATCCTGCCAATACCACCTATCTCTTCTTTGTCAGTGACAATCATGGCCACCATCGTTTCGCCCGCACCGAGACCGAGCATGCCATCAATGTGGCGGCTTATCGGCGGGCCGTGGCCCAGGCGGTGAACCCGTAAGGTGTTTTTTGCGCGATAGGTCGCGTTTTGCCGCATTTTGTCATTGTTTGCCGCCACTTAGGATGCCGCAATCCATCTTAGTCCGATATACTAGAGCTATCCCAAAAAGCGAAAGAGCCCAGCGAGCGAAACTAGAAAAATTGAAGATGAATATTTATAAGCGAGCCCTAATTGTATTGTTTGCGGTACTGCCTCTCACCGGTTGCATGTTCCGTACGCATCCCATCAACATCCGCACGAGCACGGCTGATTTGAAAGAAGCCACCTTGGAGCAGTTGGTGGAAATCATCAACGCCAACGCCGCGCGGCTCAACAGCCTGAAGGCCACGGTAGATATTGACAGCTCCGTTCTGGAAAAGAAAAAAGAACAGGTAAAGGACAACCCGGAAATCAGGGGCTACGTCCTGGTGCGCAAGCCCGAGATGCTGCGCATGATCGGGCTCTTTCCCGTGGTGCGCAACCAGGCCTTTGACATGGTCAGCGATGGCAAACGATTTGAATTGTCCATCCCGACCAAGAGCCGGTTTATTGTGGGTTCCAACCGTGAGCCCTCCAAGCCCTCGGAGCAGCCGCTGGAAAACGTCCGCCCTCAGCACATCTTTGATGCTCTGTTGCTGAAGCGGATTGACCCGGCGAATGAAGTCGCGGTGCTGGAGAACAGCAAGGAGATTGTCCAGGACCCCAAGAGCCACAAAGACGTGGAGCAAGCTGATTACATCGTCTTGGTGATCGCCAAGGACGAAGCCGGCCCTTATCTTTCGCGCAAGATCATTTTCAGCCGGACCGATCTTCAGCCGCACGAGCAATATATCTACAATCGCCAGAGCCAGCTGGCGACTTACGCGCACTACGAAAATTTTACTGATTACAGTGGCACCATGTTTCCCGCGGTTGTTTCGATCCAGCGCCCGCTGGAAGGTTATGGTATTACGCTCTCCATGGTGAAGCTGGACCTCAACGTGCCGCTTACCGACGAGCAGTTCACCCTGACCCGGCCGCCAGGATCGCAGCTTATCAACCTTGACAGTAAACCTTCCGCCGCTGCCTTGCGCGACGACACGGGCAAGAAGCAGCAATGAACAAGATGATTGTGGCCAATCTGGCCTACCGTCCCCTGCGCTCGATTATCAGCATCCTTGCGGTAGCAATCGAAGTTACGCTGATTCTGCTGATCGTGGGACTGGCCCTGGGCATTCTTGAGGACAACAAAGCCCGCCAGGTGGGCATCGGCGCGGATGTCACAGTCAGGCCGCCGGGTTCTTCCAATCTTGCTGCCTTCGGTGGCGCGCCTGCTCCAATCAAAGTGGCGGACGTGCTGCGCAAGCAGCCGCACGTGATTGCCGTTGCGCCGGTAGTGCTGCAAGTCACTTCCACCACGAACATCGAAGTAATTTACGGGATTGACCTCGAGTCCTTCCAGTCTGTCGGTGGGCCCATGCATTATCTGGAAGGCGGCCCGTACCAGAACGCCGATGACATGATCGTGGACGATCTTTTTGCTTCAGGCAATAAAGCCCGCGTCGGCAAGACGATTGAAGTCCTGAACCACAAATTCCGTATTTGCGGCATCATCCCGCATGGAAGAGGAGCACGCCGCTACATTCCCATGGCCACCATGCAGGACCTGATCGGGGCGCAGAACAGAGCGTCGATGTTTTACGTCAAACTCGACGATGCCAAGAACGCCGACGCAGCAGCCGAGCAGTTCAAGACCATCCCGGGCATGGAAAACTACAACATCCTTTCCACCAGCCAATGGCTCGCGGCCACGTCCGCCGACAACATCCCGGGATTCAATACATTCATTAAGGTCGTGATTGGAATAGCGGTAATCATTGGCTTCATCGTGATCTTCCAGTCGATGTACACTGCCGTTTTGGAGCGCACGCGGGAGATCGGAATCTTGAAATCGCTGGGCGCATCCAAGAGCTTCATTGTGCGCGTGGTCCTGCGCGAGACGCTTCTTCTCGCGCTGGCGGGAATCATCGTCGGATATATCTTCAGCGCCACCGGCCGTGCCGGCCTGGTGCATCAGTTTCCCACTCTGCGAGTGCTGCCGTTGAATTTGAAATGGAGTTTCTACGCAGCCCTGATCGCCATCGGCGGCGCCATGCTGGGTGCTATCTATCCTGCTTTCAAAGCTGCGCAAAAAGATCCCATCGACGCCCTGGCCTACGAGTAAGAGAATCTCATCTTAGAGCTTATCCCCTGATCCCAACGGCTTGTATTGGGTTTGAACCAGAATGAAAACTCCGGCCCGCCACCCAGTGGCAAGCCGGAGAACTCTGCGAGCAGTCTCAACTATTGGTCAGTGCTTGATCGGATGGGACTCATGCTCATGGGCGTTGCCATGTTCATGCTGTCCGCTATTTTGTACGTGCACATGCGCGTTGGCATTCACGTGCTCGTTGTTCGTATGCATATTGTTGTGCGAGACATTGTTGTGCGACACATTGTTTTGCGCGGCGTTGTTTTGGTGTGCCGCCGGGTCCGTGTGATACGTCTTAACACTGCCATTCACAGTGGCGTGCGTGTTGTTGCCATGGTTTGTTAAGCTGTCATTTGCCTTGACCTTGGCGCCGCTTTGCGGGCCGCTGCCGCCCGATGGCGACGTGTTGTTTCTGGAGAATTTCTGAAAGCCCGCGTGGTCATTGGCTGATACCACGCCGTGACCGCTGTAGACGCCCGGCTTCGGGCTGGCCGCAACATTTGGATGGCCGTGGTTGATCGACGCCAGTTGCTCATGGTTGGTGCTGGCAAAATGCTGGTGCTGTGTTTGTGCCGGCGTCGCCTCAAAATGATGCTCATGCTCCGCATGCAGTTCAGCGGTCGATGCATGGACGGACACGCCGCCGGAGCCGCCGTTAAAGCTGACGCGGTTGATTGTGGTGTTGTTATTGATCACGGTCTGGTTGTAAGTGTTATGAATTACGGTAACGTTGACGTTCGTCACCGAGCGGTTGTAGTTGTAAACGCGGTCGTGCCAATATCCGCCTACGAATCCAACACCGGTGTAGCCGAACCCATAGTTGATCCCGCCATAAAAGCCGACATGCGGGCCCCAGTAGCCGCCGTGCCATACGTAGAAGCCGTCGTCCCGCCATCCCCAGTATCCGGGCGTCCAAAGCACGCCAACCAATGGTGGTTCCACCCATGTGCCCGGCACCCAATAGTAGCCGTCAGGGCCGTAGGCCCAGTAACCGGGTGTCCACAGATAGCCAGGCCCAGGGCAAACTGGCTGGACGTATACCGGCAATGCCGGCGGCCCCACCCTGATGGAAACACCTACGGAAATCTGTGCGTGCGATGCTGCCGGCATCGCCAAAGCTATAACGCCGAGCAATAGCAGAGGAATAAGCTTAATGGTGCGCATCATCGAAATCACCGTCCTAAAGGAAAGTATATTGACAAAGTTGAAGCGGACCTTCGCTTCCGGCGATTATGAACATTAACACGTTATCCGGGCAGAAGTTGCGATGACGGATGGACATGAGCCCTTAGATTAAGGGCCACCGAATCAGGTACTTGAGCTTGGCGTACGCGCCGGCCCTGATCAGCAGTCTTACCCGGTGAGAGTGAAAAGCCAATTCTCATCATGCGGCATTTGTCGTTACAACCTCGTGTCGTTACACAACCCCAAAGAAGCAAACGCGCGCGCGATCCGGTAGCAGGCGTAACGGTTTTCCGGTAAACTTTTTATCTCACCGGCATTCGTCATGGTCTTTGTCCTCGACAACTACGATTCTTTCACCTACAACCTGGTGCAATACCTGGGTGAGATGGGCGAGAAGGTCGAGGTCCGGCGCAACGATGAGATCACTCCGGAAGAGATCGGGGCGATGCAGCCCCATCACATTCTTATCTCTCCTGGTCCGTGCACACCGCAGAAGGCCGGCATCAGCATTGAACTGATCAGGTATTTTGCCGGGAAGCTGCCTATTCTGGGAGTTTGTCTGGGGCATCAGGCGCTGGGAGCGGCTTTCGGGGGAAACGTGGTGCGGGCGCCGCGGCTCATGCATGGAAAAGTCAGCCAGATCGAGCATGACGGCAAGACTCTTTTCCGCGATGCGCCTCAGCCGATGACTGCCACTCGTTATCATTCTTTGATCGTGGCGGAAGAGGGGCTGCCTCAGGAGCTGGAGATCAGCGCGGAAACTCACGAGCCCGATGGGACGCGCGTCATCATGGGGTTACGGCATCGCGATTATCCGCTGGAGGGTGTGCAGTTCCACCCGGAAAGCGTGCTGACGGATTCGGGCCGCTTGTTATTGAAGAATTTTCTGGCCCTATAACCCAGCGTGTACATGCGCTAGAATGAGCGCGTCGGCAAAATCTGTAACGGGAGGGGCTGTTATGTCGCAGCCACAATCGGGACCGCAATCGGAACAAAGGACCATGCGGCGTTTTTTGCTCGATCTGCCGATCTCCGTCAAATTTCTTGATAACGACCGGCGTGAATTCGGCGCGCGCACACGCGACGTCAGTTCCCGCGGCGTATTCATGTATGTAGACACGGAGCTCACGGCCGGCTCCCCGATTGAATTTGTTATGACCCTGCCGCCGGAAATCACTTTGGCGGAACCTCTGCGGATTCACTGTGCCGGCAAAGTCGTCCGCGTCGACAAGACGGCGCAGGACCAGGGTGTCGCAGTCGCTATTGAGAAATACGATTTCGTGCACGAGGAGTAGGTCAGTCTGTCAATTCCCAGGCCAGCAATTCCCAAATCATCGACTCCAGGGCCGTCGACTTTAAGGTCAGCGGTCCTCAAAGCAACCGTCCTCAGCGGAGTGACGCTGCTGTTGTTCTGTGGTTCCGCGTGGGCGCAGTCTCCGGCTCCTGTGGGCGAGCTGTTTACGTCGAATTCCAGCTTGCAACAATCCGTCCAACAGGCAGGATCTGGAATGAGTGTGTTGGTGGGATCGGAATTGTCAGCTGGAGTAGCGCCGGCAACGTTAAAGCTGGTCCGTGGCGGACAAGTCATGATCTGCCCTCGGAGCGGCCTCAGCGTCAACGCCGGGAACCGCGGATTGATGCTGGCCGCCGGCGTCGGCGCCATCGAGATCGACTATCACCTGGACCAGCAGCAGTTTGATGTTGTCGTCACGCCTGATTTCAACGTCCAGCTCATCGGCCCCGGCACTTTTCATTTTGCTCTGGGAGTAACTAAGCAGGGCGATACATGCGTCAAGCCGCTTGCGGGAAATACCTCGGAGATTTTGCTGTCTGAAATGCTCGGCTCGAGCTCCTACAAAACCAAGGCAGGCGAAACTGCGCTGTTTCCTGGCGGCAAGCTCAGCCAGCACACATTGTTGACCGGAGAATGCGGTTGCTCGACCGGTGCGCCGGTCTTGCAGGCAGCCGCTGCTGCGGAAGAGACCCCCAGTGAGGTCACGTCACCCTTGCCACCCGACCAACCCGGACAGGTGCACGTGGAAGTGGAGACTCCATTCGTGTTCAACGCGCGAGCGTCCGGAGCGAGACCTTACATGGTGGCAAAAATCAATTTCTCCTCGCTTCCAAACGTGGATTTTGCGCAAGAACCGGTCGATCCCGCCATTCTTCCAGTAACCAGGCCGGAGGTGTCTGCAAAAGAAGCCCGGCAGGATTCAAAACCGGAGAAGAAAGACAAGGAAAGCCAGGAAAAGAAGGGATTTTTTGGCCGCGTCAAAGGTTTTTTTGGCGGGCTTTTTCATAGATAAGTTGTTAGGCCCAGAGGAATTAGGTACACTAAAGTTTTTCCGGCCGCTAATTCTGAAACCTTTTTTGGCGGCGAAGAGTCTATACTAGCTGGAGCATTATGTCTGAGCTTGAAACAACAAAGCAGACAAATACCCCCGAAGCACCCGGAGCGGCAGGTCACCCCCCTTCGCAACAGGCGGTGGTGAAGTTCGCTAAGCCGCAGCCCCTGGATGGGGTGATGCCCACTTTGTTTGGCGCTGGTTATGGCACATATCAGGCCCGTCCGGAAAACTTCGTTCTGTCCTTCATTACACACGCGGCTGCTTTAGGACTGATGTTACTCCTGCTCCATCTGACGGTTCCGACGAAGATTATTCAGCCGACCACCATGAACTCCGTAGATCTGGCCCCGTATGTTATCCCCCTGAAAGTGGGGAAGAACGGCCCCAGCGGCGGCAGCGGTGGAGATGCCAGCAAATTGAAGGCTTCCGCAGGTGTGCTTCCCAAGACGGCGAAAGACCAGTTTGTGCCTCCTACGGTATTGCAACCGCAGACGAGCAAGTTGATGGTCCAGCCCACTGTCGTAGCTGATCTTAGAATTCCCCAGACCGGCCAGATCGGCGATCCACTTTCCAAGCTGATGACCGCGTCGAATGGAACCGGAGTCGGAGGCGGCATCGGAACAGGCGAAGGTGGCGGCATCGGGTCCGGGCATGGCCCGGGTTTTGGTCCGGGAATCTTTCATGTTGGAGATGGAGTGAGCGCGCCTAAAGCCATCTACACTCCTGAGCCTGAATTCTCTGAAGAAGCAAGAAAATCAAAATACCAGGGAGTCGTCACGCTGGATATCGTGGTGGGCGTCGATGGCCGCGTGCACAGCCCCAAGGTAGTGCGCTCCCTGGGCATGGGATTGGACGAGAAGGCGATCGAGAAAGTGAATGTCTGGAAATTTGAGCCCGCCAAAAAAGATGGCAGACCGGTTGCCGTTGAAATGAATATTGAAGTCGCCTTTAACCTCTATTAGCTTTTCCAACAATCCAAAATAAAAAAAGAGATGCGAAGCGGCATCTCTTTTTTGTTGGTGTGGCACAAGTTATCAGCAGTTACTCCTGGGCCTCTTCCAGTTGGCCGTTTTCCAGCTTTTCCTGACAGGAAATGCAGTAACGAGTCCAGGGTACGGCTTCCAGACGTTTGCCGTTGATCTCATTGCCGCAGTTCACACATTCGCCAAACTCACCTTCGCGAATGCGCTGCAACGCGTTTTCCACCATTTGCAACAACTGGCGTTCGTTATTGCTCTGGGAAAAAAGGAATTCCTTGGTGTAAGAACTTGCCGCGCGGTCCGCGATGTCCTGGGCGGTGTCCTGATCGGCAATACGACCGTCTTCCTCAGTGCGGCTCACGGTTTTACGGAGCGACTGTTGGCGTTCTTCCAGCCGTTTCTTAAAGCTCTCCAGCTTCTTCTTGTCCATGGGTTTCGATAAATTATCCATCTTAGTCGTCATATGAATAACCGTCAATGTGGTGAATAAAAATTAGATGCCGCCGGCAGCCGTTTCGCCGCCAGCTATGTCTTGATTTTTACCGAAAAAATAAAAAGCGGCCCGTTTACGGCCGCTCCACAAAGAGGCAGGGGGAGGGGAACTCCTTCAAGGAAGGTGACACAAAAACGTGTTGCCTAGGCCGTTGCCAAGACACTCTGATCGTAGAAAGCGAAAAGCTTGGAATAGAGTTGAAGTCATCTTTAAATCTTTTTATGAGCCTCTTTGTTTGGCTTCTTCTTGTGCAACTGGCGCGCCAAATGATTCCAAGCCCCTGTGTAAGCTTTATTGATATTTAGATAAATATATTGTTTTCTTGTGTATACATAGATTCCAGTGGGTCGATGAGCGGCTAGGGAACGATGAAAGCTGCAAAATTTAATGTGGTATCAAGGTGCTATTTCATGGCTTTTATTTACTTAACTTGCCCCTTGGATTGCTCATCCATTGCTTTTAGCTTATTGAGGAGGGCCTTGTAGCTGATCTTGAGGATCTTGGCGGCTTGACGACGATTCCAGCGGGTCTGGGCCAGGACTCGTTCAATTGCTTCTCGTTCGGCCTGCATGGCCGCGCGACGGCCGATTTCCAGGAGCGATGGCATTTCCAATTCTTCGCCGTTGTTGCTGCCAAGGGCTGCCGGAGCGGCAGCTGGTGGGGCATCGCTCTGGCGTCCCGGCTGGGACAGCACAATGGGTTTGTGGGTGGAAAGTTCGCGGATAATCTGCGCCTCATTACCCATGATCACATACCGCTTCACCATGTTCTCTAGCTCGCGTATGTTGCCCGGCCACGCATATTCCATCATGCGCGTGATCGCATACTCGCTGAACATGGGAGGCTTCTTGTTGTAGTGCTCACTGTATTTTTCCAGGAAATATTTCAGAAACACGGGAATTTCTTCGCGCCGCTCACGCAGCGGAGGAATATGGATGGTCACTACGTTGAGCCGGTAGAACAGGTCCTCGCGAAACACGCCTTCTTCCACGGCGCGCTCCAGCGGCTTGTTGGTGGCTGCAAGCACACGCACGTCCACCTGGATGTCGCGCTTGCCGCCCAGGCGCGAGAACGCATGGTCCTGAAGCACGTGCAGAAGTTTGGCCTGCAACGCCGGATGCATCTCACTGATTTCATCCAGGAAGATGGTGCCGCCGTTGGCCTGTTCGAACTTGCCCAGCTTCTGCCGCGTAGCGCCGGTGAATGCGCCGGACTCATAACCGAACAGCTCGCTCTCCAGCAGTTCGTTGGGAATGGCGGCGCAGTTCACTTTGACGAACGGCTTATCGCAGCGCGATGACTCGGAGTTGACCATGCGCGCCACTACTTCCTTGCCCGTCCCGCTTTCACCGCGGATCAGGACTGTGGCGGTCGTGTCGGCTACCTTCTCAATGGTCGTTTTGACTTCCATCATTTTCGGGCTGGTGCCGAACAACATGGAGAAGTCGCTATTGCGCCGCACCTGTTCTCGAAGCTGAGTGACTTCGGTGAACTGGCGCTGGTTGTCCAGCACTTTGCTGATGCGGAGGTCGAGCTCTTTGGGGTCGACCGGCTTAGTGATGTAGTCGTCCGCGCCCAGCTTCGAAGTCTGGAAAATCAGGTCCGGGTCCTTACTGGCGGAAAGCACCATGATGGCCAGCGCGGGCTTGAGCTGCTTCAGGCGCAGCAGAACTTCTGTGCCCTCGGCGCCGTTCATGGCTGTATCCATAAGGACCAGGGCCGGATCAAAAACGCGGAACACGCGCAACGCCTCCTGGTCTGTGGCGGCCAGCGTCACCTCAAAGTTCCCGCGGGACAAATGAGAAGCCAGATACTTGGCCGTGACCAGGTCATCGTCAACGATCAGTACGCGGGTTTTTTGGCTCATTTTTCCGGTCTCCAGGGAACTCTGCCCCTTGTTAGGGTTATGAAAGAGGGATTTCCGGTTCGTGCATGCCTTTCAGGCAAAAACTAACTCTAAACATTGTACTCCGATTCCACTTTCAGGTACTTGGATGCCAAAAATCACCCTAATTTTGGGAGAAAGCCCCAAAGGGTTGAAAGTATCGTATTATGCTGAGCATAGGGACCCGACGATCACGTCTAAGGAGTATCAATGACGAGCTTGGTCCTCGCCCTCTGTATCTTCGCTAGTTTTTTTAACGCCTCAAATGACAACGAGACTTCTGTAGGATCCGCGTCTGGGGCAAGCCTTGCAGATTTTCTACTGAAGGTTCCCGCGAAGTGGAACGTCGAACCGCAAGCGGGGAAAGCGGATTTGCAGTACATCGCTCCTCGGGGGTGGGCGCAAACCGAAGTCAACGGCGAGCGAACATTGAAGAAATTCAATGAGGATCATAAAGTGTTCAATTTAGTCGTTCTGCCAACCAGACCACTAAACGGCTCTCTGCGCGATACTTTCGCGCAGCTATGGAATATGTATATTGGCTCCGAATTCGCAACCACCATTGCCCCTTTGCCCATGATGACCCGACTGAAATCGGGTTACGCCTGTGCTTTTGATGTGGATGACGGAGCAAAATTCAAGAACGGCGTTCACTTCCGAGCGGCCCTTTACCTGATTGCTCAAGGTGGCATGGTTACGCCCGTGGTGGGGATGTTTGCAATTTACGACACAAAAGTGGAAGGTGAACTGGAAGGGTTCTTTGAATCTGCGCGCATCCCGGGTGCCTCAACAGCCAAAGTGAAGCTTTTTGCCGCTTCTGACATCGCTGGAGATTGGGCCCGCTCCTCATCCTCGTTTGCAGACTATGTTACCTCGACGGGGGCCTACGCTGGAGATGCTTCTATAGCCGTGGCACAGAGCTTTGACCTTTCAGCGACCGGATCGTACAAGCATATCCAAGTTGTACTTGCCCAAGGCAGAAGGTTCTCAGATACGGACGCCGGTGCGTGGTCCCTTGATGATAACGACTTGGTTCTCAAGCACAATCCGACCGAGCGCTATGTTGTATTTGGATACGGGTCCGCTCCCAAACTCGGCCGGTTTCTTGTGTTGAGTGACTACTCTGATCGTATTAATGGGGCGACAGGAAGCAAGATCGAATTCTCCAGGCCGCGCAGTTCGCCCGGCACAGAATGGTTCCACGCCAAATGAAAGGGCCCCTAAGCCAATTCAAAACCTTGGTAAATATCGTGCTAAAAACTACCGCTTGGATCAGATATTTTTACTGAGCGTGTCAACAATCACCGTTTTCCCTTAAGCCCTCTGCGGGTAATCAGGTAGACGGCAAAACTTCCCAGCCAGTGCCCTCCTTCGTAATGTTCACCCGTGACCGCGGCAAGTCCGGCGCTCCGATGCGTGCTGATAGAAGCTTGCAGAGCGCCAAGCCGCGGATCTCTCGCAGGCAGGACTGAGGCGATGCCTTCCAACATCCAGGCGCGGCTGAGGTTCAATCCGTCGATGTGCGCGAGCTTGGGGTCTGACGCATCCGGCGACTTCTCCGGTCGCAGCCAGGAACCGGATTCACTCGCCGGAAGCTGAGGCAAAAACGTATGCAGCCACCCGGCAAATTCAGATGTAGTCAGCACACGACGCATGACGTCCGCCTCAGCCAGACATGGAGAAAGAAAATCTTCTCCCGAAGGCTCGTAGGCCAGGGGGCAGTTCTTGTCCTTCAAGTAGAACGCACGCGTTCGTTGCATCAATAGGTCCAGGAAAGCCTGGTCTCCAGTGTTTCGTGCGTAGTCGATGATCAGGCCGAGAGCGAATGCGGTCTGGCTATGCTCGCCCGAACGCACCGGATGAGAAAGTTTTGGCAGCCAGGTCTTCAATCGTTCGGTGGCGGCTAGTTCCAATGGTCGCAGATTCGCCGAGAGCTCTCGCGCGTAAGAGGTCTTGTCTTCCTTCTCCCACTCGCGCAATTCCGCTCCGAGTTGCAGGAGCCACGCCAGTCCATACGGGCGTTCAAAACTGGTGCGTCCTTCCGCTTTCAGGTAGGCCGCTTCCTGCTGGATGTTCGCGGCGGTAAGGCTCTGCTGCAACGCCGCACGTGCCTGCGGCGCGAAAGGAGCATTCGGATATGTGCGTGCCAGACGTGCAAGCAGCCAGTGTCCATGCACGGAGGAGTGCCAGTCGTAGCAGCCGTAAAAAGCCGGAGTGAGCTTACGCGGAGGCGCCACGTCAGCATCGCTGTTCAACGAATGCGCCAGCTTGTTGGGATACTCCTTGTGCACGCAGGCGAGCGCCAGGGCGGCGAACCGCTGCGCGGATTTGACGTCAAAGTCATTGGCTTGCGGTTGCGGTAGGGCTGGGCTTGTGCCGGCGAGAGATCCCGCGAACAACAAATAGAAGACGGACAATCGGATCTGCTTCCTCATAGGCTGACAAATTTACCACGCCGACTTCTGAGATTAGACTACCTCATGCCATTTCTGATTGGCGTTGGGTACTACTTCGTCGGCTGGTGGATCGACCGCCGTCGATCCAAGCCTCTGCCCAACCCTGACTAACGCCTCTGCTGCTGCGGCGTTGTTCGTGCAAATCTTTCTGACCAGTTGATCCGCCCCGTCATCTGCATCACTACGAACAGCGTGATGATGGAGCCGATGGTCACCGTCAACCCGGTGTAGCCCTTGAAGAAGAACGCGTACGAGAACAGCACCAGATAAACCAACTGGGCCAGTCCACATTCCAGAAGAGCAAACCTCGGTCCCGCCACCAGGCGCATATAACTCACTACCAGGGCGAGGGAAACGATGGCTGAAATCACAAAGGATGCGTGGATGGAGATGTGGTCCACCAGATACGCCATCAAAAGATGAAAGGCGAAGAAGGCCGCAGCAAGGAAAAAATAATTCAAAGGATGAATATCAACGCCGCGAATCGTGGTGATGATAAACACCAGAAAGAAGAAAAAGAACAAAGACACGGGAGCAAAGAGGCTGATGCGTCCAGCCAGAGGGCCGGGCTGAAGTTTTTCCGGCATGACCATGCCGATCTGGTATCCGGAGAGCAGGTCTTTGTAGTTCCACTGCAACTGCCAGCCTTCGGACGTCTCATGTTTTTCGCTGGCGGAGAGCGTGTTATCAGGGAAGTCGATGTCCTTGAAGTTGGTGGACATCGTAAGCTGAAAGTCTTTGACGTGCGCAATCTGCTCACTGAAGCGGTAGCTCCAGTTCCCCATTCCCTGCGACGCGTAACCTACCTTGAGGATGGCCGTCTTCCCCGCGCCCAGGCGTCGGGTGGTCCACGCAGCGTTGCCTTCGTTCTTGAATTCAACCGGCGTCCCATCGAGAATGAAGACCACGTTGTCATACATGGCCTGTTCCGCGGGAAAAGGCAGGCTGAAAGCGACGTCCTGGTCGGCTCCGCTGGAATTGCGGAACGTGTATTCACCAGCAAAGATATCTTTGTAGGTGCTGTACCAGAGCAGGCCTTTCTGGCGATGCTCGAGTTGCAGCGATATGCTGGCCCGTGTGGAATCAAGCGGCAAGAAGACCGTGGTCTTGACGTTAACCAGCTTGGTCCTGGTCTTGCCGTCTTCTACCGTGACCTGGCTTTCCTGGCTCTCGCGCTGGAAAGAGGCAGACGGCGGCGACTGCACATGGGGAGTTCCCCAGGTGGAAGAAACTTTAGACCGCAAACTTCCGTCTTGATCGTCCGTGCGCTGGAAGATGGTGAAACCCAGAATCATCCAGGCGATCGTGGCAAAGACAAAAATGACAATGATGGCGAACACGCGCTTGGCTGTGGACATGAGAGTTTTGTAGGGAATTCCGCCGGGAGAACATCATCATGACGCGCAGGGAATACGCATGTCAATCAAAAACGCTTTGCGATTGACATCCCGTTGATTCTTCTCGGCCTCAAGGCGGCAGTAGTCCCCAGGCGATGGAAGCCAGAACCAACATAATCGTCGCCCGGAGATAGAACTTGAATCGTAAATGCTTCGTGTTTGCCACACTGATAGAACGGCCTTTTCGCTTGTTCTTGCGTGCGGTTTTTTGCAGACGGTAATTGACTTCACGCTTAGAAAAGTCTTACGCTGTCACCAGCGCGAAGGGCGCATCCAGTCCGCGGAAAGGGCCGTGCCCACCTTAAACAGAATTGCGAAGGTTACGAACCTTCTTTCAGCCTGATTCGGGCGGACTCCAGGCGCAGTTATGAAAGGAAGGTCGTAATGGATGCCAAGGAACTACCCGCTCGTCCCAGCCTGGAGCAATACAAGAAGCAGGCCAAGGACCTGGTCAAAGCCTGTAAGTCAGGCGATCTTGAAGCCGTTCAGCGAATCAAGAAAAATCATCCTCGGCTCGGTAAACTCCCCGGCGCAGAAATTCTTAACGCCAAGGTCGTTCTTGCCGATGCGCAACTCGTCATTGCCCGCGAGTACGCCTTCGAGAGCTGGCCCAAGTTTGCCAAGCACATTGAAGGGCTGGCTCGCGCAAACTCCTCTGTGTCGATATTCGAATCGGCCGTGGAAGCGATCATCGCTGGCGACGTGGCTGCGCTCAAGCGTTTGCTTCGTGAAAATCCACAGTTGATACGCGAGCGCTCGACGCGTTTGCATCGGGGCACACTTCTTCATTACGTCGGCGCTAACGGTGTTGAGGACTATCGCCAGAAAACTCCCAAGAACGCGGTTGAAGTTTTGAAGGTCCTGCTGAAGGCGGGCGCTGAGGTCGACGCGGTCGCGGACATGTATGGCGGGGACACAACGCTTGGTCTGGTGGCAACCAGCGTCCATCCCGAACGGGCCGGTGTGCAGAACGAACTGATGGAGACTTTGCTTGAGGCGGGCGCGACCATCGAAGGCACTGTGGCGCCAACCTATACGGGAGGGCTCGCGGTCAATGCCTGCCTGGCCAACGGGCGCGGAGAGGCCGCTGAGTTCCTGGCCCAGCGCGGTGCACGATTGGACCTGGAGGGAGCGGCCGGCGTGGGATGGCTCGATGTGGTCAAGAGCTTCTACAACGAAGATGGCAGTCTGAAAGCGAATGCGACGAAGACGCAAATGGAGTTAGGCTTCCTCTGGGCTTGTGAATATGGCCGGACCAGCGTGGTCGAATTCCTGCTGAAGAAGGGTGTGGACCTGCTCGCACAAGCTCACCACGGATTGACTGGCCTGCATTGGGCCACCATGGGCGGACACTTGGCGACAATTAAGTTGCTGCTGGAACGAGGAGCGCCTCTGGAAGCCTTGAACGTTTACGGAGGGACGGTCCTGGATGGAGTGCTTTGGTCCGTCATCAACGCTGACCCTAAGATCGACTATGTTCCGGTCGTCGAGATGTTGATCGAAGCCGGGGCAAAGGTCCAACCCGGTTCGCTGACCTGGCTGGCACAAGAGCGCGGTCCCGCTGCGAGGAAAGAGCGTATCGCGGAAGTGCTCCGACGCTACGGTGCGACGTCATGAAATGGTGGATGGCAAAACTCTTACCGCGGATGCACGCAGATAAACACGGATCATCGGGCTACCTGAAATTCGCGCTCTGCACTTTTTGCCGGAAGTCGATTCCATCCATCTGAACCACGCGGCACATCTCATGCAATCGCGAACGCATACGTTCTCCGATGCGGTCGCCCAGCGTCTCTTCGCGGGCGGCGCCGCGCGCGCCGGTGCTGTGTCCGGCGGGCTGGTCGGAGAAATTCGTGGTGATGATGGTGGTGCGTTTGTCGTTGTAGCGGGAGTTCAGGATGAGGCTGACGGTGTCCCAGACCCATTCCGTGGGCTTGATGGCCCCGAGTTCGTCCAGCACCAGCACTTCGACCTCAAAGATCGGGCGCAGAATCTCCAGCTCCGTGGTCTGCACGCTGGGGTTGTAGGAGTTCTGGATCTCTTTAAGCAGTTCGCGATAGTCGCAGAACCGGCAGGGCACGCCCTTGCTCCGCAGCAACTCCTGCATGGCCCCCACGGCCAGATGTGTTTTGCCAGTGCCGATTGGGCCGATGAAGAGCAAGCCGGTTTTTTCCAGCGGATACTCCTCTACGAACCGTCCGGCGGCCAGGCGGGCGGCGGACAGAGAACGATGCGCCCCGGTAAAGTCAGTGACAAATTCGTCGAGCGAGCAGTGTTCGTAACGTGCGGGAATCTGGGCGGCTTTGAGCAGCCGCTCTGTACGGGCGTCCAAACGGCATTCGCAGCGGGCCACCCGGTTGGCCTTGCCCGGTATCACGATAGTTTTCCAACCCGTGCCTTCACAGAGGGGGCATTCCGTTTCGGGTTGGGACGCAAATGGTGATGCCATGGGATCTCTGTTATGAAAATATCATTAACGCCCGGCCAGCGCGCGCTTTTCCTTGTACGCGCGGTCGCTTGTGCACAGGATTTTCACACGTTCTGCACCATTTGGGCTTCAGGCCCCGGTCCTATCCAGTTAAGACCACGCGAAGTGGGCCGACGGTTTTGTCCCGCTACAGAGGTTTCACTGTAAGCGTGAACCAAAAAAGTGTCGCACAGGCACTCTTGCCAGGCACTCTTGCCTGTGCCACACAATCCAGTCCTAGCTGGGAAAAGAAGGCCAGGTGAGCTTATGGCTTTCTCGCCTCGGGAAAAATATCAAACACGTAGTCGTGTGCCGCCAATGCAGCTTGACTCAGGGTGCCTGCTTGCACGCGCTTCAACGCCTCTTCGCGTCCGATATCGAAGATCGCTTCCAGCAATTGCGCGCGTTCTTGCTGGCTCGCCTGCCCCACCAGAAAGAGCACGCGGGCGCTGTGCTGTATGTAGCGCGGCGAAAGCAGTTGCTTCTTCAGTAGCTCCATAATGAGATCCGCCTTCCCGCGATCAAAGCGGCCTGGGTCTCCACGGCGGTCCTGCTCGGCGAAGAATGCTTGCGTCCATTCGTTGTGATAGGTCCACAGTTTGTCGAACAACTCCTGGGTGAAGCGCGTTCCGGCTTTGACTTGATCGGCTTTCGCCGCAGGCTCGACCCCGTCTTCGGTCATGGCTGGGCGCTTGAGATGGCCGTCCCTGGTAATGGCCGCCTGGTGATGGAGAAGCGTCCACAGCCAGGTGACGTCGATCCGGTACGTCGCCAGGTCATTCATGAAGCGCAGCTTGAGCTCGTAGTCGTCAATGGCCGCGGCGAAATTTCCATTGAGAATTTGGAAGCCGTAGTTCGCCGCCATATAGAACGCGTGCTGAATTCGTTCGACGGTGATATCACCCTGCGGCACGCCGTAGATCGAATCCCAAAGTTGCGGCGTAAAGATCTTTTCCGGCGAATCCAGCGATTCCTGGGTGATGACCTGGGGTGTGATCTTGCCCTGAGCATTCAAAAGTCCGCGCGATTGCAACACACTCCGCTCGGCATCGCTCAGGCCGCTGCCGACGGTAGGCACAAGCTGGTCTCTTACCTTCACCGTGTTTTTCGGGGCATCGAGAATCGACTGAAGCTGCGCGACCGGCGTCCGCAGCGGCACGTTGCCCGCGGCCACATAGTCCGGCTCCGGACTGGCAACCCAGCTTTGCCGGTAGCAGTCGTACAGACGACCGTTCACGCGCTTGGCCAAAATATCTTCGAGCGCCGGCTGTTGTCCTGGCGGAAGAGGCTGCCCGGGGACAAAGATCAAACCCAACAGTCGCTCGCGCAACTTATCAATCACCATGGCGCGAAGAGCGAGCGGGTTATAGCGCGACCGGCCATAGGGATCACTGTGCTGGTAGATCATCACCGCTGCCATGCCGCCGATGGGAGCTGCGTTCTCCAACTCGCCCTTCTTCATTCCTGCCATGAGCATCATCAGCGCGTTGTACCGCTGGTAAGCAATCATGTTCAGCGCCGCCATGCCGATGGACTGTGGATCGGGGTAGACGCCCTGCGGATCATCCTTCCACATTTCCATCAGGCTGCCCAGGTAGTCCCAGCGGCCCACGTTGGTTCCCAGCAGGCGGCGGCGCAGCACCCAGGCGATGGCGGGCAGAGTGCGACCAGCATTACCCTCTTCGTACAGGACCTTGATCTTGAACGTGCCGGCGGGGACGCCGATCATGCCTTCCAGCCGCGCGAGCAGTCTCTCCAGAACCAGCGCTTCTTCCGGTGTTTGTATTTTGGGAATGTAGTAGTACACGCCAGTGCCGGCGTGTTTGAGAGCGTCGTAGTTGTTGAAGGTCCACAGTGTGGTAATCACAACCACGGCGGGCGCCGGTTGACCGTCGACCGTTACGTGGTCATAGTTGATATGAATTCCGGGCGGACGGCCAAAGCGCGTTGGCCACTTCGCTGGTGGATGGTTGATTTTGTACTCGCGCTTCCTGCCTTTCTTTACCACCTCGTAAGTCCGGGCATTCCAGTTGCCGGCAAAGATTTCCTTTGCATTCTGGAGGGCGGAAAAAATCCCGACTGGCTCGTTGGCCGGCGTCCCATCCGGCTGGAAGTGAGGCGGTGCAGCGTCTTCAAAGTCCGGCATATTTATGGGCGCAGGGCTATTCAATGCGTTGAAGGCCATGTCCAGCGGGTGCCAGGGACCCGTTAGCTCCAGTCCCGCATTGCGCAGCGGGTGGGCGTCCGCGGGGATGGGCACTTCGTCATTGAGCCGCCAGCGCCACTGGCTCTCACGTCCCTGAAAGTTGTCAATCATCCCCTGTACGATCTGGCGATAGGTCCAGAACTGTCCCGTCACCGGGTCTTCAAATTTCGACTCCCACTTTGGCCATCCGAACTTCTCCTGGACCGGGGCTTGCGCCTGTAGCAGCTCTCGGCGCGCGCTCAGGGCGGCGGCGATCGACGGACGCAGCTCGCGGGTAAGAGTGGCAATGGCCTCTTCCACAGGGACCTCTCGGCCGTTTACTTTTTTGGTCCCGAACAGATCGGGGAATTTTTGGAGAATATCGTTACGCACCATAGCGTGAAGGGCTCCTGACTTTCCTGTCTCTTTCGCTCAAAGGGCTCGGCCCGAGAAGTCTGCCTCGACCTTAATCTCCATAATTAAAGCATCGATTCTACGCCAGCCGAAAACAACCGGCTTCGCGGCCCTTGTTATAATCTTGCCATGAGCTTCGATCCGATAATACGACTCTGCAACATGGTGGGTAGCACCAGCCGTGCAGCGGGGTCTTATAAGCCCCGGAAATCGCCAGATTAGCGAGCCGGGAGGGGGCGGCACCCTCACCCACCACCAACTAAGCCCGTTTGTCGCTATGAGTCTTTCTCTGTCGTGGCGCATCCAATGGCAGGTTGCTGGTATAGCCAAAACCAGCTAATTTCAGGTAAAATAAGGCTCTACCGCGAAGGGGTCACAGTCAATGAAAGCAGCGATTCATCCCGCTTACAATGAAGTACGCGTACACTGCGCGTGCGGCAACCAGTTCGTTACCCGGTCCACGCACAAAGGCGCGATCAACGTGGAAATCTGCTCGAATTGCCATCCGTTCTTTACCGGCAAGCAGAAGCTGGTGGACACCGCCGGACGCATTGAGCGCTTCCGCCGCAAGTACGAAAAGGCCGTCAAGAAGTAAGGCCGCAAGTTTTGACGATGGGGCCTCCGCTGCGGCGGGGGCCTTGTTTTTGGGGCCCCAAAATCTCACCACAGAGGCACGGAGACACGGAGGAAATCAAGTAGGGCTTTGACGCTAAGTCCCAAGCACCCCATTACCGGGGTGATCTGTTGAATTTGATTTTCTCCGTGTCTCCGTGTCTCCGTGGTGAAATAATTTCTGTATGCGCAAGTTCTGGGAAAATCCGGCCAGCTCGATCACCGTGCACGAAGACGCGCGGGTGCCGGAGTCTCTGCGGATCGGCGGCGTCTCCATTGCGCCGGCGACGGTACTTGCGCCCATGGCCGGGGTGACCGATACGGTCTTTCGTCGCTTCATCCGTCATGCCAGTTTTGTCCGCAGCGCACAAGACGTAATGGAGCCGCCGCAGAAGATATACGGCGACCTCCAGAACTCCGGCAACCGGTTTGCTGCCCGCGAAAAAACGTCCTGCGGACTGCTGATGACCGAGTTCACCTCGGCGGACGGGCTTTTCCGGACGCGGGAGAAGAAGCGCAAACGCTACCTGCATTTTTATCAGGATGAGCACCCCATCGCAGCGCAGCTTTTTGGCAGCGATCCGTACACGCTCTCCGAGGCCGCCAAGATCGTGGAGGATGCGGGGTTTGATATTGTCGACCTGAACCTGGGATGCCCGGCCAAGCGGGTAGTGAAGTGCAATGGCGGTTCGGGATTGCTCAAAGACCTGCCGGTGATTCGCGAGATTTTTGAAGCGGTCCGCGGCGCGGTGAAAATTCCGTTCACCGTGAAGTTCCGCATGGGCTGGGACGATGACAACATCGTGTGCGTTCCCCTGGCGCGCATGGCGGAGGAGTGCGGCCTGAACGCCGTTGCGCTGCACGCGCGCACACGCGAGCAAGGCTACAGTGGGAACGCCCGCTGGGAGTGGATTGCCGCGGTGAAAAATGCGGTGAAGATTCCCGTGGTCGGCAACGGCGACATACGCACGCCGGAAGATGCCATCGCCATGGTGGCCCAGACCGGATGTGATGCTGTGATGATCGGCCGCACGGCGGCATCGAATCCGTGGATCTTCCGCCAGATCCGCCAGCACGCCGATACCGGCAGCTACGACCAGCCAACGGAAGCCGATCGCTACGAAATGATCCGCACCTATTTCAAGATGCTGGTGCAAGAAGAGATGCATGGCTCCGCCGGCAAGATGAAGCAGTTTGTCGCCTGGTTTACCCACGGTGTACCAAATGGCGGAGCGCTGCGCCGCGCCGTCTATGACGCCAAGACCGGGCCGGCCATCCTTACCAGCGTGGAGAATTTTTTTGAAGAGCTTCTGAGCGGCCGCTCGTCGGCTCCGATTGTCGCTCTCACGCACCCTGAAATCGAGCTGTTGCCCGCCTGCGGAGACTGATCCCTGCGTGCGTTCCAGCAACGCCGCGTTCAACGGATCGAGATTTCTCCTTCTCCCACCTAAGCTGAAGTAACTAAATGGGTTTAGCTAAGTTCTGCAAGACTTTCTCAGCAAACCGTTCTACAATGCAGCCCAAGTTACACACCCCAAACAAACTATGGAAATAATCGGAATCGTCTTCGGAGTTCTGAGCGTCTGGGCGATAGCCTCGGTGCCGGCCTGGATCTACTCTGCGGTAATCGATAAGCGTCGTCGCCGCGATGCTGAAGAGTTCCAGTATCAAATCGCAGATCTGAAGCGTCAGCTAAATAACCTAGAACGCCAACCCAGAGTCCCGGCTGAACCGGTTCGTGCGCCCGCAAGTGCAAGCGCGGTTGCGCCTGCTGCGGAGCCCGTGGTGCGGATCATTCCCCAGGAAGCTCCAGCGGCTGCGCCTGCGATTGCAGAGAAGCCGCCTGTGACGCCGCCAGCTCCGCGTTCGATGCCGCCGCCACAACCGAGTATGCCCGCGGCGCCTGTTGCTGCGCCTCCACCGTCGGCAACGCTTCCCCAGATAACACCACCGCAAGTGACGCCACCGTCGGCATTACATCGGTCGCCTGCGATTATCTCGTTGTCGTTATCGACCCCGCCGCCACCGCCTGTTCAAGCGCAGCCCAGGGGCACGGAAGTCGGCGGAAGCCCGGTCGCTCCGCCGATGCAGCCGCCTGGACCCACGCAGCATGTACCTCCACCACCGCAGCCGCGTGCTGGCGCTACACCACCGCCGCCGATGCAGCCGCCTCCGTCCACGCCGTGGACAACTCCTTCCGCCAGCGCGAGTCATACCACGCGCAGCACGGTACCAGCGGACAAGAAGAGCATCTCTCTGGAAGAGAGGTTGGGAATCAGCTGGGCGGCGACGATCGGCACTGTTGTCATCGTGGTGGGGGTAGTGTCCTACACAGCAATTAAGTGGAGAGACATGAGCCCTGGGCTTCATGTCACGTTGCTTTATCTACTCGCCGTCGGAATGCTTGCTCTGGGAATATTCCTGGAACGCAAAGATCAGTACAAGGTTCTGGGAAGAGTTTTGATCGGAGGTGGATGGGCCATCACATTCTTTGTCACCTGGGCCATCAACCATCTGGAGGCGGTCAGGATTTTGCATTCGGTCCCAGTGGATATCCTCTTGTTAGTTGGCGTTGCCGCCGCCATGGTCTGGCATACGCTCAAATACGATTCGCAAGCCGTCACGGCAACTGCTTTTCTGCTGGCTTTTTTCTCTATCGGTTATAAGGGCGATTCCGCCTTCAGCGTCGCTGCGGGAGCCATTCTAGCGCTTGGGCTGTCGGTGATCGTGGTGCGGCGCCGGTGGTATCAGCTGGAAATCTTTGGCATCCTCGCTGCTTATCTGAACCATTTCGTCTGGATCTATAGGATCCTTGGCGTCAACGTCATCGCGGGGCACAAAGTGCCCTTCCCGGAGTACTGGCCCAGCGCGATCCTGCTTGTGCTTTATTGGGCGATCTTCCGTACCGCGTATCTACTGCACAAGATTTCCAACAGGGAACAGGAAACCGTTTCCACCGTTGCGGCGTTGCTGAACCCGCTCTTGTTGCTGGCGATGCTGAAATATCAATCCGTCCATCCGGAACTGGCTTTCTATGCGCTTCTGGCGCTGGGTGTGCTGGAATTTATTTTTGGGCAGCTGCCGGTGGCGCGCGCACGGGTCGCTCCGTTTCGGGTCCTCTCCAGCCTGGGCGCGCTGCTTATTGTTATGGCATTTCCGTTCAAGTACTCGGGCAACTCCATGGAAATGCTTTGGCTGGCCCTTGCGGAAGCTTTTCTACTGGCTGGAATCTTTACCAGGGAAAGGCTGTTCCGCGGCTTTGGCTTGATCACTTCGTTTCTGGTGGCGTTCCATGTCATGTACGTGCAAGTTGCCCCGCTGGCAGCGGAGATTGTCAACGGACAGCCTCACTACGACCCACGGCTCAGCATCGTGTTGGCCGTCATTGCGGTGGCGCTGTACGCCAATAGCCACGTGGTCACGCGCATCTGGCCAAAGCTGTTCGGCGACGAGCCGGAGCAAACGGCTGGCTCGATACTGTCATTCATGGCCAGCATTTTTGTTGTGTCGGCGTTGTACGCTGTTGTTGCCGACACCACCGTGGCCATCGCTCTAGCCGTGCTCGTTGCCATATTGAGCCTGGTAGGCCAGCGGTTCTCTATCGGCGCATTGATTTACCAGGCGCACTGGATCTCAGTTGTCGCCATCGTGCAGGTGATCGTTACCGGAAGGACCCTGGAGACGCAGTGGCTTGGTGTGTCGGAACGCATCTGGACGTTTGCTCCGGTGGCTGCTCTTCTCTACCTAAGCTCGCGTTTCGTGCGCTTGTCCGACACCAACAACAAAACGGTTTTTGCCGCAATTTATGGCTGGGCCGCGACTTCATTGCTCACCATCATGATCTGGTTCCAGGCGCCCGATTGGAGCATGCCGCTTCTGTGGCTCGGCCTGGGGCTTGCGCTCTCCCTTGTGGCAGAGGCGCTCCAGCGCACCGACTTCAAATGGCAGGCGTTTGCGCTTGCGCTGCTGTCCTTCGCGCGCGCCGTGACGATCAACTTTGATCTGACGAGCCCGTTCTATCGCTTTCACTTCACGTACCGTCTGGTCTCCGTCAGCCTCACGGCTGGGGGCATTTATCTGCTGGCACGATGGGCGCCGCTGAAGCAGCTAAGGCCGATTTATTCCGTCAGCGGAACATTTCTTCTGGCCTATCTGGCGTTCAAAGAAGCACCGGAACCGTGGATCGCCGTGGCCTGGGCTGTCCTGGCGCTCTGTTTGTCCCTGGCCGCGCGTTTGTGGAAAGACCGTGCCTTGCTGTGGCAGACGCACATTTTGTCCGCGCTAGCCACGGGGTGGACGCTCTACGCCAGCTTTGGCCCGCAGTACAAGGACACTCGCGTGCAGTTGATCAGCGTGGTAATTACTGCTGCGATTCTCTACGTTCAGAACTGGGTTACCAACGTTAAGGACGTGATCGAGGACGAGCGAATCTGCCAGGCATATTCCTGGGCGGGCTCGCTGCTGGTGAGTTGGCTGCTCTGGTATCGACTGGACCCAGTGAGTGTATGTTTGGCTTGGGCGGTTTTCGGCTGGGTGCTTTTCGAAATTGGCAACTGGCGGTCATGGACGTTCCTGCGCGCCCAGGGCTACGTGGCACTGACGTGCAGTTTTGCTCACACGTTTTATGCAAATTTCAATGCGCCCCGCACGCTCGGTCCGGCGATTGACGTTGTGGCTCTGGTTCCGATTTACTTCTGGGTGTACTGGCGGCTTCACGAAAAGAAGCCGGGTGCTCCTAAGATTGAGAGCAAGATACGAATTGAATACCTCATGGCTTGGCTCGGCACGGCGACGCTGGTTGCGCTGGCACTCTTTGAATTGTCACTTGAAACTGTCGTCGTAGGGTACGCCGCAATCCTACTTGGCGCGTTGTTGGTGGCATGGCTCATGCGCCTGCCGGTCTTTCTCTATCAGGCCCTGGTGGTGCTGGTGTTTGCCGCGTATCGCATCTCTACGCACAACTTTTTTCTCCTGAATGAACCTCTGTCTTCCAATTTCTCCAATTCGATCTGGGCCATCTTGCTGCTGGCAGCCTGCGTTCCGGTGTGCTTCGCCATGCGCCAGACCATGATTGAAGAAACCGCCAAGGGGCCGCGTTGGGCCGCGTTCCTTGCCCACTATCCGGAGCAGCCGATGTTTTTTGTTCCCGCCATACTTACCGCGGTTCTGATTGCATTGAAGGCGTCAGGCGTAATAATTACTTTAGGGTGGGCGGCTGAAGCAGTTCTGATCATTTTGGTCGGTTTTATCGTCCGCGAGCGCAGCTATGTGCGAAGCGGGCTCGGACTGCTCTTGCTTTGCCCCGTTAAGATCTTTGCCATCGACTTCTGGAAAATCCATGACGCGGGAGGGCGCGCGCTGTTTGTAGTTTTGACCGGAGTCATGCTGATCCTGGGGTCGTTCTTGTTCGCCAAAAACCGGGAGACACTGCGTAAGTTCCTATGAAACGCCTTCTCATCCCCGTAATCATCCTCGCGATTGCCTGTGCCGCGTTGTACTACTCCGAGCGGCACAAACAGGAGACTCGCGTGGGGCCGGAAGCGGTGCTCAACGCCCTGGCGGACACGCAGCGCGGCATCAGCCGCGTACCCGCCGCCATGACGCGGCTTTCCGATGAAGAAGAGATTCACATGGGTGATTCCATGGCCCAGGGCTACACGTCACGATACGAGGTGAATCAACCAGAGTCCATCGCGCTACAAGACTACGTGAGTCAGGTTGGGGTGATCGTCGCCGCGCACGCCCGGCGTAAGCTGCAATACAAGTTCCATTACATTCCGGATGCGAACCTGATCAATGCTTTCGCGCTGCCCGGAGGGCATGTCTTCATCGGGAAGGGGCTCATTTTGCTGATGGACAGCGAAGATGAACTGGCCAACATCCTGGGGCATGAAGTCGAGCATGTTGATAACTACCATTGCGTAGAGAGGTTCCAACTGCGCACGCGCCTGCATGACGTGCCGTTGTCTGAACTGCTCACGCTGCCGGTTGAATTCTTTCAGGCTGGTTACACCAAAGACCAGGAGCTTGAAGCCGATCGCGATGGAACCTGGCTGGCCGTGATGGCTGGATATTCTCCCAAGGGAGCGGTGCGCATGTTTGAGGCCTATGGTCGACTGGAGCGTGTGTACGTCCAGAAAGCGGAAAGTCCGGACCAGGAGCTTTCGCAAGTGGCGATCCAAAGCATTGAAGGATACTTCCGCTCTCATCCGCTGCCGGAGGACCGGTCCAATCAAATCAAGCAAATCATGGCGACGAGAAAATGGCCGGAGCATCCGGAAAAACCTCTGCGCGTCCGTCCAGTGGCGATAGACGTTGCGGCCAACAATCACTAGCGGTTACCCGTAGGGATAGAAAATGAAAAAGAGCAGCGACAGCCCAGTCAGCACCCAGAGCCCCGGCTTCACCTGCCTGGTTTTTCCCGCAACCAGCTTGCATAGCGGATAGAGCACAAAACCCGCCATAATTCCTATCGCAATATTAAAGGTAAAACTTATCAGGGTGACCACGGCAAAGGCAGGTATGGATTCCGTGTAGTCGCTGAAGTCAATGCGCGTGATGGGCTCCAGCATGAAGAGCCCCACGATGATCAATGCCGGACCGTACGCCTGCGCCGGGATGGAACCCACAAACGGCGCAAAGAACAGAGTCAGGGCAAAGCATCCGGCAGCGACCAGTGCGGTCAAGCCGGTGCGGCCACCGGCTTCAATCCCCGTGGCGGATTCCACATACGCGCCTGAAGTTGTAGTGCCGATCGCGGGAGCAACGCAGGTGGTGAGCGCGTCCACCAGCATGGGCCGCTCGATCTGCGGCAAATCGCCGCCTTTGTCGAGAAAGCCGGCGCGCGCGGAAAGTCCAATCAGGGTCCCCATGGTGTCAACAAACGCCATGATGAAGATCGTAAGCACGACCGGAAACGCGGTCCAGTTCATCACTCCATGAAAATCAAGCTGCCACAGGATCGGCTTCAGGCTTGGCGGAAGACTTACGAAATGGCTGGGAGGCGGGGCCGTTTTGGCGATGAAGGCAACAATCGCCGTTATGATGATGCCCAGCAGAATTGCGCCGCGCATTTTTCGAATCACCAGAATCGCCAGCAACAGACAACCGCCGATAGCTACCAGCACCGGTGCAGCAGTAAGATGTCCGGCGCGCACGGGCGCTCCGGGAACGCCGAGGGCTACAACGCCCGTCTGGTTCAAGCCAATAAACGTCAGAAAGAGTCCAATGCCGACGGCAAAACTGTAGCGCAACGATAGCGGCACCGCCTGCACCACCCATTGCCGCAGGCGCAATACGGTCATCAGCACAAACAGCACCCCGGCGATAAAGATGGCCGCCAGCGCGGTTTGCCACTTGTATCCAAGCTGCTGGCACACGGTGAACGCGATAAACGCGTTCTCACCCATGTAAGGCGCGACGGCGAAAGGGCGGTTCGCGTACAGGCCCATCAGCAGGCATCCAAAGACCGCCGCCGCAACCGTGGCCACAAAACTTGGCCCCACGGGAATGCCGGCATTGCTCAGGATGGCGGGATTGACCACCACGATGTAGGACATGGTAGTGAAAGTCGTCAGGCCGGCGACGATCTCGCGGGAGAGAGTGGTCCCGTGTTTCTCAAATTGAAAAAATGTCTGCAGCGTGGACATTCCTAATGCGGCCTCGACTTCAGCGTTTGATCCAGGTAAGCCAGATACCCGCAGAGCAGTCGATACGTGTCGTAGTAGTTGGTGGGCCGGAATTGAGTTGTCTCGCCGGTGAGTACGTTCTGCTTGGTCATGGAATGGACGGTGATCTGAGGTATCCGCCGCAACGCGAACGGTTCAGAATCCGTATTGCCAGCGGACGCAATGTCGATCTGGCTTGCCGGCAGCTTCAAGGCATACACCATCACGACCAGATCATGGACCAGGTCTTTGTCGGAATGCGCTCCCCAGATTTTGGTGGGCGACAGGCCGAGTGCGTCCAGGTTGATCATCGCGTCGGTGTGCGTGGCCTCCGGCTGGGCCATGTGGCGGATAAAAAACTCCGCTCCTGCCGGATCGTTCCCTTTGTCGGCAAAGCCGACAAAAATGAACGTGTGCTTCCGCTTCTTGTTCTTGAGGCTCTGGTAGAGCGCAGGCAGCAGGGATGCGCCGCTCCAGTTGTCCAGCGGCCTCTGCGTGGACGACACCCGCTCATAGTGGGCGCCAACAACAATAGTGTCATTGCTGGCGCCGCGCAGCTGGCAAGCGATGTTAGGAATTTCCACCCCGTCAACGGGTTGCTCCGTGAGGGTGTTTCCATTGCATCCAGCTTCGGTAAATAATGTTTTTAATTCCGCCATCCTGTCGTGGTTGGCTTCCGGAATTGTTTTCATTCTCTGCACGATGGCTGTTTGATCGGCGGGAGCAAACTGGACTTTCTGCGCCAGGCCGGCCCCGCACAGGGTAACAATCCAGATTAGGGCAAAGAGACGGGGCCCGCGCATGGTCTGGCTATCTTACACGCCCGCGGATGTAGTTACGACTTTCTTTAGACTGTTGCACTCACGGCACGGGTTTGAAGCCCAGTTTGTTCTCCGTCCGATTGACGTAGGCCCACGGGACGTGCGGATCATGCGTGAAGATGGTGAGCCACTGCTCGGGGATGGCACTGGAATAGTACTTCTTGCGGTTCTCAATGACCTCGAGCGGAAACAGATCGTAGGCCATCACCCACGTTACATCCAGGTGCCAGGTCGTGGGGATGAGATCGGAGATATAGCAAGCCGTCTTGCCCGCGCTGCGAATCAACACCGCCCACATGTTGCGCGTGTGGCCGGGCCATGCTGCCACGGAAATGCCCGGAACAATCTCCGCGGCGCTGCCTAAGAGCTGCATCCGGCCGGAACGAATCAGCGGGTCGTAGTTGTCGCTGAGGTAGCTTACGCGATCACGCTCCAGTTGGAGCGAACCATGCTTCCACTCGCCTTCCGGAGCATAATACTTGGCCTTGGGGAACGTTGGTATGGCCACGCCGTTCTTATACACGGTGTTCCAGCCGCAATGATCGAAGTGCAGATGAGAGTTGATGACCACGTCAATATCTTCCGGGGCCGTGCCGGCGGCATGCAGGTTTTCCAGAAGCTTTTCCTGCGATTGAAAAATCCTTTTCTTCTTTTCCTCCAGCTTATTGCCGATGCCAGTTTCAATCAGCACGTTCTGCTTGCCGGTGCGCACCAGGACGGAATTGCAGCCCACGGTAATCAGGTTCGTCTCGTCCGGCTGGACTTTCTTTTGCCACATGACTTTAGGGACCACGCCGAAGAAAGCGCCACCATCCGCCACATAAGTTCCGTCAGAGATCGCGGTCAGTTCAAAGTCGCCCAGGGAGACTGTCTGGTTCTTGATCACGATTGCTCCGGGGGCAGCAGTAGAGGTTTTTTCACGAGCGCGCTCCAAAATGTGGGTACGACGGAGAAGTGTACAACGAAGCCAAGCACTCAGCATTCAGCCGTCAGCACTCAGCCAAAACCTGCGCGTCACCTAGAGCTAAAAGTCGCCGGAGGAACAGCTCTGCGACTGCAACTTTGCGACTTTCGTGGCGAAGTCCGATTTGGCTGAATGCTGATTGCTGACGGCTGAGTGCTTCTTACTTCTGATCTTCCAACTGCTTTCTCAATCTTCTGGATTCGGCCCACAGTCCCATGCTGTGCATTAGATTTTGCAGCGTCACAATGCCGACCAGTCGCTCCTGGTCTACCACCGGGATCAGGCTTAACCCACGCGAAGTAAGTTTACGGAATGCGGAACCCAGAGTTTCCGTACGCGAAGCGATTTCAAACGCCTTGGTCATGGCGCCCTGGACGTATCCGTTGCCTTCACTCCGCAGCCGGTCCACGATGATCTGCCGGGTGATCACACCCACCAGATCGCCGCCGCTGACCACGGGGAAATCGTCCTGCAGGCAATGCACGGCTTTGGTCAGGGCGTCTTCCAGTGTGTCCGCGGGGGAGAGGGTAGAAAACTCGGTCAGCATGATGTCTTCCATGTGGATGTCCTCCACCACGGACTGGAACATCACGGACCGCTCTTCCATCTGCGCGGCCATGAAAATAAAAAAGCCCACCAGCATCAGCCACTGCTGTCCCAGGGCGCCGGCCAGCATGAACAAAGCGGAAAATAAATGGCCAAGAGTCACGGCGCGACGTGTAGCTTGCCGGAACTCGATTCTTCTCGCCAGCCAGGCGCGGAAGATCCGGCCACCATCCAGAGGGAAGGCCGGAAGCAGGTTGATGGCAAACAAAGCCAGGTTGATCCAGAAAAAACTCTTGCTCAGATCTGTAACAGAAACGAACGGCCAGGCCCAGATTTTACCTGCTGGCTCCTTGCCCAGCAGGAAGAGGCCGGAAATGCCGGCCAGAAAGAGATTCACCAGCGGCCCGGAGAAAGCGATCTGGCTTTCTCGCCGCAAGTTCCGTGCGCTCTCTGTTTGTACGTTGGGGTCTACAACGGCGATACCGCCGACGGGAAGCAACACCACTCCCTTGATGGGGAACCCGTTGCGGGCGGCCACGATGGCATGCCCCAGTTCATGCAGGCCGACTACACCCAGAATGATGGCCGCAAGCGCAAATCCCCGCGCAACTGCCGTAGCCCCATGGTTGGCTTCGCCCACTACCACGAAGAGAAGCAAGAACAGAAAGGTGACGTGGATGCGCAGTTCCACATCGCCAACCCGTCCGGCAAAAATAGACCAGTTTCTCATGGCTTGAAGTTTCTTTGGGCCCGCCCCCAAAGCTGATTCTATACGTTACATTAGATGCCGGGTGGTGGAGATTGGCATCATGCGCATAATCGCCGGGAAGTACAAGAGCCGACGGTTGCTTGCGCCTCCGGGGACCGAAACCAGGCCAACTTCAGACCGGTTGCGGGAAACGCTTTTTAACGTGGTTGCGCCAGCCGTCGAAGGCTCCGTCTGGTTCGATCTCTTTGCCGGGACCGGGGCGGTTGGAATTGAGGCGCTCAGCCGGGGCGCCCGGACTGTTTATTTTGTGGAATCATCGGCGCGCGCCGCGAAGACCATCCGCGGCAACCTGGCGGCACTGGAAATTAACGACGGGGCTAAGATCATGGAGCACGAAGCCATGACCGCGCTGCGTATGCTGGATGTCGAAGGTGTTTCCTGCGACTTCTGTTTTCTTGACCCGCCCTACCGCAAGATGGGCGACTACGAGCGCGTCTTGGGGTTTCTCTCGCAATCGACGCTGGTCAAGCCGCAGGGCCAGATCATTGCCGAGCATGACAAGCACTTTGATCCGGGTGACGTTTTCGGTTTTTTGCGCCGCCGCCGTACGCTGCGGCAGGGCGATGCCGTGCTGAGTTTTTATGTGCGCGAATAAGGGGACCCGGAAAACCGCTCAGCGCAGGGGTGTGAATCCCCTCTGTTCATGCCGTTTTCCACAGTTCGTCCTCAAAAAACCCGCATAAAAGCTGGTGAAAATGCTTGCATCAAATCGTTCCTGATGTAATATACGAAATGAGTGCAAGAAAGTGCTCGCATTTTAAGGAGGTAAGATGGCTAGTGGCATGACCAAGACCCAACTCGTCCGTCATATGGCGGAGAAACTTGAGACGAACAACAAGACTGCCGCCACATTTCTGGAACACCTGGCGGAGACCGCAATCAAGGAAACCAAAAAGAACGGTGTGTTCGTTATTCCTGGCCTGGGCCGCTTGGTAAAGTCGAATCGCAAAGCCCGCATGGGACGTAACCCGCAGACCGGCGAACCCATCAAGATCGCGGCCAAGACCGTAGTAAAGTTCCGCGTCGCCAAAGCCGTAAAAGACGTAATCGCTCCCAAGAAGTAACTTTTCCTTGGAGAAACCATCATCCAGGCCAGCCTGCAACGGGCTGGCCTTAACTTTTTGCGTCCTGATGGTCTTCCCTATAGACTTCGAAGATCCAAGGGGATGCGAATTCGTGGTTCCGGAGGTTTCAGAATGACGCTGTCCGAAGCTGCCGGAGAGGTCAAACGGTTCCGCAGAAGATCGTGGAAGTTCCAGCAGACTTTTAAAACGTCGCTTAAAGACTTGCGAAGTTTCGTAACGACGATCTTGGCAACGTCCGTGTTAAAACAAGGCAGTGCCACCGTCGAGCAAGTTGTGTTTAAACCAAAGCACTTGTTGGATCTACTTGCGAGCCGCTCAATTCCAGCACAACATTGTCAGAGCGTTACGCTGACGACCACCGATAAGTCAGAAATTGCGCCGCTGCTTGAAGCCGCTTTAGGCGATTGGGCGGACTTCCTGTTTGTCCCCGTGCCCGCCTCGTTCGTGATCTATGCTGACCACGATGAATACGTTACGTTTTTTGCAAATAGCCGATCAAGCCTGAATCGAGTGGTAAGCGCGTTGACAGCCAAAGGATTTAAGGATGTTCCCAACTACATAAGGAATCTGTGATTCCGCTCGCGGGGGTGTTTGGCGTTCGACGATCAGATAGCCATCCCAAAGTTCGATCCGAAACCAGAGCTTTCCGCACATCCAAATATGTAAACTTGAAATCAGAATGAAGAACCTAATAAAGGCTGCCCAATCTTTTGCTCATCAGATGCTCTGCCTCTCCGTACAAGCGGTAGTTTTTTTGCTCGTGCTCAGCGGTCATGCTCTCTTGGCGCAGGCGCCGGCAGGCAAAAATCCAGTTGCGATCAAAGATAGTGGCTCAGTTTACATTCTGAGCAATGCTCACATTACAGCGACGATCAGCAAAGTGACGGGCGACATGGTCTCGCTGAAATTTCACGGGCTGGAGACGATGGGGTATATCTCAGGCCATCACGCTGGGTATTGGGAGCAGAACCCGTCAGGCGCGGCGAGGTTGGAAGCCAGGGTTACGATCGATCCCGCGGACAACCAGGGCGAGCGCGGTGAGGTCTCAGTGAAGGGCTGGTCGGATGGCGAATCGTTGACCGAACATGCGCGGCCTGATCCAGCAGCGGCGCTCGAGGATTCAGCCTCGCAGCGTGGCGGTCGGGCAGTCGGGCCGCCGCCGGGTTCCGGGCGTTCGGCAAATGCCGGCACTCGTAAGAGCGGTCAAGCTGGAAGCGGCGGTCGAGGGACAGGACTGCTGCTGGATATGGAGATTCGCTACGCGCTGGGCCGCGAGGACCACGGCATCTATACCTATGCGATTTTCACGCATAAGACCAGCTACGGCGCCACGCAACTGGGTGAAAGCCGCTATGGACTCAAACTGAACCAGCAGGTTTTTGATTGGCTTTCCATCGACAAGCAGCGCAACGCAATCATGCCCACTGGCCGCGATTGGGACGAGGGTACGGAGCTGAACATGAAAGAGGCCCGCCGCCTCACGACCGGCGTTTACAAAGGACGGGCCGAGCACAAATATGACTACTGCGCTGACCAGTTCGAGACACCCGCGTTTGGATGGTCGAGCACGAAGGAACACATTGGGATCTACTTCATCAATCCGTCGATGGAGTACCTGAGCAGCGGGCCGTTCCATTTCGAGTTGACCGGGCACCTTGACGATGGCGATGGCGGCGATCCCACTCTTCTGGATTACTGGCGTGGAACGCACTATGGCGGCAGTATGTTGCCGGTCCGCGCAAACGAGGACTGGAACAAAGTTGTAGGGCCGATCTTCGTCTATCTCGCGTCGGGCGGGACGCCCGATGCGATGTTTGCCGAAGCGCAGGCGCAGGCGCAGCGCGAGGCGGCAATGTGGCCGTACGGCTGGGTCAAAGGCGTGGATTACCCACAGGCGGCGCAACGCGGAGAAGTGAAAGGCCAGATCGTGCTGAAGGACCAGCAGGCGCCGGGCGCTACGCTGCCGAACCTGATGGTCGGGCTGGCGTATCCGGATGAGCCGGCTGCACCGCAGGAAGCGGCCACGGAAGGCGGATTCCCGCAGGCGGCAATGACCTGGCAAAACGATGCGAAACACTATGAGTTTTGGGTGCACGGTTCGGCGGACGGCCATTTTACGATCTCGAAGGTGCGGCCCGGGACGTATGAACTGCATGCGATTGCCGACGGCGTGCTGGGCGAATACCAGAAAGCGAACGTGACTGTGGGCCTGGGCGGGCAGGTTGACCTGGGAAAACTGGAGTGGACGCCAGTGCGGTATGGCAAGCAACTCTGGCAGATCGGCGTGCCGAACCGCTCCGCGTCCGAATTTCTGATGGGCAATGACCATTGGCACTGGGGGCTTTATCTGGAATATTCCAGGTTCTTTCCCAACGACGTGAACTACACCGTTGGCAAGAGTGACTATGGTAAAGACTGGTTTATCTACCAGGCGCCGCACGCCGAGAGCGACGACGGCACGGCACGCAGCACGGGCCGGGCAACGACCTGGACGATTCACTTCAACGTGCCGAAGTCGGAGCCGCTGACTGGACACGCAGTGCTGCGACTGGCGCTGGCCGGCGTCTCGACCCGGAGCATTGATGTTGGCGTGAATGGTAAACCGGCAGGGCAGGTGACCGGGCTGATCTACAACGCGACGATCAACCGCGACGGTATTGAAGGTTCATGGGTTGAGAAGGGCCTCACATTTGAGGCGTCCATGTTGCACGCGGGTGAGAATACTATGACGCTGACGGTGCCGAAGGGAGGCCTGGCCAGCGGTATCTCCTACGATGTATTGCGCCTGGAGCTTACGGACAAGTAGAGTGCAACGGCCCGGCCCTCATTCCCCCAAAATCGCTTCCGCCTCAATCTCCACCAGCATCCCCGCTGAAATCAGCTTGGATACCTCGACCATGCTGGTCACCGGCCGGATCGTGCTGAAGAACTCTCCGTGCGCCTTTCCCACTTTTTCCCAGTCCGCCGCGATGTTGGTCACGTACATGCGTGTGCGGACTACGTCTTTCATGCTTGCTCCGGCCTTCTGTAGTGCGGATTCAATGTTGCGTAGAACCTGCACTGCCTGTGCGTAAGCGTCGCCGACGCCCACGATGTTGCCATCGGAATCGGTGGCCGTTGTGCCGGAGACGTGGACTATGTTCCCCATGCGCACAGCGCGTGAATAACCCACGACTGGTTCCCATTTGGTCCCACTGGAAAAATTCTGCCGTTTCAAAATCGTGCTCCCTTTCCCTGGCTGTCTTTCCCCCGGCTGTCCAGGACCTTGTTGACGAGCCGGTCGGCATCGCGGTTGTACTCCCGCAAGACATGCTCGATGGAAAAGTGCTGGAGTTTGCGGACCAGCGATTTGGCGCGATCATAGAGTTCGATCAGCCCGGGACTCTTCACTTTGTATCGGCCCTGCATCTGCCGGACCAGCAGTTCTGAATCGCTCAGTACTTTCAGGGAAGGATATTTTTCTTCCACGGCATATTCCAGAGCGATCAGAAGTCCCGAGTACTCGGCAAAATTGTTGGTCTGTATGCCCAGGTATTCTCCCAGCTCCGCCAGTATCTCGCCCTTGGCGTTGCGAATGACCACGCCGCAGGCGGCAGGCCCCGGATTACCCCGGGCGCCGCCGTCGATGTTTGCCTTGATCGTCGCCGGGCCCGGCGCTGGCGTTGGTTTATCAAAATCTGGTTTATCAAAAAGAGATTTTTGTGTCATTTATTTATTTCAACCCTATTTCAGCGGCCCTCCGCCAGCCGCGTCGCCAACCGTTCCGGCAATCCGGCGGAAAGGATCCTCTCCTGGGCGCGCCCAATGTCGTATGGAACGCGGTAGAAAGTAATTGCGTTTTCGTCAGTGTCATAAAGCAGGAAGGCGGCGCGAGGATCGTGGTCCCTGGGCTGGCCGATTGACCCCGGATTGATCATGTACTTTGTCGTCGCTTTCAATTGCAGCTTCAGGCTTTGCTTGCCCCGGCTTGATTTGTAATTGGGCAGGAGCGACTTGCCTGTGCGGTCGTCCTGGTCCATCAGAAAACAGCGCTGAACATGGGTATGGCCAAAGAATGTCAGTGGGACGGAAGTCTCAGCCAGGAGCGGCTCGGCTTCCGTGGAGAACAGCAGGTATTGGTCTTCGTCGCGCGGAGAGCCATGCACCAGTTGCAGTTGTTCCCGGGGGAAAAGCGGCCCCTGCGGCAGGTTACGCAAGAACTCAAGGTTCTCTCCGGTGAGTTCATGCTGGGTCCAGATGGCTGCCAGCCCGGCAATGGGATTGAAGGAGTCAAGGTTGCTCGCGCCGGAACAAGCTTTGTCATGATTGCCGCGAACAAATACTGAGCCGAGCGCGCGCGAGTGTTCCGCAACCTCATTGGGATTCGCGCCATAGCCTACGATGTCACCCAGGTTGTAGACCAGATCGTATTCCGGTGCGGCCTCCAGACAGGCCTCCAATGCGTCCAGGTTCGCGTGAATGTCAGAGACAATGAGTATGCGCACGTAGTCCGCTTAAGCTAGAACTGGTTCCGCTATCGTAGCCGGGACCGTAGATCAGGATAAACCAAGACGCATCTCAGGACGGTCCTACCCGCGCCCAATGCCCCGGAGCGATCTCCCGTAGCGTAGACGCCCCCGCTTGCCGAGCCTGTTTTTCCACGGTCGCCAACGGAATTGAGCGGTCCGTTTTGAGCGTGGGAATGGCGTTGATCAGCCCGCGCGTGTAAACGTGCGTCGCAGCGGAAAAAACCGTTGCCACCGGGCCCATCTCCACGATTTCCCCGGCATACATGACCGCAACATGGCTTGCCACGCGGGAGACCACGCCCAGATCATGCGAGATGAACAGCACGGCAAGTTTGTATTTCTCCCGCAACTGGCGTAGCAGTTCCAGGATCTGTGCCTGGATGGTGACGTCGAGCGCTGTGGTGGGTTCGTCCGCAATCAGGAGTCGGGGATGATTGACCAGCGCCATGGCGATCATTACCCGCTGGCGCTGACCTCCGGAAAGCTGGTGGGGATAATCGCGGGCCCGCTTCTCCGGCTCAGGAATGGCCACTTCCCGCAGAGCTTCCACGGCGCGGTTCCACGCTTCCGCGTTACTCACGCGGCTATGGGCCAGCACGGCTTCTGCAACCTGGTTGCCCACGCGCATCACCGGGTTCAGAGCGGTCATGGGTTCCTGGAAGATCATGCTGATGCCTTCACCGCGTATGCGCCGCATCGAGTCTTCCGGCAGACGCAGCAGGTCTTCTCCGGCAAAACTGATTTTTCCGTCGACGCGGGCCTGCGGTGGCAACAAGCGCATGATCGCCAGCGACGTGGCCGATTTCCCCGAACCTGATTCCCCTACCAGCCCCAGCGTGCCGGATTCCGGAATGCTGAAGCTCACATCGCGCACTGCTGCGACTTCGCCCGTCTGGGTAGCGAAACTGACGTTCAAATGTTCGACCTGGAGCAGTGAGGACATGGGCATCAGTGTTGTCAATGCAGATCGTTGGTAGCGCGATCAATGGTCGAAGGTTTTACGCGGTGATCTTGTTGGCAGCCAGGCCCGCCTCCACGCCTTTGCGCATGGCTCCCGTCATGGCAGGCTCTTCCTTGATCAAGGCCTCGGTGGCGGTGGCGAACTCGCTCTCCAGCCTGATCAAGCCCTGCGCGGCAAGCTGGCCGGCCAGCTCCACCATTTTTTCGCGCGAGAAACTCACGTACTGGCAGTCGTACGGATGGGCCACGCTCACCGGCGCGCCTTTCCCTTCTTTGGCGCTGAGCCAGTACACGCGGCGCTTGATCAATTCGAGTACGTCCTGGTCAGCCTGTTTGGGGAACTGAATCTGCCTGGCGGCAAAACTGTAGAACCGGCTGGTTACGTGGACCGGCTGAAGCTTGCCCGACTTCACAAAGGCGAGCTGGCCATTGTCGATGGTCTTGCGGATGGAGTTGACCACCAGTCCCTCAGCGTGGTCGGGTTCCAGCGAGCCCAGGGCATCTTTCATGGTCTGGGTCATGCCCACGGCAACTTCTATGTGCATGCCTTCTTCTCCGCCCAACAGCTCGGCGCGACCATGCAGCACAAACCAGTCAGCGCCGGAATTCGACGCGTGAAACGGCCACTTCAGCTCACTGACAAAAATCGGCACTCCCGACAAAGTCACAAAATGCAAAGGACGATTACCCATATATTCTTCGCATTGTAACAGCACGAAGATTATCACTTCGCTAACCCCCTCCTCCCCTCCCCCGGTTCCACGCCATTCCACTCCACGCACACCCCAGGTCACCCCACTTTTACTCGGCGTGAACCGCTTCAATACGGTGCGTAGAGAGCGTCCGTCAAGCTGGAAAACAACCTGCAATTAGTTTCCTGTGTTACTAAGTTGCTAACTGCCAATTGCTGTTTGCCGGCTGCTCGCAGATTTTCAAAGACCGAAGCACTTCAACCCGTGTGGGCTGCCTGAAACATAGCGCATCGGTAGCAGCGACTCAATTGCGAAATAGGACATTTTCGACATAGTGCGGCTGGGACAAAATCAACGCAGATAGAAAACTAAAGAGGCGGGGTGTCTCCTGCCATGCACCCTAATTCTGTCATTTCGACCGGCGACGAAGGAGCCTTGCGACTGAGGCAGAGTGGAGAAACCCGAGGATGATTGCAATCGCCGATGCCGATTCAGGGCGTTCTCTCCAGGTTCTATCCTCGAAACCCACAGGGGCCAGGGTGTTCCCCCGCATAATTGTTGAAGAATGTGATTGTTCAAAACCAAACCCGCCTTTTTGCGGCGGATCCTGCTTTTTACGAGAGCCACCAGGACGTGCAGACGGCCATCGCGCGCGAGAAGCAAATCAAGCGCTGGCGGCGGGAAAAGAAAATCGCCTTGATTGAGAAGTTCAATTCGCGTTGGCAGGACCTGGCTGAGAACAGGGGCTGGGAAATGCGGTTTCGGGGACAGAGCCTGGAGAGAATACCCTGAATCAGCATCGGCCCGCAATTTGTTCTGGGGATCTCTCCACTCCGCCTCAGTCGCAAAGCTCCTTCGTCTTCGGTCGAGATGACAAGGGCTTGGGGTGTGCTTTCATGTGATATTTTGCGTTTGTTCTGGAAACAGGTTGCACAGGATTCTAAAACACAGATGTGTCGCGCCTACGGCGCTCTACTTCTTCTCATTCCTGACCCAGGGCTTTGCCCTGGGCTAACTTCTAATCGCGCCTGCCGGCGCTTGAGGAATTGTGTTGCCAGACACGATGCAAATGAATAGAAGAATCGTGAGAACGCCTTGACACGGCATGGCAGAGGAAACGTCCTCGGGGTCTCTCCACTCCGCCTCAGTTCCCTGCGGGGCTCCCTCGACTTCGCTCGGGATTTCGCCTGCGGGCTCAGACGCCCGCAAGACGGCTCAACTTCGTCGTCCGTCGAGATGACAAAGGTTGGGGTATTGCTTTAAAAGCAAAAGAGCACGCCGAAAACTGCCAGCGTGCTCTCTTCTTAACGTCGATCTTTCTCTGATTTCTTAATACCCGCTTACGATTACATCAACAATGCCTTGGGCTGGCGGGTAATTGGATGCCGCATTTCTTCCAGCTCATTCTTGACCTGGTTCAAACCATAGACGAGCTGCTCGAATTCCTGGGACATCCTGCGGAAAAGCGGGGCGACCTTGGCGTATTCAAAGTGCTCAAACTTGGAGACGATGTAATAGCTCTCCTTGCCGGCCTTCACGAAATCAACCAGGCCTTCCATCCGGGCTTTGCGCAGGCGATAGCGATTCAGGCTTTCGGGAAACATCCCGGTGAAGAAGAGCGTGTAATCGCCGATATGCTTGCGCACCTGGCGTTCACGGTCAAACGATGACGCCGGGCCGTAAATCGGGTCGGATTCCAGCAGCATCTCGCCGACGTCGCTCAGCGGCCGGCCATCCACGTTTTTGATTTTGTACAGGCTCTCGGTTTCGCAGAACTCAGCCAGCATGTTGGATACGTAATCCTTGACCTCGGAGTTACGCATACCAACTTCGTCGTAGTTGTGTTCTACAACTTCTTTTAAAAACCTCTGTAGCGGACTCGATTCAGGAATCATGGGCACATCACCTTTTCCCAGCTCATGCTGCGGCGCGGGGAAGCTTACATGCCACTACCCAGCGCAAAACGTCAGCAATGGGGAACGCTGTTCAATGTGACGCTAGTATCGGCAGATTGGTTTGTCATCTGCAAGTGTTTTGTGTGGTAACTCTCATTTTGGCAGCCATCGAGTGTGACTGCTAAAGGGTGGAAGTTTAAATATCTATAGCTTAGCGACCCTGACAGTGAGAAGGACAATGAACGTTCGTTTACCCACCTAATTGTTTCCTAACAATCTCACTCACGGTTTTGCCTTCCACGCGGGCGCCCGTGGCCTGCAATTTGGCCATCGTGTTTTTCATGACCGTGCCCATCTCCTTGATGGTGGGCGATCCCATCTCCGCGATCACGGCTTTCACGGTTGCTGTGATCTCATCCGCGCCCATGGCCTTGGGCATGTAGTGTTCGATCAGCGTAATCTCCGCCGCTTCCTTGTCGGCCATCTCCTGGCGGCCGCCTTTCTGGAACTGCTCAATCGAATCCCGGCGTTGATTGATCAGCATGCTCAGTACCTGCAAGACTTCCTGATCGTCGAGCGGCGCGCGTTTGTCGACTTCCTTGTTCTTAATCGCAGCTTTGGCCATGCGCAATGTGGAGAGCCGAAGCTCGTCACGGCTGCGCATCGCGTCAACGATGTCTTTCTGGATCTGTTCACCGATTCCCATTTGTGACCTCATTAGAAGAAGCTAGATTATAAGCTCTTCTCCGTTCCCGCTTTTTCCGAAGCGAAAAGCCGAGGCTTGCGAGCTTCAATTGATTTTCCCGGAACCCGCCAAGTATGATCGGCCTGATCCCGCACCGGAGAACCGATGGAACCCCTACCGCTGATCCTGAACATCGCCATCATTGTCGGCATCGTAGGCATCGTGGTTTATTGGGTACGGCGTTTTGCGGTGTTTCGCGGCTACAAGAACATTCAGGCCGACGTGCTCCAGATCGCCGGGCTTTTGCGGACCCAGCCCGTTCGCGAGGGCAGCGACGTGGTGATTGCCGGCCATCTGAGCGGCGTTCCTACCGTTGTTCGTTTCTCACAAAGAGTGGACACGCCAGGGCTGGACATACAGATGCGCGTCCCAGCAGCGTTCGATTTCTGGCTGTCACCGCGAACAATCTCCAACGGCGAGGGCCGCGTCGTGATGCGGACCGGCAGCGCGCAACTGGACAAAAAATTCAGCGCGCAGACCGACCATCCCATGGAAGTCAGGATGCTCATTGCCGGCCAGGAGATTCGCTCCAGCCTGGAGCAACTCTGCTGCTCGTCGCAAACCGGCCTTTCCATCAAGAACAACAGAATGGAGCTGAGCGAACTGGCGATTCCCGCTTTTACCGGCAACCATGTTCTGGACCACCTGACGTCCATGCTTACGGTTGCGCAGGCGATGCGCGAGATGCCCGGCGCGGACCAGATCAAGATCGAGCCTCTGCCCCGGCAGTGCAGCAGTTGGACAATTCGCGTGGCTCTGGCCGGCGGACTGGTCTGCCTGATCGCTCTGCTTTTTGCTCAGCCTTACAGACGTCTCGCAAACGCGAATGCAAACGCAGGGGCACCTGCACAACCGTCTGGAATCGAGCCCGCGGACGCGGTCCACATGCAGCAGCTGCGCGGCTGGCATGTTGCCGAGGCCAATGATTTTTCCGCTCCCGCTGCGCTCTTCCTGCGCGATCACAACCTGGGGCTGTCAGGACGAATCAAGGCGGATTTCAGCGGTCGTGGCGGCGCTCTCGATTCCGGCTACCTGCTGATCGACAGCAAGGGACAGAGACGCGTGAGCATGCTCGCCTCGGGGGCTGTGGCTTACGATGCGATTTTTCCTCAGACGGACCTGCTGGCGCGCATTCCCAAAAACAACGTGGCAAGGATACAATGGGCTACATCGCCTCAGCCCGCCGCTGATGGCGATGCCCTGCTGGTGATTCAAAATGCTAATGATCCAACCGCAAGCCTGGTGCTGTTGAGGCACGGGACACAAACCTATTCCGCACGTCCTGTTGATTTCACCAGGATCGATCTGTTCTGAGGAACAAAAAATCTAATTGTAGGAAAATATTGAAATCATGATCCGCAAAAATCGCCTTTTTACTCCCGGTCCAACTCAGCTCTTACCGGCTGCGCAGCTGGCCATGGCTGCGGCCACCATGCACCATCGCACAGCGGAGTTTCGCGCTCTGTACACTCGTGTGCTGGCTGACCTGAAGACCTTTGTCGGCACCAAGAATGACGTTGTCCTGTTTACCGCCTCCGGCACTGGAGCCATGGAAGCGGCGGTGGCCAACCTGACTTCTCCGGGCGATAAGGTCCTGGTGGTCTCCGCCGGAAAGTTCGGCGAACGCTGGGAAGGACTGGCGAAAGCCTACGGCTGTACCGTTGAGACCGTGCGCGCGCCTTATGGCGAGACGATTACCCCACAGCAGGTCAAAGTACAACTTAAGCCCGAGCACAAAGCGCTCTACATGCAGGCGACGGAAAGTTCCACCGGGGCGCGGCATGACGTGGAAGGAATCGCGCGGCTCCTGAAGGGCACCGACACGCTGCTGGTGGCGGACGCCATCACCGGACTTGGCACCACGCACTTTGACGTGGATGGCTGGGGGATCGACGTGATTATCGGCGGCTCGCAAAAGGCCGTCATGATCCCGCCCGGCCTGGCTTATTGCGGCGTGAGCGACCGCGCCTGGCAGAGGATGGAAACCGCCAAGAATCCTCGCTATTACTTTGATCTGCGTAAGGAGCGAAAGAACGGAGCCAAGGGTGAGTCTTCCTATACGCCTGCCACTGCGCTCGTGGCTGCGCTGGCTACCGCGCTCGACTACGTGCGCGAGCAGGGTGGAGGCGATCTTGCTGCCGGTCGCAAGCTGCTGGTCGACAACGCTGAAACCGCAGCCGCCATGACCCGCGCCGCCGCCAAGGCGCTGGGACTCAAGCTGTTCTCCGCTGCCTCGCCGGGGGCTGCGCTTACTGCGATTGCGTCCCCCGATGGCGTCGATTCCAGTGACATCGTAAAGGCGTTCCGCAACCGCTTTGGCGCCGTGATTGCCAATGGCCAGGGCGAGATGAAAGGACAGCTCTTCCGCATCGCCCATCTCGGTTTCTACGACTACCTCGATACCATCGCCATCATCGGCGCATTGGAGCACGTGCTGGCGGGAATGGGAAGACCGATCGATCTGGGCGCAGGGTTGCACGCGGCGCAGCAGGTCTTTTCTGAAACAAACCGTGACCAGTCAGCCAAGGTCGAGACAAAACAAGCCGCGACTGTGGCCGGCTGAGGACTTCCCATGAAGATTGTGATTGCTGAAAAAGTGGCAGCCAATGCTGTGCAACTCCTGAAGGACGAGCCGGGCTGGAACGTTATTACTCACGAACAGCTCAATGGCGACCTGGCCGGCGCGCTGCCGGACGCTGATGCATTGATCGTCCGCTCCGCCGTGGATGTGAATGCCGAAGTCCTGCGCGCCGCTGGAAAGCTGCGCGTGATCGGCCGTGCCGGAGTGGGTGTAGACAACATCGACCTGGACGCCGCTACCAAAGCCGGGATCGCGGTGATGAACACTCCCGGCGCAAACGCAGTGGCTGTTGCCGAGCACACCCTGGCGCTGATGCTCGGCCTGGCCCGCCATTTGACGCGGGCGGACGTCACCACGCGGGCCGGCAAGTGGGAAAAGAAGTCACTGCAAGGGACGGAGCTGCGTGGCAAGACGCTCGGTATCGTTGGCCTGGGCCGCGTCGGCATGGAAGTGGCCAAGCGGGCCAAGGCATTTGAGATGCAGGTGATCGCGCATGATCCCTTCGTGTCCGCTTCAGTAGCGCGCGAGCACGGCATACAACTGGCGGAGCTTGACCAGGTTTATGCCGCCGCTGATTATCTGGCTTTGCACGTAGGGCTCACGCCGCAGACTTCAGGGATGATCAATGAAAAGTCCCTGGCCAAAATGAAGAAAGGTGTGCGCATCATTAACTGCGCCCGAGGCGAGTTGGTGGATGAAGGCGCTCTGGCGTCCGCGCTCACCAGCAAACAAGTTGGCGGTCTGGCGCTCGATGTCTTTACCGAAGAGCCGCCGAAGAATTCACCGCTGCTGGCCATGGACAACGTGATTGCCACGCCGCACATCGCTGGTTCCACCGGCGAAGCCCAGGACGCTGTGGGAATCCAGATTGCCAGCCAGGTGCGCGAGTATCTGAAGCGCGGCGTGATCCAGAATGCCGTCAACATGCCTTCGCTCGACTACGAACATTACACGCTGATGCGGCCTTACATCGCCTTGGCGGAAAAACTCGGAGCATTTCTGGCCAATGTTGTCTCAACATCTGGATCGATACAGGAGATCTCGCTCCGCTACAGTGGACGCATTGCGGAGTGGAACACGGAACTGATCCGCAATGCCGCAATCCAGGGCGTACTGAACCAGCGCATCGCGGACAGGGCCAACGTGGTCAACGCAGCTGCCATCGCCCAGGAACGCGGGATTCATGTCCACGAAAACAAAGGTGCGCAAGCCTCTGACGGACGCGAAGGAGATGTAATCTCTGTTTTGCTGAAGACAACTTCTGAAGAACGCCTGGTCAAAGGTTCCGTACTCCAGGGAAATTCATTGCGCCTGCTGGGTGTGGACGCCATCGGCATTGAAGTCCCGCTCGAAGGCAATTTGATTTACATGCGCAATCTTGACGTTCCGGGCGTAGTCGGCAAAGTGGGGAGCATTCTGGGCCGGGGCAAGGTCAACATCGCCAATCTTGCTCTGGGTCGCAGTAGTGACAAGATCGGCGCGGATGCCATCGCCGTGGTCCAGGTGGACAGCCCTGCTCCTGAGAGTATTTTGCAGGAAATTCGCCAACTGCCGGAAATTCAAGAGGTACGGGGAATTCGACTGTAAGAGACGTAGGTGTGAAATTGCAGAGGCCGTCCCGTTTAGCCGGGACGGCCTCTTTCGATCAATAGCGGTTCCGCGGTTAGGACGATCTCTTTCCAGTAATGAAATGATACGGCGGCCAGGGGCCACTCATCACCACTTCGATGCCGGGCAAATGGCGCGTGGCCATCTGATAGCGGTTCTGGTATTTTTCCACCTTCTTATGGTCAATCAGGTGGGCGATGTCAATCAGCATGCCACCGGAATCGATCTTGCGGCAGCAGACATCCTGGTCCAGGGGCGAAAAAATCTTGTGTACCTGAACGGAGAGGGCGCGTGCTTTGGTCTGACGCTCGCGCTGGCGAGAGGCCTTCTCCCGAAGCTTGGTCAGATATTCGCTGCCTACACAAGCCGGCAATTCAATCTCTTCCAGGGCTTGACGCAAAGAGCCGTCTTTGATCAGCAGCTTCAAATGCATTTCGGCTTTTCCCTTGAGTTTGGTCACGTTTTCCAGGAAGCCCTTGCGGTTGAGCCGGACGGCCCGTCGCAATGCGTCATCTGTATCAAAGACCGTACCGAAACGGAAAGGCAGTACCGTGGTGCGCTTGAAGCATTCGCTCACAACGTGGGCGTGCTGCAGCAGGGCTTTTTGGCCGATGTCTCCGGCGGGTATGTATTCGCTGACCAGCACGGAAAAATCGCCGCTGGGATAGGCAAAAATCTGGGCATCACCGATGCCTTTGAGACCTTCTACGGGGACTGGGCGACGTGCGCGGACACCAGCCTGGACTGCCTGCTGTTCAACTATGCAGTATGCGTACCATGCCATCGGGGTGCTTCTCCTCATAGGAAAAACGTTAGGGCCGGCAATTGTTTTTGAAACAGGTGAAGTTTACTGTGATGAGCTTTGCGATGAGTAAATTTTCATCTCAGTGCTGGCGGGTTTTCCAGCGCAGAAACCATCCTAAGCTGAGGCCGATAGAAACGCAACAAAAACTGTGCACGGAAACAAGAATTTTTAACAATGTAAAGTGATGGCCGATCCGATGGGTAATCGCGATTTTATCGTGAAGCGAGAAATAAATGCAACATATTTATTTTCAATAGTTTAAGAGTTGCAGAGTGCGGCCTGTATCAGGCGAGAGAAGGCGGCTTTTCCACCAGATCTAGGCTTTCACAGCGAATGGCATCTCAGTAGCAAAGCTTTTGCGGACCCATCTATTTGATCATCAAGAGCGGGTTTGGGATGGGCTGGGGCGATGGGCAGCTGCAAGCGCTTTTATCGTGATTTGTCTTAACCTTCTCTCAGTCTATCTGAATTCTTATTTAATGCGCCCCGGCGGCAGCGCACCGGTTTACGGCTTTGGTTTGACTGATTGCTTCTTCTCCACTTTGGCCCAAGTGTCTTTCAATGCGACGGTCCGGTTAAACACCAGCGCACCTGGCTTGGAGTCCAGGTCGACGCAAAAGTATCCCAGGCGCTCGAACTGGTAGCGCGCACCCACCGCGGCGCCAGCCAGCGACGGCTCAAGTTTGGCGCCGTGCACAATCTCCAATGAATTCGGGTTCAGGTTTGCGGCAAAGTCCTGGCCTTCGGCAACCTCATTCGGATCTTCCTTGGTGAACAGGTTGTCATAGACGCGGACTTCAGAGTCCACGGCATGCGCGGCCGAGACCCAGTGAATGGTCGACTTCACTTTCCGTCCGTCGGGCGCGTTGCCGCCGCGGGTTGCGGGATCGTAGGTGCAATGCACCTCAATCACTTCGCCCTTGTCATTCTTCACAGCACTCTTGGCGGTGATGAAATAGCCATAGCGCAGGCGGACCTCCTTGCCGGGAGATAGGCGGAAATATCCTTTGGGTGGCTCTTCGCGGAAATCGTCCTGCTCAATGTAGAGCACCCGCGAAAACGGGACCTTGCGTGAGCCGGCCGCCGGGTCTTCAGGATTATTGACGGCGTCCATCTCGTCGATCTGACCTTCCGGATAGTTATCGATCACCACTTTCAGCGGGCGCAGTACCGCCATGACTCGCCGGGCGCGCTTATTCAGGTCTTCCCGGACAAAGTGCTCCAGCATGGCCAGTTCAATGGTGCCGTTGGTCTTGGTGACGCCGATCGACGCGCAAAAGTTGCGCAGCGCTTCCGGCGTATATCCACGCCGCCGGATCCCGGAGAGCGTGGGCATGCGGGGATCGTCCCAGCCGCGCACCCGGCCTTCCTGCACCAGTTGCAGCAGCTTGCGCTTGCTGAGCAGCGTGTAGGTCACGTTGAGCCGGTCGAATTCAATCTGTTGCGAAGGAAAGATACCGAGTTGCTCGATGTACCAGTTGTAAAGCGGCCGATGGTCTTCAAACTCCAGCGTGCAGATGGAGTGCGTGATCTTTTCCAGCGAGTCGCTCTGGCCGTGGGCGTAATCGTACATCGGGTAGATGCACCATTTATTTCCCGTGCGATGGTGGTCCGCGTGAAGGATGCGGTACATCACCGGGTCGCGCATATTGAGGTTGGGTGAGGCCATGTCGATCTTGGCGCGCAACGTCCGTGAGCCGTCCGGAAACTCGCCGGTCCTCATGCGCTCGAACAGTTGCAGGTTCTCTTCAACCGTCCGGTTGCGGTACGGACTCTCTTTGCCCGGTTCGGTCAGCGTGCCGCGATATTTGCGGACCTCGTCGGCGCTGAGGTCGCAGACGTAGGCCTTACCGACCTTGATAAGCTGCACGGCCCACGCGTGGAGCTGGTCAAAATAGTCCGACGCGTAAAAGAGCCGGTCTTCCCAGTCAAAGCCCAGCCAGTGGACGGTATCAATGATGGAGTCAACGTACTCCTGCTCTTCTTTTTCCGGATTGGTGTCATCAAAGCGCAGGTTGGTCTTACCGCCGAACTCCGCCGCCAGGCCAAAGTTCAGACAGATGGACTTGGCATGGCCAAGGTGCAGATATCCGTTTGGCTCCGGTGGAAAGCGCGTGTGTACGCGTCCCTGATATTTGTTGGTCTTCAGGTCTTCAACGACGATCTCGCGGATGAAATTCGTGGACCGGGCCGGCTCGGCAGCGTTCGGATTGGAATTCGGTTCAGTCATAAGTTGGCTATTTTGTCAGATAGGATCTTATCGACTTCTTCAAAGCGTGCCAGGTCCCCCGAGATAAACTTCCGCCGCTGGAATCTTATTTAAAGTCGCTCATTCGAGATAAATGTCATTATAACTACCAGAAATCGGTTCGTGAGGAAATGACGGCCAACTGGCACTGACCGCGGGCGGTTGCGCGTCCCGCAGTTCTCCGAGGCGGAGATTAACTTATCTCGGAGAAAATATTTGCGTGCAAAATGCAAAATGCAAATGAAAGATGACCATTGATTTGTGCACCAGCTTGGTAGTAAAAGCTAGATCGTCGCTTATGCCCAGAATTCAACTGCGCCAAATCGCACATGCGCGTTCCGGAGACAAGGGAGATGTCGCCAACATCGGCCTGATCGCCCTCAAGCCGGAGGACTATCCGACCCTGGTCCGCGAGGTCACGGCCGAGCGGGTAAAACAACATTTCGCCGGGGTTTGCCTGGGCGAGGTGGAGAGATATGAACTGCCCAACTTGCACGCACTTAACTTTGTCCTGCATCAGTCGCTCGACGGCGGTGGTACGCTCTCTCTGCGAACTGACTCGCAAGGCAAGACCTACAGTTCGGCCCTGCTGCGGATGGTAATCGATGTCCCCTGAAATGACGCCCCATAAAGTTCTCTACGAAGTGCGGGACGGAGTCGCGCGGATCACCTTGAACCGCCCGGACAAACGCAATGCGCTCGATGGCGAATTGATCTCTCAGCTAAAGAGCACCATGACCGCGTCCGCCGGTGATCCGCAATGCCGCGTGGTCGTGCTTGCCGGCGCCGGCGCGGACTTTTGTTCTGGCGCCGACCTTGCCGGACTGGAAAAGACCGCGCAGGCCAGCGTGCTCGATAATATGGCGGACGCACGTTCCACAGCGGAGTTGTTCCTGAGGATGCGCAATCACCAGCGCCCGATCATCGCCGCGGTGCAGGGCCGCGCGCTGGCCGGAGGATGCGGCATCGCCACGGCCTGTGACATTATTCTTGCCGCCGAATCCGCGCAGTTCGGCTATCCGGAAGTAAATATCGGCTTTGTGCCCGCCATGGTGATGGCGATCTTGCGCCGGTCGGTCTCAGAGAAGGCCGCGTTTGAACTAGTGGTTACGGGTGAGACTGTCTCCGCTGCACGCGCACAAGAACTGGGCCTTGTTCATCGCATCTATCCGGACGATCTGTTTATCGCGAGCGTGAACGCATACGCGACGAAGCTGGCATCAAAATCGGCGTCCGCGATCATGCTCTCCAAGCGCCTGCTCTACAACATGGACTCCCTGTCATTCCAGGCCGCGCTGGAAGCGGGGGTTGAAATCAATGCCATCGCGCGTATGACGGAAGATTGCCGGCGCGGGGTGGAGAAGTTCCTGAACAAGAAAACCTAACGCCTTGGATCGCGGTCAAACAATCGAGTATAAGAATGCATGCTTACGATTGTCTTGCTCCTGCTCTCGAACATCTTCATGACGTTTGCCTGGTACGGACATCTCAAATACCAGAATGTGCCGCTGTGGAAGGTGACGGTGGTTAGCTGGCTGATCGCGTTCCTTGAGTACTGCTTTCAAGTCCCGGCCAATCGACTGGGGAGCCACTACTTTTCCGTGGCACAACTGAAGACCATCCAGGAGATCATCACCCTGGTTGTGTTTTCGGTTTTTTCCACTTTGTATCTGAAAGAACAGATCAGGTGGAACTACGCGGTGGGGTTTTTCTTCATCGTAGTCGCTGCGTTTTTTATTTTCAAAAAATGGTAGCTGCGGTGTCTGGAGAATCGTGTGGCACAGCCGCCCCCGGCTGTGCATTCACGCCCTTCGGAAGACGAGTGTGAGCCGTTACTCGCGTTTTGTGTGGGTGTAAAGTAGAAGTAGAGGTAATTAATCAAATGCAAGGGCCGATGAATGATTCTGACCTGTGCCGATGTGGCCATAGACGAAACGCTCACCACTCCGGCGACTCCGGCAGGTGGTGCGACGGCGACGCGGGTGACAAACCACTCAAGGGAGGAGGGGCATTTTCACCTAAAATGTGCCCCTGCACCAAATTTCTCGCTGAACTGGGGGAGAAGGAAACGTAAGAATCCGAGAAACACGCTAGTCGTCGCCTCCAGCGTCTTTGCATTCAAGAACCAGCAGCACAGCCGAGGGCGGCTGTGCCACACGATTCTCTCGATGCGCGCGTGTATCGTGGCCCAATTCTATTTCGGGGCCATACGTATCGCGCCGTCGATGCGAATTGTCTCGCCGTTGATCATGTTGTTCTCAATGATGTGCTGCACCAATGCGGCGTATTCACGCGGCTGACCAAGGCGTTTGGGGAAAGGCACCTGTTCACTTAACGAAGCCAGTGCCGCCTCCGGCAGCGAGCCCAGCAACGGCGTATGAAAAATTCCCGGCGCAATCGTGCATACTCGTATGCCCTGTCGCGCCAGTTCGCGCGCCAGAGGCAGGGTCATGCTGACGATGCCGCCTTTCGATGCGGAGTACGCCGCTTGCCCGATCTGTCCTTCATAGGCGGCGACCGACGCCGTGGTGATCATGACTCCGCGCCCCCCGTCTTCGTCCGGTTGGTTCGCGCTCATGAGCTGGGCGGACTGGCGGAGCACATCAAAGGTACCGATCAGGTTTACCTGCAAGACGCGAATATATTTCTGGAGGTCGTGCGTCCCGTTTTTGCCCAGAAGCTTTTCTGCGACGCCGATGCCCGCGGTGGTCACGGCAATATGCAACCCGCCGTGCTTCTGGCCGGCTTGTTCGACGGCAGCACGAACCTGGCTTTCATCGGTCACGTCGGTCTTTACAAAGGTTGTGGCGCTGCCCAATTCCTGCGTAAGATCCTGGCCGGCTTTCTCATTGATGTCGGCAATGACAACCTTGGCTCCACCCGCGACTAGCATGCGGACTGTGGCTGCTCCCAGTCCCGAAGCTCCGCCGGTAACCAGCGCGCTTGCACCGTTGATTTTCATGAATATTTCTCTCCATGCTTCAGTTGTCAGAACCAGCCGGTTGTGGCTATTCCAGGCGCTCGATGATGGTGGCGTTGGCCATGCCTCCGCCTTCGCACATGGTCTGCAATCCGTAGCGGCCGCGGCTACGCTCAAGCTCATGGACCAGCGTTGTCATCAGGCGTGCGCCGCTCGCGCCCAGCGGGTGCCCTAAAGCAATCGCGCCGCCGTTAACGTTGACTCGCGCAAAATCGGCCTTGGTTTCTTTTTGCCAGACAAGCACCACGCTGGCAAAAGCTTCATTGATCTCGATGCGATCGATATGCTCAAGCTTGAGACCAGAGCGGTCGAGAATACGCCGCGTTGCGGGGATGGGCGCACCGAGCATCAGCACAGGATCTTCCGCGGCCAGCGCAAACGCCGCGAAGCGCGCCATTGGCTTGAATCCCAGACGTTCGGCGGTGGCACGGTCCATGATTAACACAGCAGAAGCGCCGTCGGTAATTTGCGAAGAATTCGCCGCGGTCACGACTCCGTCCGCTTTGAAGACGGTCTTCAGCGTGGCCATCTTTTCCAGCGTTGTGTCCGCGCGTATGCCTTCATCGCGTGAGGCGTTGACCGTTCCCTGTTCGGTTTCAATGGGCACAGGCAGAATCTCACGGTCGAACCACCCTTGATCTCTGGCCTGGGCGGCACGGCGATGGCTCTCCAGACTGTATTGGTCCAGGCATTCGCGGCTGAGCTTCCAGCGCTCGGCCAGCATCTCCGCGCTGATTCCCTGGTTGAACTGGACATCGTTGTAGCGGTGCATCATCGCCGGGCCAAAGGGCTTGCCCGGGCCGGACTTGGCGGACGATCCCATGGGCACGCGGGTCATACTTTCAACGCCGCACGCGATCACCACGTCATAACTGCCGGCCATCACGCCCTGTGCGGCAAAGTGTATGGCCTGCTGGCTGGAGCCGCACTGGCGATCCACCGTGGTGCCGGGCACGGACTCCGGGAAGCCCGCAGCCAGCGCCGCATTGCGTCCCACGTTGGCCGCCTGCTCGCCGACCTGCATCACGCATCCGGCGATCACATCTTCGATGAGCGCGGGATCAAGTTTGTTCCGCTGCGCCAGACCGTTCAATGTGTACCCGAGCAGGTCAACCGGATGCCAGTTCTTGAGCATCCCGTCGCGCCGGCCCATCGGCGTACGAACGGCGTCAACAATCACTGCTTCTCGTGCCATAAGTTGCTCTTTCTACGCGGCAGCGCTCTTTTCTTTGTTGAAGTCGGCGAAGGTCGTGCCTGCTTCCGCCAGCCGCTTGAGCAGCGGCGCCGGCTCCCATAGTTCGCCGTGCTGGCGATGGAATTCGCAGATGCGATCGTAGACTTTCTTCAGGCCCACGGTGTCAGCATAAAACATGGGGCCACCGCGATGGGCCGGGAATCCATAACCATTGATATAAATGATGTCGATGTCAACCGCACGCAGCGCGTAGCCTTCTTCCAGAATGCGCGCGCCTTCGTTGACCAGCGCGTAGAGACAGCGGTCCACCATTTCTTCCGGCGAAATCTTGCGTTGGGGAATGCCGGCCTCAGCGGCCCATTTGCTGACCAGTTGCGCAACTTCAGGGTCGGGAATCGCGCGGCGGTTCTCGTCATACTTGTACCAGCCTGCGCCGGTCTTCTGGCCGTACCGTCCCAGCTCGCACAGACGGTCCTCCGCGATAGGCTGGCGCACGCCGGGCTTCTCCAGATGACGGTATTCCTTACGAATCCGCCAGCCGACGTCCAGGCCGGCAAGGTCGCCGACCGCCATCGGGCCCATGGCCATGCCGTAATCGTAGAGCGCCTTGTCCACGGCTTCCACGGAAGCGCCTTCCTCCGCCAGGAACTGCGCTTCACGCCGATACGGGCCGAACATGCGGTTGCCGACAAAGCCTCGGCAGTTGCCCACCAGCACGCCCACCTTGCCCAGCTTCTTGGAAAGCTGCATGCATGTGGCGATGACTTCTTTGCTGCTCGCCTTGCCGCGCACGATTTCCAGCAGCCGCATCACGTTCGCCGGACTGAAAAAGTGCGTTCCGATCACGGCTTCCGGCCGCGCGGTGGCTTGCGCGATTTCATCCACGTTGAGGGTTGAGGTGTTGCTGGCCAGGATCGCGCCGCGTTTGCACACGCGATCCAGTTGGCCGAAGATTTCTTTCTTGAGCGCCATGCCCTCAAAGACCGCTTCTACGACCATATCGACGTCGCCAAAGCCGTCGTACGTCAGTGTGGGCTTGATCAGCTTCAGGCGTTCATCCATGAATTGTTGTGTAAAGCGCCCGCGCTTCACTGAGTTTTCATAGTTCTTGCGGATGGTGGCCATGCCGCGATCAAGAGCGGCTTGATCGGCCTCGCGCAGCAGAACAGAAATGCCGGCATTGGCAAAGACCATGGCAATGCCGCCGCCCATGGTGCCCGCGCCCACAACGGCGGCGGAGTTCACTGGAATAAGTGGTGTTTCCTTAGGAACATCCGGAATTTTGGCGACTTCGCGTTCGCCAAAAAAGACGTGGATGAGCGACTTGGACTGGTCAGAGAAGAGACACTCCATGAATAATTTGCGCTCAGCTTCCACGCCTTGCTCGAATGGCAGCTTGGTAGCGGCTTCCACGGCGTCAATGGCGGCAAGCGGCGCCATCATGCCGCGCTGTTTCTTACGCGCATTATCGCGTGCCACGGCAAGCAGAGGAGCGTTCTGTTCCGGCGAGCCCAGCTTCGCGTTGCGCTCGCGTGTCTTCGGCGCGGGCTTGCCGGCGATCTCGCGGGCAAACGCCACCGCGCCGGCGAGCAGATCGCCGTCAATCAACCGGTCAACAATTCCGAGTTGCAACGCTTCCTGCGCTTTGATGGGATTGCCGTCCGCGCACATCTCCACGGCTTTGGCTACGCCTGCAAGTCGTGGAAGGCGCTGCGTTCCGGCAGCGCCGGGAATAATGCCGAGCTTCACTTCCGGCTGGCCAACCTTCGCGCTGGGAGCAGCCACGCGATAATGTCCGGCCATCGCCAGTTCCAGGCCGCCGCCGAAGGCCGTGCCGTGGATCGCCATCACCACCGGCTTGCTGCAATCTTCAATGCGCGTGAGTAAAGGAACAAACGGTATGCCGCCTTGAGACTTGCCGGACGTCATCTTGCCAAACTCCTTGATGTCCGCGCCGGCGACAAACGTAGTCCCGCTGCCAATCAGCACCGCGGCTTTGACACTGCTATCGCTATTGATCTGGGCAATCGCGTTGGAAATGCCTTCCGGCACTCCCGGGCTCAGCGCATTGACCGGCGGGTTGTTGATGGTAATGATGGCAACATCGTTATCTTTGGTAAGTTGAACAAGATCGCTCATGGCAGTCTCTCTTTTTTGTCAGATACATTTGGCCCGCGGGCATTTCAGCGCGCATCACTGCACGTGAGATGATTGAGATGGCAGAATGCGCACTTGCCGGACGCGTAAGTTTATTGAATGAAGATTCATTCAGTCAAATGCGCGCGAAATCAAAGTTCGCGGCAAATAGCCATCAGGGAGATGAGCATGCATGAGGACGGGGCAAAAGGCGCGGAGCGAAAATTGTCTCTGCAGGAACGGGCGCTGGCAGTTCGACCACCGATCGCGGAGCTCCTTGGATTTAAAGTGGTTGAGATGGTGGACGGGCGTGCGCTGGTGACTTTGGAAGCCGGACCGCAACATGCAAATCCGATGGGAACGCTCCACGGCGGCATTCTCTGCGATATTGGCGATGCGGCCATGGGTCTGGCCTTCGCCAGTACACTTGCCGTTGAAGAGTCCTTCACTACAGTGGAGCTCAAGATTAATTTTTTCCGTCCCGTTTGGAAGGCGCAGCTCAAAGCGGAGGCCAAGGTGGTTCACCGAGGCCGGACGATTGGATATGTTGAGTCCACCATCACGGATGAGAATGACCGTCTGATTGCGAAGCTCAATTCCACCTGTCTGGTGCTTCAGGGAAAGATGGCAGCTGGCCGTTGAGCTTTTGCCGGAGCGCCATCACCGGTCGCGCCGGGCAGAAATTTTTCTGAACGAGCAGACAGGCTTGTTCGATAAGGTGTCGGTTTAGAATTGACGCGGAGAAATCAATGCCCGCTCCTTTGCTGGTGGGGAATCGAGAAAAAGCTTTGCGAACCTGGAACCGTATCAGTTTAATTGCGTGTTTGTTCTTTTCTGCAAGCGTGTTTGCCGCGCAGATCACCGGCACGGCCACTAACGGCACCACGAACAAGCCGGCTGCGGGGGATGACGTCGTGCTCCTTTCACTTGGTGGCGGCACCGACGAAGTGGGCCGCACCAAGACGGACAGCCAGGGCCACTTCACCATCAATGTCCCCGATGCTGGCGGGCAGTATCTCATCCAGGTTGTGCATGGCGGCGTGAACTATAACCATCACCCGGCCCCGGGCGCCACCACCGTAGACGTTATGGTTTACGATTCTGCCAAGCAGGTCGACAGCATTAACATTGACGGCCGGGTTTTCCGCCTACAGACCTTGGGCGGCCAGCTGGAAGTTGTTGAGACGTACGCCCTGCAAAACGCGTCGATCCCGCCCCGCACCAAAATGGCCGACCGGACGTTTGAGGTCCAGCTCCCGGAAGGCGCGCAGCTGAGCGACGCTTCCGTCACGGGCCCGGGTGGCCTGCCGACAACCACGACTCTGGAGCCGGTGGGAAAGAACAACCGGTACGCTTTTATTTACCCCATGCGTCCGGGGAAATCGCATTTCCAGGTGTTTTACAAACTGCCCTATACCGGATCATATGAGTTCACGGTTACCCCTGAAATACCGGTGGCGGAGCTGGGCGTGCTGCTACCCAAGAGCATGCAATTCAATTTCACCGGCGAGCGCTTCGCCCAGGACTCTGATGAATCGGGTATGAACGTGTTTTTTGTAAAGGGCGTCTCCGCCGGACAGAAGGTGAAATTTTCCGTCGCTGGAGAAGGACTGGCCCCAGTCGAAGCACAGCAAAATGGCGGCGGCAACCCTGCAAACTCGGGCGTCGCGGGGACCCCGATCAATAGCGATCAGCCGAGTGCCGCGCGCTGGTACATCTTCGGCGCGATTCTGGTCATCGTGGCCGGGGGCGTCTTCTGGATGATGCAAAGGCGAACCCCTGCTTCGCGCCCATCTTCCTCTCGTGGTGCTGGTTCTCCTGCTGTTGGCGGGGAGACAGAGCGTTCGCCGCGCGCGTCGCGAACGCCGCAACCCATGCCTGAGCACAACACGATGCTGGACGCGCTCAAAGACGAGCTGTTCCAGCTGGAAACCGATCGCATGAACGGTAAGATCTCACAAAAGGACTACGAAGCCGCCAAGGCCGGCCTTGACGCTCTGTTGCGGCGGCAGATGAAGACAAAAGCCAGCGGGTAAGTTTGAGAAGCTGTTACGCCCACCGCCGCATTTCTTCCTCCCAGGCGGCTATCTCCGGCTTACATTAAGCCCAACTCGCGCGCGGCAGTGGCTGCGAGGTCGGGCATTTGCCGCAGTGGCGCGATGCTGATGGATTGTTGCTCCAGTGTTTCCCGAGCAAAGCTAATGGCTTCGTCGGATTCATCTTTATTGTCGCGCACCAGATTGCCGTGTTCCAGATTGCCGCGCCCCAGATCATCTTCTATTACGGCGATCAGCTCCGCGCCCGCACCTTCGCTTTTCCTGATTCCTTCCGCCAGACGAGGAAAGCTGAAGGCCAGGACCTTGGCTGCGTTCACATCGCCGAGCAGCGGCAGGGCATGGAACATCTTGACGGTGCCGTTAGCGAGATAACCACAATCGATCTTCAGAGGGTCGCCGTTGCGGGTGAAATCGGCTGCGCGGACATCCCGGCGCATCAGCCCCCAGACGCCAGCGTTTTCAAATTCTTCCCGCATACGATGATAGATGGCCTGGCGCGCGCCAACTTCACGCGGCTGCCGGCGGCGTGAACGCTCCAGGTAAAGCCGAGCCAGTTCGTCGGCCTCCGCCGCGGGCGATTCCGCCAGACAGGCCTTGAACTCCGAAGGTTGCAGCGCGTTGGAGAATGAGTCCTGAATTTTGCGCAGGATGAAGTCGCGGTCGCCATTCATCTCCAGCAGTTGCTCGCGCAGATCGGTCTCAATGGCCTCCAGCCATTCCACATCGGCCTGGGGATCAAGGCAGCGCACGCGCGACCAGTCGCGGGTAAAACGCAGTTCGGCTCCGCCCGCCGCGGGCAACAGTACCAGACCAACGTTAACGAACTCGTTTTTGACAGCGTCCGGCGCGTAGCGCAGCAGAAAGAAACGGCATGGTTGTCTCTCAATCGTATTCATGGCACCACCCAATTATTGCGAACTGTTCTCAAATACAATCCGACCAACATCATTCAACCAACTTCGGCGCGCCTTTTGTTGCCGGGTGCTCCCACCTGGAAAACGGCTGACGCGAGGAACTCCGAAACGCTTTGATCAGTTCGCTCACTTTGCCTCGGCGTTCGATGATCGCTTCCACCAGCTCCTCCAGCGCCTGCCAGTCATTGCCCGTCCACTCCGGAGGGACCTCTCCGGCGATGGCGCGAATGATGGCGGGATCAAATTTTTCCACGCGCGGCAACCAGGGTGAAAAGGACTCCCATCCGCGGACACTTTCATACACGCAATTGCGCGCGTAGACGCCGCGCAGCGCCGAATCAGGAAAGTTCCATTCGCCGGCGTTGAAACAGTACCCCTGGTCGATAAACGTTACGTTGTATTTGCGCTCCTGCGCCTTCTTCCAGAACACCGCCTGCCTCCCGTTGGCGTTCCCCAGCCATTTGTCCAGCACCAGGATGCCGGCGAACGTGGCATGGTTCTTTATTTTGGCCAGCATGCTTTCCGGCAGGTAGTCGAAGACCTGGCCTTCAGCGGGATCGCACACGTAGCGCGCTCCGAACTGCAGCCCGGGCTTGCAGGGCGCCGCGTTGCCGACGCCTTCCATCCGCAGTTCCGTAGTGTTCTCAATCAGCCATTCCTTTACTTCGACGATCTCAGTCACCGGCACGGGCAGTCCGATCCGCTCAGCCAAACGCGTGGCCAGCAGCTCGTTGGTCAGAACGCGCAGATGCTGAGGGTTGTTCTGGAACTTGACCACGTAGAAATGGCCGTCATCGGCGCGCATCAGGTGCGCCTGGGCTCCTCCGCGCATGCGTCGCACGTGCTGGACGGCTTCAATGGCCATAAGGTGCTTATTCTAAGCCACACGAGCCAACCGCCAAAAACCTTCAGCAGAGTTTTCACCACGGAGGCACGGAGACGCGGAGGGAAGCAAGAGAGTGTGGCCGCGAACTAACATGATAACCCGGAATTAGCTGCTGATTCAGATTGCTTTTTAGGTTACATGATGCTAAAAGCAGCTCACATGGTCAAGCCAATATTCTTTCTTGCTTTTTGCGCTCTGTTCACTCTGCCGGGAGCTTCGCAGGCGGCACGCCCGTCAGGCGATACATCGCAGGAAGCGGCCCTGATCCAGCAGTTGGCCACTCGAGTGCGCTATGAAAATGACGGCACGGGTCTTCACGAAACCACGTCCGCCATCTTGATGCAGAGCCAGGCTGGGGTGCAGCGGTACGGGCAGTTGGTTTTTGGCTACAGTTCGGCCACCGAGCAGCTTGAGGTGAACTATGTCCGTGTGCGCAAGCCCGGCGGCCAGGTGGTGGAAACTCCCGCCGCCAATGCTCAAGATTTCGCGCCAGAGGTCTTGCAGTCCGCTCCAATGTACAGCGACTACCGCGAGCGCCACGTCACAGTAGTGGGTTTGCGACCGGGCGATGTTCTGGAATACCGCACCACGACTCACATCACAACACCCCTGGCGGCTGGCGAATTTTGGTATGAGTACAGGTTTCCCAGGCATATTGCCGTCACTCAGGTGCGCCTGGAAATCGACATACCCAGGACTCGCGAACTGAAGCTAAAGAGTCCTGCCCGCAAATATTCCACCAGTGACTCTGGAGATCGTCGCACTTACAGTTGGGTGGTCGAAAATATTGCTCCTGACCGCAAAGACAAAGATGACGCTGAAGAAGGGCCCGAGGAAAGCGATGATGAGGGTCCGGACGTACAGCTCACAACTTTCAAAGACTGGTCTCAGGTAGCGCGCTGGTATGCCAAGCTTCAGGGCGAACGCGTAGTGGTGGATGATGCTATTCAGAAGAAGGCGGCGGAACTCACGCGGGGAGCAGCCACGCCCCAGGAAAAGGCGCGCCGCCTCTATGACTATGTTGCCAAGGACATTCGCTACGTCAGCCTCTCTTTCGGTGTGGGCCGGTTCCAGCCCCACGTCGCTCCGGAGGTGATGCAGGGAAGTTACGGCGATTGCAAAGACAAGCACACGCTGCTCTCGGCCTTGCTGCGGGTCGCGGGAATTCAGAGTTATCCCGTGCTGATTGACTCGAGCCGCAAGCTGGATGAAGACATCCCATCACCGGCACAGTTCGACCATGTGATTACCATTGCCCGGATCGACAAGGACTGGGTCTGGCTGGACGCAACGGCTGAAGTGGCCCCGTTCTCGCTGTTGATGTATCCGCTGCGTGACAAACAGGCGGTCCTTGCCTCCGACGATGCCAATGGTGGACTGCGCCGCACACCGGCGACGGTCCCCGTCAAAAACGCAGTGTCATTTTCCATGGATGGAAACGTTTCGGAGACAGGAGCGATGGACTCCACGGTCACGGTCCTGGCCACCGGCGATAGCGCGGTCCTGCTGCGCCTGGCTTTCCGAGCAACGCCGCAAGCAGACTGGAAGAGGCTGGCTGAATATATCGCGCTGAGCGAGGGGCTGCGCGGGCAACTCTCTGATGTGGATGTGACCGAGCTTGACGACACCGCAAAACCAATTCGTCTGGTTTACAAATTTCACCAGGACTCTTACTTCGCTGTTCCCGGCACCGGCGTCTCATTCTTCCCGCTTCCGCCAGTGCCTTTGCCGCGGCTGAAGAAGCCCAAGCCGCCGGAGCTTCTTGACCTGGGGCCGGCGACCGAGCTGCATGATAAAGTCCATTTGCAATTTGCCGCCAATTACACGTTCCGTTTGCCGCCTGAACTGCGGCTCTCCCGTGACTACGCTGAGTACTCGCTGATCTATAAGTTCTCCAACGGCGCGCTGGACGCGGACAGGACGCTCATCCTAAAGACCAGCAAACTCCCGCCTTCACGGCGCTCTGACGTTGAATCTTTGCGCAGCGTTGCCACGAACTACGTGGAGCAGAGCGTCAGCGGTGATGCGCGTCCGGCAGCAAAAGCCGCAGCGGGTGCGGGTGCGCTGGGCGAATACTCGCCCCAGGAGTTACGCAAAGCCGGCGCCAAAGCCCTGCAGCAGAGAGACTTCAAAACGGCGGCGGACATTTTCAAGCGCGTAGTGGACACTGACCCGAAGAGCGACGACGGCTGGGACGCCCTGGGACGCGCGTATGTCGGCTTGAGCAACCATTCCGATGCCACCGGTGCCTACCGCAAGCAGGTTGAGGTAGATCCGTTTCACAAACGGGCCTACAACGACCTGGGCGCGGAACTGCAGCGGCAGGGCAAGTATGACGAAGCGCTGCTGGCTTATGGCAAGCAACTAGAGAATGTGCCCGTTGACCGCGTGGCGCGCAAGTATCACGGTCTGCTGCTGGTGCAGTTGAAGCGCAACAAGGAAGCGCTGACTGAACTGGAAGCGGCAGACGCGGCGTCCCCCGACGACCCTGAGATCGAACTGGCCCTGGCCCAGATGTATACGGTGAGCGGCAACCAGGAAAAGTCCCAGGCGTTGATGAAGAGCGTGATTGGCAGTCCGATAGCCGCGGCGGGCGGCGATCTCTTTTCCGCCGCGCTCCGCGATGACGTTAATGCGGAAGACAGCCTGCGTGACGCGAAAAACATTGTCGACACAATTGCCGAGCAGTTTGAGTCCGGATCGTATGACCAAGATTCCCCCGAGGTCGACTCCGCCATGTACTTCGTGGCCCTGGAATGGGCCAGGATCGGCTGGGCCAAGTGCCTGAAAGGCGAACGCCCGGAAGGGCTGCGATTCATGGATTCGGCGTGGATCCTGAGCCAGTCTGGAACCCTGGCCAACCGCATGGCTCGGGTCTATGCCAAGGCCGGAGACGCCGCCAAAGCCAAAAATCTTTTCCTGCTTGCCGCTGCGGCGGGCGGCAGTGAAGTGGAAAGCTCACGCGCCGAACTCAAGAAGATGGGTGTGAGCGCGGATCTGGCCCCGGCCCAGGCTGCGCTCCTGCAGATGCGCACAGTAAAGCTGCCGGGTCTGACGATGAAGAAAGGCCAGGCTGAATTCGCTCTCGTCTTCAACGGCTCCAGCAAGGCTGAACACGCCGAGTATGCTGAAGGTGATCCAGATCTGCGCTCCGCCGAGCAGGCGCTGCTGGACGCTACCTATACCGTTTCTTTCCCCGACTATTCTTCGCTCAAGATCGTCCGCCGCGGTGTTCTCTCCTGCGGTGCTTCAGGATGCTCGGCGGTCCTCAAGCCGGTTGAGAATGCAGGTCTGGGAGTGGGTCCAGCGGCGCAAAAGTAGGACCCACATTCCCAAAGAAATGCGCCCTGCCATCGGTGAAGGTGGCAGGCGTTGGCGCGAACCGGCCACGGTGAAAACGATAACTATTGGGCGACGAAACCACGCCCGACGTTATCATGTCCGATGTTAAGATAGGCGGTCTTTTCGAGGGCGATCCTATGTTCCCTGATTTTTTCCGGCGTGCAGTCTTAACGACTCTCTCTAGTATTTTCTTGCTCACTGCGGCTGGAAGCATTGCTGAGGCGCAACGCCTGCCCGGCAATGTTGTCCCCAGCCACTACCAGCTTGTGATCGATCCTAATATCGAAACGCGTGAGTTTTCCGGTGAAGAGACCATCACGCTGCAAGTGACGCAGGCCACCAGCGAGATCGTGTTGAACTCCCTGGATCTGGAAATCACGCTGGCGGAAGTCACGGCAGGCGGAACCACGCAGCCTGCGCAGGTAAGTTACGACAAGCCGAATGAAATGGTGCGGTTGAGTGTTGAACAGGCCATCCCAGCGGGCGCGGCGAAGTTGCACGTGAAGTTCTCCAGCAAACTGACCGAAGGGCTGCGTGGCTTGTATCTGAGCAAATCAGGGCGCAGGTCCTACGCGGTCACGCAATTTGAGGGAACGTATGCGCGCATGATGTTTCCCAGCTTCGATGAGCCGGGGTTCAAAGCCACGTTCGACCTGGCTGTACTCGCGGACAAATGCGACACGGCGATCTCCAATGGCCGCATCATCAGCGACGAGCCAACACCCACGGCGGGACGGCACAAGCTTACCTTTTCCACCTCTCCGAAGATGTCAACTTATCTGGTCGCGCTGGCCATTGGCGACTGGCAGTGTCTGGAGCGTACCACGGACGGCGTGCCGATCCGTGTATGCGCTGTCCCGGAGAGGAAGGCGCTGGGGCAGTTCGCACTGGATGTCGCATCGCATTCCATCCAGTTTTATAACCAGTGGTACGGCATCAAGTATCCGTTTGGAAAACTCGACATGGTGGCCATCCCGGATTACGAATGGGGCGGCATGGAAAATACGGCGTCGATCTTTTATCGCGATTCAGCTTTGTTGCTGAATGAAGCTACGGCCTCGGTGTTCAGTAAACGCGGGCACGCGACCGTGATCGCCCATGAGATTGCGCATCAGTGGTTCGGCGACCTGGTGACGGCGGCGTGGTGGGACGACATCTGGCTCAATGAGGGGTTCGCCACGTGGATGGAACGCAAGCCGATTGAAGCTTGGCATCCCGAATGGCGACTTGAGGACGACGAGGCTGCGTCGGCGCAGCAGGTGATCTCACTCGATTCCCTGGGTGCGGCGCGCGCGATTCACGGCGAGCCAAAGACATCGGCGGAAATCAAAGAGATGTTTGACGGCATTACCTATGAAAAAGGCGGGGCCGTGCTGCGCATGCTGGAATCGTATCTGGGCGCGGAGACATTTCGCAAAGGCGTCAACGTGTACTTGCAGGCCCATGCCAACGGCAACGCGACGTCCGCGGATTTCTGGCAGGCGGAGGCACAGGTGTCAGGCAAGCCGGTGGACAAGATCATGCCGACGTACGTGATGCAGCCAGGCGTGCCCGTGATCAGCCTGAGTGGAAGCTGTCATGTCGATTTCATTCCGCTTCAGGTTGAGCAGCAGCGGTTTTATCTTTCACCGGAAAGCGCCTCTTCGCGCCCCGAACAGCAATGGCAGATTCCGGTCTGCATTAAAGGGGCGCACGGCTGGGGATCTGCGTGTTCGTTGGTAAAAGAAAAAAAGGACGCGATCTCGATCAACGGATGTCCAGAGTGGTTCATGGCCAACCGTGACGCAAAAGGCTATTACCGCGTTTCCTATGACGATCCGCGCAACTTGCTCAAGACCGCGGAAGCCGCCGCGAAAGAATTGAACGTTGCCGAGCGCATCGCTCTGGTGGAAGATGCATGGGCCATGACGCGTGTGGGCAAGTATCCGGTCGGTGTCTTTCTGCATGCGGTGCAGGCCATGCGCTCCGAGCGTGAACGCCGGGTGATCGAGTTCATCGCCGACCATATGGACTACATCGGCGACTCGCTGGTTCCCCCGAACAAGCAGACGGAATATCGTGCCTTCGTTCAGGCGCAGTTCGGGCCGCTGGCCAGGGAACTGGGATGGAAAGCGGGCGCGACCGATACCGATGACAAGAAAGCTTTACGCGCAAGCCTGCTGGGAATTCTGGGCAGTGCGGGTGATCCCGGCGCGATCGCCGCGGCGCGAGAAATGGTGCAGCAGTATTTGCGACGACCATCCTCTGTTGAAGGGACGATTGCCGGACCGGCGTTGACCGTTGCAGCTGAAAACGGCGATGCATCGCTTTACGACCAGCTCAGCGGGACGCCGGGTGGTGGTTATCTCTTCACCCTGGCCGCGTTCCGTCAGCCTGCATTAATAAAACGCACGCTTGAGATGGTTGACCAGGGCAAGGTTCGCCAGCAGGACTACGCACGTCTCTTCCCGGAACTGCTCGCCGGGCCCGGACGTGAGATCGCATGGGATTATCTGAAAGCGCACTGGGACGACCTGGCGGAGAAAGTCACTTCATTTGGAGGTCGCGGCGCCGTCCCAGCGCTGGGAAATTTTTGCTCCGAGTCGATGAGGGACGATGTAAAGAAGTTTTTTACCGATCATCGTGCGCCGGGGGCGGAGCGGGCCTTGCAGCAGAGCCTGGAACGCATGAACAACTGCATCGAGTTCAAACAGCTACAGCAGACGAACATGCAACAATGGCTGGCCGCGCAAGGGCAGTAGGGGTGGGCGCCTAGTCGCGTTCCGGAGTTGCTTCAGAGGCTTCATATTCCTTCATGAACTCCTCCACGCTTTGCACATAGACGTCGGCAAAGTCCACTACGTACCGGCGGCCCTCGATCAACTTGATCGCGTCTTTCAAACTCCAGCCCAGGACGCGCATTATGGCCAGGGTCATCATGGGCGCGCGATGCACGCCCGCGGCGCAGTGAATATAGACCTTGTTTGCATCTTCTTCCAGCGCTGCCAGGGCAAACTCTACGCCAGCCTGGAAAAGTTGCGGGGGTTTGGGCTGAAAATCATCGTCGGTGGGATTGAAGAGGACCTCGACCGCATAGGGCTCGGCCAGCGGTCGATCGTCGAACTCTATCTGCATGTCGATAATATGAGTGACGCCCTTCCTGACCAGTTCGGCCATGTTGTCGTCATTCCATATTCCGCCGCCCAGAGCGATTCGGTCCGTGACCCAGGTGATATCCATAAACGAAGGTTCGACATTCCAGAATACAGAAGCAGTCAGCGGTCAGCAATCAGCCCGTACCCCCTTGTGGTCCCAACGAAAACCTTTGAAGCACGGAGGAAGGGAGCAAGCGGAGAAAAGAGCTGGCCAGGGCTGAATCCTGATTGCTGAGTGCTCTCCCATTACAATATGTATGGACGTACATCTCCTCTGGAGGGACCCATGGACCAGATTACAGGACTGACAGGCCCGAGGCGCAATGAAGATATTGCGCTGGATATGATGAAGTTCATCGCCGTGACCACCGGATACGGCAAAACCCAGGCGCCCAGCACCGGCTTTCATAGCGCGGCGGACAGCAAGGACCAGGACTATGCCGGCCACCTGCTGGAGCTTTATACGCGCTGCCTGAGCACGGTGAACGGCAAAAAATGACAACATTAATTTGCGCTAAGGCCGAAATCTTAGGATAATCGGAGCGGCCGAATCTCCCCGGCTTGCGTATTTCTTGTGAACCTGCCGAATTACATAACGCTGTCCCGGATTGCGTCGATCCCGCTGATCATATGGATCCTGACTACGTCCCATTTCAGCGCCAAGAACAACGGGCTGCGGGTCTTGCTGGCTTCCGGCCTGTTTATCCTGGCCTCGATCACGGACGGTCTGGACGGCTACCTGGCCCGCCGTCGCGGCCAGATCACCACCATGGGCACGCTGCTGGACCCGCTGGCCGACAAGCTGATGATCGCCGCGGCCTACATCACCCTGGTGCAGCTCATCCCTTCGATCGTGAGCGTCTGGGTGGCCATCATTATTGTTGGGCGTGAGTTTCTGATCTCGGGGCTGCGCTCCATCGCCGCTTCTGAGGGCTTTACCATCGAAGCCAGCGAGCTGGGCAAATTCAAGATGGTGATCCAGATCGTCTCCGTGGTGGCAGCCATCCTGGCCATTCAGTGGAATGAATGGGTCTTCTTCGGAGTCTTCGTCATTGCCGTGCGATGGATCGCCATCGCGGCCATCTGGTTCATGGTCGCCGTGTCCGTGATCTCCGCGGTGGATTATTTCCTGGGCTTCTGGAAGAAGATCGATAAGCGCGCCGCGCGCCGGCGACGTCGTCCTTTCATTCTCAGCCGGCGCAAGAAAAAGGCCCTGCAGGCTGCGGAAGCCAATAACCCTGCGAATGTGAACCCTGCAAATGTAAATTAGCTTTATATCTAAAGCGCCGATTGTGCGACTCGGCTTCAGCCAAAGTAAAAGTCCACAACCGGGATGCTCCAAGTGGCGTATTTGCTGATGCAAACGCAACCCACCGGGCAGTTACGCCGTTCGATGGATACTCCGACTCCGCCGCTTTCTGCTGCCGCCTTGAGCCGGTCCTCGGCGTGGGTGTAGGCGTTTTCACCAGACAACACTTGTCTTTGTGGATCATCGAGAATGATTCGCGTCCGCCGATTCAGGAAATTAAGCTTTCCCGATGGGACCTGAATGGCGAGCATTTTATGGAGATCGCCGAAATTTACACTTTTGGCCACTTCTTCTACATTCTCAAACCATCGCCCGCTCTCGGGCTCGCTGTCGTACCAATAGGCAGGGTTACCCGGACGTCGGCGCCTGGAGGTAATAGGAGAAGAACATCGAGGTCCAAAACGAATAGAACAGGCCCGTATAGATTGGGCGCTTTGGTTTGCCCTTGCCGGTCGTGGATGTCAAGATGGGGGACGAAGAGGCTGTGCCAGATGCCATACTTCTTGGCGAGCTCATCTGAGGTTTGCGAAGACTGTTTGAGTCCGTAGTCTTCGACATAACCACGAGACAATATCGCACCCTGCTCCAAAAAGGTGCAACTCGTGAGCACTGAATCCGCGTAATGAAGATGCGTCACACCGGCATGCTTCAAAATGCCGTAGATGTCATTTCCTTGCACCAAGAGCCTCCTTTTTCAACCCTGTCTCTCAAAAAAGACGACGATGGAATTACTCGTGGAACTGGTAGCCCGCACGGCTATCGTAATCAATGCCGTGTTTTTTCTTCAGTTCCTGAAATGTGGTGGACGGTTGTTTGCGGGTGCGGCCCGACGCCGTCGTTCGTATGCAGCAGCATCTCCTCATTAGGTGGCCGGACCTTGGAGTTTTATTCTATTGACAGTGCAAAACAGTATGCACTAAGAATGCTGCGACCCGCATCATGTCTGTCACTCAATATGGCATTTCGCCTGCCGGGCGCCCGTTCGGCGATGGTGGCGCCACTCAGTCGTCCCCATGTTCCAGCAGCGGTTGTGGAGTGTGTCTATGCGCGGCTTTCCAGCGCGCCACACGCAGGCGTAGGCGATCAAGATAGAGATAAACCACGGGCGTAGTGAAAAGAGTGAGTGCCTGACTCACGATCAGCCCGCCGACGATCGCGATGCCCAGAGGCCGCCGCAGTTCTGCTCCAACACCGCCTCCAATGGCCAGCGGCAGTCCACCGAGCAGTGCCGCAAGGGTCGTCATCATGATGGGACGGAAGCGCAACTGGCAGGCCTGAAAGATGGCTTCTTCCGGTGTCTTGTTGTCGCGGCGTGAGGCGTCCACGGCAAAGTCGATCATCAAAATGGCATTCTTCTTGACGATGCCGATCAGCAGCAGGATCCCGATCATGGCAATCACGTTCAGATCATTGCCGGTCAGAATGATGGCCAGAAGGGCCCCTACGCCGGCGGAAGGAAGCGTGGAGAGAATCGTGATGGGATGTACCAGGCTCTCATAGAGCATCCCCAGGACAATGTAAACCGTAGCCAGGGCCGCCAAAATGAGCCACGGCTGGCTCTGCGCTGAGTCCCTGAATGCCGCGGCAGTG